>MTEW01003369.1_pt5 | contig 161254 bp, 148 predicted proteins | sample 1042681 | NCBI WGS metagenome assembly MTEW01 (sample SAMN06185811, study PRJNA358809) | soil metagenome | isolation source: soil biostimulated with citrate as carbon source | place: India | collected 2015-05-23 | reverse complement strand
CGCTCGGCCACAGTGCCTTGGGCGCGGCGATGCGCACGTCCATGCCGAGCTTGGCGCCGATCAGCAGCAGCGAGTTGCCCATGTTGTTGCGCGCGTCGCCCAGGTAGGCATAGCTGATCTCGTGCAGCGGCTTGTCGCTGTGCTCGCGCATGGTCAGTACGTCGGCGAGCATCTGCGTCGGGTGATATTCGTCGGTCAGGCCGTTGAACACCGGCACGCCGGCGTAGGTGGCCAGTTCCTCGACGATCTCCTGCTTGAAGCCGCGGTATTCGATGGCGTCGTACATGCGCCCGAGCACGCGGGCGGTGTCCTTCATCGATTCCTTGTGGCCGATCTGCGAGGAGCCCGGGTCGATGTAGGTGACGTTGGCGCCCTGGTCATAGGCGGCGACCTCGAAGGCGCAGCGGGTGCGGGTGGAGGTCTTCTCGAAGATCAGCGCGATGTTCTTGCGCTTGAGGTGCTGCTGCTCGGTGCCGGTGTACTTGGCGCGCTTGAGGTCGCGCGAGAGGTCGAGCAGGTAACGCAGCTCGCGGGTGCTGTGGTGCATCAGGCTGAGCAGGTTACGGTTGTGCATGTTGAAAGCCATGGTTCTCTCTCCTTGTGGGCAGCTTGAAACGGGCCCGGCGGCGGATCACCGCCGGGGCTGGCTTGTTCAGTAATCGATCGGGTCGCGGATGATCGGGCAGGTCATGCAGTGGCCGCCGCCACGGCCACGACCCAGCTCGCTGGCGCTGATGGTGATGACTTCCACACCGGCCTTGCGCAGCAGCGTATTGGTGTAGGTGTTGCGGTCGTAACCGACCACCACGCCCGGCTCCAGGCAGACCACGTTGTTGCCGTCGTCCCATTGCTCGCGTTCGGCCTCGTAGGCATCGCCGCCGGTTTCCACCACGCGCAGCTTCGGCAGGTTGAGCGATTCGGCGACCACGTCGAGGAAGGACTTGTCCTCACGGCGCACGTCGATGCCGCCGGGACGGCTCTCGTCCGGGCGCAGGCTGAAGGGCACGATGGAGTTGGCCACTTCGGGGAAGATGGTGACCAGGTCGCGGTCGCAGAAGCTGAACACGGTGTCCAGGTGCATCGCCGCGCGCGATTTGCCCAGCCCGGCCACCACCACCCGCTGCGCCGCGCCCTTGGCGAACAGGGCGCGCGCCACCTGGCCGATGGCCTGGTGCGAGGTGCGCTCGCCCATGCCGATCAGCACGGTGCCGTTGCCGATGGGCATCACGTCGCCGCCTTCCAGCGTCGCTGCGCCATGGTCCTGGTCCGGGTCGCCGTACCAGATTTCGAACTGCTCGCCGGCGAAGTCCGGGTGGAACTTGTAGATGGCCGAGGTGAGCAGGGTCTCCTGACGGCGCGCCGGCCAGTACATCGGGTTGAGGGTGACGCCGCCGTAGATCCAGCAGGTGGTGTCACGGGTAAACTGGGTGTTGGGCAGCGGCGGGAAGATGAAGCTGGATTCGCCCAGGTAGGCGTTGAACATCTTCGCCGCCTCGGAATCCTTGTGTTTGGCCAGGTCGGCACCGGACACGCCGCCGATCAGGAATTCGGCGATACGTCGTGGCTCCAGGCCCTCGATGAAGGAGCGCACCTCGCCCTGCAGGCCGAGTCCCACGCTGTTGGGGGTGATCTTGCGGTCGAGAATCCACTTCAGCGCTTGCGGGTCGCGCACGGTCTCTTCCAGCAGGTTGTGCATCTCCACCACCTCGATACCGCGCTCGCGCATCTTGGTCATGAAGTCGAAATGGTCGCGCTTGGCCTGGGACACCCAGATCACGTCGTCGAACAGCAGTTCGTCGCAATTGTTCGGGGTCAGGCGCAGGTGAGCCAGGCCTGGCGAACAGACCATCACCTTGTGCAGTTTGCCGGCTTCGGAATGAACGCCTAGGGCTTTCTTGGACATGTCGAACTCCTTCTCGCTAGAGAGTCAGGAAACCGTCATACAGCCCGTAGGCGGCAATGGCGGCACCTATCAGCACGGCGAGGAAAATGAGCTTTTCGACGCCGGTGAAGATGGGCTGGCCCAGCTCGCGCTTGGCCTTGGCGAACAGGATCGCGCCGGGGGCGTAGAGCAGAGCGGACAGCAGCAGGTACTGGATGCCAGCGGCGTAAACCAGCCAGATGGCATAGAGGGTGGAAACCAGGGCGATCAGCAGATCCTTGCTGCGTTCGCTGGCGGCGCTCTCATAGGTCTCGCCGCGCACCGCCAGCAGCAGCGCATAGGCGCTGGACCAGAAGTAGGGCACCAGGATCATCGAGGTGGCCAGGTACAGCAGGCTCAGGTAGGTGGAGGCGTTGAACAGGGTGATGATCAGAAACAGCTGGATCAGCCCGTTGGACAGCCACAGTGCATTGGCCGGCACCTGATTGGCGTTCTCCTTGCGCAGGAACTCCGGCATGGTGTGGTCGCGGGCGCTGGCGAAGAGGATCTCGGCGCACAGCAGGGTCCAGGACAGCAGGGCCCCGGCCAGCGAGACGATCAGGCCGATGGCGATCAGTTGCGCGCCCCAGGGGCCGACCACCTGTTCCAGCACCCCGGCCATCGACGGGTTCTTCAGCCCGGCCAGCTCGGCCTGGGCCATGATGCCCTGGCTCAGCACGTTGACCAGCACCAGCAGCAGGAGCACGCCGACGAAACCGATCACCGTGGCCTTGCCGACGTCGCTGCGTTTCTCGGCGCGGGCAGAGAAGATGCTCGCACCCTCAATGCCGATGAACACCCAGACGGTGACCAGCATCATATTGCGCACCTGATCCATCACGCTGCCCAGCTCGGGGTTGCCGCGGCCCCAGAAGTCCGAGGTGAACACGTCCAGCTTGAAGGCGATGGCGGCGATCACGATGAACAGTGCCAGCGGCAGCATCTTCGCCACCGTGGTCACCGTGTTGATAAAGGCCGCCTCCTTGATTCCGCGCAGCACCAGAAAGTGCAGCAGCCAGAGCAGCACCGAGGCGCAGATCACCGCCGGCAGGGTGTTGCCCTCGCCGAACACGGGGAAGAAGTAACCCAGGGTGGAGAACAGCAGCACCATGTAGCTGACGTTGCCGATCCAGGCGCTGATCCAGTAGCCCCAGGCCGAGGAGAAACCCATGTAGTCGCCGAAGCCGGCCTTGGCGTAGGCGTAGACCCCGCCGTCGAGTTCGGGCTTGCGGTTGGCCAGGGTCTGGAACACGAAGGCCAGGGTCAGCATGCCCACCCCGGTGATCAACCAGCCGATCAGCGTGGCGCCGGCGCTGGCGCTGGCGGCGATGTTCTGCGGCAGGGAGAAGATACCGCCGCCGACCATGGAGCCGACGACCAGGGCGACCAGTGCAGCCAGGCGCAGTTTTTGTGACGAGTCGGACATCTCAATTACCTCCATGTCGGGAAGTGACGATGGTATTGAGCGCGTTTGGAGCGGCAGCAGTCATGACCTGCATCAATAGGCTGCTAATTGTTGCGCAAACGCACATTCCTACTGGCAATTTGCAATCAATCAGGCGCACCCGAGAAGCCAGGGAGCGGCTCTATGCCGGGCCTTTCAGAAGCACCGGAGTGTTGAAACGCTAGTCAGCGTTCCGCTGCTCTGCAAGGAAAGCGAAGCGAAAATTTCGAAGGGCGGGGGAGGAGGGCCAAGCGGGGCGGTTGACCCCGCTCGGAGCGTCTGCCGGGTAGGCTGACGCAGGCCATGAGGCCGGGAGATGGAAACACGGCGCCGGGCGGGTAGCCCCTGCAGGCAGTCGCGCCGTGTGGGTGCAGCATGCCGTGGAAAGCTTTCAGCCAGCTTTCCACGGCGTTTCCGACCTGTGACGGTCGAAAGTCTCAGCCGATGGTCATCAGGCTGGCGTTACCGCCGGCGGCCGCGGTGTTGACGCTCAGGGCGTGTTCGATCAGCAGGCGCTCCAGCGGGATGTCGGTCTCGCCCTTGTTCAGCCCGTGCACGCCGACGATGGCGCCCTTGCGCTGCGCCGCCTGCTCGCTGACCGCGCGCAGCTGGTCGGAATCGCCGTGGTGCAGGATGGCGTCCAGCTCCACGTCGATGCTGTTCCAGTCGGCCACCAGCTGGATGTGCTTCTGCACTTCCTTCGGCAGTTCGGCGTGCAGCGTGCGCTGGCTCTCCAGCCAGATCGCCTTGCTGCCCACCGCCAGGGTGGCGGCCAGCTGGGCCAGCAGGTCGCTGCGCTCGTCGGCCAGGTTGAGCACGCGCTCGCGCGGCAGCAGGCTGTAGCTGTTGCGCTCGCCGGTCGGGCCGGTCAGCGTGTGGCTGCTGTAGCTCTGCGACAGCGTGCGGTACTGCTCGAACAGCGCGGCGATGCCCGGCTCCTGCTTGCTCGCCCACTCGGCGAAGGCGGTGCGCACCTTGTCCAGCTCGCTCGGAACCGGCAGGGTCTGCACCTCGGCCTGTTGCAGGTACTGGGCGACGGCCTCCTGCGGACGGGTCGACAGCAGGCGATACAGGTACAGCGGGCCGCCGGCTTTCGGGCCGGTGCCGGACAGACCTTCACCGCCGAACGGCTGCACGCCGACCACGGCGCCGACCATGTTGCGGTTGACGTACAGGTTGCCGACCTTGGCTGTGCTCACCACCTGGGCGATGGTCTCGTCGATGCGGGTGTGCACGCCGAGGGTCAGGCCGTAGCCGCTGTCGTTGATCTGCTGCAGCAGCTTGCCCAGATCGGCACGGGCGTAGCGCACCACGTGCAATACCGGGCCGAAGATCTCGCGCTTCATCTCGTCGAAGCTGTCCAGCTCGATCAAGGTCGGCACGACGAAGGTGCCGCGCTTGATCTCTTCACCGTTGACGCGCGCCAGTTGGGTGACCTTGCGGCCTTTTTCGCGCAGCTTGGCGATGTGGGTTTCGATGCCGGCCTTGGCCTCGGCGTCGATCACCGGGCCGATGTCGGTGTTCAGGCGCTCCGGGTTGCCGAGGCTGTATTCGGCCATGGCGCCCTTGAGCATGGTCAGCACGCGATCGGCCACGTCGTCCTGCACGCACAGCACGCGCAGGGCCGAGCAGCGCTGGCCGGCGCTGTCGAAGGCGGAGGCGACCACGTCCATCACCACCTGCTCGGTCAGCGCCGAGGAGTCGACGATCATGGCGTTGAGACCACCGGTCTCGGCGATCAGCGGAATGGTGCGGCCCTGCGCATCCAGGCGCCCGGCGATGTTGCGTTGGAGGATGCCGGCCACTTCGGTGGAGCCGGTGAACATCACCCCGCGCACGCGCTCGTCTCCTACCAGGCGCGCGCCGACGGTTTCGCCACGGCCCGGCAGCAGCTGCACGGCGCCAGCCGGTACGCCGGCCTCGCGCAGGATGCGCACGGCCTGGGCGGCGATCAGCGGGGTCTGCTCGGCCGGCTTGGCCAGCACGGTGTTGCCGGCGGCCAGCGCGGCGCAGACCTGGCCGGTGAAGATCGCCAGCGGGAAGTTCCACGGGCTGATGCACACCACCGGGCCCAGCGGGCGATGGCTGTCGTTGCCGAAGCTGCGCGCCTGGATCGCGTAATAGCGCAGGAAGTCCACCGCCTCGCGCACTTCGGCGATGGCGTTGGCGAAGGTCTTGCCGGACTCGCGCACCAAGAGGCCCATCAGCTGCTGCAGCTCGGCTTCCATCAGGTCGGCGGCGCGCTCCAGTACGGCGGCGCGCTCGGCCGGCAGGGTGGACTGCCAGATCTGCCCGCTGGCCAGGGCGCAGAGCAGGGCGCTGTCGACATCGGCAACGCTGGCTTCGCGCACATGGCCGACCAGGTCACGATGATCGGCCGGGTTGCGCACCGGCTCCGGCTCGCCCGGATTGGCGCCATCACAACCGAGCATCGGCTCGGCGACATAGCTGTGGTTGGCGGTCGACAGCAGCGCCGAAGACAGCGAGCCGAGGCGGTGTTCGTTGGCCAGATCCAGGCCGGAGGAGTTGACCCGCTCCTTGCCGTACAGGTCGCGCGGCAGCGCGATGCGCGGGTGCGGCAGACCGACGGCGCCTTCCTGCGCGGCCATCTGCTCGACCTGCTGTACCGGATCGAGTACGAGGTCTTTCAGTGAGATGCTGTGGTCGGCGATGCGGTTGACGAAGCTGGTGTTGGCGCCGTTTTCCAGCAGGCGGCGTACCAGGTAGGCCAGCAGGGTTTCGTGGCTGCCCACCGGCGCATAGATGCGGCACGGACGGTTCAGCTTGCCGTCGGCGACCTTGCCCACCACCTGCTCGTACAGCGGTTCGCCCATGCCGTGCAGGCACTGGAACTCGTACTGGCCCGGGTAGTAGTTCTGCCCGGCCAGGTGGTAGATGGCCGACAGCGAATGGGCGTTGTGGGTGGCGAACTGCGGGTAGATGGCTTCCGGCGCGGCCAGGAGCTTGCGTGCGCAGGCGATGTAGGACACGTCGGTGTACGGCTTGCGGGTGTACACCGGGTAGCCTTCCAGGCCGCCCACCTGAGCCAGCTTGATCTCGCTGTCCCAGTAGGCGCCCTTGACCAGGCGAATCATCAGGCGGTGGCGGCTGCGCTTGGCCAGGTCGATGACGTAGTCGATCACATAGGGGCAGCGCTTCTGGTAGGCCTGGATGACGAAGCCGATGCCGTTCCAGCCGGCCAGGCTCGGCTCGAAGCACAGGCGCTCGAGCAGGTCCAGCGACAGCTCCAGGCGGTCGGCTTCCTCGGCGTCGACGTTGATGCCGATGTCGTACTGCTTGGCCAGTTGGGTCAGGCCCAGCAGGGTCGGGTACAGCTCGTCCATCACGCGTTCGTACTGGGCGCGACTGTAGCGCGGGTGCAGGGCGGAGAGCTTGATCGAGATGCCCGGGCCTTCGTAGATGCCACGACCGTGCGAGGCCTTGCCGATGGCGTGGATGGCCTGCTCGTAGGAGGCCAGGTAGCGCTTGGCATCTTCCTCGGTCAGCGCGGCTTCACCGAGCATGTCGTAGGAGTAGCGGAAGCCCTTGGCCTCCAGATTGGCGGCGTTGGCCAGTGCTTCGGCGATGGTCTCGCCGGTGACGAACTGCTCGCCCATCAGGCGCATGGCCATGTCCACGCCCTTGCGGATCACCGGCTCGCCGCTCTTGCCGATGATGCGGTTGAGCGCCGAGGTCATGCCGGCCTCGTTGTGGGTGGACACCAGCTTGCCGGTGATCAGCAGGCCCCAGCTCGCCGCGTTGACGAACATCGACGGGCTCTGGCCGAGGTGCTGGCTCCAGTTGCCGTTGGCGATCTTGTCGCGGATCAGCGCGTCGCGGGTGGCCTTGTCGGGGATGCGCAGCAGGGCTTCGGCCAGGCACATCAGCGCCACGCCTTCCTGCGACGACAGCGAGAACTCCTGCAGCAGGCCCTGCACCAGGCCCTGACGGCCGCTGGCGTTCTTCTGGTTGCGCAGCTTCTCGGCGATGCCCAGCGCCAGTTTCTGCGAAGCCTCGGCCTGCTGCGGGTTCAGGCGCGCCTGTTCCAGCAGCATCGGCACCACTTCGGTTTCCGGGCGACGGTAGGCGCTGGTGATGGCGGCGCGCAGTACCGACTGCGGAAGGATGCTCTCGGCGAAGTCGAGGAACACCTGCAGACCCTGCTCGGTCAGCGACTCCAGGGCTTCCTCACCGGCGGCAGCGGCCAGGCCGGCATGCTCGGCGGGCGTCAGGCCACTCTCGACCTGCTCCAGATAATTGAAGATCGCCTGCTTGATCATCCAGTGCGGCGTACGGTCGATCTGCGCAGCGGCCTTCTTCAGGCGCTCGCGGGTGGCATCGTCGAGTTTTACGCCGAGGGTGGTGGTAGCCATGGGGAGTCCTACTTACTTGTTAGTTATGCACGGTAAAACTGCCTGAAGCAGTTTCTGACGTCGCCTGCGACGGCCCGAAGCGTTGTCGCCTGGAGGGCGGGCAACGAAAAGCTGCGGGAGATTAAACCTGCTTCGCTCTTGGGTGCAACCAGGTGCAACCTAATTGCAGCGACGCCCCGACGGACGTAAGGCCAATTCTCGGGAGCCGCCGCTGCAGCGCGGCTACAAGGAGGTGTGCGAGGCGTGCAGCAGCTTGGTGCAACCAGGGTGCTACCGGCGCTTGGCGCTCAGTGCGACTGCTGCCGGGCTAACGTCAGGATAGACCGCGGCAAAGAGAAGGCTGCCGGTCGCCCCGTCATGCGATTTCGCGAATGATGCCTATGAAGGCCTGCAGCCGCGCCGAGATCCACGTTCTCGGCACCGCAGGAAGCGGGTGGCAAGAGCGGGCGGCCGTATGGCGGGAACCCGCAAGGCATGCACTTCGTCGAGGGGTTGACCGCTGGCGATACGCCGCGGTTTGAATCCGAAGTGTGCGGTGGTGGCAGTGACTAGGAGAGTCGCCGTGCCATGGCCTTGAGCATCGGCTTCTTTGGCAGTTACAGCGTCGACGAGCAGGAGCGTTTTGCTGGTAACCGGTTGGAGGGCGCCACCTTTCCCAACTGGGTTGGTGGTGTGCGCACGACACAGGAGCTGCAGTTGAGGGTCGAGGGCGAGCGGATGTACAGACCTTCACGCACCCGGATGGTGAGTTCATGCGGGCCAGGTAAATCCTGGATGTGTGGTGCTCGAAGTGGTCAGTAGCGGCAGTCTTCGCCGATGCGCTGGTAGATCAGCGTGCGCTGCTCGCCCTTGGAGTCCAGGTAGACCATCCGGGCTTCACCTGCTTCGCAGCCTTGCGGCAGGGTCTGGCTGATGACCTTGGCGATGTCCAGGTGCATGCCGTAGTGGTATTGCTCGGGCGTTTCGGCGTGCGCCAGAGTAGTCGCGCAGGCGAGCGTCAGGAGGTAGGCGACAGGTTTCATGATGGCCTCGATACGGTAAAAAAAGGGCCGGACTGGCGGCCCGAGAGACGCCGGCCAGGAGCACGTCCGGCGCCAGGTAAGCCTGGGTTTAGCCGTGCTGACCGGTGCTCTGCGAGCTTGCGGTTTGTGCTTGCTGGGTAGCTTCGGCGTGCGGCTGTTGCTGGTGGGCCTGCTGATGGGCGACGAACGCGGCCGATTCTTCGGCGAAGCAGGCCTGGGCCGCCAGCAGGGCGGAGAGGGACAGGGCGGCGGCAGTGGCGAGTTTTTTCATGGAGCGATCCTCCTGGGATTCTTCGTGGGTTCGAAGTCATCCTAGGGAGGCATCGGGGCGCGAAAAAGCGCTATACGGGTGAATCACTCTTACCTTTCGCGCAACAATCCGTCGGGCGTCGCCCAATATCGCTCATCGTCCAGCACCGCTTCGTCCCCCCGTAACAGTGGCGGCAGTTCGGCCTTGAGAAACTCCACCCAGGTGCGGGTCTTGGCATCGAGAAAGCGCCGCGACGGATACATCGCATAGATGTTCAGCGCGCGCAGGCGGTGCTGCGGCAGGATGCGCAGCAGGCGTCCTTCACGCAGCGGCTGGCTGGCAACGAACGAGGGCAGCAGGCAGAAGCCCATGCCTGCCTGCGCCGCCTTGACCAGTGCTTCGGCGACATTGACCTGAAAGCACTCGGCCGGCAGGGCGTCGAGCTGCTCGTCACCGAAATCCCACTGACCGCGGTACAGCGGGTCGGTCAGGCGCAGGTAGCGATGCTGCTGCAGGTCGCTCGGCCGTTGCGGAATGCCATGTCCGGCCAGATAGCTGGGGGCGGCGCAAAGCACGCTGTACACCGGGCCGAGACGCTGTGCGACCAGTTGCGAATCCGGCAGGTCGCGGGCGAAGGCGATGGTCACGTCATGGCCATCTTCGAGCAGATCCGGCGTGCGCTGCGCCAGGGTGAGTTCCACCACCACCTGTGGATAACGCTCGGCGTAGCGGGCGATCAGCGGGGTGATGTGCTGCAGGCCGAGGCCGGTCATGGTGTGCACGCGCAGGCGTCCACTGGGCGTGCGATGAGCGCCGCGCGCCTCGGCATCGGCTTCCTCGACCTGGCCGAGAATCTGCCGGCAGCGCTCCAGATAGCGCTCGCCGATTTCGGTCAGGGCCAGGCGCCGCGTGGTGCGCTGCAGCAGGCGTGCCTCGAGATGTTGCTCCAGATCGGCAATCAGCCGTGACACCTGCGCGGTAGACAGATCCAGCGCCTGGGCTGCGGCGGTGAAGCTGCCGCGCTCGACCACCTGAACGAACACGCGCATGCCATGCAGGGTATCCATTGTTGCTCCTGGCGTAAGGGCACCTCTAACAACTACCTGCGTTGCCATCGCGGCGTTAAAAACAGGCTCAAAATGCTCATTTACAACTCGTAAACTGCGCTTTTTCGCCTGTTTTTGCCTTGCGCTGGCTGCCTCGCTTACGTTGCTAGAGGCGCCCGTAATGGGCCAGACGCATTATGCGCGACTGAGAACATTACAGCGCACCCAGAATCAGCTGCGCCGCCACCGCGAACATCATCGCCGCCACGCCCAGATCGATCAGCCGCCAGGTCACCGGCCTGGCCAGCCAGGGCGCCAGCCATGCCGCGCCGAACGCCAGGGCGCTGAACCAGAGAAAGGAAGCGCTGGCGGCGCCGGCGGCATAGGCACCGGGTTCGGGTTGCTGGGCGCCGAGTGAGCCGATCAGCAGCACGGTATCCAGGTAGACGTGCGGGTTGAGCAGGGTGACCGCCAGGGCCGCGAGCATCACCGCGCGCAAGGAGCGAGGTTCGTTATCCGTTGCTTGCAGTGACTGTGGCCGCGCGGCCCGCAGCAGCGCCTGGCTGCCATACCAGAGCAGAAACGCAGCGCCGCCCCAGCGGGCAATGGCCAGCAGTGTCGGGCTCTGCGTCAGCAGGGTAGCCAGGCCGAACACGCCGGCCGCCACCAGCACGGCGTCGCAGAGAATGCACAGCGCCGCTACCGGGATGTGATGTTCGCGGCGCAGGCTCTGCGCCAGGACGAAGGCGTTCTGCGCGCCGATGGCCATGATCAGGCCGATGGCGACCAGCAGGCCGTTGCTGTAGCTCTGCCACATCACACGGGCTCCGGCAGGGCGGCGGCCGACAGGGCGCGCAGGGTGGAGAGCGCTCGTTCGGCGCGCTCGATGGGCACGAAGATATGGTCGTGGTGAAAGCCGGCAACCACGTTGCAACTCACCCCGGCCTGCGCGAGGGCGGCGGAGAAGGAGGCGGTCAGGCCCACGGCCGCCAGCGACGAATGCACCTGCAGGGTGATCCAGGCGGCGACGTAGTCGTAGCTCAGGCCGAGAGCGTCGGCGACGTCGCGCGGCAGCACCAGGCTCAGGCCCTCGGCTTCGCGCAGGCTGGCGATGGGGTGCAGGGCGCTGCAGTCGCGGTCGGCGGCGACGCAGCAGAACACGTACTGCCCGGGGTTGAGCTGCGGCGTCATGCTTTGCAGCAAGCGTGAAAGATCGGTTTCGCCGGCCATCTTGGGCTCCAGAGGTGAGGTGGATGCTGGCGAGTCTGCGGCGCACGGGTGTATAAGAGAAACAAATAATGCTGATCGCTCATTAGGAAAATCGATTGTTCGATTACAAGTTGCTAGCCGCCCTGGCGGCAGTGGTGGAGCAGGCCGGTTTCGAGCGCGCGGCGCAGGTGCTGGGCCTGTCGCAATCGGCGGTGTCGCAGCGCATCAAGCTGCTCGAAGCGCGGGTCGGCCAGCCGGTGCTGGTGCGCGCGACGCCGCCGGCGCCCACCGAAATCGGTCGGCGTCTGCTCAACCATGTGCAGCAGGTGCGCCTGCTCGAGCGCGATCTGCTGGGACAGGTGCCGGGGCTGGATGAACAGGCGCTGCCCGAGCGTCTGCGCATCGCCATCAACGCTGACAGCCTGGCGACCTGGTGGGCGCTGGCGACGGCGGAGTTCTGCGCGACCCGGCAGGTGCTGATGGAGCTGGTGGTGGAGGATCAGGAGGTCGGCCTCAAGCGCATGCGCGCCGGCGAGGTGGCCGGCTGCGTGTGCGCCGCCGAGCGCCCGGTAGCCGGCGCGCGCAGCGTCGCCCTGGGGGCGATGCGCTACCGCGCGCTGGCCAGCCCAGGCTTCGTCGCCCGGCATTTTGCTGCCGGGGTCACGGCCGAGGCGTTGGCGCGGGCGCCGGCCATTGTCTTCGGTCCGGATGATCAGTTGCAGCATCGCTACCTGGCCGGCCTGGGGGTGACCGGTGGCTTCGCCTATCACCTGTGTCCTTCCTCCGAAGGCTTCGTGCGCCTGACCGAAGGCGGCCTGGGCTGGGGCCTGGTGCCGGAACTGCAGGTGCGTGACGAACTGGCCAGCGGCAGGTTGGTGGAGCTGGTGCCCGAGCGCTTCATCGACGTGCCGTTGTACTGGCATCACTGGCGCAATGGCGGTGAACTGCTGGCCGGGCTTACCGAGCACCTGCGCCGCGCAGCCGGCGGCGCGCTGGTGCAGGCGTCGTAGGGTGCGCCATGCGCACCAACTGCAGGGTGATGTGACGCAAGAAACTGGCCTGGATTGATTCCAGGCGCTGGATGAAGAGGGGTATCCCGCGATGGGTTGGTGCGCACGGCGCACCCCACGAGTTCATGCACCCGGGCGGCTGAGGCTTGCCGGGTCGTCGTTCTGGCCGCCGCCGACAGGGCGCAGCCGAGGTGGCGCTGCTAAAGTGCGGCAATTACAAGAATCCATGCAGGGGATGGCGGATGAAGATTCTGGTCACCGGCGCGAGCGGTTTCATCGGTGGGCGTTTCGCCCGTTTCGCCCTCGAGCAAGGCCTGGCGGTGCGGGTCAACGGGCGGCGTGCCGAGGGTGTGCAGCACCTGATCAAACGCGGCGCCGAGTTCGTCCAGGGCGATCTGGCCGATCCCGAACTGGTCCAGGCCCTGTGCCAGGATGTCGAGACGGTGGTGCACTGCGCTGGCGCGGTGGGTGTCTGGGGCGACTACGCGCATTTCCATCAGGGCAACGTGACCGTGACCGAGAACGTCATCGACGCCTGTCTGAAGCAGAAGGTGCGGCGCCTGGTGCACCTGTCGTCACCGTCGATCTACTTCGACGGCCGTTCCCACGTCGATATCCGCGAAGGGCAGGTGCCCAAACGCTTCTCCAATCATTACGGCAAGACCAAGTACCTGGCCGAGCAGCAGGTGTTCGCCGCGCAGGAGTTCGGCCTGGAGGTCATCGCCCTGCGCCCGCGCTTCGTCACCGGCGCCGGCGATACCAGCATCTTCCCGCGGCTGATCGCCATGCAGCGCAAGGGGCGCCTGGCGATCATCGGCAACGGCCTGAACAAGGTCGACTTCACCAGCGTGCACAACCTCAACGATGCGCTGTTCAGCGCGTTGCTGGCCGCCGGCCCGGCGCTGGGGCAGGTGTACAACATCAGCAACGGCGCTCCGGTGCCACTGTGGGATGTGGTCAACTACGTGCTGCGGCGGCTGCAGTTGCCGCCGGTGACTCGCCATGTGCCGTATCCGCTGGCCTACGCGGCGGCCTGTGTCAACGAAGGCGTGTGCCGGCTGCTGCCCGGGCGCCCGGAACCGAGCCTGCTGCGCCTGAGCGTGGCGGTGATGGCCAAGGATTTCTCGCTGAACATCGACCGCGCCCGCGAATTTCTCGACTACGAGCCCAGGGCCAGCCTGTGGGACGCACTGGATGAGTTCTGCATCTGGTGGCAGGCGCAGATGGGGGCTCAGGCGTAGACGCGCTGACCACGATAGATGCGCACCGAGCCGGTCTGCGGGGCTACCGGCAGTTCCACCGCGGCCAGCGGGGTGGCGGTCAGCCGTTGTGGCTGGTCGGACAGTTCCGCCAGGCGCCGGCCGACGCGGCGGGTTTCCTCGTCATTGGACTTGAGGCTGCCATCGAGCATGGCGCTGACGGCGTCGGGCTGGCTCAGGCGGATATCCACCGCCAGTTCCTCGCGCAGGCGACGGCGCAGCGTTTTCATGCAATCCAGGACTTCTTTGTTCAGTTCCATTGCCACTTCCCCCCTGTTGGTTGAAGAGTCACGGGCTCGGGCGTCCTCGCCCTCCGTAACCGAGCCAGCCTGTTCCCGGGCTGGTACACCTGTCGGTGCGATGCAGAACTTTCAGGCCGCCTGCTGGCTTGTGGGCGACGCCCGATGAGCTGTCCACGACAGGGTAAAAAGCAAAGTGCGTACCAGTTCAAATTTCGCGGAACTGGCGGGCTGCAGGCGGGTCGATGGCCCTGTCGCGCCCTTCGTCGGTGCGCGGCGCACCTGCTTGGCGCGGCGCTGATCGGCTGATGGCGAATCGGTATACTGCGCGGCACCTTCGCTTATTCCGTTTCAACCATAGGTTCAACCATGCGCAACGATGCCAACGACGAGCTCGACAACCTGCCCAGCCTGACCCCCGAGCGCCGCGAGGATTTCGCCGAGCCGCGTGACGAGCCGGCGCCGCGCAGCTCCAGAGCCGCCAGTGGCAAGGCACCGGCCGCCCGAGCGCCGAGCACCGGGCCGCTGTGGGCGCTGGTGGGTGCGCTTGCCATCGCGCTGGGCGGCCTGGGTTGGTGGAGCCTGCAGCAGATCGGCCTGATGGAGCAGCGCCTGGTGGCAACCCAGGAAAGCTTCGCGCGCATCAGCGAAGAGGCGGCCGGACGTATTCAGGATATTTCCGGCAAGGTGGTGGCCACCGAGTCCAGCGTCACCAGCGGCAGCGAGGCGCTCAAGCTGCAGGTCAAGCAACTGGAGACGCGCCTGGCCGAGCTGGGCAAGCAGCTGCAGCAGAGCAGCACGGCGCAGGCCGCGCTGGACAAGCGCGTCGAGCAGTTGGGCACCGAACTCAAGAACGGTCTGGGCGCCAGCGCCGACTTCGACAAGCGTCTGCAGGCGCTGTCCAGCGAGCAGGCCGCACTGAAATCCGCGCAGGCGGATGCCAAGGCGACCCAGGCCGAGCTGGGCAAGCTCGATGGGCGGATCAAGACCCTCAGCGGCGATATCGAAACGTTGAAGAAGCAGGGCAACCCGAGCCAGGCCATCCGCAATCTGGAGCAGGATCTGCTGGTGCTGCGCAGCGAGCTGGACAACCGCCCGGCGACCAGCGCCGGCCCCAACACCGCCGAGTTCGATGCCTTCCGCGCGCAGATGACGCGCAACATCAACACCCTGCAGAGCCAGGTGGTGAATCTGCAGCAGCAGATCAACCAGCGCTGAGGCGCCGCGTTAAATGCACAAGACCCGCAATGCGGGTCTTGTGCGTTCTGGCTTGGGCGTAGGGTGCGCCGTGCGCACCAGCTGTCGCAACGAGCAACTTGTGCCTTCAGGCCTGGGTGTAGGGTGCGCCGTGCGCACCAACCTCGCGACGAGCAGTCCCGGTGCGCGCAGCGCACCCTACGTAAGGCGCGTTACAGGCGCGGATAGTCGATGTAGCCGGCCGGGCCTGCGCCGTAGAAGGTTTCCGGGTGCGGCTCGTTCAGCGGCGCGTCCTGCTGCAGGCGCTCCGGCAGGTCCGGGTTGGCGATGAAGGGGATGCCGAAGGCCACGGCATCGGCATTGCCTTGCGCCAGCCAGGCGTTGGCCTGCTCCTTGGTAAAGCGCTCGTTGGCGATGAACACGCCGCCGAATTCCTTCTTCAGTTGCGGCGTCAGGCTGTCGTCGCCTTCCTTCTCGCGGGCGCAGATGAAGGCGATGCCGCGCTTGCCCAGCTCGCGAGCGACATAGGCGAAGGTTTCGGCGCGGTTGGCGTCGCCCATGTCATGGGCATCGGCACGTGGCGCCAGGTGCACGCCGACGCGGCCGGCGCCCCAGACGTCGATGGCGGCATCGGTGACTTCCAGCAGCAGGCGCGCGCGGTTCTCCAGGCTGCCGCCATAGCGGTCGGTGCGCTGGTTGGTGCTGCTCTGCAGGAACTGGTCGAGCAGGTAGCCGTTGGCGCCGTGGATTTCCACGCCGTCGAAACCGGCGGCCTTGGCGTTTTCCGCACCCTGGCGGTAGGCCTCGACGATGTCGGCGATTTCCTCGGTTTCCAGCGCGCGCGGGGTGACGAATTCCTTGATCGGACGCACCAGGCTGACGTGGCCGGCCGGCTTGATCGCGCTCGGCGCAACCGGCAGCTCACCGTTCAGGTAGATCGGGTCGGAGATGCGCCCGACGTGCCACAGTTGCAGGACGATCTTGCCGCCGTTGGCGTGTACCGCCTGGGTGATGTTGCTCCAGCCGCGGATCTGCGCATCCGACCAGATGCCGGGGGTGTTCGGATAGCCCACGCCCATTGGCGTGACGGCGGTGGCCTCGCTGATGATTAGGCCGGCCGAGGCGCGCTGCACGTAGTACTCGGCCATCAGGGCGTTGGGTACGCGGCCTTCGTCGGCGCGGCAGCGGGTCAGTGGCGCCATGATGATGCGGTTGTTCAGGTGCAGATCGCCGATCTGAATGGGGTCGAACAGGTTGGGCATGGTGAAACCTCCGGTTGGAGCTGCGGGTTCAGAGTTGCTGGCCGAGATGCGCGACGAAGGCCTGGATCAGCTCCTCGTTGCGCTTGAAGAAGTGCCACTGGCCGACCTTGCGGCTGGTCACCAGACCGGCGCGCTGCAGGGTGGTCAGATGGGCGGAAACGGTGGATTGCGACAGCCCGGTGCGCAGGAAGATCTTGCCGGCGCACACGCCGATCTCCAGCGGATGATCCTGTTCGGCGAAGTGGCGCTCGGGCTCCTTCAGCCAGTCGAGGATGTCGCGGCGCACTGGGTGGGCGAGGGCCTTGATGATGGCGTCGATGTCCATGGCGGTGTCGGTGTGTATCGTCATGGGGCGAACCTTATATCGGCTGCAGACGATATACAGATCGATTGCCGCGATAGTCCTTATCACTGGCTTCGATTGTGCGGGCCGTGGCGGTAAGCTCGGGGCATGAACTACCTCGCTCACCTGCACCTGGGCGGCGACGCCCCGCCGCAGCTGCTCGGCAGCCTCTATGGCGATTTCGTCAAGGGGCCTTTGGCCGGGCGCTGGCCGGCGGAGATCGAAGCGGCCATCCGCCTGCACCGGCGCATCGATGCCTTTACCGACAGCCACCCGCTGCAGGCGCGCGCCCGTGCCCGCTTTCCCGCCGCGCGGCGGCGCATGGCCGGCATGCTGCTGGATCTGTTCTTCGACCATTGCCTGGCGCGCGATTGGGCCGAGTACGCCGCGCAGCCGCTGGATCACTTCACCCGCGAGGTGTACCGGGTGCTGGCCGCCGAGGCCGAGCTGCCGGGACGCCTGGCGCTGATGGCGCCGCGCATGGCCGCGCAGGACTGGCTGGGCAGCTATCGCGAGTTCGCGGTACTGGAGCAGGTGATCGCCGGCATGCAGCGACGGCTGTCGCGGCCGCAGTTGCTCGACGGCAGCCTGGTCGAACTCGAGCGTCTATACGAGCCGCTGAGCGAGGATTTTCGCGCCTTCTACCCCGAACTGATGGCCTTCGCCCGCGGCGAGCGGGCGTAGAACGGTTGGTGCGCACGGCCTGGGCGGCCCCGCGACACCCTGCGCTCCGTAGGGTGCGCCGTGCGCACCGCGGTCACCCGCTCGGCTGCAGGTGCAAACGACGAATCACCCACTTCTCCAGCTCGGTGATGCAGAACACCGCCAGCCCGGCCAGCACCACGCGCGCCCACTGCGCCGCATCCAGCGCGGTGGAATTGAACAGCCGCTGCATCGGCGGCGCGTAGGTGTACAGCGCCTGCAGCAGCAGACAGGCGGCGATCGCCAGCAGCACCGCGCGGCTGCCCAGCAGGCCGTCGAGGCTAAGCACCGAGGCGAAGATGCGCCGGCTGTTGATCAGGTAGAACACCTCGCACATCACCACCGCGTTCAGCGCCATGGTCCTTGCGCTGTCCAGCCCGGTGCCCTGCTGCAGTTCCCAGAGGAACAGGCCGATGCCGGCACCGGCCATCAGCAGCGACACCAGCAGCACGCGCCAGACGAACAAGCCCGACAGCAAGGGCTCGTCCGGCGCCCGCGGCGGACGGTCCATCAGCCCGGCCTCGGCCGGTTCGAAGGCCAGCGCCAGGCCCAGGGTCACCGAGGTGACCATGTTGATCCACAGCACCTGCGCCGGGGTCAGCGGCAGGGTCAGCTGGAACAGGATGGCGGCGATCACGATCAGCGCCTGGCCGCCGTTGGTGGGCAGGGCGAAGAGGATGAACTTCTTCAGGTTGTCGTAGATCGCCCGGCCCTCGCGCACGGCGCCGGCGATGGTGGCGAAGTTGTCGTCGGCCAGCACCACTTCGGCTGCCTCCTTGGCCGCCTCGGTGCCCTTGTCGCCCATGGCCACGCCAACGTCGGCGCGCTTGAGGGCCGGTGCGTCGTTGACGCCGTCGCCGGTCATCGCCACCACCTCGCCGCTGGCCTGCATGGCCTGCACCAGGCGCAGCTTGTGCTCGGGGCTGGCGCGGGCGAACACCTCGACGCCGGGCAGCACTTCGCGCAGACGGCGCTCGTCGAGCAGTTCCAGCTCCGCGCCGGTCAGCGCCGGCAGGCCGACACCGATACCCAGCTGGGCGCCGATGGCGCGCGCGGTTTCGGCGTGGTCGCCGGTGATCATCTTCACCCGGATGCCGGCGCGCTGGCATTCGGCGACGGCGGCGATGGCTTCCTCGCGCGGTGGGTCGATGATGCCGACCAGAGCCAGCAGGCACATGCCCTGCTCCACGTCGGCGAAGCTCAGGCTGCGCTGCTCGGCGCTCACCGTGCGGCTGGCGATGGCCAGCAGGCGCAGGCCGCGGGCCGCCAGATCGGTGGCCTGGCGCCGCCAGTAGTCGGCGTCCAGCGGTTGCACGCCGCCGTCGGCATCGCGCTGGCCGCTGCACATCTCCAGCAGGCGCTCAGGCGCGCCCTTGAGGTAGATCACGCCATGCCCCTGGTGGTCATGGTGCAGACTGGCCATGAAGCGGTGCTCGGACTCGAAGGGGATGGTGTCGCTACGCGGCAACTGCAGGTTCAGCGTCGGGGTATCCAGCCCGGCCTTCAACGCCAGGGTATGCAGCGCGCCCTCGGTGGGGTCGCCCTGCAGGCGCCAGGTTCCGGCGGCGTCCTGCTGCAGCTGGGCGTCGTTGCACAGGGTGGCGGCGCGGGCGATTTCCAGCAGCGCGGCATCCGGCTCGACCAGCGCGCCGTCGAGATGGAAGGCGCCCTCCGGGGCATAGCCGACGCCGCTGACGTCGAGCACCCGGCTGGCGCTGACCAGGCGTTGCACGGTCATTTCGTTGCGCGTCAGGGTGCCGGTCTTGTCCGAGCAGATCACCGTTACCGAGCCGAGGGTTTCCACCGCCGGCAGACGCCGCACGATGGCGTTGCGCCCGGCCATGCGCTGCACGCCGAGCGCGAGGATCACCGTCATCAGTGCCGGCAGGCCTTCGGGGATGGCGGCGGCGGTCAGCGCCACCACCATCATGAACATTTCGGCCGGGTCCTGGCCGTGCCAGAAGGTGCCGAGGGCGAAGGTGGCCATGGCGAAGATCAGGATGGCCAGCGCCAGCCAGCGGCTGAACTGCTCGATCTGACGCAGCAGCGGCGTGGTCATTGCCTGCACCTGCTGCAGCATGGCGCCGATGCGGCCCAGCTCGGTACCCGCGCCGGTGGCCACCACCACGCCGCTGGCCTGACCGCTGGCCACCAGGGTGCCGGAATAGGCCATGCAGCGCCGGTCGCCCAGCACCGCATCCGCCTGGCAATGGGCCAGGGACTTTTCCACCGGCAGCGATTCGCCGGTCAGCGCCGCTTCTTCCACCAGCAAGTTCTTCACGCTGATCAGGCGCAGGTCGGCCGGCACCTTGTCGCCGGAGGCGAGCAGGACGATGTCGCCCGGCACCAGCTGTTCGGCATCGATCTCGCGACGTTCGCCGCCGCGCAGCACCAGGGCGTGCGGCGACAGCAGGCTGCGGATGGCGTCGAGGGCATTCTCCGCCTTGCCTTCCTGGATGAAGCCGATCACCACGTTGATCAGCACCGCGGCGAGGATCACCCCGGTATCGACCCAGTGGCCGAGCAGGGCGGTGACCAGGGCGGCGGCCATCATCATGTACAGCAGCACGTTGTGGAACTGGTACAGCAGGCGCAGCAACGGGCCGCGCCGTTTCGGCGGTGGCAGACGATTGAGGCCATGGCGCTGCAGGCGGGCGCTGGCCTCTGCGTCGCTGAGACCGGTCTGGCTGCTCTGCTGGGCGTCCAACGTTTGTTGCGGAGTCAGTTGGTGCCAGGCGCTGTCAGAGTTTTCAGGGAGCCGAGTGTCCATTCGGGAGCCTCCATCGATGTTCCGCTAGGACCATAGACGGTTTCATTACGCTCGGCCTGATCTGCATCAAGCACTGAGGGCTTTGCCAGGTGCTCAATGGAACGGGCCAAGAGCCTGTCGAGGAGAACGCAATGATCAAGATTCTGGTAGCCACCGATCTGTCCGAGCGCTCGGCTCACGCCGTGCAGCGTGCCGTGCAACTGATCCGCCGCCAGGGTGGCGGCGAGTGGTGTCTGCTGCACGTGATCGACGACGATGCGCCGGCCGAGCACGTCGCCAGCCAGGTGCAGCAGGCCGAGACGCTGCTGCATGCGCAGGCCGAACGCCTGGCCGAGCAGGCCGGCAGCCGTCCGCACGTGGTGGTGGGCAGTGGCGAGCCTGCGGCGATCATCCTCGAGAGCGCCCAGGGCATGGGCGCCGACCTGCTGGTGGTGGGCGCGCATCGCAAATCGGCGCTGCGTGACTTCTTCGTCGGCACCACCCTGGAGCGCGTGGTGCGCAGCAGCCATCTGCCGGTGCTGCGGGTCAACGGCCCGGTCACCCGCGAGTACCGTCATGCCCTGCTGGCGATGGACCTGTCGCGCACCTCGCAGCAGGCCTTGCGCCAGGCTCGCCAACTGGGTCTGCTGGCTGCCGATGACTTCCATGTGGTCGGTGCAGTGGAGCCGGTGGCGCCGGGCGCGATGATGGAAGCTGGTCTGAGCGTCGAGGTGCTGCAGAATCAGCGCGAGCTGCTGCGTCAGCAGCTGGTCGAGCGCCTGAGCGAGGACGGGGTGAGCATGGCGAACGAGCGTCTGCAAGTGCATGTGGGCTCGCCCGAGGGAGTGATCGGCGAGGCGCTGCGCCAATCCGGTGCCGACCTGCTGGTGCTCGGCACCCATGCCCGCGAAGGGCTATCGCGCTTCTTTCTGGGCAGTGTGGCCAGTCGTCTGCTGGCCACGGTCGACAGCGATGCGCTGGTAGTGCCGCCGGCCGCTTGATTCGCTGAGGGAGCCGAGTGTTCGTCGACCTCAGAGCGGAAAGATCAGCGGCACCAGCAGCACGCTGACCAGCATCACCAGCAGGGTGAAGGGCACGCCGATGCGCACGAAGTCGCCGAAGCGGTACTGCCCGGGGCCGAGCACCAGGGTGTTCACCGGCGAGGAGATCGGCGTCATGAAGGCGGCCGACGCCGCCAGCGCCACGGTCATGGCGAAGGGCAGCGGCGAGGCGCCCAGCGCCTGCGCCGTGGCGATGGCCACCGGGGCCATCAGCACCGCGGTGGCGGTGTTGGAGATGAACAGGCCGATCACCGCGGTCAGAGCGAACAGGCTGGCGAGTATCAAGTGTGGCCCGGCATCGCCCAGGCCACTTACCAGCCCCTGCACGGCCAGCTCGACGCCGCCGGTTTGCTGCAGCGCCTGGGCGAAGGGCAGCATGCCGACGATGAGGATCAGCGTCGGCCAGTGAATGGCGCGGTAGGCACTGTCCAGGTCGATGCAGCGAAACGCGCCCAGCAGCAGGCAGGCGATCAGCGCGGCCTGCACGTTGGGCACCAGGCCGCTGACCATCAGCCCCACCATCACTGCCAGGCTGAGCAGGGCGTAGGGCGCCTTGCGCGCGGCTGGCGCCACCTCGGCCACCTCCGCCGGCAGGCTGAGCACCAGAAAATCGCGGCTCAACCCCTGCAGACGGTGAATGTCCCGCCAGGCACCGGCCACCAGCAGGGTGTCGGAGGCCTTGAGCTTTTCGTCCACCAGCACGCCTTCCAGCGCCTGGCCCTGGCGGCGCAGGCCGACCACGTTGAGCTTGTGCCGCGAGCGAAAGCCCAGTTCCTGAATGGTCTTGCCGGGTAGTTGCGACTCCGGTGGCAGCGCCACCTCGGCCAGGCCCAGCTCATGGGCATGCAGGCTGAAGTACGAATGCGGCAGCGGCATGGGTTCCAGGCCCAGCGCCTGGTAGCTGCCGAGCAGGCCGATGGTGGGGCTGGCGATGTCCACCAGCAGCACGTCGCCCGGCTCCAGCAGGGTATTACCGCTGGCCATCAGCAGCAGGGTACGCAGGCGCTGGCGGCGCTCGATGGCGATGACATTGATGCCGTGATCGCGACGCAGGGCCAGCTCGTTGAGCACCTGGTTGGCCAGGGGCGAGTCGGCACGCACCTGCAGGCGCCGCTCGCGCTCGCCCAGGCGGTAGCGTTCGGCCAGATCGGCCAGGGTCAGGCGCGGTGGCTCGGCAGCGTCACCGGCGCCCTTGCGCACCAGCCAGCGCCGCGCCAGCAGCATGTAGCCGATACCCAGCGCCAGGATGGCCAGGCCGATGGGGGTGAAATCGAAAAAGCCGAAGCCGTCCAGACCGGCGCGGCGCAGCTCGGCGTGCACCACCAGGTTCGGCGGGGTGGCCACCAGGGTGAGCATGCCGCTGATCAGCCCGGCAAAGGCCAGCGGCATCATCAGCCGCGCCGGGGCGATGCGCAGGCGCGCAGCCACGCCGAGCACCACGGGGATGAAGATCGCCACCACCCCGGTGGAGCTCATCACCGAACCCAGCCCGGCTACCGCCAGCATCAGCAGGATCAGCAGGCGCGTCTCGCTGCTGCCGGCCTTCGCCACCAGCCAGTCGCCCAGACGGTAGGCGATGCCGGTGCGCACCAGGCCATCGCCGATGACGAACAGCGCGGCAATCAGGATGACGTTGGCGTCGCTGAAGCCGGCCAGGGTCTGTTGCAGGTCGAGCACACCGGTCAGCGGCAGGGCGACCAGCACCAGCAGGGCGACCACGTCCATGCGCGGCCTGCCGATGACGAAGAGGGTGACGGCGCCGGCCAGCAAGGCCAGCACCCAGAGCAGATCAGGATTCATCGCAATTCCCATGACATACGGGCGCGATTATTTCAGGGATAACCCAGCGTGGTCTTGATCTGCTGCAGGTGGGCGGCGATCCAGCGCTTGTCGATCGGCCCCCAGTCGTGGATCAGGTAGTGGCCGGCGTTGTTGCGCTCGCCCTCGCCCTGCTCGAACCGGCAGTCGATATCCAGTTCCTCCAGCGCGGCGAGGGTGTCCTGCGCGGTGCGTCGCGGCATGCCGGTGGCGGCCATCAGCGCCGGGACGCTGGTGGCCTGGCCGCTGTCGATCAGCCAGGCCAGGTAGAGGCGGCGGTAGAAGCTGGTGCGGGTCTTGCTCGTGTGCATGGCGACTTCCTGTTCGGGGCCGAGCGCCGCACCGGGATCAGGCGGCGAACATCAGCATATAGGTGACGGCGCCGGCCAGGTAACCGATGAAGGCCAGGCCGGTGATCTTCTTCAGGTACCAGATGAAGTTGATCTTTTCCATGCCCATGGCCGCCACGCCGGCCGCCGAGCCGATGATCAGGCAGCTGCCGCCGGTGCCGGCGCAGTAGGCGAGCATTTCCCAGAAGTTGCCGTTGACCACGAAGTTGCTCAGCCATGGCAGCTCGTCCGCCGCGGCAGCCGCCAGGGCCTCCGGGCTGACCAGCGGATACATCTTCATGGCGCCGGCGACCATCGGCACGTTATCCACCACGGCCGACAGCAGGCCGATGGAAATGGCGATGCTGTAGACGTTGCCGAGGCCGTCCTTGAGGTAGGTGGCGACCTGGATCAGGTGGCCGGCGCTGGACAGGGCCGACACTGCCAGCAGGATGCCGAGGAAGAACAGCACGCTGGTGATGTCGATGCGGCGCAGTACGCCGACCACCGACAGCGGGTCCTTGTCTTCGCTGTTCTTGCTGCGGTGAATGATTTCGGTGGTCACCCACAGCACGCTCAGGCCGAAGAGGATGCCCATGTACGGCGGCAGATGGGTGATGGTCTTGAAGATGGGCACGAAGATCAGCGCGCCTAGCCCTAAGCAGAACACCAGGTTGCGCTCGAACGGGGTGGTCGGGTCGCGGCGGCTTTCGGCGCTTTCCTTCAGGCGCGGCGGGATGACCTCGCCCTTGAGGCGGAAGCTCATGATGATCAGCGGCACCAGCAGGCAGATCAGGCTGGGCACGATCAGCTTGACGACGATACCGGTGGCGGTGATCTGGTTGCCGATCCACAGCATGGTTGTGGTCACGTCGCCGATGGGCGACCAGGCGCCGCCGGAGTTGGCGGCGATCACCACGATGCCTGCGTAGAACCAGCGCTCGTGCTTGTCGGCGATCAGTTTGCGCAGCAGCGAGATCATCACGATGGTGGTGGCCAGGTTGTCCAGCGCGGCGGACAGGAAGAAGGTGATCAGGCCCACCAGCCACAGCAGGTGCACGCGCTTGGTGGTGCGGATGCGGTCGGTGATCACCTTGAAGCCTTCGTGGGCGTCGATCAGCTCGACGATGGTCATGGCGCCCATCAGGAAGAACAGGATCTCGGAGATCTCGCCCAGGTGATGGCGCAGCTCCTCGATCACATGATGGCTGTTGGTGCTGGCGCCGGCGGTACCCGTGCCGAGCAGCGGCAGGATGCTGTCCGCACCCAGGACCAGAAGAGTCCAGGCCACCACGGCGGTGAGCAGCGCTGAGGCCGCCTTGTCGATCTTCAACGGGTGCTCCAGTGCAATGCACAGGTAGCCGAGGACAAAGACGAGTGCCATCAACGCATACATGATCAGGGTTCCGATTTTTATAAGAGTGGAAGCCCCCGGCGTAAGGCCTCCGGGGGAGGCCGCAGAAGATGCCTGAAAAGTTCGGCAATTGGGAGTGGGCAGCGCCGAAAACACTGCTTTGGAGAAGTCAAACGATACTTTTTGGCGAGATTCTGTAAGAGCCTGGGCTCCAGCCCTCGTGAACGGCAGGAGCGCGGCAGTTTCTGCTGCGTGGCCAACGGCACTGCGCCCAGCGCACCGTTAGCCACGGCTCGCTCAGACTTCCTGCGCCTGGCGCTTGGGCGGCAGCACGTAAGCCAGGACGATGGCCAGCACCGGCATGATCAGGTTGAAGAAGCAGTACGGCAGGTAGCTCAGGGTGGCCACGCCGAGGGTGGCGGCCATGTAGGCGCCGCAGGTGTTCCAGGGCACCAGCACCGAAGTCAGGGTGCCGCCGTCTTCCAGGGCGCGCGACAGGCTGGTCGGCGCCAGGCTGCGTTTCTCGTATTCGGCGCGGTACATGCGCCCCGGCAGCACCAGGGCGATGTACTGGTCGGCGGTGATGACATTGGTGCCGATGCTGGTGGTGATGGTGCTGGCAACCAGGCCGCTGTCGCTGCGCACCAGGCGCAACGCGCTCTGCAGCAGGCGTTGCAGCAGGCCCAGGCGCTCCAGCACGCCGCCGAAGCACATGGCGCAGATGATCAGCCACACGGTGGTGAGCATGCTGCCCATGCCGCCCTTGGACAGCAGACCGTCCAGCTCGGCATTGCCGCTGGCTGACTCGTAGCCAGCGAACAGCGCGCTCCACACCGTTTTCAGCGGCGCCAGGACGCCGGCCGCCGGATCGGCCAGGCGGCTCATCACCTCCGGCTGAAACACCAGGGCGAACACCGCGCCGAGCAGCGCGGCGAGAAACACCGCGGGAAAGGCCGCCCACTGGCGCATGGCGAGAAACAGCAGGAAGGCCACCGGCAGCAGCAGATGCCAGCCCAGGCGGAACTGCGCCTCCAGCGCCGCCAGCACCTCGGCGATACGCCCGGTGTCGTGGCTGGCGCCGGCCTGCTGGCCGAGCACGAAAAAGATCGCCAGGGCGATCAGCAGCGCCGGCGTGGTGGTACGCAGCATGTTGCGGATGTGCGCGAACAGATCGGCGCCGGCGGCGGCCGGGGCCAGGTTGGTGGTGTCCGACAGCGGCGAGAGCTTGTCGCCGAAGTAGGCGCCGGAAATGATCGCCCCGGCGGTGATCGCCGGATCCAGACCCAGGCCCGCGGCCACGCCCATCAGGCCGATGCCGAGGGTGCCGGCCACCGTCCAGGAGCTGCCGATGGACAGCGCGGTGAGCGCGCAGATCAGGCAGCTGGTGACGTAGAAGTACTCGGCGCTGATCAGCTTCAGGCCCAGCCAGATCATGGTCGGCACGGTGCCGGCGAGAATCCAGGTGCCGATCAGGGCGCCGACCGCCAGCAGGATCAGGTTGGCCTTCATCGCCATATGGATGCCGGCGAGTATGCCTTCCTCGATATCGGACCAGCGCAGGCCGTTCTTCAGTCCGACCAGGCCGGCGACGAAGGCGGCGCTCATCAGCGCGATCTGGTTCGGTCCGCTGGAGGAGCCGTCGCCGAACAGGTAGACGGAAAGGCCGAGCAGTACGACGAGCACGCCAATGGGCAGCAGCGCATCGAGTAGGGAAGGGGAGCGGGCAGTCATGGGGGTACCGGTCAATCGATGAAACGGAGGCCGAGTGGGGCCTCTGCAGAAAAAACAAAACCCGCGCCGGTTAGGGCGCGGGCCTGTGGGTATTGCGCTGGGATCAGAGCGCGGCGATCTTGCCGCGCTGTTCCACCAGCTTGCTCAGCGCCTGCTCGGCCTCGGCCAGCTTGGCGCGTTCCTTGTCCAGCACTTCGGCCGGCGCCTTGGCGACGAAGCCTTCATTGGCCAGCTTGCCGCCGACGCGCTGCACTTCGCCCTGCAGGCGAGCGACTTCCTTGTCCAGGCGCGCCAGCTCGGCGTCCTTGTCGATCAGCCCGGCCATCGGCACCAGCACCTGCATCTCGCCGACCAGGGCGGTGGCGGACATCGGCGCTTCCTCGCCTGCGCCCAGCACGCGGACCGACTCCAGCTTGGCCAGCTTGCTCAGCAGCGGCTCGAAGTCGGCCAGGCGGCGCAGGTCGGAATCCGAGGCGTTGGCGACGATGATGTCGATGCGCTTGGCCATGGAGATCTTCATCTCGCCACGGATCTGCCGTACGCCGAGCATCAACTGCTTGACCCACTCGATATCGGCCTCGGCGGCGGCGTCGATGCGTTCCTCGGCTGCCACCGGCCAGGGCTGCAGCATCAGGGTGGCGCCGTCCTTGCCGGCCAGTGCCTTGATGCGCTGCCAGATCTCTTCGGTGATGAAGGGCATGAACGGATGAGCCAGGCGCAGGATCACTTCCAGCACCCGTACCAGGGTGCGACGGGTGCCGCGCTGGCGCTCGGCGCTGGCGGTTTCGTCCCACAGCACCGGCTTGACCAGCTCCAGGTACCAGGCGCAGTACTCGTCCCAGACGAATTCGTACAGGGCCTGGGTGGCCAGGTCGAAGCGGAAGGCGTCGAGGTGGCGGGTGACGTCCTGCTCGCAGCGCTGCAGCGCGGAAATGATCCAGCGGTCGACGGCGGACAGCTCCACCGGCTCGCCATTGACGCCGCAGTCCTTGCCTTCGGTGTTTTCCAGGACGAAGTTGGTGGCGTTCCACAGCTTGTTGCAGAAGTTGCGGTAGCCCTCGACGCGGCCCATGTCGAACTTCACGTCACGGCCGGTGGTGGCCAGCGAGCAGAAGGTGAAGCGCAGGGCGTCGGTGCCGTAGCTGGCGATGCCGTCGGGGAACTCGGCGCGGGTCTGCTTGGCGATCTTCTCGGCCAGCTTGGGCTGCATCATGCCGCTGGTGCGTTTTTCCAGCAGCTCGTCGAGGGTGATGCCATCGACGATGTCCAGCGGGTCGAGCACGTTGCCCTTGGACTTGGACATCTTCTGGCCCTGGCCGTCGCGCACCAGACCGTGCACGTACACGGTCTTGAACGGGATCTGCCCGGTCAGGTGGGTCGACAGCATGATCATCCGCGCGACCCAGAAGAAGATGATGTCGAAGCCGGTGACCAGCACGTCGGTGGGGTGGAAGGTCTTGAGGAAATCGGTCTGCTCGGGCCAGCCGAGGGTGGAGAAGGTCCACAGGCCGGAGCTGAACCAAGTGTCCAGCACGTCTTCGTCCTGGCGCAGGGCGACGCCTTCGAGGTTGTGCTTGGCGCGCACTTCCGCTTCGTCGCGGCCGACATAGACGTTGCCGGCCTCGTCGTACCAGGCCGGGATGCGGTGGCCCCACCACAGCTGACGGCTGATGCACCAGTCCTGGATATCGCGCATCCAGCTGAAGTACATGTTCTCGTACTGCTTGGGCACGAACTGGATCTCGCCGCTCTCGACCACGGCGATGGCCTTCTCGGCCAGCGGCTTGGTGGAGACGTACCACTGGTCGGTCAGCCACGGCTCGATCACGGTGCCGGAGCGGTCGCCCTTCGGTACTTTCAGCGCGTGGTCTTCGATCTTCTCCAAGAGGCCCGCAGCTTCGAAGGCGGCGACGATGCGCTTGCGCGCCTCGAAGCGGTCCAGGCCGGCGTATTCGGCCGGCAGGCTGCCGTCCACCTCGCTGTTGACGCTGCCGTCGAGGTTGAACACCTGGGCGCGCGCCAGCACGGCGGCGTCGGCGTCGAAGATGTTGATCAGCGGCAGATTGTGGCGCTTGCCCACTTCGTAGTCGTTGAAGTCGTGCGCCGGGGTGATCTTCACGCAGCCGGTGCCGAACTCGGGATCGCAATAGTCGTCGGCGACGATCGGGATGCGGCGGCCCACCAGCGGCAGTTCGACGAAGCTGCCGATCAGCGCCTTGTAGCGCTCGTCTTCCGGATGCACGGCCACGGCGCTGTCGCCGAGCATGGTTTCCGGGCGGGTGGTGGCGACGATCAGGTAGTCCTTGCCTTCGGCGGTCTTCTTGCCGTCGGCCAGCGGGTAGCGCAGGTTCCACAGCGAGCCTTTCTCGTCGTGGTTTTCCACTTCCAGGTCGGAGATGGCGGTGTGGAACTTGGTGTCCCAGTTGACCAGGCGCTTGCCGCGGTAGATCAGGCCATCCTCGTGCAGGCGCACGAAGGCTTCCTTGACCGCTTCGGACAGACCGTCGTCCATGGTGAAGCGCTCGCGCGACCAGTCTACAGACGAGCCCAGGCGGCGGATCTGCCGGGTGATGGTGCCGCCTGACTGGTTCTTCCACTCCCAGACCTTCTCCAGGAACTTCTCGCGGCCCAGGTCGTGACGGCCGATGCCCTGCGCGGCCAACTGGCGCTCTACCACCATCTGGGTGGCGATACCGGCGTGGTCGGTGCCTGGCTGCCACAGGGTGTTGCGGCCCTGCATGCGGCGGAAACGGATCAGCGCATCCATGATCGCGTTGTTGAAGCCGTGCCCCATGTGCAGGCTGCCGGTGACGTTCGGCGGCGGGATCATGATGGTGTACGGCTCACCGCTACCTTGTGGGGCGAAGTAGTTGTTCTGCTCCCAGGTCTGGTACCAGTTGGATTCGATGGCGTGCGGCTGGTAGGTCTTGTCCATGCGCGGCGGGACCCTTGTGACGGCTGATCGGAAAAGCCGGCAAGTATACCGCGTCTACAGGACAAGCCATAAGTCTCGCGCTGCTGGGCGGCTGAAACCGCCATCTTTGGCATGGCGGATGCGGTCGTCGGGTGCGCCGTGCGCACCAGCTATTGCCCGTGTGCTGTCAGGGCTTGCGCGGCGGCAGCAGGCGCGGCAGGCGCGCTTCCAGGCGACGCTTGAGCTCGGCTTCGATCTGCGGCACGAAATCGTCGATGACGTCCTGCAGGATCAGCTGGGCGGCGGCGCGCAGCTCGGCATTGAGGTGTTGCAGCTCGCGGGTGCTGTCATGCAGGCGCGGCTCCAGGCGTTCGCGCAGCGGGCCAGCTGCCGGCGAGGCGGCCGCAGCAGTCTGCGTGGCTGGCCCCGGTTTGGGCGTCGGCGTGACATGAAAGGGCGGCGGCGGGCCGGGCGGCGCGCTGACGATATCGGACAGCACCGGAATGCTGTCCGGGTCGAGCGAGTCGATCAGCAGCGGTGGTTCCTGGCTTTCGTCGCCCAGCAGTTCGCGAATCGACTCCAGGTCGTGCAGCAACTGAGCGGGTTTTTGCGGAGGTTTGGGGGTGTCCATGGCGGTCGGCACAGCGGGCGAAAGGGCAGGGTGGCCTGTGTTGTGAGCGTCGATCGAAGGTTAAAGTTCGACGCGTTTGGGATCATACCCGCGCTGGCGATAGTTACGGAAATTCTCGCGACAGGCGCTCAGCAGTTCCGGCTGCTGGTTGACGATCTCGATGATGCGGGAGAAGCGTTCGACATGCGGAGACAGGCTGCTGCCAAGGTTGATCAGCACGCCTTGCTCGTGGCTCGGCACTTCGTCCACGCCCAGTACCACCGGTGCCAGCGGCGCGTCGCGGTGCAGGTCGTGGGGCACGAAGCGCTCGGCCTTGAAGCGCCACAGCAGTTCGTCGAGCTCGATGCACTGCGCCTCGTCGCTGCCCCGGACGAACACCGGCAGGCCGGCGCCCCAGGCCTTGAGCGCCAGTTGGCAGGCCGCGCGCAGGCGACCTTCCGCGTCGCTGGAGGAGAGAACGTAGAACTCGATTCTGGGCATCTGGAGGCTTTCGACGTTGAAGGGCGGCTGTAGGAGCGAGCGCCAGGTTCGCGAGCGGCGCTCGCTCCTTCGGGGACCGTCGCCCGGACTGCATCCGGGCTGGCGGTGCATCAGACCTTGGCGCGATCCAGCAGGTACTGGGTCAGCAGCGGCACGGGGCGACCGCTGCCGCCCTTGTCCTTGCCGCCACTGATCCAGGCGGTGCCGGCGACGTCCAGGTGCGCCCAGTGGAAATTCTTGGCGAAACGCGACAGGAAGCAGCCGGCGGTAATGGTGCCGGCCTTCGGCCCGCCGATATTGGCGATGTCGGCGAAGGGGCTGTCCAGCTGCTCCTGGTACTCGTCGTACAGCGGCAGTTGCCAGGCACGGTCGTCGGCGGTTTCGCCGGCCTTGAGGATCTGCTTGATCAGTGCGTCGTTGTTGCCCATCAGGCCGGAGACGTTGCTGCCCAGGGCGACGATGCAGGCACCGGTGAGGGTGGCCACGTCGATCACCGCCTGCGGCTTGAAGCGCTCGGCGTAGGTCAGGGTATCGCACAGCACCAGGCGGCCTTCGGCGTCGGTGTTGAGGATTTCCACGGTCTGCCCGCTCATGGTGGTGACGATGTCACCGGGGCGGGTGGCGCGACCGCTGGGCATGTTCTCGGCGCAGGCCAGCAGGCACACCAGGTTGATCGGCAGTTGCAGCTCGAGCACGGCCTTGAGGGTGCCGAACACGCTGGCGGCGCCGCACATGTCGTACTTCATCTCGTCCATGCCGGCAGCCGGCTTGATGCTGATGCCGCCGGTGTCGAAGGTGATGCCCTTGCCGACCAGAGCGAAGGGTTTTTCGTCCTTCTTGCCGCCCTGGTAGTGCATGACGATCATCCGCGGCGGCTGCTCGCTGCCCTGGGCCACGGCGAGGAAGGCGCCGGCGCCGAGCTCCTTGAGCTTCTTCTCGTCGAGGATGTCCACCTTGAGGTTCTTGTGCGCCTTGCCCAGGGCCTTGGCCGCTTCGGCCAGGTAGCTGGGGTGGCAGAGGTTCGGCGGCAGGTTGCCGAGGTCCTTGGTGAAGGCGACGCCAGTGGCGATGGCGCGGGCATGCTGTAGAGCGCGCTCGGCATCGGCCAGCTCGGCCTTGTCGGCGACCAGGGTGATTTTCTTCAAGGCGCGCGGATCGGCCTTCTTGCTCTTGAACTGCTCGAACAGGTAGTCGCCGTCGGCCAGGGTCTCCACGATCAGACGGGTCTTGCCATAGGCGTCGCGGCCCTTGACCTTGAGCTCGCCGAGGGCCAGCAGAGCGTCGCTGCCGCCCAGGCCCTTGAGCACGCCGTGCACGCTGGCAACCAATTTGCGCAGTTGGCGGTCGGATAGATCGCCCTTGCCGCAGCCCACCAGCAGCACGCGCTCGGCCTTGAGCCCCGGCAGGCTGTGCAGCAGCAGGGTCTGGCCCGGCTTGCCGGCGATGTCGCCGCGCTTGAGCACGGCGGAGAGGGCACCATTGCTGGCCTGGTCGACGGCCTTGGCGGCTTCTCCCAGTTTGCGGCCTTCGCCGATGGTGACGACCAGGGTGGCGGTCTTCAGGGTTTCCGGGCGTGTGCTTTTGACGAGGAATTCCATATGAGCTGTCCCCAAGACAAAGAGTCGGGTTTGACGGATAATGGCCGCCATTTTTCGAGGGTCCACCCTGCGGTGGGCCGGCAAGTAGGTGCGGCTAGTTTGAGCGCTCGCGCCTGAGCCTGACAACCCTGGAGCGTCCGGTTTGATTGTCTTCCGTTATCTGTCCCGCGAAGTGCTGGTGACCCTCAGCGCGGTGAGCGCCGTGTTGCTGGTGATCATCATGAGCGGCCGTTTCATCAAATACCTGGCGCAGGCCGCGCAGGGCGCGCTGGATCCAGGCGTGCTGTTTCTGATCATGGGTTACCGGATTCCCGGCTTCCTGCAATTGATCCTGCCGCTGGGGCTGTTCCTCGGTTTCCTGCTGGCCTATGGGCGCCTGTATCTGGACAGCGAGATGACCGTGCTGTCGGCCACCGGCGTCAGCCAGCAGCGTCTGACCGCCTACAGCATGGCGCCGGCGCTGGTCGTCGCCCTGCTGGTCGGCTGGCTCAGTCTGGGTCTGGCACCGCAGGGGGTGGCCAGCGTGGCGCGTATCCTCAACGAGCAGGATGCCCTGACCGAACTCGATACCCTGGTGCCGGGGCGCTTCCAGTCGATGAAAGATGGCTCGCGGGTGACCTATTCACAGGAGCTGTCGGCCGACCGCAGCGAGCTGCGCGGGGTGTTCATGTCGGAGAAGCGTTTCTCCAGCGACGGCAGTTCCGAGCGCGGCATCACCGTGCTGCTGGCCGAAAGTGGACGTCAGGAGATTCAGGCCGACGGCAGCCGTTACCTGATTCTGGAAAACGGCTACCGCTACGACGGCGAGCCGGGCGAGGCCGATTACCGCGTCATCCAGTACGACACCTATGGCGTACTGCTGCCCAAGCCGGAGGTGGCCATCGAGGCCAGCGAGCGTGAAGCGATGCCGACTCGCGAGCTGTTCGGCAGCGATGACCCGCGCGTTCAGGCCGAGCTGCAGTGGCGTCTGTCGATTCCGCTGCTGGTGTTCGTGGTCACCCTGCTGGCCGTGCCGCTTTCCAAGGTCAATCCGCGTCAGGGGCGCTTCCTCAAGCTGCTGCCGGCGATCTTCCTTTATATGGCATACCTGGGCCTGTTGATCGCCGCCCGTGGCGCCCTGGACAAGGGGCGGCTGCCGCCCGCGCTGGGGTTGTGGTGGGTACATGGCATCTTCCTGGGGATCGGCCTGTTGTTGCTCTATTGGGAGCGTCTGAGTCTGTGGTGGGCCAGCCGCCGCGCTGCGGAGGTGGCCCATGGCTAAGCTCGATCGCTACATCGGTACCCAGGTCTTCTTCGCCATCCTCACGGTGCTGGGCATCATCCTGGGCCTGGCCCTGCTGTTCGCCTTCATCGACGAGCTGAGCGACCTGAACAAGGGCGACTATGGCCTCGGCCAGGCGCTCTGGTACGTGCTGTTGACCGCACCGCGCCGCGCCTACGAGATGTTGCCGATGGCGGCACTGATCGGCTGCCTGATCGGTCTCGGCACCCTGGCCAGCAACAGCGAACTGACCATCATGCGCGCCGCGGGCGTGTCCATCGGTCGTATCGTCTGGGCGGTGATGAAACCCATGCTGGTGCTGATGCTGGCCGGCATCCTGATCGGCGAGTACGTTGCGCCGCTGACCGAGAACCAGGCCCAGGCCGACCGGGCCCTGGCCCAGGGCGGTGGCGCGGCGCAAAGTTCCAAGCGTGGCATGTGGCACCGTCAGGGGCAGGAATACGTGCATATCAACGCCGTGCAGCCGGGTGGCCTGCTGCTCGGAGTGACGCGCTATCGTTTCGACGATGAGCGTCGTCTGCAGTCGGCCAGTTTCGCCCGTCGTGCCGAGCACAGGGGCGATCACTGGGTGCTGCGCAACGTGCAGACCACCTTCCTGCACGACGATCGCTCGGAAGTGGTCAATCAGCGTGAAGAGCGTTGGGATATCGAGCTTAGTCCGCAACTGCTCAGCACCGTGGTGATGGAGCCCGAGTCGCTGTCCATCACCGGTCTGTGGCAGTACATCCATTATCTGGCCGAGCAGGGGCTGAACAACGCCCGTTACTGGCTGGCGTTCTGGACCAAGGTACTGCAGCCGCTGGTAACGGGGGCGCTGGTGCTGATGGCGATTTCCTTCATTTTCGGCCCGCTGCGTTCGGTGACGCTGGGCCAGCGCGTGTTCACCGGCGTGCTGGTGGGCTTCATCTTCCGTATCGCCCAGGACCTGCTCGGGCCGTCGAGCCTGGTGTTCGGCTTCTCGCCGCTGCTGGCCGTGCTGGTGCCGGCGGGCATCTGTGCACTGGCCGGAGTCTGGTTACTGCGCAGGGCGGGCTGAGTACTCAGCGCGCATGAAAAAGCCGGTTCAGTGAACCGGCTTTTTTGCATCTGCCGCGCGTTACTTCTTGTGGATGTTCTTGGGCAGTTGCACCACGCGGCTGTCGGAATAGATGTCATGCCAGGTGCGGCCCTGTTTGTCCCACAGCAGCCAGAGAAAGCCCAGGCCGGCGAACAGCCAGGAGCCGATGGCGACCACGAAGCGCAGCAGGGCCTGCCACAGGTCGATGGCACTGCCGTCGGCGTTCTGGATGCGCAGCCCCCAGGCCTGCATGCCCAAGGTCTGGCCGTTGTGGGTCCAGAACTTGGCGAAGAAGGCGAACAGCGCCAGCAGCACCAGGCTGGCGAGCACCGGGTCATGGTCCAGCGCGCCGGCCTCGGACATGGCCAGCAGCGTATCGCCACCGTGGAGCAGGCGCAGAAAACCTTGCTGGTAGATCAGGGTGACGACCATGATCAGGGCTACGCAAAGCAGGAAGTCGTAGAAGATCGCCGCCAGGCGACGAATCAGCCCGGCTGTGGGAAAGTCTCCCTGCGGGCGTAGCTGGTGCTTCGGCATGATGGGCTCGCTGTGGCGAAAGGGCGCGTCATTCTAACCGCGACTTTTCTGCGAGCATAAAAAAACCCCTGATCGAGATCAGGGGTTCTTCAAAGCAGCGGCAATCAGCCCAGGATCTGAACCTGGTCGGCCTGCATGCCTTTTTGACCTTGCACAGCGATGAAGCTGACTTTCTGGCCTTCTTTCAGGCTCTTGAAGCCGTTACCTTCGATCGCGCGGAAGTGCACGAACAGATCCGGACCGCTCTCGGGAGTGATAAAACCAAAACCTTTCTCGTCGTTAAACCACTTGACGGTACCGTTCTGACGATTCGACATGTCTTTTTCCTTGAAACTAGAGTTGATGACAGCCTCCAAGTATAGAGGGCTGAGACTGGTTGCAAGGAGTAATAGAAGTCGAGCGGGATGTAGCGGATCTAGATGATCTGCTGCACCAGAGTCACGATTCACAGCGACCCATGCAAACAGTTCGATCACTCTACGCTAACTTTTACGCAATTGCCAACCCCCGCCGGAAGGTCGCCGGCCAGGTTTTACGGGGCTTGCCGAGGCACGGAGAGCGTGCGCCGGTAATGTCGTTGCAACAATCGCCGGCGTTGTTCGCGCAGATATGAAAAAGCCCGCAGGACCTAAGTCTTGCGGGCTCTTGAAACGGTTGGTGCCCCGGGGGAGACTCGAACTCCCACTCCTTTCGAAAACGGATTTTGAATCCGCCGCGTCTACCGATTCCGCCACCGGGGCACAATGGCGGCGCAGTATAGGGACGCACCCTGCGCCGGTCAATCGGCGTCGGTATCGAGCCCCTCGGCAATGGTGCCATGCGTGTTCAGGGGCTGATGAGGTGGCGGTTTTCATCGCGGCCATGCGACTAAGATTGCGCCTGTCATCGAGAGCGCCGAGTTGGATGGGGTGGCCTGGGATCTGTAGTCGAGCGGGAGGGCGTGTGCTCAGAGTCTTGTGCCGGGCGATCATCGCCGGTCTGCTGATTTCTCCTGCGGCCTTGGCGGGCACGCTCACCTATGCCGTTACCGATGAAAGCTGGGAGCCGTACTGGATAGTGCGCGACGGCCAGGTCAGCGGCATCCTGCATGACTTCATGCTCGCCCTCGACGAGCGCCTGCCGGAGGAGTTGCAGGCGAGCCACCCGCTGCCGCCGCTGCGTACCCAGAAACTGTTTCGCGAAGGGCAACTGCAGCTCGAGTGTTGCGTGAGCCAGAGCTGGCGTGCCGAGCCCGAGCAGGCGGATGTATCGGTGTGGTCGGTGCCGGTGCTCGACGCCGATGAGATGCTGCTGTTCGCCCCTGGTGCGGCCTTCCCCTACCAGCAGGTCGAGGACCTGCGCGGGCGCTCGATTGCCACGGTGCGTGGCTATGGCTATTTCGGCAGCGAGTACTTCCAGCGCAACGATGGCGCCGATGCGTTCGCACTGATCTACCGCGTCGCCCAGCGGCACAGCGAGGCCGGCATCATCGACCGCCTGGAGTGGCGTTACCTGACGCACAGCAATGCCCAGCTGCGATCACCTCGCTGGCAGGTCGAGGAGGGGCCGGTAATCCATCGCGTCCAACTGCGAATCCGCCTGCATCGTGCTCATGCCGATCGGCTGCAGGCGTTGAATGCGGCCATCAGGGAAATCCAGGCGGACGGCACCCTGACGCGAATCGTCGCGCGCTACGCGCCGTAGCGTTGGCCCCCGGGCGCAGCCCACGTGGCCGGCCAAGGGGAAATCCGGTAAGCTTTGCCACCCTGCAGAAATACCCCCTCCGAATCGAATCATGCGTGTTGCCGATTTCCACTTCGATCTTCCCGAGTCGCTGATCGCCCGTCATCCCCTGGCCGAGCGCCGAGCCAGTCGCCTGTTGCAGCTGGATGGGCCGAGCGGGGCGCTGCGTCATGGCCAGTTCACCGATCTGCTGGAGCAACTGCGCCCCGGTGACCTGATGGTGTTCAACAACACCCGGGTGATTCCGGCGCGGCTGTTCGGCCAGAAGGCGTCCGGCGGCAGGCTGGAAGTGCTGGTGGAGCGCGTGCTCGATCAGCATCGGGTGCTGGCGCACGTGCGCTCCAGCAAGTCGCCCAAGCCCGGTTCGCAGATTCTCATCGACGGTGGTGGCGAAGCCGAAATGGTCGCCCGTCACGATGCTCTGTTCGAGCTGCGTTTCGCCGAACCGGTGCTGCCGTTGCTGGAGCGGGTCGGGCACATGCCGCTGCCGCCTTATATAGACAGACCGGATGACGAGGCCGACCGCGAGCGTTATCAGACCGTCTACGCCGAGAAGGCGGGCGCGGTGGCGGCCCCCACCGCCGGTCTGCACTTCGATGACGAGCTGCTGGCGGCGATCCGCGCCAAGGGTGTGGAAACAGCGTTCGTGACGCTGCATGTCGGTGCCGGTACTTTCCAGCCGGTGCGGGTCGAGCGCATCGAAGATCACCACATGCACAGCGAGTGGCTGGAGGTCAGCCAGGAGGTCGTCGATGCCGTGGCGGCCTGCCGCGCCCGTGGCGGACGGGTGGTCGCCGTTGGCACCACCAGCGTGCGCTCCCTGGAAACCGCGGCGCAGAGCGGCGAGTTGAAGCCGTTCAGCGGCGATACCGACATCTTCATCTACCCGGGCCGGCCCTTCCATGTGGTCGACGCCCTGGTCACCAACTTCCACCTGCCCGAGTCGACCCTGCTGATGCTGGTGTCGGCCTTCGCCGGCTACGCCGAGACCATGGCCGCCTACCGCGCGGCGGTGGAGCAGGGCTATCGCTTCTTCAGTTACGGTGATGCCATGTTCATCACCCGCAACCCCGCCGCGCGCGGGCCCGAGGTTTGAGTATGTCGCGCACCTGTCGCATGTCCTTCGAGTTGCTGGCTACCGACGGCAAGGCCCGTCGCGGCCGCCTGACCTTCCCGCGTGGCGTGGTGGAAACGCCCGCTTTCATGCCGGTGGGCACCTACGGCACGGTCAAGGGCATGCTGCCGCGTGACGTCGAAGACATCGGCGCGCAGATCATCCTCGGCAACACCTTCCATCTGTGGCTGCGTCCGGGCATGGAGGTGATCAAGAAACATGGCGACCTGCACGACTTCATGCAGTGGCAGGGGCCGATCCTCACCGACTCCGGCGGTTTCCAGGTGTTCAGTCTGGGCGCGATGCGCAAGATCAAGGAAGAGGGCGTTTACTTCGCCTCGCCGGTCGATGGCGCCAAGGTGTTCATGGGCCCGGAAGAGTCGATGCAGGTGCAGCGCGACCTGGGCTCGGACATCGTGATGATCTTCGACGAATGCACGCCGTACCCGGCGGAGTTCGATGTGGCCAAGCGCTCCATGGAGCTGTCGTTGCGTTGGGCCAAGCGCTCCAAGACCGCCCATGGCGAGAGCACGGCGGCGTTGTTCGGCATCGTCCAGGGCGGCATGCACGAAGAGCTGCGCATGCGCTCGCTGGAGGGCTTGTGCGAAATCGGCTTCGACGGTCTGGCCATCGGTGGGCTGTCGGTCGGCGAGCCGAAGGAAGAGATGATCCGCGTGCTGGACTTCCTGCCGCCGCACATGCCGGCCGACAAGCCGCGCTATCTGATGGGCGTCGGCAAGCCGGAAGACCTGGTCGAGGGCGTGCGTCGCGGCGTGGACATGTTCGACTGCGTGATGCCGACGCGTAACGCGCGCAACGGCCACCTGTTCGTCGATACCGGCGTGGTGAAGATCCGCAATGCCGCGCACAAGCACGACGATTCGCCGCTGGACCCGACCTGCGACTGTTACACCTGCAAACACTTCTCGCGCGCTTATCTGCATCATCTGGACAAGTGCGGCGAAATGCTCGGTAGCATGCTCAATACCATCCATAACTTGCGGCATTATCAGCGGGTTATGGCTGGTTTGCGCGAGGCTATCGGACAGGGTACATTGGCCGCCTTTGTCGAAACCTTCTATGCCAAGCGCGGCCTGCCCGTGCCGCCGCTGGACTGATTCCCGAACGTTTGAAGATCCTTTCCATTAGGAGTGTTACATGAGCTTTTTCATTCCCGCCGCCTACGCTGACACTGCGGCTGCTGGCCCTGCCGGCAGCGGTTTCGAGTGGGTATTCCTGATCGGTTTCCTGGTCATTTTCTACCTGATGATCTGGCGTCCGCAGGCCAAGCGCGCCAAGGAACACAAGAACCTGCTCAGCAGCCTGCAGAAGGGTGATGAGGTGGTGACCAGCGGCGGCATCGCCGGCAAGGTCTCCAAGGTTGCCGACGACTTCGTGGTGATCGAGGTGTCCGACACCGTCGAGCTGAAGTTCCAGAAGCAGGCCATCGCCGCCACCCTGCCCAAGGGCACGCTGAAAGCCATCTGACTTCGGTTCTTTCTAGTTTTCATTCGACGGGGCGCTTTTAGCGCCCCGCGTCATAAGCGGGCGGCTCGTTCATGCTCAATAAATATCCCCTTTGGAAGTACCTGCTGATTCTCGCCGTATTGGCGATCGGCCTGGTCTACTCCATCCCCAATCTCTATCCGGATGATCCGGCCGTGCAGATCAGTGGTGCCAGTTCGGCGCTGAGCATCGAGCAGGGCGACGTCGAGCGCGCCAGCAAGGCGCTGCAGGACGCCGGCATCCAGGTCAAGGCTGCCAGCCTCGATGAGCGCGGCCGTGGCGGTCTGATCCGCCTGACCAAGCAGGATGACCAGTTGCCGGCCAAGGACATCGTCCGCCGCGTGCTGGGCGACGACTACGTGGTGGCGCTGAACCTGGCACAAACCACTCCCGACTGGCTGCGCAGCCTGGGCGCCAGCCCGATGAAGCTTGGCCTGGACCTGTCCGGTGGCGTGCACTTCCTGCTGGAAGTGGACATGGACAAGGCGCTGGATGTGCGGCGCAAGGTCTACGAAGGCGAGATCAAGAGCCTGCTGCGCAAGGAGCGCATCCGCTATCGCAGCATGCCGGAGCAGGGCGGCCGTATTCAGCTCGGCTTCGCCGACAGCGATACGCTGGAAAAAGCCCAGCGTCTGATCCGCAAGGACTACAACGATTTCGAGCTGACCACCGTCGAGCGCGGCGGCCAGCAGGTGCTGCAGCTGGCGCTGACTCAGGCGAAGATCGCCGAGATTCGCGAATACTCCATTCGTCAGAACCTCACCACCGTGCGTAACCGCGTCAACGAGCTGGGTGTGGCCGAGCCGCTGGTGCAACGTCAGGGCGCCAACCGCATCGTGGTCGAGCTGCCGGGTGTGCAGGATACCGCCGAAGCCAAGCGTATCCTCGGCAAGACCGCCAACCTGGAGTTCCGCCTGCAGGCCGATCTCGACGCGCCGCGCGGTGCCACCGAGACCTTCGGTTTCCGCGAGGAGGGGCGTCCGCCGGTGCAGCTCGAGCGTGAGCTGATCATCACCGGTGACCAGGTCACCGATGCCCAGGCCAGCTTCGACGAGAACGGCCGCCCGCAGGTGAACATCCGCCTCGACGGCCACGGCGGCGATCTGATGAACCGCGCCACGCGCAACAACGTCGGCCGCAGCATGGCGGTGATCTTCATCGAACAGAAGCCGGTCACCCGCTACGTGCGTCAGACCGTCGACGGTGTCGAGCAGGAAGTCGCCGTCTCTTCGTTCGTCGAAGAGAAGAAGATCATCAGCCTGGCCACCATCCAGTCGGCGCTGGGCAGCCAGTTCCGCATCACCGGCCTGAACGGCCAGGGTGAGTCCTCGGAACTGGCTCTGCTGCTGCGCGCCGGTGGCCTGGCCGCGCCGATGTACTTCGCTGAAGAGCGCACCATCGGCCCGAGCCTGGGTGCCGAAAACATCGCCAAGGGTATCGAGTCCACCGAGTGGGCGATGATCTTCGTGGCGCTGTTCATCATCGCCATCTACCGCTTCTTCGGCGTGCTGGCGACCGTGGCGCTGGCCTTCAACCTGGTGCTGCTGGTGGGGCTGATGTCGGCCATTGGCGCGACGCTGACGCTGCCCGGCATCGCCGGTATCGTGCTGACCCTGGGTATGGCGGTGGATGCCAACGTGCTGATCTTCTCGCGCATACGCGAGGAGCTGGCCAACGGGCTGCACGTGCAGCGTGCCATCCATGAGGGTTTCGACCGCGCCTACTCGGCGATTCTCGACAGTAACCTGACCACCCTGCTGGTCGGCGGCATCCTGTTCGCCATGGGGACCGGCCCGGTCAAGGGCTTCGCGGTGACCATGTCGCTGGGCATCATCACGTCGATGTTCACCGCCATCATGTTCACCCGTGGTCTGGTCAACCTGATCTTCGGTGGCCGTAACTTCAAGAAGCTGTGGATCTGAGGTGCAGCCATGATCAAATCAACCATTCGTTTCATGGCGGTACGCAATATCGCCTTCGCCATGACCCTGGTGCTTACCGTGGTCGGCCTGGGTGCCCTGTTCTCCAAGGGGCTGAACTTCGGCCTGGACTTCACCGGCGGTACCCTGATCGAGCTGCAATACGAGCAGGCCGCGGATCTCGAGGTGATCAAGCGCGAGCTGGGTCAGGCCGGTTATACCGATGCCGTGGTGCAGAGCTTCGGTGCCAGCACCGATGTGCTGGTGCGTCTGGCCGGGGATGATCCGGATCTGGGCAGTCGGGTGGCCGAGGCGCTGCGCAAGGTCGACAGCACCACCCGTTTCGAGGTCAAGCGGGTCGAGTTCGTCGGTCCGCAGGTTGGCGAAGAGCTGCGCGACCAGGGCGGCATCGCCATGCTCCTGGCGCTGGGCGGCATCATGCTGTACCTGGCATTCCGCTTTCAGTGGAAGTTCGGTGTTGGCGCCATCGCATCACTGGTGCATGACGTGATCATCACCCTGGGCGTGCTGGCGTTCTTCCGGGTTCCGTTCGATCTGACCGTGCTGGCTGCCATCCTGGCGATGATCGGCTACTCGCTGAACGACACCATCATCATCTACGACCGCATCCGCGAGAACTTCCGCGTGCTGCGCAAGGCGTCGCTGATCGAGAACATCGATATCTCCATCACTCAGACGCTGATGCGCACCATCGCCACCTCGTTGTCCACTGCGCTGGCACTGCTGGCGCTGCTGTTCTTCGGTGGTGACGTGCTGGCCGCCTTCGCCCTGACTCTGCTGGTCGGTGTGGTGGTGGGTACCTACTCGTCGGTTTATATCGGTGCCACGGTGCTGGTGTGGCTGAAGCTCAGCGTGGAGGACCTGATTCCGCCGATAGCTGAGGCAGAAGTCGACGACGGTCGTCCCTGATGCTGTGACGCAGTTCATGTAAGGCAGACCAAGCCGCGAAAAGTCGAACTTTTCGCGGCTTTTTGCTGTCCTAGGCAAGGAGAAGGGCGCGAGGCGCCGAGCCTAGGAGACAACAAATCATGAACAAGTCGATGCTGGTAGGTGCCGTGCTGGGCGCGGTGGGTGTTACGGCAGGTGGCGCGGTCGCTACTTACAGTCTGGTGGATCGTGGTCCGTCCTATGCCGAGGTGCTGGCGGTGACCCCAGTCAAGGAAACCATCAAGACCCCGCGTGAAGTGTGCAAGGACGTCACCGTGACGCGTCAGCGACCGGTGCAGGATCAGCACCAGATCGCCGGTACCGCCATTGGTGCCATTGCCGGTGGTCTGCTGGGCAATCAGGTCGGTGGCGGCAGCGGCAAGAAGATTGCCACGGTGGCCGGTGCGGTTGGCGGTGGCTATGCCGGCAACAAGATTCAGGAGGGCATGCAGCAGCGCGATACCTACACCACCACGGAAACCCGCTGCAATACCGTGACCGATACCAGCGAGAAGCTGGTGGGTTACGACGTGAAATACCAGGTGGGCGAGAAGATCGGCACGGTGCGTATGGATCGTGATCCGGGCAGCCAGATTCCGCTGAACAAGCAGGGTGAGCTGGTGCTGGTGCAGCAGACTCAGTAAGAACTGCGCTCAATAAAAAACGCCCCTCGGGGCGTTTTTTGTGGCCTGCCATCCTTGGCGGCCACCCTACGGGCCGTCGCTGCGCGACGTCAAAGTTCGCTCCGGGCGATATTTTATTGCTCGATGGAAGCTCAGCGCTTCATCGACGGTGCCAGGTGCGGCTGAATCGCAGTCAGCACGGCCTTGAAGCACTTGGTGTTGCCGGCGACGATCTGGCCCTTCTCGAGAAATTCATGGCCGCCGCTGAAGTCGCTGACCAGGCCGCCTGCTTCCTGGATCAGCAGTGCGCCTGCGGCCATGTCCCACTCGGACAGGCCGAACTCCCAGAATGCATCGAAGCGGCCAGCCGCGACGTAGGCCAGGTCCAGGCTCGCAGCGCCTGCGCGGCGGATGCCGGCAGTCTGGCCGGTCAGGCTGCGGAACATGTTCAGGTAGTTGTCCAGGTGGTCGAGCTGGCCGTCGCGGAACGGGAATCCGGTGCCGAGCAGGGCGCCTTCGAGGCTCTTGCGATTGCTCACGCGCAGGCGGCGACCGTTGAGGGCCGCGCCGCGGCCGCGGCTGGCGGTGAATTCTTCCTGGCGCACCGGGTCGAGGACGATGGCGTGCTCGAGGCGGCCGCGGTACTTACAGGCGATGCTGATGGCGAAATGCGGTACGCCGCGGACGAAGTTGGTGGTGCCGTCCAGCGGGTCGATGATCCACTGGTAATCGGCGCCATCGCCGCTACCTTCCAGCACGCCGCCTTCTTCACCCAGAAAACTGTGGGTCGGGTAGGCCTTGCGGATGGCCTGGACGATCATCAGCTCGGCGGCCTTGTCGACCTCGGTGACGTAATCCTTGGCATCCTTCTCGTCGACCGAGATGACATCCAGGCGCTCGATGGAGCGAAAGATCATTTCACCGGCGCTGCGAGCGGCGCGCAGGGCGATATTCAGCATGGGCTGCATGGGAGGTTCACCTGGGGCGTTAAAGAAAGCCGGCCATGTTAGCAGAAAACCGTTCTTGATGAAGCGCCGTCTGTACCTCGCATGGCAATCACGCAAGGGCTTGGGTAAGATCGTTGCCCCCTAATCGTTTCTGAGAGTGGCTGCGTTGCTGGACAAAATTCGCGTCGTTCTGGTGGGTACCAGTCATCCGGGCAATATCGGCGGTGCCGCGCGGGCGATGAAAAACATGGGTCTGTCGCGTCTGGTGCTGGTGGCGCCCGAGGATTTCCCGAGTGGCGATGCCGTTGCGCGGGCCTCCGGTGCGACCGATGTGCTGGACGCCGCGCAGGTGGTCGACACGCTGGAGGAGGCGCTGGTCGGTTGCACCCTGGTGGTCGGCACCAGTGCGCGTGATCGACGCATTCCCTGGCCCTTGCTCGATCCGCGTGAGTGCGGTGTGATCAGTTGCGAGCAGGCGGCCGCTGGTGGTGAGGTGGCGTTGGTGTTCGGCCGCGAGTACGCCGGCCTGACCAACGAGGAGCTGCAGCGATGTCAATACCACGTGCATATCCCGTCCAATCCGGAGTTCAGTTCGCTGAACCTGGCGGCGGCGGTGCAGGTGCTGGCCTATGAAGTGCGCATGGCCTGGCTGACCGCTTCGAGTCTGCCGACCAAGGTGGAGAAGCTGGAGACCACGGCGATGCTCAATTCCCAGGCGGCGACCGCGGATGAGCTGGAGTCCTTCTACGGCCATCTGCGTCGCGTGCTGGTGATGATCGGTTTTCTCGATCCGCAGAAGCCACGGCACCTGATGACTCGCCTGCGTCGTCTTTACGGGCGCAGTGCGGTGAGCAAGTTGGAAATGAACATCCTGCGCGGCATCCTTACCGAGACGGAGAAGGCCGTGCGTGGAGAGCCTCACAAGCAGGGGAAGTCTGATGTTTGAACGCATGCGAGAAGATATCCAGAGCGTTTTTCACCGTGATCCGGCGGCGCGTAATGCCTTCGAGGTGGTGACCTGCTATCCGGGGTTGCATGCGGTCTGGCTGCACCGGGTGGCCCATGCGCTGTGGCGCTCGGGCTGGAAGTGGCCGGCGCGGGTAGTCTCCAATTTCGGTCGCTGGATGACCGGTATCGAGATTCATCCGGGGGCGAAGATCGGCCGGCGTTTCTTCATCGACCACGGCATGGGCATCGTCATCGGCGAGACTGCCGAGATCGGTAACGACGTGACGCTGTACCAGGGGGTGACCCTGGGCGGCACCAGCTGGAACAAGGGCAAGCGCCACCCGACTCTGGAAGACGGTGTGGTAGTTGGCGCCGGGGCCAAGGTGCTTGGGCCGTTCACCGTCGGCACCGGGGCCAAGATCGGCTCCAATGCCGTGGTGACCAAGGAGGTGCCGGCTGGTGCCACCGCGGTGGGGATTCCCGGCAAGATCATCGTCAAGTCCGATGACGAGCAGGAAGCCAAGCGCCAGGCCATGGCCGAGAAGATCGGCTTCGATGCCTATGGCGTCGGTCAGGACATGCCGGATCCGGTGGCGCGTGCCATCGGCCAGTTGCTCGATCACCTGCACGCGGTCGACGGACGCCTAGAGGGAATGTGCAAGGCGCTGACGGCGCTTGGCAGCGACTACTGCGCCAAGGATCTGCCGACACTGCGTGACGAAGACTTCGCCGATGTCTGCAAGGACCAGCAGCAGGGCGACAAGCCCGCTGCCTGATGCAGGGGGAGGCGGTTCTTGCTATAGTGCCGCCTCTTTTTGCGGTCAATCCTGAGTAAATCAATAGGTCTTATAGTTGACTTAAATACTCGGGAATCGCATACTTCGCCGCAATTCAGTGATTCGTGGTAGAGCCATGCGACTGACCACCAAAGGCCGTTACGCCGTTACCGCCATGCTCGATCTGGCGCTGCACGCACAGCACGGTCCCGTTTCCCTGGCCGATATTTCCGAGCGGCAGGGCATCTCCCTGTCCTATCTCGAGCAACTGTTCGCCAAGCTGCGCCGTGGCAACCTGGTTTCCAGCGTCCGCGGGCCCGGTGGCGGCTACCAGCTGTCGCGTGACATGCGCGGTATCCAGGTGGCTCAGGTGATCGATGCGGTCAACGAATCCGTGGACGCCACGCGTTGCCAGGGGCAGGGCGATTGCCACTCTGGCGACACCTGTCTGACCCATCACCTGTGGTGCGATCTCAGTCAGCAGATTCATGAGTTCCTCAGTGGCATCAGTCTGGCCGATCTGGTCGCGCGCCGTGAGGTTCAAGAGGTCGCGTTGCGCCAGGATCAGCGTCGCTGCTCCGGCAGAGGCACTATGCCGCATTTGGATAAGATTGAAGCGTCTGCCATCGAGTGAGCAGGGCGTTTGCCTGATAGGAGAAACCCAATGAAATTGCCCATTTACCTCGATTATTCCGCCACCACGCCGGTCGATCCGCGTGTCGCGCAGAAAATGAGCGAATGCCTGCTGGTCGACGGTAACTTCGGCAACCCGGCTTCGCGCTCCCACGTATTCGGCTGGAAGGCCGAGGAAGCGGTGGAAAACGCTCGTCGTCAGGTCGCCGAGCTGGTCAATGCCGACCCGCGCGAAATCGTCTGGACCAGCGGTGCCACCGAGTCCGACAACCTCGCCATCAAGGGCGTGGCGCATTTCTACGCCAGCAAGGGCAAACACATCATCACCTCGAAGATCGAGCACAAGGCGGTGCTGGACACCACCCGCCAGCTCGAGCGCGAGGACTTCGAAGTCACCTACCTCGAGCCGGGCGAAGATGGCCTGATCACGCCGGCGATGGTCGAAGCCGCGCTGCGTGACGACACCACGCTGGTGTCGGTCATGCACGTCAACAACGAGATCGGCACCATCAACGACATCGCCGCCATCGGCGAGCTGACCCGCTCGCGCGGTGTGCTGCTGCATGTCGATGCCGCGCAGTCCACCGGCAAGGTGGAAATCGATCTGGAAAAGATGAAGGTCGACCTGATGTCCTTCTCCGCGCACAAGACCTACGGCCCGAAAGGCGTGGGCGCATTGTACGTGCGCCGCAAGCCGCGTGTGCGCCTGGAAGCGCAGACCCACGGTGGCGGCCATGAGCGCGGCATGCGCTCCGGCACCCTGGCCACCCACCAGTGCGTGGGTATGGGCGAAGCCTTCCGTATCGCCAAGGAAGAGATGGCTGCGGAAAACCAGCGCATCACCGCCTTGCGCGACCGCTTCTACCGCCAGCTCGAAGGCATGGAAGAGCTGTACGTCAACGGCAGCCTGACTGCCCGCGTGCCGCACAACCTCAACCTGAGCTTCAACTATGTCGAGGGCGAGTCGCTGATCATGGCGCTCAAGGACCTCGCCGTATCGTCCGGTTCGGCCTGTACCTCGGCCTCCCTGGAGCCGTCCTACGTATTGCGTGCGCTGGGCCGCAACGACGAACTGGCGCATAGCTCGATTCGCTTCACCTTCGGTCGCTTCACCACCGAAGAAGAGGTCGACTACGCCGCTGCCAAGGTCCGCGAGGCCGTGGACAAGCTGCGTGAACTGTCGCCCCTGTGGGATATGTTCAAAGAAGGTGTCGACCTTTCCTCCGTGGAATGGGCAGCACACTGATAGCTGCCTGAAGAGCGGCACCTGATGAGAGAGGAAGTACAGCATGGCTTACAGTGACAAGGTCATCGACCACTACGAAAACCCGCGCAACGTCGGCAAGCTGAACGCTGAAGATCCGGATGTCGGCACCGGCATGGTCGGCGCGCCGGCCTGCGGCGACGTGATGCGCCTGCAGATCAAGGTCAACGAAAGCGGCGTGATCGAAGACGCCAAGTTCAAGACCTACGGCTGCGGTTCGGCTATCGCCTCCAGCTCCCTCGCCACCGAGTGGATGAAGGGCAAGACTCTGGATGAGGCCGAGAGCATCAAGAACACCCAGCTCGCCGAAGAACTGGCGCTGCCGCCGGTGAAGATCCACTGCTCCGTGCTCGCCGAGGACGCCATCAAGGCGGCCGTGCGCGATTACAAGCAGAAGAAAGGCTTGCTCTGATACGAGGTTTGCAATGGCCATCACCATGTCTGAAGCTGCTGCCCGCCATGTGCAGCGCTCCCTCGAGGGGCGCGGCAAGGGTGAGGGCATTCGTCTCGGTGTGCGTACTACCGGCTGCTCCGGCCTGGCCTACGTGCTCGAGTTCGTCGATGAGCTGGCGGCCGAGGATCAGGTTTTCGAGAGCCACGGCGTCAAGGTGATCATCGATCCCAAGAGCCTGGTCTATCTCGACGGCACCGAACTGGACTTCGTCAAGGAAGGCCTCAACGAGGGCTTCAAGTTCAACAACCCCAACGTGCGCGGTGAATGCGGCTGCGGCGAAAGCTTCAACGTTTGAGGCGCCTGCGTGGGTAATCCTTGCCATTTCGCCCTGTTCGATCTGCAGCCGAGTTTTCGTCTCGACCTCGAGCAGTTGGCCGCACGCTATCGCGAGCTGGCGCGCCAGGTTCATCCGGATCGCTTCGCCGATGCCGGTGAGCGCGAGCAGCGTCTGGCGCTGGAGCGCTCGGCCTGCCTCAACGAGGCTTATCAGGTCCTGAAGACGCCGTCGCAGCGAGCTCGTTACCTGCTGGCCCTGCGTGGCCCCGAGCTGCCGCTGGAAGTGACGGTGCAGGATCCGGATTTTCTGCTGCAGCAGATGCAACTGCGCGAGGAACTGGAAGAACTGCAGGATGACGCCGATCTCGCCGGCGTCGCGGCTTTCAAGCGGCGCCTGAAAACCGCACAAGAGCGGCTCAATGACAGTTTCGCCGCGTGCTGGGACGACGATACCCGGCGCGAAGAGGCCGAGCGCCTGATGCGCCGCATGCAGTTCCTCGACAAGCTGTCCCATGAAGTGCGCCAGTTAGAAGAGCGCCTCGACGATTAACCTGTAGGTTGCTTCGGCAGCCTGCCTGATGATTTCAAGAAGACCATGGCCTTATTGCAGATCGCCGAGCCTGGGCAGAGCCCGCAACCGCACCAGCGTCGGCTGGCGGTGGGAATCGACCTGGGTACCACCAATTCGCTGGTGGCCGCTGTGCGCAGCGGCCTGGCCGAACCCCTGGCCGATGGCGATGGCAAGGTCATCCTGCCGTCGGCCGTGCGCTATCACCCGCAGCACGTGGAAGTTGGCGAGTCGGCCAAGCTGGCTGCGGCCAGCGATCCGTTCAACACCGTGCTGTCGGTCAAGCGTCTGATGGGCCGTGGTATCGCCGACGTGCATCAGCTGGGCGAGCAACTGCCCTATCGCTTCGCCGCGGGCGAGTCGCATATGCCGTTCATCGAGACCGTGCAGGGGGCGAAGAGCCCGGTCGAGGTCTCGGCGGAAATTCTCAAGACGCTGCGTCTGCGTGCCGAGCAGACCCTGGGCGGCGAGCTGGTCGGAGCGGTGATTACCGTGCCGGCCTATTTCGATGACGCCCAGCGCCAGGCCACCAAGGATGCCGCACGGTTGGCCGGGCTCAATGTATTGCGCCTGCTCAACGAGCCAACCGCTGCTGCTGTGGCCTATGGCCTGGATCAGAAGGCCGAGGGTGTGGTCGCGATCTACGATCTGGGTGGCGGTACCTTCGATATCTCCATCCTGCGCCTGACCGGTGGCGTGTTCGAAGTGCTGGCCACCGGTGGCGACAGTGCGCTGGGTGGTGATGACTTCGATCATGCCATTGCCGACTGGATCATCCAGCAAGCCGGCATTTCCAGCGATCTCGATCCGTCGGCGCAGCGCAGCCTGTTGCAGGCCGCTTGCGCGGCCAAGGAAGGGCTGACGAATGCCGATAGTGTCGAGCTGAGCCATGGCGACTGGCGCGGTGCGCTGTCGCGCGAGCAGTTCGAGGCGCTGATCGAGCCCATGGTCGCGCGCAGCCTCAAGGCCTGCCGGCGCGCGCTGCGCGATTCGGGCGTCGAGCTGGAAGAAGTCAGCGCCGTGGTCATGGTCGGTGGCTCCACCCGCGTGCCGCGCGTGCGCGAGGCGGTGGGCGAGCTGTTCGGTCGCACGCCGCTGACCAATATCGATCCCGATCAGGTGGTGGCCATCGGCGCTGCGATCCAGGCTGACACCCTGGCCGGCAACCAGCGTGGCGAGGGTGAAGAGCTGCTGTTGCTGGATGTGATCCCGCTGTCGCTCGGCCTGGAAACCATGGGCGGGCTGATGGAGAAGCTGATTCCGCGCAATACCACCATTCCGGTAGCGCGTGCGCAGGACTTCACCACCTACAAGGATGGCCAGACGGCCATGATGATTCACGTGCTGCAGGGCGAGCGCGAGCTGATCGCCGACTGCCGTTCCCTGGCACGTTTCGAGTTGCGCGGCATCCCGCCGATGGTCGCTGGTGCGGCGAAGATTCGAGTGACCTTCCAGGTCGATGCCGACGGCCTGCTCAGCGTCGCCGCGCGCGAGTTGGGTTCGGGCGTCGAGGCGAGCATTCAGGTCAAGCCCTCCTATGGCCTGACCGATGGCGAGATCGCGCGCATGCTGCAGGACTCCTTCCAGAACGCCGGCGACGACAAGGCTGCACGGGCCCTGCGTGAGCAGCAGGTCGACGCCCAGCGCCTGATCGAGGCGGTCGAGGCAGCTCTGCAGGCCGATGGCGAGCGCCTGCTCGATGCCGAGGAGCGTGAGGTCATCGAATTGCAGGTGCAGGAGCTGCGCGATCTGCTCGCCAGCAGTGACGGCCTGGCCATCGAGCGGCAGAGCAAACGCCTGTCCCAGGTGACCGATGCTTTTGCTGCCCGTCGTCTTGACTCGACGGTGAAGGCCGCGCTGGCCGGGCGCAATCTCAACGAGATCGAGGAATAATTGATGCCGCAGGTGATTTTTCTGCCTCACGAGCGATTCTGCCCGGAAGGCCTGGTGGTAGAGGCCGAACCCGGCATCTCGATCCTCGAGCTGGCGCACCAGCATCATATCGAGATGGAGAGTGCCTGTGGCGGCGTGTGCGCCTGCACCACCTGCCACTGCATCGTGCGCGAAGGCTTCGACTCGCTTAATGAGGCGGACGAGCTGGAAGAGGATTATCTGGACAAGGCGTGGGGCCTGGAGGCGCAATCGCGTCTGGCCTGTCAGGCGATCGTCGGTGAGGAAGACCTCACCATCGAAATTCCCAAGTATTCGCTGAATCACGCGGCAGAAGCGCCGCACTGAGCCTGGAAACCTCATCATGAGTCTGAAATGGGTTGATGTGCTGGAGATCGCCATCCAGTTGAGCGAGAGCAAGCCTGATGTCGATCCGCGCTACGTGAACTTCGTCGATCTGCATCGCTGGGTCGTGGAGCTGCCGGAATTCGCCGATGACCCGCAGCGCGGCGGCGAGAAGGTGCTCGAGGCCATTCAGGCGGCCTGGATCGAAGAGTTGTAGATCAGCACTCGCTGCAAGCCTCTGGCTACAACAGTCAGGGCGGCTCGTAGCTTTTACTTGCAGCTATAGGTTTGCCGCCTGTGGCTGCCATCCCGGAACCCGCGTATAATTCGCGGGTTTAATTTTTCGCTTTAACCCTAAGTTTCTGGAGCTTCACATGGCTGTTCAACGTACTTTCTCCATCATCAAGCCGGACGCCGTTGCCAAGAACGTCATCGGTGAGATCACCACCCGTTTCGAAAAGGCCGGTCTGCGCGTCGTCGCATCGAAGATGGTGCAACTGTCCGAGCGCGAAGCTGCCGGTTTCTACGCTGAGCACAGCGAGCGCGGTTTCTTCAAGGATCTGGTTGCCTTCATGACCTCCGGTCCGGTCATCGTCCAGGTTCTGGAAGGTGAAGATGCCGTTCTGAAAAACCGCGAGCTGATGGGCGCTACCAACCCGAAAGAAGCTGCTCCGGGCACCATCCGCGCCGATTTCGCCGTTTCCATCGACGAGAACGCCGTTCACGGTTCGGACTCCGAAGCATCCGCTGCGCGCGAGATCGCTTACTTCTTCTCCGCCACCGAGCTGTGCGCGCGCATTCGCTGATTGGCGAATGAAGCGAGGGTGAAGCCATGACCAATACCACCGGCAAGATCAACCTGCTGGGCCTGACCCAGCCGGAAATGGAACAGTTCTTCGAGTCCATCGGCGAGAAGCGCTTCCGTGCCGGCCAGGTAATGAAGTGGATTCACCACTTTGGCGTCGATGATTTCGCCGCCATGACCAATGTCGGCAAGGCCTTGCGCGAGAAGCTCGAGGCCTCTGCCGAGATTCGCGGCCCGGAAGTGGTCAGCGAGAATATTTCCGCCGATGGCACGCGCAAGTGGGTGGTGCGTGTGGCGTCGGGCAGCTGCGTGGAAACCGTGTACATCCCGCAGAATGGCCGCGGCACCCTGTGCGTGTCGTCGCAGGCCGGTTGTGCCCTGGACTGCAGCTTCTGCTCCACCGGCAAACAGGGTTTCAACAGCGACCTGACCAGCGCCGAGATCATCGGCCAGGTGTGGATCGCCAACAAATCCTTCGGCACCGTGCCGGCGAAGATCGACCGCGCCATCACCAACGTGGTGATGATGGGCATGGGCGAGCCGCTGCTGAATTTCGACAACGTCGTCTCTGCCATGCAGATCATGATGGACGATCTGGGTTATGGCATTTCCAAGCGCAAGGTGACCCTGTCCACCTCCGGCGTGGTGCCGATGATCGACAAGCTGGCCGAAGTTATCGACGTGTCTCTGGCCCTCTCGCTGCACGCGCCCAACGACGAGCTGCGAAACCAGCTGGTGCCGATCAACAAGAAGTACCCGCTGGACATGCTGCTGGCGGCCTGCAAGCGCTACGTTGCCAAGCTTGGCGAGAAGCGTGTGCTGACCATCGAGTACACCCTGCTCAAGGGCGTCAACGATCAGCCCGAGCATGCTGAGCAGATGATCGCACTTCTCGCCGATGTGCCTTGCAAGATCAACCTGATTCCGTTTAATCCCTTCCCCTTCTCGGGGTACGAGCGGCCGAGCAATAACGCCATTCGCCGCTTTCAGGACCTGTTGCACAAGGCCGGTCATAACGTCACGGTACGCACTACGCGGGGTGACGATATCGATGCGGCCTGCGGCCAGTTGGTCGGCCAGGTGATGGATCGTACCCGGCGTAGTGAGCGCTACATTGCCGTGCGCCAGCTGGGCAGCGAGGCACAAGAGCCACGCGCTGCCGCTAATCGAAATTGAAGAGAGGATGTCTATGAGTTCGCGCCCCGCGCTGTTGTTGCTAGTTGTCAGTCTGCTCGGCGGCTGTGTGACTACCGGTGACGTTGACCCCATGCGTACGACTAAAGGGCGCGACGAGGCGCGCGATGCCTATGTGAAACTCGGCATCGCCTATATCCAGCAGGGCGATACCCAGCGTGCCAAGGTGCCGCTGAAGAGTGCGCTGGAGCTGGACGCCTCCAACGCCGATGCGCATGCGGCCCTGGCCATGGCGTTCCAGCTGGAGATGGAGCCGAAGCTGGCCGATGAGCATTTTCGCAAGGCGCTGTCCCTGCGCCCCAAGGATGCGCGCCTGCTGAACAACTACGCGGGCTTCCTGTTCGAGCAGAAGCGCTACCAGGACGCCCTCAATACCTACCTCAAGGCCGCCGAGGACAACCTTTATCCCGAGCGCTCGCGGGTGTTCGAGAACCTCGGGCTCACCGCCCTGCAGCTGAAGCAGCGCGAGCAGGCCAAGGAGTACTTCCAGCGCTCGCTGCGCCTGAGCAGCCGCCAGCCGCGGGCCTTGCTGGAGATGGCCATGCTGTCCTACGAGGACAAGGAGTACGTGCCTGCTCGTCGTTACTATGACAGCTACAGCGAAATCGCCCCGCAGAACGCGCGCAGCCTGCTGCTCGGCGCACGTCTGGCCGAGGTGTTCGAGGATCGTGACAGGGCTGCCAGCCTCGGGCTGCAGCTGCGCCGTCTGTATCCGGCTTCTCAGGAATATCAGCAATACGTTTCGGGGCAAAAATGAAAGCGGCACATAGCGAAGCAGTGACTCAGCCAATGCCGAGCAATCCGGGCGAAAGTCTGCGTCAGGCCCGTGAGATCAAGGGCTGGAGCGTCGCCGAAGTGGCCATGCAGCTCAACCTCACCCCGCAGCGTCTGGCCCAGATCGAAGCAGGCGCTTTCGACAAGCTGCCGGGCACCACCTTCGCTCGTGGCTACATCCGTGCCTATGCCAAGTTGCTCGAGTTGGATCAGAACCGCCTGGTGCTGGAGTTCGATCAGTTCACCGGCACCGATGCCACCGGCAGCAACGTGCATAGCCTGGGGCGTATCGAGGAGCCCGTGCGCTATTCGCAGAGCATCCTGCGTCTGGTCAGTTTTCTGCTGTTGCTGGCGCTGATTGGCGCCGGTTTCCTGTGGTGGCAGGAGCAGGGGCGGTCGGTGACCAGTCTGGCTGACCTGGGGCTCGAGCATGTGGAAGTGGAGGGTGCCGATGGCACCACTCAGGTGCATTCGCTGGCCGAGCCGGAAGACCAGGCAGTGGTCGCGGCCCAGGGTAACGAGTCGGCCAGTCCGCTGTTGCTGCCGATCGAGCCGGGCGAAGCGCCGGAAGCCGTAACCGAAACCCAGCAGCCTGCCGCAGAAGGCACTGCCGCTGCGCCGACTCCCGCGCCTTCCGCTGCGCCCGAAGCCACCCAGCCGGATACCGCTGCAGCGCCGCAAGCGCCGGCCGCGCCGGAGCCCGCTGCACCCGTCGCGGTCGCGCCAGGGCAGGGCGCCCTGAGCGTACAGTTCACCGCCGATTGCTGGACGCAGGTGACCGATGCCGATGGCAAGGTACTGCTCAGCGCGCTCAAGCGCAGCGGCGAGCGCATCGAATTGACTGGCAAGGCGCCCATGGAATTGCGTCTGGGCTTCGCGCGCGGCGCTCAGGTCCGCTTCAACGGCGAAAACGTGGATGTCGCGCCGTACATGACCGGCGAAACCGCGCGCCTGAAACTGGGGTTGTAAAGCATGCATTGCGAATCGCCGATCAAGCGTCGCCTGTCGCGCAAGATCTGGGTTGGCTCGGTACCGGTAGGCGGCGATTCGCCGATTGCCGTACAGAGCATGACCAACACCGACACCAACGATGTGGCGGCCACCGTGGCGCAGATCCGTCGCCTGGAAGATGCCGGCGCCGACATCGTGCGCGTTTCTGTGCCGGACATGGATGCCGCCGAGGCCTTCGGCCGCATCAAGCAGCAGGTGCGCGTACCGCTGGTGGCGGATATTCATTTCGACTACCAGATCGCCCTGCGCGTGGCCGAGCTGGGCGTCGACTGCCTGCGCATCAATCCCGGCAACATCGGCCGTGAGGACCGCGTCAAGGCGGTGGTCGAGGCCGCACGCGACAAGGGCATTCCGATCCGCATCGGGGTCAACGCCGGGTCCCTGGAAAAGGACCTGCAGAAGAAGTACGGCGAGCCGACCCCCGCGGCGCTGGTGGAATCCGCGCTGCGTCATGTCGAGCATCTCGATCGCCTGAACTTCCCGGACTTCAAGGTCAGCGTGAAGGCCTCCGACGTGTTCATGGCCGTCGAGGCCTATCGCCTGCTGGCCAAGCAGATCGAGCAACCGCTGCACCTGGGCATCACAGAGGCCGGTGGCCTGCGCTCCGGTACCGTGAAGTCCGCAGTCGGCCTGGGCATGCTGCTGGCCGAGGGGATTGGCGATACCATCCGCATCTCGCTGGCCGCCGACCCGGTGGAAGAGATCAAGGTCGGTTTTGACATTCTCAAATCCCTGCGCCTGCGTTCGCGTGGCATCAACTTCATCGCCTGCCCGAGCTGCTCGCGGCAGAACTTCGATGTGGTCAAGACCATGAACGAACTGGAGAGCCGCGTCGAGGATCTGTTGGTGCCGCTGGACGTGGCCGTGATCGGCTGCGTGGTCAACGGTCCCGGCGAAGCCAAGGAGGCGCACATCGGCCTCACCGGTGGTAGCCCGAACAACCTGGTCTACATCGACGGCAAACCGGCCTCGAAGCTGACCAACGAAAACCTGGTGGACGAGCTGGAGAAGCTCATCCGCGACAAGGCGGCCGAAAAAGCCGCCGCCGATGCCGCCGTGATCGTGCGCAGCTGATCGCTGCGCTTTAAGGATTCTTTGTGAGCAAGCCCCTACAAGCCATTCGTGGCATGAACGATATCCTGCCGGAGCAGACGCCTGCCTGGCGCTACCTGGAAAGCACCCTGGTCAGCCTGCTCGATGGCTACGGCTACAAGGAAATCCGCCTGCCCATCGTCGAATACACCGAGCTGTTCGCTCGCGGCATCGGCGAGGGCACCGACGTGGTCGACAAGGAGATGTACACCTTCCTCGACCGCAACGAAGAGTCCCTGACCCTGCGCCCCGAAGGCACCGCCGGTTGCGTGCGCGCCGTACTCGAGCATGGCCTGGCCGGTGGTGGCCAGGTGCAGAAGCTGTGGTACGCCGGCCCCATGTTCCGCTACGAGAAGCCGCAGAAGGGCCGTTATCGCCAGTTCCATCAGGTGGGTGTGGAAGCCTTCAACCTGCCTGGCCCGGACGTCGATGCCGAGCTGATCGTGCTGACCTGGCGTCTGTGGAAGAAACTCGGCCTGGCCGATGCGGTGACCCTGCAGCTCAACAGCCTGGGTTCCAGCGAGGCGCGCGCTGCGTATCGCGACGCGCTGGTGGCCTACCTGCAGGAGCGCTTCGACCAGCTCGACGAGGACAGCCAGCGCCGTTTGACCACCAACCCGCTGCGCATTCTCGACAGCAAGAACGAGGCGACCCAGGCCGTGCTGGTCGGTGCGCCGACCCTGGGCGACTACCTCGACGAGGAGTCGCGTCTGCACTTCGAGGGCGTGAAGGCGCGCCTGGACGCTGCCGGCATTCGCTATCAGATCAACCACAAATTGGTGCGCGGTCTGGATTACTACAACCGCACCGTGTTCGAGTGGGTCACCGACAAGCTCGGCGCTCAGGGCACGGTGTGCGCCGGCGGTCGCTACGACGGCCTGGTGGTGCAACTGGGTGGCAAGGCCACGCCGGGTGTCGGCTTCGCCATGGGTGTCGAGCGCCTGGTGTTGCTGCTGGAAACCCTGGACCTGTTGCCGGCAGAGCTCAATCGCGCTGCCGACGTATACGTCTGCGCCTTTGGCGAGGCGGCGGAGCTGGCGGCACTGACGCTGACCGAGCGTCTGCGCGACGAGTTGCCGGGGCTGCGTCTGCTGCTCAATAGCGGTGGCGGCAGCTTCAAGAGTCAGTTCAAGAAGGCCGACAAGAGCGGCGCGCGTTATGCGCTGATTCTGGGGGACGACGAATTGGCAGGGCGCGTGGTAGGTTGCAAGCCGCTGCGCGACGACAGTGAACAACAAAGCGTTGCCTGGGATGCTCTGGCCGAGCATCTGGCCGCCTGCCAGCAGGCCTGAGCAGGCTCTCGATTAGGAGTACGGGGTTAGACATGCAGACCGAAGACGAACAGATCGCGCAACTCAAGGACTGGTGGGATCGCAACGGCAAGCCTTTGCTGGCCGGCGGGGTATTGGCGCTGGTGGCCGTATTCGGCTGGCAGGGCTGGCAGAAGTACCAGGTCAACCAGGCACAAAGCGCTTCTCTGATCTATCAGCAACTGCTGGAGACCGCACTGAACCCGGCCGGCACGCCCGATGCGGCCAAGGTCGCTGAGCTGGCCGGTAAACTCAACAGCGAGTTCGGCGGTAGCCATTACGCCCAGTACGGCAGTCTGTTCGTCGCCAAGGTGGCGGTTGAGGCGGACAGGCTGGACGATGCCGCGGCTGCGCTGCAGCGCGTGCTGGACAAGCCTGCCGATGCCACGCTCGGCGAGCTGGCGCGTCAGCGCCTGGCCCGCGTATTGGCAGCCCAGGACAGGGCCGCCGAGGCGCTGAAGCTGCTCGATGCCAAGGTCGAGAACGCCTTCCTCGCCAGCCGTGAAGAACTCAAGGGCGACCTGCTGGTGAAGCTGGGTCGCAGTGACGACGCGCACGCCGCCTATCAGAAGGCCAAGGATGCGCTGGCCGAAGACGCCGCTGTCGGCGGCCTGCAGATGAAGCTGGACGACCTGGCAAAAGGGGATGCGTGACGTGATGCGTTGGAAGAATGCCGCACTGCTGGCTCTGGCCGTTCTGGCCGTGGGTTGCAGCAGCAATAGCAAGAAGGAACTGCCGCCCGCCGAGCTGACTAAGTTCGACGCCGAAGTCGAACTGCGCACCGAGTGGAGCCGCTCCGTTGGTGACGGTCAGGGCGAAACCTTCAACATGCTGGTACCGGCCATCGACGGCGAAGTGATCTACGCCGCCGACGTCGAAGGCCTGGTCATGGCCATGGACCGCACCACCGGCAAGGTCATCTGGCGCAAGAAGCTGGACATCCCGGTTTCCGGCGCCATCGGTGTCGGCTACGGCCAGGTGCTGCTGGGCACGCTCAAGGGTGAGGTGATCGCCCTGGACTCCAGCGATGGCGAAGAGCAGTGGCGCTCGCGCGTGACCAGCGAAGTGCTGGCGGCGCCGGCCAGCAACGGCGATATCGTCGTGGTGCAGACCCAGGACGACCGCCTGATCGCCTTCGACGCCAGCACCGGCAGCCAGCGCTGGATTGTCGAGAACACCCCGGCCGTGCTGACCCTGCGTGGTACCGGCGCGCCGCTGGTGACCAACCGCCTGGTGGTCGCCGGCCTGTCCAGCGGCAAGGTGATTGCAGTCGACGCCCAGCGTGGCCTGCCAGTGTGGGAACAGCGCGTCGCCATTCCGCAAGGTCGTTCCGAGCTGGAGCGCGTGGTGGACATTGACGGCGGTCTGCTGCTGTCCGGCGGCACCGTCTACGCGGTGAGCTACCAGGGCCGTATCGCGGCCATGGATCTGGAGTCCGGTCGCGTGCTGTGGCAGCGCGAGGCGTCCAGCTCGGTAGGCGTCGCTCAGGGCTTCGGCAACGTCTACGTCAGCCATGCCAGCGGCACCGTCGAAGGTATCGACGAGCGCAGCGCCTCGGCGCTGTGGAGCAACGATTCGATGGCGCGTCGCCAGCTCTCGGGGCCGGCGGTGTTCTCCAGTTATGTCGCCGTGGGTGACTTCGAGGGCTATCTGCACCTGCTGAGCCAGGTCGATGGTCGCTTCGTCGGCCGTACCCGCATCGACAGCGACGGCCTGCGCGCCCAGCCGCTGGTGGTGGGTGACTGGCTGTATGTCTACGGTAACAGCGGCAAGCTGGTGGCTCTGACCATCAAGTAAGCCGACTATGCTGCCTTAACCCGGCAGCACGCAGTATCCCGGCCGCTGCCCCTGCAGCGGCCTTTGCATTTTCTGAATCAACTCAAGTGGAGAGCCTGATGGTTCCCGTAATTGCCCTGGTGGGCCGGCCGAACGTCGGCAAGTCCACACTCTTCAACCGCCTGACCCGCAGCCGCGACGCCATCGTCGGCGATCTGTCCGGTCTGACCCGCGACCGCCAGTACGGTGAGGCGAAGTGGCAGGGGCGCACCTATATCGTGATCGACACCGGGGGTATTTCCGGTGACGAGGAAGGCATCGACGCGAAGATGGCCGAGCAGTCGCTGCAGGCCATCGAGGAAGCCGATGCCGTGCTGTTCCTGGTGGACGCGCGCGCCGGCATGACCGCCTCGGACCAGATGATCGGCGAGCATCTGCGTCGCCGCAACAAGCGCAGCTTCCTGGTGGTGAACAAGGTCGACAACCTCGACGTCGACCTGGCTCGCGCCGAATTCAGCCCCATGGGCCTGGGCGAGCCGCTGGCGATTGCCGGTGCCCATGGCCGTGGCATCACCCAGATGCTCGAGGGCGTGCTCGGCATCTTCCCCAAGGATGCCGGCGAGCCGGAAGAGGGTGCCGAAGCAGAGGAGGAGGTGCAGGAAGGCCAGGAGGCCAAGCGCATCCCCGGGCCGAGCGAGAAGGACGGCATCAAGCTGGCCATCATCGGCCGCCCCAACGTCGGCAAGTCGACGCTGGTCAACCGCATGCTCGGTGAAGAGCGGGTCATCGTCTATGACCAGGCCGGTACCACGCGTGACAGCATCTACATCCCCTTCGAGCGTGACGACGAGAAGTACACCCTGATCGACACCGCCGGCGTACGCCGCCGCGGCAAGATCTTCGAGGCGGTGGAAAAGTTCTCCGTGGTCAAGACGCTGCAGGCCATTCAGGATTCCAACGTCGTGGTGTTCGTCATGGATGCCCGCGAAGGGGTGGTCGACCACGACCTCAACCTGCTCGGCTTCGTGCTGGAAAGCGGTCGCGCCCTGGTCATCGCCCTGAACAAGTGGGACGGCATGGACCAGGGGCAGAAGGATTACGTGAAGACCGAGCTGGAGCGCCGGCTGTTCTTCGTGGACTTCGCCGATATCCACTTCATCTCCGCGTTGCACGGCACCGGCGTCGGTCATCTGTACAAGTCGGTGCAGGCCGCCTTCCACTCGGCCGTCACCCGCTGGCCGACCAGCCGCCTGACGCAGATCCTCGAGGATGCCGTCAGCGACCACGCGCCGCCGCTGGTCAACGGTCGCCGCATCAAGCTGCGCTACGCCCACCTGGGTGGCGCCAACCCGCCGCTGATCGTGATCCACGGCAATCAGGTCGACGCCGTACCGCGCGCCTACACCCGTTACCTGGAAAACACCTTCCGCCGTGTGCTGAAACTGGTGGGTACGCCGATCCGCATCGAGTACAAGGGCGGCGAGAACCCCTACGAGGGCAACAAGAACAAGCTCACCGACCGCCAGGTGAACAAGAAACGTCGCCTGATGAGCCACCACAAGAAGGCCGAGAAGAAGCGCAAGGACAAGCGCAAGTAAGCATCCGCGCGCACGTCGGACCGCGTTCGGCGTGCACGGCATAAGCTTCCAGCTTCTTTTCATAAGCGCTGCGGGTGCCGCCTGCGGCGCCCTTCGGCTATCCTCGCGGCTTGCCTTGTTCTTCTTAGGAAGTCGCGATGCTTGTCAGCAAACTGCCCAACGTCGGCACCACCATCTTCACGCGGATGTCCCAGCTCGCCCTTGAGGCTGGCGCGATCAACCTGTCCCAAGGCTTCCCCGATTTTGACGGCCCGCAGGCATTGCGCGAAGCCGTGGCGCGCCATGTGCTGGAAGGGCGCAACCAGTACAGCCCGATGACCGGTCTGCCGAGTCTGCGCCAGCAGGTGGCGGCGAAGATCGCTCGCAGTTATGGCGTGCAGCGTGATGCCGACAGCGAGATCACCATCACCCCCGGCGCCACCGAGGCGATCTTCTGCGCGGTGCAGGCGCTGATCCGCGCTGGCGATGAAGCCATCGTGCTCGACCCCTGCTACGACAGTTACGAGCCCTCGGTGGAGCTGGCCGGTGGGCGCTGCGTGCACGTGCCGCTGGCCCTGCCGGATTTTGCCGTGGACTGGCAGCGCCTCGCCGATGCGATCACGCCGCATACCCGGCTGATCTTCCTCAACTCGCCGCACAACCCCAGTGGCGCGCTGCTGACGCGCGCCGATCTGAACAAGCTGGCCGAGCTGATTCGCGGTCGCGATATCCATGTGATCAGCGACGAGGTCTACGAGCACCTGATCTACGATGGCGCCCGCCATGCCAGCGTGCTGGCCCACGAGGAGCTGTATCGGCGCGCCTTCGTGGTCAGCTCCTTCGGCAAGACCTATCACGTCACCGGCTGGAAGACCGGCTACGTGGTGGCGCCGTCGGCATTGACTGCCGAGCTGCGCAAGATTCACCAGTACGTCAATTTCTGCGGAGTGACACCGCTGCAGCACGGCCTGGCCGATTTCATGGCGGCCTGCCCTGAGCACGTGGAGGAGCTGCCGGCCTTCTACCAGGCCAAGCGCGATCTGTTCTGCGACCTGCTGGCCGGCTCGCGTTTCACCTTCACCCGCGCGCCGGGCACCTACTTCCAGCTGGCCGACTATTCGGCGATCCGCCCGGACCTGGACGACGTGACCATGGCCGAGTGGCTGACGCGCGAGCATGGCGTGGCAGCGATTCCGGTATCGGTGTTCTATCAGTCGGCACCCAAAGACATGCGCCTGGTGCGTTTCTGCTTCGCCAAGCGTGAGGAGACCCTGCGCCAGGCTGCGGAAAAACTCTGCGCGGTGTGAGCTCGCTTCCACCGCTTCTGTGAGACCTTGAGATGAGCGAAAAAACCGACCTAGAACTGGCGCTGGTCCAGACCGGCCTGGCCTGGCACGATCCGGCCGCCAACCGCGAGCACTTCCAGGCCTTGCTGCAGCAGGCGCGTGGCGCCGATCTTGTGATCCTGCCGGAGATGTTTTCCACCGGCTTTTCCATGGAGTCGGCCGAACTGGCCGAGCCCGAGGACGGCCCGACCACGTTCTGGTTGCGCGAGCAGGCGCAGGCTATCGGCGCGGTGATCTGCGGCAGCCTGATCATCCAGGCGGCCGATGGCAGCTACCGCAACCGCCTGCTCTGGGCGCGCCCGGATGGTTCGCTGGCGCATTACGACAAGCGTCATCTGTTTCGCATGGCCGGCGAGCACAAGCACTACAGCGCCGGTGATCAGCAGGTGGTGCTGGAGCTGAACGGCTGGCGCGCGCGCCCGCTGATCTGCTACGACCTGCGCTTCCCGGTGTGGAGCCGCGATGCCGGCGGGACCGATCTGCTCATTTATACCGCCAACTGGCCCGGCGCTCGCCGCCAGCACTGGAATCGCCTGCTGCCGGCGCGGGCCATCGAGAACCTGTGCTATGTCGCGGCTGTGAACCGCATCGGCGAGGACGGCAAGGGCCACGGGTATACTGGCGATTCCCAGGTGCTGGATTTCCAAGGCGAGGCGCTGCTGGCGGCGGGTGATAGTGATGGTGTGTTCCGCGCCCGGCTGTCGAGCGAGGCACTGGCTGCCTACCGCGAGCGCTTCCCCGCACACCTGGATGCCGATACCTTCACCTTGAGCTGATCAGGAGCTACATGAACATGGACGTACAGCAGAGCAATCCCTTCCAGCCTCCGCAGGCCGACCTGCAGCAGGCCACCGCCAATCAGTTGCCGCTCTACAGCGTCGCGGGTGTTGGCCTGGCGACCTTCATCGGCACGCCGCTGGCTGGCGCCTGGTTGCTGGCGCATAACCTGCAACTGCTCGGCAAGGCGGATCGAGTTGCGATGGTCTGGGGCATTTCCGTCTTCCTGCTGGTGGTTACCTTGGTCCTGGCTTTCGTCTTGCCGGAAGAGGTGCCCGCAATGCCGTTCGCCATCGCGCAGTTGATGGCAATGATCATGTTTGCCAAGAGCCTTATGGAAACCGATCTCAAGCGGCATGCCGAGGCCGGTGGTGCGTTTCTGTCCAAGTGGCGGGCAGCGGGCATCGGCCTGTTATTCACCATCGGCCTGGCCGCGCTGATGTTCGCGGTGCTAATGATTTTTGATATCTAAACGTCTTGAGTCCTGGATTTGATCGGGCGATGAAACGCGCCGGCATGAGTCTGAGGGAGATGCTTCGTAGGGTGCGCCGTGCGCACCAGGACCGACGATGCCTGATCCTCGGTGCGCACGGCGCACCCTACGCCACTGATGATTTCGATATTTGAGTGTCATGTTCCCGGATTACATCCGGGCTACGCATAGCAAAACGCCGGGCAATGCCCGGCGTTGTCGTTTTAGCCTCGGCGGATCAGGCCGCCTGCGACTCGGCCTGGCTCAGGGCGCGGTTCAGCGCGCTGAACAGGGCGCGGAAGCTGGCGGTGGTCAGGTTCTCGTCGATGCCGATGCCGTGCAGGGCGCGGCCGCCGTTGACGCGCAGCTCGATATAGGCCGCGGCCTTGGCGTTGGTGCCGGCGCCGATGGCGTGCTCGCTGTAGTCCATGATTTCGACGGCCACTGGCAGGCCGGCCACCAGGGCTTCCAGCGGGCCCTTGCCGATACCGCGCCAGTGGTGGCTTTCGCCAGCGCTGATCACTTCCACGTCCACTGCGCTGGTGCCGTTCTCTTCCTGCAGGCGATGGCCTTTCAGGGCGTAGGGGGCGCTGGCCTGCAGATACTCGCTTTCCAGCAACTGATAGATCTGCGCGGCGGTCATTTCCAGGCCCAGGCGATCCGTTTCGCGCTGCACCACCTGGCTGAACTCGATCTGCATGCGCCGCGGCAGGCTGATGCCGTACTCCTGCTCGAGCAGGAAGGTGATACCGCCCTTGCCGGACTGGCTGTTGACGCGAATCACCGCCTCGTAGTCGCGGCCGATGTCGGCCGGGTCGATCGGCAGGTAGGGCACTTCCCATACGGCGTCATCTTTCTGCTGGGCGAAGCCCTTGCGGATGGCGTCCTGGTGCGAGCCGGAGAAGGCGGTGTGGACCAGGTCGCCGGCATAGGGGTGGCGCGGGTGCACCGGAATCTGGTTGCAGTCCTCGACCACCTTGCGCACCGCGTCGATGTCGGAGAAGTCCAGCTGCGGATCGACGCCCTGGGTGTAGAGGTTCAATGCCAGGGTCACCAGGCAGACGTTGCCGGTGCGCTCGCCGTTGCCGAACAGGCAGCCCTCGACGCGATCGGCGCCGGCCATCACCGCCAGCTCAGAGGCGGCTACGCCGGTGCCGCGGTCGTTATGGGTGTGCACGCTGATCAGCACGCTGTCGCGGCGGTCGACGTGGCGGCCGAACCATTCGATCTGGTCGGCGTAGTTGTTCGGCGTGGCGCATTCGACGGTGGCCGGCAGGTTGAGGATCAGCTTGTTCGCCGGGGTCGGCTGGAACACCTCGATCACCGCGTTGCACACCTCGACGGCGAAATCGGTCTCGGTCGAGCTGAACACCTCGGGCGAGTACTCGAAGCCCCATCGGGTATCCGGCTGTGCGCCGGCCAGGCGCTTGATGGTCTTGCCGGCAGCCACGGCGATGGCCTTGACGCCGGCCTTGTCCTGGTTGAAGACGATCTTGCGGAAGCTCGGCGCGCAGGCGTTGTAGTAGTGGACGATGGCGCGCTTGGCGCCCTTGAGCGATTCGAAGGTGCGCTCGATGAGATCGTCACGAGCCTGGGTCAGCACCTGGATGGTCACGTCGTCGGGAATATGGCCGCCCTCGATCAGCTCGCGAACGAAGTCGAAGTCGGTCTGCGAGGCGGACGGGAAACCCACTTCGATTTCCTTGAGGCCCACCGCGACCAGGCACTTGAAGAAGCGCATCTTCTTCTCGGCGTCCATCGGCTCGATCAGCGACTGGTTGCCGTCGCGCAGGTCGGTGGACAGCCAGATCGGTGCACGGTCGATGACCCTGTCCGGCCAGGTACGGTCGGGCAGGGCGATGGGCGTGAACGGACGGTACTTCTGCGAAGGGTCTTTGAGCATGGTCATGGTGCGATCCTGTATGCGGCGGCCAGCGATGGGCCAGGAATGGTCGAGGCGTAGGAGCGAGGCGTGCGATTCAGCTACGCAGTCGCTGGCTGACCAGGCATAGGTTGGCGTGTTGCCGCAGGAGAATGAGGGTTTGGCTGACGTTCATGACGTCAACCCTACTCAGTGCGGTCAAAGCTGACAAGCATTGGCTGAAAATTGAAATTAATCGTCTTCAGGAAAAAATTCTTGCGATTTCTTGCTGTCAGGTTGGGGTAATGCGCTATTGCATTGCGCTGCCGTTTTCAGGGCTTGAAGGCGCCGATAAAGATCGCCGGGTCGACCCGCGCGTCGTTGAGGCTGACGTTCCAGTGCAGGTGCGGGCCGGTGGCGCGGCCGGTGGCACCGACCTTGCCCACGTGCCCGCCGCGGGCGATCTCGTCGCCGAGCTTCACGTCGATCTCGGACAGGTGGCAGAACATGCTGATCAGGCCCTGGCCATGGTCGAGGAACACCGTCTTGCCGTTGAAGAAGTAGTCGCCGATCAGGATCACCTTGCCGGCCGCCGGTGCCTTGATCGGCGTGCCGCGGTTGGCGGCGAAATCCAGGCCCGAGTGCGGGTTGCGTTCCTCGCCATTGAAGAAGCGGCGCAGGCCGAAGGGGCTGGACAGCGGCCCGTTGACCGGCCTGTCGAACAGCAGGTTGCTCGGCTGGCGCGTGCTGAACTGCTGGTAGGCGCGGGTCTGCTCGGCCAGCTCGCGCTCGATGCGCTTGAGGTTCTCGGCGTTGGGCGTGACCTGCTGCTGGTTCTTGATGGTGATGCGCTGCTCGGCGTAGTGCTTGGCGCCGACCTGAAAGCTCAGCTTCTGGCCGCCCTCGACCTCCACCTGCTGGGTACCGGGCTTGACGCTCAGGGGGATGCCGACGATGGCGATCCAGCGCTGGCCGTCCTCGCGCACGGTCAGCACCGGCTTGCCCTGATAGCGCACCTTGGGCGCCTGCGCCGGGTTGCCCAGATCGACCACCGCCACGCCCCCCGGCACCGGCTTGTTCAGCAGGCGGGTGATAAAGCCTTCGGCATGGGTGGGCAGGGCGAGAACCAAGGCCAGCAGGCCCACGAACAGGTTAGTACGGCTAGGGGTGTACATGGGGATTCAGTCCAGCAGCGACAGCGTCGCCGGTTGTATGTGGTTGTCCTCGACGCGCACGTCCAGCTCGCCCTCGCTCAGGCGCGCCTTGAGGCGCTGGCCCGGTTGGGTCTGGGCGGCGCTGCGCACGGCCTGGCCGCGCTCGTCGAGGAGGATGCTATAGCCGCGGCCGAGCGTGGCCAGGGGGCTGACGATCTGCAATTGCGCCGCCAGTGCGCCCAGTTGCTGGCGCTGGCTGCGCAGCTGTCCCTGCATGGCACGCGGCAGGCGCGCGGCCAGGCCATCGAGGCGCTGGCGCAGCAGGGCCAGGTTGCGCCCCGGATGCTGCGCGGCGAGGCGGGCGTCGAGGCGCGCCAGGCGTTCGTACTGGTTCGCCAGCCGCTGGGCGAAGGCGCGGCGCAGGCGCATGTCCAGATCGTCCAGGCGCTGGGCCTGCTGGCGCAGGCGTTCGCCGGGGTGGCGCAGGCGCCGGCTGACGCCTTCCAGACGCAGGCGCTCGCGGGCCAGGCGGCCCTGCATGTGCAACACCAGGCGGCGCTGCAGGTTGTGCAGGCGCTGCACCAGCTCGCTGCTGTCAGGGGCCAGCAGTTCGGCGGCAGCCGACGGCGTCGGCGCGCGCACGTCGGCGACGAAGTCGGCGATGGACACGTCCGTCTCGTGGCCCACGGCGCTGACGATGGGCGTGACGCAGGCCGCCACGGCGCGCGCCACGCTTTCCTCGTTGAAGCACCAGAGGTCTTCCAGCGAACCGCCGCCGCGGGCCAGGATCAATGCATCGAAACCCAGCGCATCGGCCCGTTGCAGGGCGCGCACGATCTGCGCGGTGGCTTCGCGACCCTGCACGGCGGTGGGTATCAGGTTCAGTTCCACCTGCGGCGCGCGGCGGCGGAACACGCTGATGATGTCGCGGATCACCGCGCCGGTGGGCGAGGTGACGATGCCGATGCGCCTGGGATGGGCGGGTAGGGCGATCTTGCGTTCGGTGGAGAACAATCCTTCGGCGCCGAGTTTTTCCTTCAGCGCCTCGAACGCCAGGCGCAGGGCGCCGTCGCCGGCTGGTTCGACCGCGTCGAGAATCAGCTGGTAGTCGCCGCGCCCTTCGAACAGCGAGACCTTGCCGCGTACTTTCACCGCCAGCCCGTCGCGCAGCGCCTGGCGCACGCGTGCGGCGTTCTGCCGGAACAGCGCGCACCGCACCTGGGCCTGGCTGTCTTTCAGGGTGAAGTAGACATGGCCGGATGCGGGGCGGGCGAGGTTGGAGATTTCCCCCTCGACCCAGATGCCGGAGAACACGTCCTCCAGCAGCAGGCGGGCGCGGTTGTTGAGCTGGCTGACGCTGAGTACCTCGCGGTCGAGGTTCAGGCGAGCAAAGGGATCGTTGATCATGGTGGCGCATGATAAGTCGAGAGGGGCATCGACGCGACCTTCATCAAGCCTGCAGCAGGCGCTCCAGCAGCCAGGCCGCCACCGGGCCAAGTTCCCGCTGGCGCGACCACACGGCGTCCACCGTCACCCGTCGCGGCCAGCCACTGCAGCGCAGCTCCTGCAGGCCACCGAAGCCGTAGGCGTCGACCAGTTGCCGCGGCAGCTCGGCCCAGCCGAAGCCCAGGCGCGCCATCTCCAGCAGCATCAGGTAGTCCGGCGCGGCCCAGCAGCGTCCACCGCTGCCAGGTAGAACATCGGCGCTGGCGTCGTCGTTGGCGACGCTGCTCAGGCGCAGCAGGCGCCAGTGTGACAAGTCTTCCGGGCGCACCTGGGCCAGTTCGCTAAGCGGGTGACCCTTGGCCGCGAACAGGCCGAATTCGCTGCTCATATGCAGGCGGGCATGGGCGATATGCGGTGGGTAGGCCGGCTGTGCGGCGATCAGACCGAGTTGCGCGCGGCCCTGACTGACCAGGTCGAGCACGTCAGCCTGCTCCGCGATCAGGCTCTCGAACTGCAAATCGGGGAACCGCTGATCCAGCTCCTGCAGGCGCGCCTCGTACTGCTTCGGCTGATAGGCATCGGACAGCGCCAGGGTCAGGCGCGGCTCCTGTCCCCTGGCCAGAGCCGCGGCATGCCGCGCCAGGCGGTCACTGGCACACAGCACTTCCTCGGCATGTGCCAGCAGGCTGGCGCCGGCCTCGGTCAGTTGCAGCTTGCGTGGGCCGCGTTCGAAAAGCGCCACGCCCAGGTCGATTTCCAGGCGCCCCACCGCCTCACTGATGGTCGATTGGCTCTTGCCCAGGCGTCTGGCGGCAGCGCTCAACGAGCCGCAGTTGGCGGCTTGGGCGAACGCCTGGAGGGATTCCGGTGAAATATTCATATCGGTTTTGCCGATGGCAGCTGCCTTTGGTCTGGCTGGAGTTCCGATGATCATAGCGCTGGTCGCCACATATCACGAGGTTCGCTCCATGACTCAGCCCCTGCCGCGCTCCCAGCGTGAGCGCATCGGTCACGCCCTGGCGTTCGAGACCATCGCCGTGCTCATCTGCGCGCCGGCCATGGCCTGGTTCATGGACAAGCCGCTGGTGCATCTCGGCGCGTTGACGCTGATGTTCTCCACCGTAGCGATGCTGTGGAACATGCTGTTCAACTACCTGTTCGACCGTGCCCAGGGACGGCTGGGCTTCGAGCGCGGCCTGTGGGCGCGGGTCAGCCATGCGCTGCTGTTCGAGGCGGGCTTGATTCTGGTGCTGGTGCCGCTGGCCGCCTGGTGGCTGTCGATCGGCCTGCTCGAGGCACTGCTGCTGGATATCGTGCTGATCCTGTTCTTCCTGCCCTACACCCTGGCGTTCAACTGGATCTATGACGTGCTGCGCGCGCGTTGGCTGGCGCGGCGCGAAGCGCAGGTGGACGATGCGGTGTGCCGAGGGGCTTGATTTGCGAGCGCTAGCGCCTAAGCTGCCGCTCTTTCTTTACCAGCCCTCCGAGCACCATGACCGCGCAATTGATCCTCGTCCCGCAGATTTCCACGCTTCCCGCTCATGAAGAGAAGGCGAGGGCCATGCTGCGCTGGCTGGTCAAGCGGGAGATCGTCGAGGCGCTGCCCACCACCTGCGGCCAGGGCGGCAACGGCATGGCCTATGCCATTGGCCCGGGCGCCCGACGTATCGCCCTGCACCCCGAGTTGCTGCCCTATGGTCAGCCGCACAATGGCCTGGAGATCATCACCCATCGCTGCATCTATGTGCCGACGCGGAATTTTCTCGAGGAGGCGGGCTGCCCCGAATGCCGCCGGGAGGTGGGCGTGCCGCTGTTCGACAGCCTGGAGGTGTGGTGGCCGGGGGAAACCGACAACTTCACCTGCCCCGAATGCGGGCATGAGGACGACATCAACGGCTTCCTGTTCCTGCAGCCCTGCGGCTTTTCCAACCTGGGCTTCATCTTCAACGGCTGGATGGATGCCGGCCTGCGTCCGGCGTTCGTCGAGGAGTTCGGCGAACGTCTGGGCTTTGCGCTGAGGCAGGTGCGGGTGGACGATCCGGCCTGAAGCGTAACCCCATGGCGGGTCTAAGAGGCTGCCGCCGCTACCGCGAAGGCCGCCAAGTGACGCCCTGACCTGCTCCCGGCGTTCACGGCCCGACAAGCATTTCCGACACTGCGTCAGCGATGACGGCACGGAGACACACTTTGCATTGAGGGAAATGAGGTCGCTGGGTATAATGCCGCGCTTCTTATTTTCCCGCTCGGGAGCCCGCCCATGCTGCGCATCAGCCAAGAAGCACTCACTTTCGACGACGTCCTGCTCATCCCCGGTTACTCCGAGGTACTGCCCAAGGACGTCAGCCTGAAGACCCGCCTGACCCGCGGCATCGAACTGAACATCCCGCTGCTGTCCGCTGCCATGGACACCGTCACCGAAGCGCGTCTGGCCATCGCCATGGCTCAGGAAGGCGGCATCGGCATCATCCACAAGAACATGACCATCGAGCAGCAGGCTGCCGAGGTGCGCAAGGTCAAGAAGTTCGAGGCCGGCGTGGTCAAGGACCCGATCACCATCGAGGCCGACGCCACCGTGCGCGATCTGTTCGAGCTGACCCGGCAGAACAACATCTCGGGCGTACCGGTGCTCTCCAACGGAGATCTGGTGGGCATCGTCACTTCACGCGATGTGCGTTTCGAGAACCGTCTGGACGCCCTGGTGCGTGACGTGATGACGCCGAAAGAGCGCCTGGTCACCGTCAAGGAAGGCGCCGACAAGGAAACCGTGCGCGCGCTGCTGCACAAGCACCGTATCGAGAAGGTGCTGATCGTCGATGACGCCTTCAACCTCAAGGGCATGATGACCGTCAAGGACATCGAGAAGGCCAAGGCCTACCCGCTGGCCAGCAAGGATGACCAGGGCCGCCTGCGCGTCGGCGCTGCCGTCGGCACCGGCGCCGACACCGGTGACCGCGTCGCCGCGCTGGTCAATGCCGGCGTCGACGTGATCATCGTCGACACCGCCCACGGCCACTCCAAGGGCGTGATCGACCGCGTGCGCTGGGTCAAGCAGAACTTCCCCGAGGTGCAGGTGATCGGCGGCAATATCGCCACGGGTGACGCGGCCAAGGCATTGGTCGAAGCCGGCGCGGATGGCGTCAAGGTCGGTATCGGCCCGGGCTCGATCTGCACCACCCGTATCGTTGCCGGCGTCGGCGTACCGCAGATCAGCGCCGTGGCCAATGTTGCCGCTGCCCTGGCGGGTACCGGTGTACCGCTGATCGCCGACGGTGGCATCCGCTTCTCCGGCGACCTGTCCAAGGCCATCGTCGCTGGCGCTTCCGCCGTGATGATCGGCTCCATGCTGGCCGGTACCGAAGAGGCACCGGGCGAGGTCGAGCTGTTCCAGGGCCGTTCCTACAAGGCGTACCGCGGCATGGGCTCGCTGGGCGCCATGGCCCAGGCGCAAGGCTCTAGCGACCGCTACTTCCAGGACTCCTCGGCTGGCGCCGAGAAGCTGGTGCCGGAAGGCATCGAGGGTCGTGTGCCGTACAAGGGCGCGATGAGCGCCATCGTTCACCAGCTGATGGGCGGCCTGCGTGCCTCCATGGGCTACACCGGCTGCGCCACCATCGAAGAGATGCGCACCAAGCCGGAGTTCGTGCGCATCACCGGCGCCGGCATGGCTGAGTCGCACGTCCACGACGTGCAGATCACCAAGGAGGCGCCGAACTACCGCGTCGGCTAAAAAATCGATTTGACGCTGCTGCGCTTGGGCATGCTGCGTTGGAGAAAAACTCGACACTGGCTCGCCAGTGAACGTCCGAAAGGACGGCCCGGAGGGCGAACGAAGTGAGTAAATGCATGCTTCAGCAAACTCCGCTTTCTCGTTTCTCTCCGCCTTGCCTGCCCGGCGCTCGCTGCGCGGCAGATCGATTTTTGCAATGTATGAATAACGGGGCTGTTCGATCAGCCCCGTGTCATTTGTGAATACCTACGAGAGACGGCCATGGCCCACGACATTCACGCCCACCGCATCCTCATTCTGGACTTCGGTTCCCAGTACACCCAACTGATCGCCCGCCGTGTGCGCGAGATCGGCGTCTATTGCGAACTGCACCCCTGGGACATGAGCGACGAGGACATCCGCGCCTTCGCTCCGCGCGGCATCATCCTCGCCGGCGGCCCGGAGTCGGTGCACGAAGCCAATAGCCCGCGCGCGCCGCAAGCGGTGTTCGACCTGAACGTCCCGGTGCTGGGCATCTGCTACGGCATGCAGACCATGGCCGAGCAGCTCGGCGGCAAGGTGGAAGGTTCCGACCTGCGCGAGTTCGGCTATGCCCGTGTCGACGTGGTCGGCAAGAGCCAGCTGCTGGCCGGTATCGAAGACCATGTCGACGCCGATGGCGTATTCGGCCTCGATGTGTGGATGAGCCACGGCGACAAGGTCACCCGCCTGCCGGAAGGCTTCCACATCCTCGCCAGCACCCCGAGCTGCCCGATCGCCGCCATGAGCGACGACACCCGCCACTACTACGGCGTGCAGTTCCACCCGGAAGTGACCCACACCAAGCAGGGCGGCCGCATTCTGTCCCGCTTCGTGCTGGAGATCAGCGGCTGCGAGGCCCTGTGGACCCCGGCCAATATCGTCGAAGACGCCGTGGCCGCCGTGCGCGCCCAGGTCGGCGACGCCAACGTGCTGCTCGGCCTGTCCGGCGGTGTCGACTCTTCCGTGGTCGCGGCGCTGCTGCACAAGGCCATCGGCGATCAGCTGACCTGCGTCTTCGTCGACAACGGCCTGCTGCGCCTGCATGAGGGCGACCAGGTGATGGCCATGTTCGCCGAGAACATGGGCGTCAAGGTGATCCGTGCCAATGCCGAGGAGCAGTTCCTCTCCAACCTGGCCGGCGAGTCCGACCCGGAGAAGAAGCGCAAGATCATCGGCCGTACCTTCATCGACGTGTTCGATGCCGAGGCCAGCAAGCTGGACAACATCCAGTTCCTCGCCCAGGGCACCATCTACCCGGACGTGATCGAGTCGGCCGGCGCCAAGAGCGGCAAGGCCCATGTGATCAAGAGCCACCACAACGTCGGTGGCCTGCCCGAGGAAATGAACCTCAAGCTGGTCGAGCCGCTGCGTGAACTGTTCAAGGACGAAGTGCGCAAGATCGGCCTGGAGCTGGGCCTGCCCTACGACATGGTCTACCGCCACCCGTTCCCGGGCCCGGGCCTGGGCGTGCGTATCCTCGGCGAAGTGAAGAAGGAATACGCCGACCTGCTGCGCCGTGCCGACCATATCTTCATCGAAGAGCTGCGCAAGGCCGACTGGTACCACAAGACCAGCCAGGCGTTCGTGGTGTTCCAGCCGGTGAAATCGGTCGGCGTGGTCGGTGATGGCCGCCGCTACGCCTGGGTCGTCGCCCTGCGCGCCGTGGAAACCGTGGACTTCATGACCGCACGCTGGGCGCACCTGCCCTACGAGCTGCTGGAAACCGTCAGCGGCCGCATCATCAACGAGATCGAAGGCATCTCCCGCGTCACCTACGACGTGTCGAGCAAGCCGCCCGCGACCATCGAGTGGGAATGATGACCCACCGAGCCTAGCTCGTGTGACGAAACCCCGGCCATGCTGCCGGGGTTTTGTTTTTCGGGGGTATGTGGCGCGTTTTCTGTCGTCCGCCGAGCGCTTTGGCTAGGGTTAGGCTTTTACTTGGCAAAAAGGAAGCGCTCATGTCCGTCAACTCGCCATCTGCCTCGTGCTCGCGCATTTTTCTGGCCGCTCTGCTGCTGGCCGTGGCTCCCTGCAGCTTGGCTCAGGATGTGATTGAGCTTTTCGGCGAGCGCCCTTACACCGGTCGAGTCGACTTCAAGGTGGCGCCTCCTGCCGGCAAACCGGACAACCACTACGGGAAGGGAAGCGTATTGCTGGAGCGCAGTGTGCCGGGTAAGGCGAGCCTGCAGCTGCGGGGTAAGGTTCCGGACAGCACCACGCAGACCGAGCTCAGTATTCCGGGGCTTTATGACGATGCCGGTTGGCGCAGCGAGCCGGGTGACGTGCAGGTGAGCATCAGTGCCGACGGGCGTGTCAGCGGTGGCGGTATCAGCGACGGACGTACCTTCCTCTTTTCCGGCACTTTCAGCCCGACTGAGGTACGACTGGAGGTGCGTGTCACGTCGGCGCGCGAGGAAGGCGGTGTGCCTGCCGGCACTACCCTGACTTTCGATTATCGGGTCAAGCGCGAATCCCTTACGGCGCAGGGCGTTCAGGAGGCAGAGGGCGGTTGTAGTCTGGTCATGCGGCCCATTGCCAATTTCGGTGGCGGCATGACCATGGCTCAGGTACCTGAGTGCGATTGAGCGCAGGGCTGTCCTCGGGCCGGGGTAAAGCTCGGCTCGGCGCTGACCTCCGCAGATTTCTCCAAAGAGACCGCGCTAGTTGGGCTAAGGCGCAGGACGAGGGCTGCCGCAAACTGATAAGCGACAGTCCAATAGGGGGCTGCCCATATCCTGGCGAACCTCCACGTGAACCCAGCTCAGTGGCGGTTTGGATCAGGCGCCGCGGCAATTTGTCTTGCCATGGCGCTCGTCTGGCCATCCATGAAAATGAGAAGATACCGCAATTGAGTATGCTCACGAGTTGAGGATGAAGATGTCGTTTACCCGCAGGCAGGTGCTCGCCGGGCTGGCTGGCCTGGGTGTAGCCGGGTTGGGCGTCGGTGGTGTGCGTTATTGGCTGGGGCGTCCGGAGAATATTGCCACGCACGATTACGAACTGATCGCCGCGCCGCTGGATCTGGAGTTGGTGCCGGGGCAGAAGACGCCGGCCTGGGCCTATGGCGGCCAGGCGCCGGGGTTGGAGCTGCGTTGCCGTCAGGGCGAGCGACTGCGGGTGCGCTTCATCAATAAGCTGGATGTGCAGAGCACCATCCACTGGCACGGCATTCGTCTGCCGCTGGAGATGGATGGCGTGCCCTACGTCTCCCAGGCGCCGGTGCTGCCGGGCGAATACTTCGACTACGACTTCATCTGCCATGACGCCGGCAGCTTCTGGTACCACCCGCATACCGCCAGCGCCGAGCAGCTGGGGCGTGGCCTGGTGGGGCCGCTGATCGTCGAGGAGCGCGAGCCGACCGGCTTCCGCCATGAGCGCACGCTGAGCCTGAAGACCTGGCATATCGATGAGCTGGGCGCCTTCAGCGAGTTTCTGGTGCCGCGCCAGGCGGCGCGCGAAGGTACGCGCGGACGGCTGAACACCATCAACGGCCAGCCCAATCCGACCCTCGAACTACCAGCAGGGCAGGTGGTGCGCCTGCGCCTGATCAATGTCGACAACACCATCACCTACCGTCTCAACCTGCCGGGCGGCGAGGCGCGCATCTATGCCCTGGATGGCAATCCGGTGCAGCCGCGGCCTCTGGGCAAGGAGTACTGGCTGGGGCCGGGCATGCGCATCGATCTGGCGCTCAGGGTCCCGGCGCCTGGGCAGGAGTTGCCCCTGCGCAATGGCCCGCTGCGCCTGGCCACGTTGAAGAGCGTTGCCAGCGCGGAGGGCGCGGCTGACTGGCCGCCACCGCTACCGGCCAACCCCGTCGCCGAGCCGGATCTGGCACGCGCCGAGACCCTGCGTTTCAACTTCGAGTGGGCGGCGACGCTGTCCGGCGATGTCGAGCGTGGTGGCAGCTACAGGTACTGGCAGATCAACGGCCAGGCCTGGGACATCAATGACAAGACCTGCGCCGAGCGCCCCATCGCCACGCTGAAGAAGGACGGGCACTACATCTTCGTGCTGCGCAACATGGCGCAGTACCAGCACCCGATCCACCTGCACGGCATGACCTTCAAGGTGTTGGGTTCGGATCGGCGCAAGATCATTCCGTACTTCACCGACACCTACCTGCTGGGCAAGAACGAAACGGCGCGCATCGCCCTGGTCGCCGATAATCCCGGGGTGTGGATGTTCCATTGCCATGTGGTCGACCATATGGAGACGGGGCTGATGGCGGCCATCGAAGTGGTGTAGGGTGTGCGCCGTTTTCCGGCCCGCTTCGCCTGGCCGCCCTACGGATTGATGCCATGAAAAGACCGCAGATCATCGACCGCTCGCGTGACGAGCACTTCATGCGCCTGGCGCTGGCGCAGGCGCGCCTGGGCGCGGAGCAGGGCGAGGTGCCGGTCGGTGCGGTGCTGGTGCAGGACGGCGAGGTGGTGGGGCAGGGCTTCAATTGCCCGATTCTGCGTCACGATCCCAGTGCCCATGCCGAGATGGTGGCGATCCGCGCTGCGGCGCAGAGCGTGCAGAACTATCGGCTGCCCGGCAGCACGCTGTATGTCACCCTGGAACCCTGCAGCATGTGTGCCGGCCTCATCGTGCATGCACGCATCGCCCGTGTGGTGTACGCTGCCAGCGAGCCGCGGGCCGGGGTGGCGATCAGTCAGGGGCAGTTCTTCGACCAGGGCTTTCTCAACCACCGGGTACTGGTGGAGGGGGGGCTGCTGGCCGAGGAGAGCGGGGTGCTGCTCAAGGATTTCTTCAAGGCTCGGCGGGGCTGAGCGCCGCAAAGGAAAGGAACATGATGAAACGGATGATGGGCCTGCTGGCCATGGTCGCGGCGTCGGCGGTAGCGGATGAGGCGGATGTGTATCTCTTGGCCACCGTGCAGCTGGGTGGCTCGAACCTGGCGCAGAGCATTTTCCTGCATGAGCCGCAGATCACCACGCTGGAGGATTGCCAGGAAGCGGTGCGCGTGGGGCAGCGAGATCGCGATTGGCAGCGTTATCACCATATCTTCATGCGCGATCGCTTCCAGGGCTTTACCGGCCACCTGGACTATCGCTGCGTATTCAGCACGCAGCGCTTCAGTGGCTGGAATGATCGTGCGCGCTACTCGCACCCGTATCTGATCGGGATCGACGAGAACGCCAACCTCAAGGTCGAGCGCATGCCCAGCCAGGCGCAGTGCGCCTCGACCCTGGCCCGCTTGCCGGCGGCCAGGCGTGCGCAGAGTCGCTGCGCGGTGGGTAATCAGAACCTGCTGTAGGTTCAGAGCGGCGGGGTCTGTTCGTCCAGCGTGCGCTTGTCGATGCCGGGCAGGTGGATGCCGTTTTCGGCGACCTGGGTGCCTTCCAGCTGCGGCTGGGTCACCCAGGTGAGGATGTCGTAGTAGCGCCGTACGTTGCGCACGAAATGCACCGGTTCGCCGCCGCGGGCATAGCCGTAACGCGTCTTGCTGTACCACTGCTTCTGCGCCAGGCGTGGCAGGATCTTCTGCACATCCATCCACTTGTTGGGGTCCAGCCCCTCGGCTTCGGTCAGCTTGCGCGCATCTTCGAGGTGGCCGCCGCCGACGTTGTAGGCCGCCAGGGCGAACCAGGTGCGGTCCGGCTCCTGGATGCTTTCCGGCAATTGCTGGTGAATCTGCACGAAGTAGCGGGCGCCGCCGTCGATGCTCTGCTTGGGGTCCAGTCGATTGGAAACCCCCACCGATTGCGCGGTGCGCTGGGTCAGCATCATCAGGCCGCGTACGCCGGTCTTGGAGGTGGCGTTGGGTTGCCACAGCGATTCCTGATAGCCCATGGCGGCCAGCAGACGCCAGTCAATCTGATTGGCGTGGCCGGCCTGGCGGAACATCTTCTCGTAGCGCGGCAGGCGCTGCTGCAGGTGCTGGGCGAAGGTGTAGGCACCGACGTAACCGAGTACGTCGACATGGCCGTAGTAACGCTCCTTCAGGCGTTGCAGGGTGCCGTTGGCCTGGGAACGCTCGAGAAAGGCATCGATTTCCAGCAGCAGGCTGTCGTCTTCGCCGGGGGCCACCGCCCAGCGCATGGTGTTGGTGTCACCCAGGTCGAAGGCCACGCGCACGTTGGGGAAGTAGACCTGGTTCATCGCCAGTTCGTTGGAGTCCACCAGGGTCAGGTCGATCTGTCCTTCGTCGACCATGCGCAGCAGGTCGACCACCTCCACGGCATCGGAGACCTCGAACGTCAGCTCGGGCAGCTCCAGCTTCAGGGCTTCCAGCTGTTCGGCATGGCTGCTGCCGGCCAGCACCAGGATGCGCTTGCCGAGCAGATCCTCCGCCTTGGTCGGGCGCGTCTCGCCCTGGCGATAGATGATCTGCGGGGTGACTTCCAGATAGGGTACGGAGAAACGTGCCTGGCGCTGGCGCTGCGGTGTCTCGACCAGCCCGGCAGCGGCCAGCACCGGGCCGTCGACGTGACCCAGGCTGGCAAACAGGCTGTCGAGGTTGTCGGCGGTTTCGATCTTCAGTTCCAGGCCGAGGTCGGTGGCGAAACGCTTGGCCAGTTCGTACTCGAAACCGGTGGCACCGTTGCGGTCCTGGAAGTAGGTGGCGGGGCTGTTACGAGTGACCACGCGCAGCTCACCCTCCGCCTTTACCTGCTCGAGTACGCTGGGCTTGGGTTCTTCGCCACAGCCAGCGAGCATCAGGAGGGTTCCAATCGCCAACAGCCCTGTGGCGCAACGCATGCGTATCGCAGGTCGTGCAAACATCGGCGCAGTATACGCAAAGCGCCAGCAGTGCCATATCTCGACAGCGCTTCGCTTCTCTGCTAGCGCTCGCCCATCTCGAAAGCACCCGGCACAGGTGCCGCAGACGCGGCTTTAGGCTAGAATGCACGGCCTCCTAGCATCTCCTTCCCAGAGGCTGTTCCGACGATGTTGATTCTGCGCGGCGCTCCCGCCCTTTCCGCTTTCCGCCATGGCAAATTGCTTGAGCAACTGACCAGCAAGGTGCCGGCCGTGACCGGGCTGTACGCCGAGTTCGCGCATTTCGCCGACGTCACCGGCGTGCTCAACGCCGATGAGGAACAAGTGCTGGCGCGGCTGCTCAAGTACGGCCCGAGCGTGCCGGTGCAGGAGCCCAGCGGCAAACTGTTTCTGACCATTCCGCGTTTCGGCACCATCTCGCCCTGGTCGAGCAAGGCCAGCGACATCGCCCGCAACTGCGGTCTGGCCAAGGTCCAGCGTCTGGAGCGCGGCATTGCCTATTACGTCAGCGGCGAGCTGAGCGAAGCCGACAGCGCTGCCGTCGCCGCTCTGCTGCATGACCGCATGACCCAACTGGTGCTGAGCGCCCTCGAGGATGCCGCCGCGCTGTTCAGCCATGCCCAGCCCAAGCCGCTGACCGCCGTGGACGTGCTCGGCGGTGGCCGCGCCGCGCTGGAGCAGGCCAACCAGGACCTGGGCCTGGCCCTGGCCGAGGACGAAATCGACTACCTGGTGAAGAGCTTCAATGACCTGGGGCGCAACCCGCACGACATCGAACTGATGATGTTCGCCCAGGCCAACTCCGAGCACTGCCGCCACAAGATCTTCAATGCCAGCTGGGACATCGATGGCGAAAGCCAGGACAAGTCGCTGTTCGGCATGATCAAGAACACCTACCAGATGCACAGCGAAGGCGTGCTGTCCGCCTACAAGGACAACGCCTCGGTCATCGAAGGCTTCACCGCCGGGCGTTTCTTCCCCAATCCGGAAACCCGCCAGTACGGGGCCAGCGTCGAGCCGGTGCATATCCTGATGAAGGTGGAGACGCACAACCACCCGACCGCCATTGCACCATTCCCGGGCGCCTCCACCGGCTCCGGCGGCGAGATCCGCGACGAAGGCGCCACCGGCCGTGGTGCCAAGCCCAAGGCCGGCCTGACCGGTTTCTCGGTTTCCAACCTGCGCATCCCCGACTTCCTCCAGCCCTGGGAAAAACCCTACGGCAAGCCGGAGCGCATCGTCAGCGCCCTGGACATCATGATCGAAGGCCCGCTGGGCGGCGCCGCGTTCAACAACGAATTCGGTCGCCCCGCGCTCAACGGCTACTTCCGTACCTTCGAGCAGGCTGTCAGCAGCCCGCGTGGCGAAGAAGTGCGCGGCTACCACAAGCCGATCATGCTCGCCGGCGGCCTCGGCAACATCCGCGAGAACCACGTGCAGAAGGGCGAGATTTCGGTCGGCGCCAAGCTGATCGTGCTCGGCGGCCCGGCCATGCTTATCGGCCTGGGCGGCGGCGCCGCTTCCTCGATGGCCACCGGCGCCAGCTCGGCCGATCTGGATTTCGCCTCGGTGCAGCGCGAGAACCCGGAAATGGAACGTCGCTGCCAGGAGGTCATCGACCGCTGCTGGCAGCTGGGCGAAGCCAACCCGATCAAGTTCATCCATGACGTCGGTGCCGGCGGCATCTCCAACGCCCTGCCGGAGCTGATCAACGACGGCGGTCGTGGCGGTCGCTTCGAACTGCGCAAGGTGCCCAACGACGAGCCGGGCATGGCCCCGCACGAGATCTGGTGCAACGAGTCGCAGGAGCGCTACGTGCTGTCGGTCGATGCGGCCGACTTCGAACGCTTCCAGGCCATCTGCGAACGCGAGCGCTGCCCCTTCGCCGTGGTCGGTGAGGCCACCGCCGAACTGCACCTGACCGTCACCGACAGCCACTTCGGCAACACCCCGGTGGACATGCCGCTCAACGTGCTGCTGGGCAAGCCGCCGCGCATGCACCGCAGCGTGGCTCGCGAGGCGGAGCAGGGCGATGACTTCAACGCCGCCAGCGTCGACATCGAAGAAGCGCTGGGCCGTGTGCTGCGTCACCCGGCCGTGGCCAGCAAGAGCTTTCTGATCACCATCGGCGATCGCACCATCACCGGCCTGGTGGCGCGCGACCAGATGGTCGGCCCCTGGCAGGTGCCGGTCGCCGACTGCGCCGTCACCGCCACCAGCTTCGACGTCTATACCGGCGAAGCCATGGCCATGGGCGAGCGCACGCCGCTGGCACTGCTCGATGCGCCTGCGTCGGGCCGTATGGCCGTGGGTGAGACCATCACCAACCTGGCCGCGGCGCGTATCGGCAAGCTGTCCGACATCAAGCTGTCGGCCAACTGGATGGCCGCTGCCGGCCACCCGGGCGAAGACGCCCGCCTGTACGACACCGTCAAGGCCGTGGGCATGGAGCTGTGCCCGCAGCTTGGCATCACCATCCCGGTGGGCAAGGACTCCATGTCCATGAAGACCCGCTGGCAGGAAGAGGGTGTCGACAAGAGCGTCACCGCGCCGCTGTCGCTGGTGATCTCCGGCTTCGCCCCGGTGCAGGACATCCGCAAGACCCTGACCCCGCAACTGCGCATGGACAAGGGCGAGACCGATCTGATCCTGATCGACCTCGGCCGCGGCCAGAACCGCATGGGCGCCTCGATCCTGGCGCAGGTCTACGCGCAGATCGGCCAGCAGGTGCCGGACCTCGACGACGCCGAAGACCTCAAGGCGTTCTTCGCCGTGATCCAGGGCCTCAACGCCGACGGCCACCTGCTGGCCTACCACGACCGTTCCGACGGCGGCCTGCTGACCACCGTGCTGGAAATGGCCTTCGCCGGCCACTGCGGCCTGTCGCTGAATCTCGATGCGCTGGCTGATAACGCCTCCGAGCTGCCGGCCGTGCTGTTCAACGAAGAGCTGGGCGCGGTGATCCAGGTGCGCCAGGACGCCACCCCGGAAGTGCTGGCGCAGTTCAGCGCCGCCGGTCTGGACGACTGCGTCGCCGTGATCGGCCAGGCGGTGAACAACGGCGAGGTCAGCATCAGCTTCAATGGCGAGCCGGTGTTTGCCGGCGAGCGCCGCCTGCTGCAGCGTCAGTGGGCCGAAACCAGCTACCGCATCCAGCGCCTGCGCGACAACGCCCAGGGCGCCGACCAGGAATTCGACCTGCTGCTGGAGGAGGACAACCCCGGTCTGTCGGTCAAGCTCGGCTTCGACGTCAACCAGGACATCGCCGCCCCCTACATCAAGAAGGGCGTGCGTCCGCAGGTGGCGATCCTGCGTGAGCAGGGCGTCAACGGTCAGGTGGAAATGGCTGCCGCGTTCGACCGCGCCGGTTTCGCCGCCATCGACGTGCATATGAGCGACATCCTGGCTGGCCGCGTCAGCCTGGAAGAATTCAAGGGCCTGGTGGCCTGCGGCGGCTTCTCCTACGGCGACGTGCTGGGGGCCGGCGAGGGTTGGGCCAAGTCGATTCTGTTCAACGCTCGTGCTCGCGACGGCTTCCAGGCCTTCTTCGAGCGCAAGGACAGCTTCGCCCTCGGCGTGTGCAACGGCTGCCAGATGATGAGCAACCTGCACGAGCTGATTCCGGGCACTGAGTTCTGGCCGCACTTCGTGCGCAACCGCTCGGAGCAGTTCGAAGCGCGCGTGGCCATGGTGCAGATCCAGGAATCGGCGTCGATCTTCCTGCAGGGCATGGCCGGTTCGCGCCTGCCGATCGCCATCGCCCACGGCGAAGGCCATGCCGAGTTCGAAAGCGAGGAAGCGCTGCTGGAGGCCGATCTGTCCGGCACCGTGGCCCTGCGCTACGTCGACAACCACGGCAAGGTCACCGAAGCCTACCCGGCCAACCCCAACGGGTCGCCGCGCGGCATCACCGGCCTGACCAGCCGCGACGGCCGCGTGACCATCATGATGCCGCACCCGGAGCGGGTGTTCCGCGCCGTGCAGAACTCCTGGCGCCCGGACGAGTGGCAGGAAGACGGCGGCTGGATGCGCATGTTCCGCAACGCCCGAGTCTGGGTGGACTAAAAGCGGCCGCGTAGCGGCCTTCTGATGACCCTCTCCCGCTCGCGGGAGAGGGTGCCCGAAGGGCGGGAGAGGGCGTTATGGCCAATATCGAACCCTCTCCCCAGCCCTCTCCACTAGGCGTGCCCCCAATAAATGGGAGAGGGAGCCGATCGTGGAGTCCGTAGCCCGGAAACAATCCGGGGCAGTTTCCCTCACACCACTAACCCGGATTCCATCCAAGCTACATAGGCCCAGCCATGGCCGATGATCCTCTCCCCATCCTCCCCGAAGTCCGCCTGGTGAAACCCGGTGAGACCCATCGTCTTTGCCGCTGCGGGCATTCGCCCGAGATGCCGAACTGCACACCCGACTGCCAGCAATCTCTGGAGCTGCGCCCCGAGCGCGAGCAGCGTCTGCTGCTATGCCGCTGCAGCCGCTCCGCGAACCTGCCCTACTGCGACGGTAGCCACAGCCCGCCGGCCCCCGGCCTGGCCGACAAATGGCGACGCTTTTTCTCTGGCCGCTGAGAACGCCACGCCTGTCGCCCGAGTCGAAAGCAGCGAATCCTTGAATGCTGCGTGCAGTTTTGTGCGGGCGATCTCAAGACAATCCCATGTCAAAGTGACATCATATTGCCGTCATGGCTTGTCTGTTGTTCGGTTGCCCCGTTGCGGAGAACTTGATGTACAAACTGTGTTTCTATGTACCGGAAGCCCACCTGGAGCCGGTGAAAAAGGCGGTTTTCGCCGCAGGTGGTGGTCGCATCGGTCGTTATGACAACTGCTGCTGGCAGGTGCTCGGACAGGGCCAGTTCCGCGCTCTGGAAGGTAGCCAGCCGTTTATCGGCCAGGTCGACAGCATCGAGCAGGTTGCCGAATGGAAAGTGGAGATGGTCGTCGCCGACGAGTTGATCCACGACGCAGTCAAGGCCCTGAAGAAGAGCCACCCTTATGAAACGCCGGCTTTCGACGTCTGGCGTTTGTCCGATCTGCAGTTCTGAATCGATATGAAAAAGGCGCCCTCGGCGCCTTTTTCGATGCAGCGGCTCAAGGCCTGATTTCGATCAGCGTGCCATCCTTGACCAGGCTCCACACCTCGCGCATGTCGTCGTTCTTCATGGCGATACAGCCCTCGGTCCAGTCCAGGGTATGGAAGAACCACTCCGGGTATTCCTCGTCCAGCGGCGTGCCGTGGATCATGATCATGCTGCCCGGCGGTACGCCGGCTTCCTTGGCCCGAGCCAGATCGCGTGCGTTGGGGTAGGAGATGTGCAGCGACAGCTGGTACTTGTCGCTCGGCTTGCGCCAGTCGATCCAGTAGAAACCTTCCGGTGTGCGCAGGTCGCCCTCGCGTTGCTTGGCGCCGTTGGGTTGCTTGCCCAGGGAGATGCGGTACGACTTGACGGTCTCGCCGCGTCGTTGCAGATGCAGTTTGCGTTCCGACTTGAGGACCAGCACCTTGTCCACTGCATGGCTGCTGGTCACCGGCGTGGTGCTGGCCAGGACATCGAGGCTGAAGATCAGGCAGAGCAGGGGCAACAACCAGCGCATCGGGTACTTCTCGGCAAGGGGTCAACGGGGTCGGTAGTGAGCGCGCAGGGCTTGCAGCGGTTCGTTGCGTACCGGGAACAGGTTCTGCCGACGGTCGGCGAAGAAACATTCTAAGGTACGGCCTATGGTGGGGAAAGCCAGCTCCGACCAGGGGATTTCGCTCTCCGTGAACAGCCGTACCTCCAGACTCTCTTCACCCACGGCAAAATCGAGGTCGACCAGCTTGGCGCGAAACATCATGTACACCTGGCTGATATGCGGCAGATCGAACAGGGTATAGAGGCTGAGATCGCGTACTCGCGCGCAGGCCTCCTCCAGGGTTTCGCGGGCGGCGGCCTGCTCGACGGTTTCGCCGTTTTCCATGAAGCCGGCCGGTAGCGTCCAGTAACCCCGGCGCGGCTCGATGGCGCGACGACACAGCAGCACCTGCTCGCCCCATACCGGCAGACAGCCGGCGACGATGCGCGGATTCTCGTAATGCACGGTGGCGCAGTGGCCGCACACGTGGCGCATACGGTTGTCCCCCGCCGGGATCATGCGGCTGACCGGATTGCCGCACTGGCTGCAGAATTTCATGCCCTGTCCTCTGTCGCTGCGTCTAATCTTGCAAGGCCGGCATTCTGGCCGGCAAGCCCGCCATCGAGGCCGGACCGTCCTGTCTTCGGGGTTGGGCGCCCAGGCGCTTTCATGCCATGATGCCCGGCAGAACAATATTCCGAGTATGCCCATGCTGGATGAGTTGCTCCATCGCGTGCGTGGCCATCGACCACGCCCTCTGGAGACCGAGCGCAGCTTTCCCGAGGCGGCGGTGCTGGTCCCCATCACCCGCAGTGACGAGCCTGAACTGGTGCTGACCCTGCGCGCCAGCGGTTTGTCGACGCATGGCGGCGAAGTCGCTTTCCCGGGCGGGCGCCGCGATCCCGAAGACCGCGACCTGATCCACACCGCATTGCGTGAGGCCGAGGAGGAAATCGGTCTGCCGCCAGGGCTGGTGGAGATGGTCGGACCGCTCAGCAGCCTGGTGTCGCGGCATGGCATCCACGTGACGCCCTATGTCGGGCTGGTGCCCGATTATGTGGAATACAAGGCCAACGACGCCGAGATCGCCGCGGTGTTTTCCGTGCCGCTGGAATTCTTTCGCAGCGACCCACGCGAGCTGACTCATCGCATCGACTACCTCGGGCGCAGCTGGTATGTGCCGTCCTACACCTATGGCGAGTTCCGCATCTGGGGGCTGACCGCGATCATGGTGGTGGAGCTGGTCAATCTGCTCTATGACGATGCGCAGATTGCCCTGCACCAGCCGCCCGAACATTTCATTCACCTGCGTTGAGAGTCCGTGTCATGAAATACCGTCTGGGATCGTCCCGCGTCGAACTGCACGCCGACAGCTGGGTTGCGCCAAGCGCCGACCTGATCGGCAAGGTGCGCCTGGAGGCCGGTGCCAGCGTCTGGTTCGGCGCCGTGCTGCGTGGCGACAATGAGCTGATCCATATTGGTGAGAACAGCAACGTGCAGGACGGCAGCGTCATGCACACCGACATGGGCTTTCCGCTGACCCTGGGCAAGGGCGTCACCGTCGGTCACAAGGTGATGATGCATGGCTGCACGGTGGACGATTACAGCCTGATCGGCATCAATGCCGTGATCCTCAACGGCGCGAAGATCGGCAAGTACTGCATCATCGGCGCCAACAGCCTGATTCCCGAAGGCAAGGTGATTCCCGATGGCAGCCTGGTCATGGGCAGCCCCGGCAAGGTGGTGCGCGAACTGACCGAGCAGCAGAAGAAGATGCTCGAGGCCAGCGCCGCCCACTACGTTCATAATGCCCAGCGCTATGCCCGCGAGCTGGTGCCTGACGATGAATGATGTGGAAAAACCGGTGCGTTCGCCCTGCGTCCACGTTTGTGCGCTGGACGAGCAGGACATCTGCATCGGGTGTCAGCGCACGGCCGACGAAATCACCCGCTGGGGCCGCATGGACAATGCCGAGCGCCGCGCGGTACTGCAGTTCTGCCTGGAGCGCGCCCGTGCTTGCGGCCATCTGCTGACGCCTTCCTGATTCTCTGTTCGAGGAAAACTCATGCCCCGTATTGGAACCCCTCTGTCGCCCTCGGCGACCCGTGTGCTGCTGTGCGGTTGCGGCGAGCTCGGCAAGGAAGTGGTGATCGAGCTGCAGCGCCTGGGCTGCGAGGTGATTGGCGTGGATCGCTACGCCAATGCCCCTGCCATGCAGGTGGCGCACCGCAGTCACGTCATCGACATGCTCGACGGCGCGGCGCTGCGCGCGGTGATCGAGCAGGAGCAGCCGCACTATATCGTCCCGGAGATCGAGGCCATCGCCACCGCGACCCTGGTGGAGCTGGAAGCCGAAGGCTTCAACGTGGTGCCGACCGCGCGCGCCGCGCAGCTGACCATGAACCGCGAAGGCATTCGTCGCCTGGCGGCCGAGACGCTCGGCCTGCCCACCTCGCCATACCATTTCTCCGACACCTTCGAGGACTACGCCGCCGCGGTGAAGTCCGTCGGCTATCCCTGCGTGGTCAAGCCGATCATGAGCTCCTCCGGCAAGGGCCAGAGCGTGCTGAAGAGCGACGCCGACCTGCAGCGTGCCTGGGACTACGCCCAGGAAGGCGGCCGTGCCGGCAAGGGGCGGGTGATCGTCGAGGGCTTCATCGACTTCGACTACGAAATCACCCTGCTGACCGTGCGCCACGCTGGGGGCACCAGCTTCTGCGCGCCGATCGGCCACCGACAGGAGAACGGCGACTATCAGGAGTCCTGGCAGCCGCAGCCGATGAGCGCGAAGGCTTTGGCCGAATCCGAGCGCGTGGCGCTGACGGTGACCGAGGCCCTGGGTGGGCGTGGCCTGTTCGGTGTCGAGCTGTTCGTCAAGGGCGATCAGGTATGGTTCAGCGAGGTCTCGCCGCGTCCGCACGACACCGGTCTGGTGACGCTGATTTCCCAGGAACTGTCCGAATTCGCCCTGCATGCGCGGGCCATTCTCGGCCTGCCGATTCCGGCGATCCGCCAGATGGGCCCGTCGGCTTCGGCAGTGATACTGGTCGAGGGCAATTCGCAGCAGACCAGCTTCGCCAACCTCGGCGCAGCACTGAGCGAGGCGGACACCGCGCTGCGTCTGTTCGGCAAGCCCGAGGTCAAGGGCCAGCGGCGCATGGGCGTGGCGCTGGCACGTGACGAATCCATCGAGACGGCGCGGGCCAAGGCGCTGCGCAGCGCGCAAGCGGTGCGCGTGCAGCTGTGAGCCGGCACGCGCTGTGGTGGCTGGCGACTGTGCCACTGCTGCCATTGGCGCTGCCGCTGGCGGTGCATACCCGGCGTACTGCACTGCGTCTGCCAATCGCCCAGGGCGAGCCTGCCGGCGTTGCCGGAGCGGACTTGCCGGGTGAGCCGCTGCGCCTGTTGCTGATCGGCGAGTCGACCGTGGCCGGCGTTGGTGTGGAAAGCGTCGATCTGGCGCTGGCCAGCTGTCTGGCCGGCGCACTGGCCGAGCGCCTCCGGCGTCCGGTGCGCTGGCGCGCCTGTGGCGAGAACGGCATTACCGCGGCCCAGGCGCACGAGCGTCTGTTGCCACTGGGGCTGGCCGAGCCGGCCGATCTGGCGCTGCTGGTGTTCGGCGTCAACGACACCACTCACCTCACCACGAGCAGGCGCTGGGTGCAGTCGCTGGCCAGAATGGCCGAGGCGCTGGAAGGGCAGGGCTGCCGCGTGGCGTTCAGCGCCGTGCCGCCGTTGCAGCACTTCAGCGCCTTGCCCTGGCTGTTGCGGCAGTTGATGGGGTGGCGAGCCAGCCTGCTGGATCGCGAACTGCAGGGCCTGGCGCGGCGCCTGGGTGCGCTGCACTGCGTGCTGGACCTGCCGTTCGAGCCGGCTTATCTGGCCGAGGATGGTTACCACCCGTCGGCATTGGGTTATCGGCAGTGGGCCGATGGCCTGGCCGAACGCCTCATTCCGTCGCTGCAGCGTCCGGTTTGACCTTCTCCACCTGCCAGACACGCACGCTCTTCACGCGGTTTTCCGCGGCCTGGAGAATTTCCAGACGGTAGGGGCCGATCTTCAGGCACACGCTGCTGTCGGGAATGCTTTCCAGCGCTTCGGTGATCAGGCCGTTGAGGGTCTTGGGGCCGTCGCTGGGCAGGTGCCAGCCGAGGATCTTGTTCACTTCGCGAATGTAGGCGGCGCCGTCGATGACCAGGGTGCCGTCTTCCTGCGGGTGGATATCGGGGCTGCGCAGGCTGTCCTGATTGCTGAAGTCGCCGACGATCTCTTCGAGGATATCTTCCAGGGTGACGATGCCGATCACCTCGCCATATTCGTCGACGACGATGCCGATACGCCGCTTCTGCTTCTGGAAGTTGATCAGCTGGGTCGACAGCGGGGTGTTCTCCGGCACGAAGTAGGGCTCGTGGCAGGCGGCCAGCAGCGCTTCCTTGGTCAGTTGGTTGTGCGTCAGCAGGCGGGCGATCTGGCGCATGTGCACCACGCCCTCGATCTGGTTGATGTCGCCGCGAAACACCGGCAGGCGCGTATGCGGGGTGCTGCGCAGCTGGCCGACGATGCTTTCCAGGTCGTCCTCGAGGTCGATGCCGGCCACCTCGTTGCGCGGGATCATGATGTCGTCCACCGTGACCCGCTCCAGGTCGAGAATGCCCAGCAGCATGTTCTGGCGGTTCTTCGGCAGCTCCGAACCCGATTCGCGCACCACGCTGCGCAGTTCCTCGGTGGACAGGCTGTCGCTGGTGCGCTGCGCGGGGTCGACGCCGATCAGGCGCAGCAGGCCATTGCTAATCGCGCCGGTAAGCCACACCACCGGATAGAGCAGGCGCTGCAGCAGGCTCAGTACGCGGCTGGCGGGGAAGGCCACCAGCTCCGGGCGCAGCGCCGCGAGGGTCTTGGGGGTGATCTCGCCGAAGATCAGCACGACGATGGTCAGGCCAGCGGTGGCGATGGCGATGCCGGCTTCGCCCCACAGGTCCACCGCCAGCACCGTGGCGATGGAGGCGGCAAGAATGTTGACCACGTTGTTGCCGACCAGAATGGTGCCCAGCAGGCGGTCCGGGCGGTCCAGCAGGCGGGTCACGCGCTTGGCGCCGCTGTGCCCTTCCTTGGCCAGATGCTTGAGCCGATAGCGGTTGAGGCTGAGCATGCCGGTCTCGGAGCTGGAGAAGAACGCCGAGCAGAGAATCAGGAAGATCAGCAGGCCGAGCAGGTAGCTCGAATGAAGGTCGTCCACGAGGGCTGCCTCAGATGTGCAGAATGAATTCGCGTACCAGCTTGCTGCCGAAGTAGGCCAGCATCAGCAGGCAGAACCCGGCCAGGGTCCAGCGAATGGCCTTGTGACCGCGCCAGCCGAGCTGGTGGCGACCCCACAGCAGCACGGCGAACACCACCCAGGCAAAGCAGGAGAGGATGGTCTTGTGCGCCAGGTGCTGGGCGAACAGATCATCGATGTACAGCGCGCCGGACAGCAGCGACAGCGACAGCAGCGCCCAGCCGGCGAAGAGGAAGCCGAACAGCAGGCTTTCCATGGTCTGCAGCGGTGGGAAGTTGCGAATCAGCCCGGACGGATGCTTGTGCTTGAGTTGATGGTCCTGCAGCAGCAACAGGATCGACTGGAACACGGCGATGGTGAGCATGCCGTAGGCCAGGATCGAGAACAGGATGTGGGCGAGGATGCCGGGGTGCTCATTGATCGGGTTGATGGTGCCGCTGGGCATGAACTCGGCTGCCAGTACGGTCAGCGTGCCGAGTGGGAACAGCAGCAGCAGCAGGTTTTCCACCGGTATGCGCAGGCAGGCCAGAAGGATCAGCGCGATCACCGCGCCGGCAATCAGGCTGGCGGCGTTGAAGAAGTCCAGATAAAGGCCATGGGCACCGTACAGCTGGTAGAACAGGCTGACGCCGTGCAGGCAGAGCGCGGCCACGCCGAGCAGCGTGAGCAGACGTTTGTCGGGAATGCTGCGCTGAGTCAGGCGCAGACCCTGGTAAGCGGCGGCGCCGGCATAGAGGAGGGCGGCGGCGAGGCTGGGCAGCAAAGGGTGCATAAATCCGTGTAAGGCGAGCCCGAAAGGCGCTGAGTGTGGCACAGAAGGGCGTCTGCACGAAAGACTGCCGGCGGTGTCGGCCGCTCGGCGACTTCGCTATAATCCGCCGCCTGTCGCACACCCGGCGCGCCGGGTCGCCCCTATCGAAGGAACGCGCATGTTCGAAAATCTTACCGATCGCCTGTCCCAGACGCTGCGTAACGTCACGGGCAAGGCCAAGCTGACCGAAGACAACATCAAGGATACGCTGCGCGAAGTGCGCATGGCCCTGCTCGAGGCCGACGTGGCTCTGCCGGTGGTCAAGGACTTCGTCGGCAAGGTCAAGGAGCGTGCCGTTGGCACCGAGGTGTCCAAGAGCCTGACCCCGGGCCAGGCCTTCGTGAAGATCGTCCGCGCCGAGCTCGAAGAGCTGATGGGCGCCGCCAACGAAGACCTGTCGCTCAATGCGGCGCCGCCCGCCGTGGTGCTGATGGCCGGCCTGCAGGGTGCGGGCAAGACCACCACCGCCGGCAAGCTGGCCAAGTTCCTCAAGGAGCGCAAGAAGAAGTCGGTGCTGCTGGTGTCCGCCGACGTCTACCGCCCGGCGGCGATCAAGCAGCTGGAAACCCTGGCCGGCGACCTGGGCGTCACCTTCTTTCCCTCCGATGCCAGCCAGAAGCCGGTGGACATCGCCAACGCAGCGATCCGCGAAGCCAAGCTGAAGTTCATCGACGTGGTCATCCTCGATACCGCCGGTCGCCTGGCCGTGGATGCCGAGATGATGGCCGAGATCCAGGCCCTGCATGCGGCGGTCAAGCCGGTCGAGACGCTGTTCGTGGTCGACGCCATGACCGGCCAGGACGCCGCCAACACCGCCAAGGCGTTCAGCGACGCGCTGCCGCTGACCGGTGTGGTACTGACCAAGGTCGACGGCGATGCCCGTGGCGGTGCTGCGCTGTCGGTGCGCCATATCACCGGCAAGCCGATCAAGTTCATCGGTATGGGCGAGAAGAGCGATGCGCTCGAGCCCTTCCATCCGGATCGTATCGCCTCGCGCATCCTCGGCATGGGCGATGTGCTCAGCCTGATCGAGCAGGCCGAGCAGACCCTCGATCGCGAAAAGGCCGAGAAGCTCACCAAGAAGCTGAAGAAGGGCAAGGGCTTCGATCTCGAAGACTTCCGTGATCAGCTGCAGCAGATGAAGAACATGGGCGGTCTCGGCGGCCTGATGGACAAGCTGCCGTCCATCGGTGGCGTCAACCTGTCGCAGATGGGCAACGCCCAGGGCGCGGCCGAGAAGCAGTTCAAGCAGATGGAGGCGATCATCAACTCGATGACGCCGGCCGAGCGCCGCGACCCGGACATCATCAGCGGCTCGCGCAAGCGGCGCATCGCCCTGGGCTCCGGCACTCAGGTGCAGGACATCGGCAGGCTGATCAAGCAGCACAAGCAGATGCAGAAGATGATGAAGAAATTCACCGCCAAGGGCGGCATGGCCAAGATGATGCGCGGCATGGGTGGCATGTTCCCCGGCGGCGGAATGCCGAAATTCTGAAGGCCTGCGCCCCGGTCGATGGCCGGGCGGAAAAAGAGATTTGCAAACCGCCGCATAATCCTTAAAATATGCGGCCTTTCGGGCCTAGGCCCATTTTTAATGTGTGCCTCAAGTTAGCACCGACTACAGGAACGATGTTCACATGGTAACCATCCGTCTTGCTCGTGGCGGCTCCAAAAAGCGCCCCTTCTACCACCTGACCGTGACCAACAGCCGCAACGCGCGCGACGGTCGTTTCGTTGAGCGTATCGGTTTCTTCAACCCGATCGCTGCCGGTGGCGAAGTGCGTCTGTCCGTTGACCAAGAGCGTGCGACCTACTGGCTGGGCCAGGGCGCTCAGCCGTCTGAGCGTGTTGCTCAGCTGCTCAAGGAAGCTGCCAAGGCTGCTGCCTAAGCATCTTTTATGAGTACGACGCCGGCCGTCGCCGAGGATTTGATCGTTCTCGGCAAGATTGTTTCGGTGCACGGCGTCAGGGGTGAAGTGAAGGTGTATTCCTTTACCGACCCCATCGATAACGTGCTCGACTACCGCCACTGGACGCTCAGGCGTGACGGTGAGGTAAAGAAAGTGGAACTGGCCAGCGGCCGCCTACAAGGCAAGGTGCTGGTAGCCAAGTTGAAAGGTCTGGATGATCGCGAAATTGCGCGTACCTACGCCGGTTTCGAGATCTGCGTGCCGCGCAGCGAGCTGCCGGACCTGGAAGAGGGCGAGTTCTACTGGTACCAGTTGCAGGGCTTGAAGGTCATCGATCAGGCGGGGCAGTTGCTCGGTGTGGTCGACCATCTGTTCGAGACCGGTGCCAACGATGTGATGGTGGTCAAGGCTTGCGCAGGCAGCCTGGATGATCGCGAGCGTTTGCTGCCCTACACGGATCAGTGCGTGCTTTCGATCGATCTGGCAGCTGGCGAGATGCGGGTCGACTGGGATGCGGATTTCTAAGGCTCATGCGCGTAGAAGTCATCACCCTGTTCCCGGAAATGTTTGCCGCCATCGGCGAGTACGGCATCACCAGTCGTGCGGTCAAGCAGGAGCTGCTCAAGCTCAATTGCTGGAACCCGCGGGACTACACGACGGATCGTCACCACACGGTGGATGACCGCCCCTTCGGCGGTGGTCCGGGAATGGTGATGAAGATCAAGCCTCTCGAGGATGCCCTGGCCAGCGCCAGGCAGGCCGCGGGAGAGACGGCGAAGGTGATCTACCTGTCGCCGCAGGGACGCCGCCTGAATCAGGCTGCGGTCCGCGAGCTGGCGCAGGAGCATGCACTGATCCTGATCGCCGGTCGTTATGAAGGCATCGACGAGCGTTTCATCGAGACGCATGTCGATGAGGAATGGTCGATTGGCGACTACGTCCTGTCCGGCGGTGAGCTGCCGGCCATGGTGCTGATCGATGCGGTAACGCGCCTTTTGCCTGGTGCATTGGGTCATGCCGATTCGGCCGAGGAGGATTCCTTTACGGATGGCCTGCTCGACTGCCCGCACTACACCCGCCCGGAGGTGTATGCGGATAAACGTGTTCCCGAAGTGTTGCTTAGTGGCAACCACGAACACATCCGGCGCTGGCGTTTGCAGCAGTCCCTTGGTCGGACCTGGGAACGTCGCGCTGATCTTCTGGATAGCCGCTCGCTTTCTGGAGAAGAGAAGAAGCTGCTGGAGGAATACATCCGCCAGCGGGACGATAGTTAACGTATCGATGGCAGGCCGGGAGGCTTGTCTTAGGAGCGCAGCATGACCAACAAGATTATCCAGATGCTCGAAGCCGAGCAGATGAACAAAGAAATCCCGACTTTCGCCCCGGGCGACACCGTTGTCGTGCAGGTGAAAGTGAAGGAAGGCGACCGTCAGCGTCTGCAGGCCTTCGAAGGCGTCGTGATCGCCAAGCGTAACCGCGGCCTGAACAGCGCCTTCACCGTGCGCAAGATCTCCAGCGGTGTTGGCGTCGAGCGTACCTTCCAGACCTACTCGCCGCTGGTCGACAGCCTGAGCGTCAAGCGTCGCGGTGACGTACGCAAGGCCAAGCTGTACTACCTGCGCGACCTGTCCGGCAAAGCCGCGCGCATCAAGGAAAAGCTGTCCTAAGTTCGGACGCTTCCCGCAAAAAAGCAGCCTACGGGCTGCTTTTTTTATGCCTGTGATGTTCTTCTGCGCTTGGTGCGCCATGCCCGGGATCAGGGGCGCAGGCTGACTTTCAGGCTGGCTTGCGACAGATCGATGTTATGCAGGCTCAGGCTGCCGAAGCTCTGGCCGGGCGGCGTGTCCTTGACGCGAATGTTGTCGAAGCGCAGTTCGCCGATGGAGCTGGGCAGGTTGACGTTGAACGAGCCGTCGGCGTTCAGCGTAGAGCGCAGCTTGCCGGTGTCATAGCGCACGTCGCGCAGGCCGGTTTCGGCGTCCAGGTTGTCCAGTACCGGCATCACCAGCTTGGCCAGTTGCTTGACCGTACCCAGGTCGTCGCCATTTTCCGCGCGCAGCAGCAAGCCTTGCAGGGCGTCATCCAGCCCCTGGGCGCTGACCGAGCTCATTTCGCTGTCGCTGAGCGACTGCATGCCGCGTGGCGTCTCATTCCGGCTGACGCTGCTGGGCGGCTGCAGGCGCTGGATGTCGGCGCTGGCCATCTGGAATGGGCTCATCAGGGCGGCGACCAGAGTGGCGGCCAGGCGCAGGTTGCTCTGTTTCTTCAGCGCCCTGCTCAGTTGTTTCTCGGTCAGCAGGCCCTGCTCCAGCAGCACTTCGCCCAGGCGCTTGCGGCTGATCAGCTGGACTTTGATCGCGGCGTCCAGCTGTGCGGAGGTGATCAGGCCCTTGCTGATCAGGATCTGGCCGAGGCGTGAGTGGTTGTGCTGGGTCATGGCGGGGCTACCGATGAGTGATGGCAGGTTGAAATCATGGGCCTCTTCTCATGGGGTGTCACCCAACCAAGGATAGGCTTGCCTGGCCGTCCGTCGCATGAGTCGAGGTGGCAGTCGGCGGCCTGTTTCGATTGGTGGCAACAGTCGGCGATGGTGACTGGAGCCTCTGCCCGAGCCTGTGAAACACTAGCGCCCCTGCCGTATGTGAAGTGTCCGCATGTCCACTCTGTCCCATCCCATGATCGAGCGATTTCTCGAGACGCTCTGGCTCGAGAAGGGCCTGTCCGCTCATACCCGTGCCGCCTATCGCAGCGATCTGGAGCACTTCAACCATTGGCTCGACGGTCGCGGTCTGAAGCTGCAGTGCATCGGGCGTGATGCCATTCTCGATCACCTGGCCTGGCGCCTGGAGCAGGGCTATCAGGCGCGCTCCACGGCAAGGTTTCTCTCTGGCGTGCGCGGCTTCTATCGCTTTCTGCTGCGCGAAGGGGTTATCGAAGAGGATCCCAGTCTGCAGGTGGAGCTGCCGCAGATCGGCAGGCCGCTGCCCAAATCGCTGTCCGAGGCGGATGTCGAGGCGCTGCTGCAGGCTCCGGATCTGGACGATCCCATAGGCCTGCGCGATCGCGCCATGCTCGAGGTGCTCTACGCCTGCGGGCTGCGCGTCAGCGAGCTGGTCGGCTTGACCCTGGAGCAGGTCAACCTGCGCCAGGGCGTCCTGCGTGTGTTTGGCAAGGGCAGCAAGGAGCGGCTGGTGCCGCTGGGCGAGGAGGCCATCGCCTGGATCGAGCGCTACAGTCGCGAGGCGCGGCCGCTGCTGCTGGGTGGCAAGCCGAGCGACGTCCTGTTTCCCAGCCTGCGTGGCGAGCAGATGACCCGGCAGACCTTCTGGCATCGGATCAAGCATCAGGCGAAAGTGGCCGGCATCAGCAAGTCCCTGTCGCCGCATACCCTGCGTCATGCCTTCGCTACCCATCTGCTCAATCACGGCGCCGACCTGCGCGTGGTGCAGATGCTGCTGGGCCACAGCGACCTGTCCACCACGCAGATCTACACCCATATCGCTCGGGCGAGGTTGCAGGAGCTGCATGCCAAGCACCATCCGCGCGGTTGACTGCGCCGTCCGGTCGCCTGCCGGCTGCCTGGCGGTCATCTGTGGTAGGCTGTGCCGATATTTGCCCGTCCCTCGTTCGACAGGAGTGTTCATGTCCCTGACCCGTATTCCCGTTGCCCTGGCCCTGCTGCTGGGCAGCGGTATCACCCTGGCTGCCGATCCCGATCAGGCCATCCGCCAGAGCCTGACTTCGCTGGATGCCAGCCTGCCGATCGAGGCCATCGCCGAGAGCCCGATGCCGGGCATCTATCAGGTTCAGCTCAAGGGTGGGCGCCAGCTCTACACCAGCGCCGACGGCCAGTTCCTGATCCAGGGTTACCTGTTCCAGGTCAAGGATGGCCAGGCGGTCAATCTCACCGAGATCGAAGAGAGCCGTGCGGTGGCCAAGCAGATCAATTCCATTCCGGCCAAGGAGATGGTGGTGTTCGCGCCCAAGGCGCCGAAAACCCATATCACCGTCTTCACCGACACCGACTGCGGTTATTGCCAGAAGCTGCACAGCGAAGTGCCGGAGCTCAATCGCCTGGGCGTCGAGGTGCGTTATCTGGCCTTCCCGCGCCAGGGTCTTAACAGCCCGGCAGCGAAGGAGCTGGTCAACGTCTGGTGCGCCAAGGATCAGCAGGACGCCATGAACCGCGCCAAGACCCGCCAGAGCGTAGCCGATGCGACCTGTGACAATCCGGTGGCCAAGCAGTACCAGCTGGGCCAGATGATCGGCGTCAACGGCACGCCGGCCATCGTGCTGGCCAACGGCAAGATGATTCCGGGTTATCAGCCGGCGCCGCAGCTGGCCAAGATTGCGCTGGAGTCGAACGACTGAGTGTGGATTGACTAACAAACAGCCGCTTCGTAAGGTGCGGCTCTTTATCCGCGGCCGGGGCATGCTCCGGCCGTTTCGTGCAGTGCTGATGGGGAATTGAGTGTGAAGCCGGTCAAAGTGGGCATCTGTGGATTGGGCACCGTCGGTGGCGGTACTTTGAATGTACTCAAGCGCAATGCCGAGGAGATTACTCGGCGCGCCGGTCGCGGCATCGAGATTGCCCAGATCGCCATTCGCTCGCCCAAGCCGCAGTACGACATTACCGGCATCGCCACGACCGATGACGTGTTCGCCGTCGCGAGCAATCCCGAGATCGATATCGTCATCGAGCTGATCGGTGGCTACACCCTGGCCCGCGATCTGGTGCTCAAGGCCATCGACAACGGCAAGCACGTGGTCACCGCCAACAAGGCGCTGATCGCCGTGCACGGCAACGAGATCTTCGCCAAGGCGCGCGAGAAGGGCGTGATCGTCGCCTTCGAGGCCGCCGTGGCCGGCGGCATCCCGGTGATCAAGGCGATCCGCGAAGGCCTTGCGGCCAACCGCATCAACTGGCTGGCCGGCATCATCAACGGCACCGGCAACTTCATCCTGACCGAAATGCGCGAGAAGGGGCGTGCCTTCGACGACGTGCTCAAGGAAGCGCAGGCGCTGGGCTATGCCGAGGCCGACCCGACCTTCGACGTCGAGGGCATCGACGCCGCGCACAAGCTGACCATCCTCGCCTCCATCGCCTTCGGCATCCCGCTGCAGTTCGACAAGGCCTACACCGAAGGCATCACCCGCCTGACTACGGCGGACGTCAACTACGCCGAGGCGCTGGGCTATCGCATCAAGCACCTGGGCGTGGCCCGGCGCACCGAGGCCGGGTTCGAACTGCGCGTGCACCCGACGCTGATCCCGGCCGACCGCCTGATCGCCAACGTCAACGGCGTGATGAACGCGGTGATGGTCAATGGCGATGCCGTCGGCAGCACCCTGTACTACGGCGCCGGCGCCGGCATGGAGCCGACCGCCTCGGCGGTGGTGGCCGACCTGGTCGACGTGGTGCGGGCGCTGACCACCGACCCGACCAACCGTGTGCCGCACCTGGCCTTCCAGCCGGATTCGCTGTCCGATCACCCGATTCTGCCCATCGAGCAGTGCGAAAGCGCCTACTACCTGCGCATCCAGGCCAAGGACCATCCGGGCGTGCTGGCACAGGTGGCGAGCATCCTCTCCGAGCGCGGCATCAACATCGAGTCGATCATGCAGAAGGAAGCCGAGGAGCAGGACGGCCTGGTGCCGATGATCCTGGTTACCCATCGGGTGGTCGAGGCGCGTATCCTCGATGCCATCTCCGCCATGGAAACGCTGGATGGCGTGGCTGCGCCCATCGTCCGTATCCGCGTGGAACAGCTCAATTAATCATGTGTCCACCCGCAGGTCTTGGCCTGCGGGTGCAGCAGAACGAAGGTTTATCCCATGCGCTATATCAGTACCCGCGGCCAGGCGCCGGCCCTGAATTTCGAAGACGTGCTGCTGGCTGGTCTGGCCAGCGACGGCGGCCTCTACGTGCCGGAGAATCTGCCGCGTTTCACCGTCGAGGAAATCGCTTCCTGGGCCGGCCTGCCCTATCACGAGCTGGCCTTCCGGGTGATGCGCCCGTTCGTTGCCGGCTCCATCGCTGACGCCGACTTCAAGAAGATTCTCGAGGAAACCTACGGCGTGTTCGCCCACAACGCCGTGGCGCCGCTGCGCCAGCTCAACGGCAACGAGTGGGTGCTGGAGCTGTTCCACGGCCCGACCCTGGCGTTCAAGGACTTCGCCCTGCAGCTGCTCGGGCGTCTGCTCGACCATGTGCTGGCCAAGCGCGGCGAGCGCGTGGTGATCATGGGCGCCACCAGCGGCGACACCGGCTCGGCGGCCATCGAGGGCTGCAAGGCCTGCGACAACGTCGACATCTTCATCATGCACCCGCACAACCGCGTGTCCGAGGTGCAGCGCCGGCAGATGACCACCATCCTCGGCGACAACATCCACAACATCGCCATCGAAGGCAACTTCGACGACTGCCAGGAGATGGTCAAGGCCAGCTTCGCCGACCAGGGCTTCCTCAAGGGCACGCGTCTGGTGGCGGTCAACTCGATCAACTGGGCGCGGATCATGGCCCAGATCGTCTACTACTTCCACGCTGCGCTGCAGCTCGGCGCGCCGGCTCGCTCCGTCGCCTTCTCGGTGCCGACCGGCAACTTCGGCGACATCTTCGCCGGCTACCTGGCGCGCAACATGGGCCTGCCGGTCAGCCAGCTGATCGTCGCCACCAATCGCAACGACATCCTGCACCGCTTCATGAGCGGCAATCAGTACGTCAAGGACACCCTGCACCCGACCCTGTCGCCGTCGATGGACATCATGGTCTCGTCCAACTTCGAGCGCCTGCTGTTCGACCTGCATGGCCGCAATGGCGCCGCCATTGCCAGCCTGATGGACAGCTTCAAGCAGGGCGGCGGTTTCAGTGTCGAGGAAGATCGCTGGACCGAGGCGCGCAAGCTGTTCGATTCGCTGGCGGTGAACGACGAGCAGACCTGCGAGACCATCACCGAGGTGTATCAGGAGTGTGGTGAGCTGCTCGACCCGCACACTGCCATCGGCGTGCGCGCTGCGCGCGAATGCCGCCGCAGCCTGGCGACCCCCATGGTGGTGCTGGGCACGGCGCATCCGGTCAAGTTCCCCGAGGCGGTGGAGAAGGCCGGTATCGATGCGGCTCCGGCCTTGCCGGCGCACCTGGCCGATCTGTTCCAGCGCGAGGAGCGTTGCACGGTGTTGGCCAACGACCTGCGCACCGTGCAGCAGTTCGTCGCCGCTCACGGCAATCGCGGCAAGCCGCTCTGAGTTCCGGCCTGCGAATGCAAACCGGCGCCCTTGTGGCGCCGGTTTCGTTTCAGCGGCTGAGGAACAGGGCGACCAGGACCATCAGGCCGATCAGGATCAGCCAGACCAGGAAATTGAGTTTGCTGGCGAGCAGAACCGCGGCGCCGCGTGGGCGAAGTGGCGGATTGTCCTCGAGGTGCTGATCGATGCGTCGAGTCGCCTCCTCCTCGCTCAGCCTCTGATGCAGACAAAGCAGCTCGATGGCGGCCCGGCGCTGACCTTGCTGCAGCAGGCGGCGCACCTCCTGCGGTAACTCGTTCATGTCAGATCGCTCCCTGGTTGCGCAGCTCTTCAATCTGCTGGGCGTCATAGCCGAGGCTGCTCAACACCTCGGCGTTGTGTTCGCCCAGCGCCGGCCCCGTCCAGTGCACCGCGCTGGGGGTGTCGGAGAGCTTGGGCACTATGCCTGGCATCTTGAACGCCTTGCCGTCCGGAAGTTGCGCGGAAAGAAACATCTCGCGGGCGAGAAACTGCGGATCCTTGAGCATGTCTTCGGCCGAGTAGATGCGACTGGCCGGCACCTCGGCGCGTCTGAGTGTCGCTTCCACCTCGCTCAGGGGCAGGCTGGCGGTCCAGCGGTCGATTACCTCGTACAGTTCGCCGCGTCGTGCGTCACGACCATCGTTGCTGGCCAGGTCGGGATCGTTCGCCAGATCCTCGCGCCCGATGGCCAGCATGAAGCGCCTGAAGATGGCGTCGCCGTTGGCGCCGATCTGGATGTGCTTGTTGTCCGCGCTGGTGTGGATGGAGGAGGGGGTGATGCCCGGCATGATGTTGCCACTGCGCTCGCGGATAAAGCCGAACACGTCGAACTCCGGCACCATCGACTCCATCATGGCGAACACCGCCTCGTACAGCGCCACGTCCACCACCTGGCCGCTGCCGCCGTTGACTTCGCGTTGGCGCAGCGCCATCAGCGCGCCGATCACGCCCCATAGCGCGGCGATGGAGTCGCCGATGCTGATGCCGGTGCGCACTGGCGGGCGATCCTCGAAACCGGTGATGTAGCGCAGCCCGCCCATGGATTCGCCGACTGCGCCGAACCCTGGCTGATCCTTCATCGGGCCGCTCTGGCCGAAGCCGGACAGGCGCACCATCACCAGTCTGGGGTTCAGTGCGTGGAGGGCGTCCCAGCCCAGGCCAAGCTTTTCCAGCACGCCGGGGCGAAAGTTCTCGATCAGGATGTCGGCCTCCGCCAGCAGCTTGCGCAGCACGTCGCGGCCGGCCTCGTGCTTGAGGTTGAGGGTGATCGAGCGCTTGTTGCGTGCCTGCACGAACCACCACAGCGAAGTGCCTTCGTACAGCTTGCGCCACTTGCGCAGCGGGTCGCCGCCATCGGGTGACTCGACCTTGATCACCTCGGCGCCGAACTCGGCGCAGATGCGCGCGGCGAACGGCCCTGCGATCAGGCTGCCGAGTTCGATCACTTTCAGGCCGGCAAGAGGTTGGCTGGGGGCGCTCATGGTGGCTCCTGTGGTTGCTCAGGTGCGCAAGCCTATTGCATTGCCGCCGGCGTGACCATGTGCGAGCTTGCTGGCCAATTGCCGCAAGTGCGAAGAGGTTGGCGCTTTTGCGCGTGCATCCTGATAGGGGCTGCGGTTTAATTCCCGCTGGCGAATGGAAGCGCTTGGCAAGTTCTCATGGATGTTTTCCCCTTCCTGATCTTTCCTTGAAGTCTCTCGTGTCGCCGGCCTATCTGGTCGTTGACGGCGTCCGCCTGTCCGCTCGACGAGCGGTGCGAAAAGTATCACATGTGATGTATTGCGATATCACATGTGAAGGTCTAGGCTAGTTTCCATGGACAACAAATCATCAGCCCATTACCAGCGTCTTTATCGTCAGCGTCTGCGTGAGCAGGGGTTGGTGAAGAAGGAAGTCTGGATACTGCCCGAGCATGCGCCGCTGCTGGTCGCGTTCGAGCGTAAACTGCGCCAGCCACAGTCGACGCTGGCTTCGATGGAGAAGGAGGAGGGTATGAGCATGCCGCAGGTTTGGACCGCCCAGGCGCTGTATGACGCGCTGGCGGCGACGGAACTGTTCCAGAGCGGGCAGGCCGGCATCGAGCTGATTCAGGGCGCCGACGCCAGCTTGCATGTGACCATGCGCGAATACGGTGACCTGCCGCTGTTCATCGCCGTGTTCGGCGAGCAGATCATCGTCGAGGCGCTGCTATGGCCCGCGACGGACGTCAAGGATGCCAAGGCCTTCAACGAAGAAGTGCTGCGCACCCACAAGCTGTTCCCGCTGTCGTCCATCGGCCTGGAAAAGATGGTCGACGGGCGCGATTGCTACACCATGTTCGGCGCGCTGAGCTCATCCTCGACGCTGTCCGATGTGGTGTTCGAGATCGAGCTGCTGGCGGACAACGTGATCAAGGCCACCGAAGCCTACGAGGGCTTCCTCACGGCCAGTGCCTGAAAGGAGAAGTGCGATGAACGTCTGGAGCAAACTGCTGACGGCGCTGCGCGGCGGCGCCAATGAAGTGGGCGAGGCCGTGGTGGACAGCCAGGCCCTGCGCATTCTCGATCAGGAAATCCGCGACGCCGACACCGAGCTGCGTCGCTCCAAGGAAGCGCTGGCCGAGATCATGGCCAAGCACAAGCTGGCCAGCGACAAGGTGAGCAAGAGTGCGGCGAGCATCGCCGAGTACGAGCAGTACGCACTCAAGGCGCTGGAAGCCGGCAACGAGACCTTAGCCAAGGAAGTGGCCGAGAAGATCGCCAACCTGGAGATCGAACTGGCCAGCGAGCGCGAGCAGGCCGAAGGTTTCGCAGCCAGCGTGGCGCAGCTGCGCAAGGCCGTGACCCAGGCCGAAGGCAACATCAAGCGCCTCAAACAGCAGGTGGACACGGTCAAGGCCACCGAGAGCGTGCAGAAGGCGCAGATGGCCGTGGCTCAGCGTTACGGCGGCTCGCAGGCCAAGCTGCAGACCGCGGTCGAGTCGCTCGAGCGCATCAAGCAGAAGCAGGCCGAGCGTGCGGCGAAGATGGAAGCCTCGGCCGAGCTGGCCGCTACCAGTGCGCCGGACGATTCGCTGGAAGCCAAGCTGCGCGCCGCCGGCATCAAGGCCGACAGCGCCAGTGCCGACAGCGTGCTGGCCAGGCTGAAGGACAAGGCCAAGTCCTGAGCGATGCGTAAACAACGGGGCGCTGGCGCCCCGTTTCCCTAACCTAGGGAAAAGGAAAAAATGGATCTCTTCCTGCAGACAGCGCTGTCATTTCCCACCGCCATCTACAGCTTCCTGCTGTGCGTGGCGGTCATCTATTGGCTGGTCGTCGCCGCCGGCTTGCTCGAGGTCGACCTGCTCGACGTCGAGGCCGATTCGGTGATGGATGGCGCCGGCCAGACCGAAGGCCTTGCCGGCCTGCTCTACAAACTCAAGCTCGACGGCGTGCCGGTCACTCTGGTGCTGACGCTGCTGTTCTTCTTTGGCTGGTTCATCTGCTACTTCATCGAGCTATGGCTGCTGCGCCACCTGCCGCTGGGCATTCTGCGCTACCCGTTGGGGCTGGTGGTGATCGCCGGTGTCTTGGTCGTGGCCGCACCGCTGTGCGCGGCGATCTGCCGGCCGCTGCGTCCGCTGTTTCACAAGGTCGAGGCGATCAGCAGCAAATCCGTGCTGGGGCAGGTAGCGGTGGTGCGCAGCGGCCGAGTCACCGCCAGCCATGGCGAAGCGGTGCTGGAAGATGGCGGCGCCGGGCTGATCCTGCGCGTGCGTGCCGACGAGGCGCTGGGCTTCAAGCGCGGCGACCGTGTGGTACTGCTCGAATACCTGGCGGCCGAACACGCCTACCGGGTGATTACAGAAGAAGAATTTCGAGGCGTATAGCCTCTGCCGACAATCCGTACGTAACAGATGGCCGGCAGGCTGGGGCATCGCCGAGCCGGTCTGGAACACTTAGCAAAGGAGTACAGCTGTAATGGAAAACGTCATTCCCTTCCTCGTCGGAGCAGGGCTGGTCGTCCTCTTCGTGATCGCCCTGATCGCACTGTTCAAGGCTTTCTATATCAAGGTTCCGCAGGGCACCGCGCTGATCGTCAACGACATGAGTTCGACGCCCAAGGTGCACTTCACCGGCTCCCTGGTGTATCCGGTCATCCACCTCAAGGAGTTCATGAAGATCTCCCTGATCACTCTGGAAGTCGACCGCCGCGGCAAGGACGGCCTGATCTGCCGTGACAACCTGCGCGCCGACATCACCGTGGCCTTCTACCTGCGCGTCAACGAGACCCAGGAAGACGTGCTCAAGGTGGCCAAGGCCATCGGCGTGGAGCGCGCCTCCGACCGCGGTGCGGTCAATGAGCTGTTCAACGCCAAGTTCTCCGAGGCGCTGAAGACCGTCGGCAAGCAGTTCGACTTCGTCCAGCTGTTCGAGAACCGTCAGGAATTTCGCGACCGCATCGTCGAGGTGATCGGCAACGACCTCAACGGCTATGTGCTGGAAGACGTGGCCATCGATTACCTGGAGCAGACCTCCAAGGTGTCGCTGGACCCGAGCAACATCCTCGACGCCGAGGGTATCCGCAAGATCACCGAGCTGACCGCCGCGCAGAACGTCATCACCAACGAACTGGAGCGCAACGAGGAACTGGCGATCAAGAAGAAGAACGTCGAGACCCGCGAGGCGACCCTGGCCCTGGAGCGCCAGCAGGCCGATGCCGAGGCGCGGCAGAAGCGCGAGATCGAGACCATCCGTGCCCGCGAGGAAGCCGAGACCCTCAAGGTGCGCGAGGAAGAGCGGCTGAAGGCCGAGCAGGCGCGCATCCAGACCCAGCAGGAGCTGGACATCCGCGCCGAGAACCACCAGCGCGAGGTGGAAGTGGCGCAGCAGAACCGCCAGCGCGCCGTGGTCATCGAGGTGGAGAAGGTCACCCGCGCCAAGGACCTGGAAGTGGTCGCCCGCGAGCGCGAGGTCGAGCTGCAGCGCATCGAGAAGGAAAAGGCGCTGGAAGAGGAGCGCAAGAACATCGCCGGAGTGATCCGCGAGCGCGTGGCGGTGGAGAAGACCGTGGCGCAGGAAGAAGAGCGCATCAAGGAAGTGCGCGAGGTGTCCGAGGCCGAGCGCATGAAGCAGGTGGTAGTGCTCAACGCCCAGGCCGAAGCCGAGCAGGAGCTGGTGCGTCAGGTCAAGCAGGCCGAAGCCGACGAGGCGCGTTCCAAGCACAAGGCCGTGGAAATCAACACCCTGGCCCAGGCCGAACTGGAAGCAGCGGCCAAGAGCGCCGAGGCCAAGAAGAAGCTGGCCGAAGGGATCGAGGCCGAGCGTGCTGCACCGGGTCTGGCCGACGCCAAGGTGCGTGAAGTCACCGCCGCGGCGAAGGAGAAGGAGGGTCTGGCCGAGGCTCGCGTGCAGGCCGAGCGTCTGATCGCCGAAGCCAAGGGCGAGCAGGAGAAAGGTCTGGCCGAAGCCCGCGTACTGGAAGCCCAGGCCTCTGCCAAGGAGAAAGACGGCCTGGCCGAGGCCAAGGTGCTGGAAGAGAAACTCACCGCCCAGGCACGTGGCGAGGAGCAGCTGGGCCTGGCCAAGGCCAAGGCGACCAAGGAGCAGGGCTCGGCCGAAGCTTCGATCCTGCTGGAGCGCCTGAGCGCCGAAGCCGAAGGTCTGGGCAAGAAGTTCGGCGCGCTGGATTCGCTCAGCGACGCGGCCCGAGCTCACGAAGAGTTCCGCATGCAGCTGGAGAAGAGCTTCGAGGAAGCCATGGCCGCCATCGCCGCGAACAAGGACATCGCCAAGGACCAGGCCGAAGTGCTGGCCGCGGCCATGGCCAAGGCGAAGATCGAGATCGTCGGCGGCGAAGGCGACTTCTTCAACTCCTTCGCCAAGTCGCTGTCGGTGGGCAAGGCCATCGAAGGCGTGGTGGGCAAGAGCCCGGTGGTGCAGGACGTGATCTCCCGTCTGCTGGCTGGCAAGGCGGCCGCGCCTCAGGCGCCTGTCAGCACGGGTAATGGCGTGGGCGAGGCCTGACCTTGTCTCCCCCGGTATTGCCGGGGGAGGCACGAACCATTCGAACCGCGCTCAATGCTTGTGTAGGAGCCAGCTTGCTGGCGATCGGAGGGTGAGGATCGCCAGCGAGCTGGCTCCTGCAGGCATATTGACCATGGGCTAATGACTGCCCTGATGCTGCCTATCCAGGAAGAACACGATGTCGGACGCACAAACACAGGACGTATTGGACAAGGCCGTCGCCGAAGGTGGCGCCTACGAGGTGCTGCACCGGCGCCTGCAGGAGCAGGGCCAGCGCCTGCGCGCTCTGACCGAGGCGCTCAATGGCCAGCGCCTGGCCGAATTCGGCAGCAGTGCGATGGAGGCCATCGGCCGGGTGCGCATCCGCACCGAGCACAACTGCATCGCCCGCGATATCGTCCAGGTCGGCGAGTGCCTGCTGTTCGGCTACAACGTGTTCATCGGCCTGAAGAAGGAAACCAGCGTCGCCGACGTGTTTTCCCTCTATCGCCTGGTGGAAACCCCCGAAGGCTATGACGCCGAACCGGTGCCGCTGGAGGGCAGTTTTCTGGCCCAGGCCAGTTTCGTCGCCGATTTCAACGAGCTCTACACCTACTACAAGAACACCCGTCTGCTGCAGCTGGCCATCCGCGATGGCAAGCTGCTGGCGAGTTTCCAGATCGGCGAGCGGGTCAGCGACATCCGCGTGTTCCGCTGGTCGATCTCGGTCGATGGGCGCGAAGTGCGCTATATCGACAACCGCGGCGAGCGCGATATCGCGTTGCCGGCGCCGTTCGATTTCGAATGGCAGAAGACCTCCCGCGAAATGGTGGTCATGGGCCGCCATCCGCATCTGAACATTCTCGACACGGTGTTCGTCGAAACCGTCGGTGGCGACCTGACCATCAAGGTCGAGAACAACACCCAGGACGGCCAGGGCATCTACCGCGAGCCGGTGGTGGACAAGACCCAGTCGCTGGACGATGCCCAGGTCGAGTACGCCCGTCTGGGCAGCCTGATCCTGCTGAAGATCCTGCCGTACCGCGAGGAGCAGTGGCGCTACCTGGTGTTCAACAGCCTGACCAACAAGGTCGAGCGCATCGACGCCATCGGCCTGGCCTGCGTGCAGCTGCCGGAAGACCACGGCATCATCTTCCCCGGCGGCTACTACCTGCAGAGCGGCGAGTACAAGACCTTCGAGCAGCCCATGGGCGGCATGCGCTTCAAGCGCTCGGTGCGCTCGCCCAACGGCGAGGACGTGCAGTACATCTTCTACCACCCGGAAGAAGGCCGTTCGGCGCTGTTCACCTACAACATGATCAACCGCCAGCTGCACAACCCGATCTTCGGTCACGGCTACGCGCGCCTGGAGGACGGGCGCATGGTGATCTTCGCCGCCGAGGGCAGCGAGCCGACGCGCATCCACCCGATGCAGATCTGGCAGACGCCGTTCGAGAGCGACGACTACGCTGCCCGCCAGCCGGCGCGCAGCGGCTTCTTCGGCCGTATCGGCAATGCCGAGCTGGTGCGCGGCGTGTCCGACCTGCTCAACCTCAGCCGCGAGATCGACAGCCGCGAAGTGTCGGTGACGCGCTACACCCAGCTGTGCCAGAACACCCGCCGTCTGTTCGACGTCTATCACTGGCTGGGTGACGTCCAGTGCGCCGAGCTGGCGCCGCTGCTGCGCGAGATCGCCGCCACGGGCGAGCTGGTGCTCGACGAGTTCGAGAAGGTCGAAAGCATTCGCCAGCAGTCGGCCCGTGCCATGGCCGAGGCCGAGACCCGGCAGAAGGGCCTGCTGTCGAGCCTGCTGGTGGACAGCTGGGACGAAGTGCGCCTGTTCGTCGACGCCCTCAATGCCATCACCGCCCAGCGCGGCCAGCTGCTGACCATCCGCGATTACCGTTACATCGACGTGGCGCGCATCGACGCCATGGAGACCGAGCTGCTCGAGGCGCAGGAGCGTGTAGCGGCCGCCACCTCCGCCTTCCTCGCCAGCGACGCCGCTCTGCAGCCCTACGTGCAGCGCCTGGGCGAGCTGGACGGCCTGGCGCAGAAGGCCGAGACCGTCACCCAGTTGAACGAGCCGCTGGTCGAGATGCAGGACATGGCCGGCAACCTCGACATGCTCTCCAGCCTGATGGCCTCGCTGGCCATCGACGACGCCACCCAGCGCACCCGTATCGTCGAGTCGATTTCCGAGGTCTATGCCCGTCTCAACCAGGCCAAGGCCCGTGCCGAGCAGCGGCGCAAGGGCCTGGGCTCGGCCGAGACCGTGGCGCAATTCGGCGCCCAGTTCAAACTGTTCAGCCAGGGCATCACCAACGCCCTGGCGCTGGCCCAGGATCCGGAGAAGTGCGACGAGCAGCTGTCGCGCCTGCTGGTGCAGCTCGAAGAGCTGGAAAGCCAGTTCGGCGATCACGAAGCGTTTCTCGGCGACATCCTGAGCAAGCGCGAGGAGCTGCTGGAGACCTTCGAGGCGCACAAGCAGAGCCTGCTCGACGAGCGCCAGCGCCGCGCCCAGGGCCTGTTCGACGCCGCCCTGCGCATTCTCGAAAGCCTGGGCCGGCGTACCGCGCGGCTGAACCAGATGGAGGAACTCAACGCCTTCTTCGCCGCCGACCCGCTGATCCTCAAGCTGCGCGAGATGGCCGAGCGCCTGCGCGAGCTCAAGGACAGCGTCAAGGCCGACGACATCGAAGCGCGTCTGAAGGGCGCCCGTGATCAGGCGGTGCGTGCCCAGCGCGACAAGAGCGAGCTGTTCGAAGAGGGCGGCAACGTCATCAAGCTCGGCCCGCGCCATCGTTTCAGCGTCAACACCCAGGAGCTGGATCTGACCCTGCTGCCGCGCGGCGATCAGCTCTACCTGCACCTCACCGGCACGGATTTCCTCGAACCGCTGGCCAATGCCGAGCTGGAAAGCCTGCGTGACTACTGGCAGGTGTCGCTGGAGTCGGAGTCTGCGCAGCTCTACCGCGCCGAATACCTGGCCGGTGAGGTGCTGGCGGCCGCCGAAGCCGGTCGCGACGAACTGAGCCTGGATGGCCTCAAGCAACTGCTGGCCGACCCCGAGGCGCTGACCCGGCGCATTCGCGATTTCGCCGCGCCGCGCTACAAGGAAGGTTACGAGAAGGGCATCCACGACCATGACGCGGCGCTGATCCTCGCCCGCCTGCTGCCCCTGCGCGAAAGTGCCGGCCTGCTTTACCACCGCCCGCAGGCGCGTGGCTTCGCCTGCTTCTTCTGGGGCCAGGTGCACGCCTTGGATGCGGCAGCGCAGTGGCCGGAGCGCGCGCGTACCAGCCTGCACATCCAGCAGCTGTTCGGCCGCCGTGAAGGCCTGGAGCAGCTGCAGGCGGAAATCGCCTCGAGCATGGCCACCTTCGCCGAGGCCCAACAGCTGGCCCAGCAGGGCGACACTCTGAACGAGGCCGCCGAGTATCTGGTGCAGGAGCTGGCCGCCGAGCGCATCGAATTCACCTTCAGCAAGTACGCCCGCGAGCTGCTCGCAGCGCTGCAGACGCGTCTGGAAACGGCGCGGGTGTGGGACGGCTACCAGCAGACTTTGGCGCGCCTGCAGGATCGCCCCGCGGCGCAGTGGGCGCTGGTGGACAACTGGCTGCAGGGCCTGTGCAGCCAGGGCGAGCAGGCCGAGCTGAGTGGCTATATCGCCGAGGCCGTGGCCCTGGCGCTGCTGCCCGAAGCGGTGAAGCACCGCGTCACCGAGGTCGACCTGCGCTTTGCCGTCGAGGGGCTGATGGGCGATCACCCGCGCATCGCCGAGCAGCGTCTGCAGCTGGCGCTGGACGACTACTTCGCTCGCCTGGGGCTGCATCGCCGGCACTTCCTGCCCAACCTGGCCCGCTACCAGGCGCTGCGCCAGGAAGTGATCAACCGCGAGCGCGAGGCGCTGCGCCTGGCCGAATTCAAACCGCGGCCGCTGTCGTCCTTCGTGCGCAACAAGCTGATCAACGACGTCTACCTGGGCTTTATCGGCGACAACCTGGCCAAGCAGATGGGCACTGCCGGGGAGAACAAGCGCACCGACCTGATGGGCCTGCTGATGCTCATCTCGCCGCCCGGCTACGGCAAGACCACGCTGATGGAGTACGTGGCGCACCGCTTGGGGCTAATCTTCATGAAGATCAACGGCCCGGCGCTGGGCCACGAGGTGCGCTCGGTGGACCCGGCGCAGGCCCCCGATGCCACCTCGCGCCAGGAGCTGGAAAAGCTCAACCTGGCGCTGGAGATGGGCAACAACGTGATGCTCTATGTCGACGACATCCAGCACACCCACCCGGAGTTCCTGCAGAAGTTCATCTCGCTCTGTGATGGAACGCGGCGCATCGAGGGCGTGTGGAAGGGCCACACCAAGACCTACGACATGCGCGGCAAGAAGTTCTGCGTGATCATGTCCGGCAACCCCTATACCGAGTCCGGCGAGCTGTTCAAGATCCCCGATATGCTGGCCAACCGTGCCGACATCTACAACCTGGGCGACACCCTGGGCGGTATGCAGGAGGCCTTCGCCCTGTCCTATATCGAGAACAGCCTTACCTCCAACCCGGTGCTGGCGCCGCTGGCCACCCGCGACATGGCCGATGTCTACCGTTTCGTCGCCAAGGCCGAGGGCAAGCCGTTCTCGGCCAACGAACTGAGCCACACCTACAGCGCCGCGGAGATCAACGAGATCACCGCGACCCTGCAGCGCCTGATGCAGATTCGCGACGTGGTCGGGCGGGTCAACCAGCAGTACATCGTCAGCGCCGCACAGGCCGACCAGTACCGCACCGAGCCGCCGTTCAAGCTGCAGGGCAGCTACCGCAACATGAACAAGATGGCGGAGAAGATCAGTTCGGTGATGAACGACGCCGAGCTGATGCAACTGATCGCCGACCACTACCAGGGCGAGTCGCAACTGCTTACCAGCGGCGCCGAGGAAAACCTGCTCAAGCTCGCCGAACTGCGCGGCAATATGACCGAAGAACAGCGTGCCCGCTGGGCGCAGATCAAGCGCGATTTCATGCGCAACAAGGCCATGGGCGGCAGCGACAGCGATGTCGGCGGTCGCGTGGTGGCCCAGCTCAACGACCTGGTGGAGAGCGTGCGCGGCCTGGCCGTGGGCAAGCCGGCCAGCGAGGCGCCGAGCGTACCCTGGGAGCAGCTGCTGGCCGGCCTGGACAATCTCGGCAAGCTGCGCCCGCAGGTGGAGGTGGTCGCACCGCCGCAGCCGGGTACGCAGAAACTGCTGGAAAGCCTGGCCGACAGTCTGGAAAACAGCTTCCTGCCGTTGATCAGGGCGATGGACAAGAAGATCGACATCGACCTGCGTACACACAACCGCATGCTGGAAATTTCCACCCAACTGCGCGATCTCAGCGCGCACCTGGGGCAACAGCAGCGTACTGACGTTGCGGACGACGAGGCGCCGTGAGACGAGGTCGGCTGGCGGAGCTGCAGCCGCTGGCGCTGATCGCCGGCGGCATGCTGCTGGTGCAGCTGGTCAATGGCATCTTCGCTGGTGCCCTCAACGTCTGGGGCCTGGTGCCCCGGCACGTCGAGGCGCTGCCCGGCATTCTCCTCGCGCCCTGGCTGCATGGCAGTTGGGCGCATCTGCTGAGCAATCTCAGTGGCCTGCTGGTGCTTGGCAGCCTGTTGCTGCTGCGCTCGCGCCGCGACTTCTGGTTCGCCAGCGCCTTCATCATCCTCGGCAGCGGGGCGCTGGTCTGGCTGTTCGGCCGCACCGGCCTGCATATCGGCGCCAGCGGCTGGCTGTTCGGCTTCTGGGGGCTGCTCCTGGCGCGCGCCTGGTTCGAGCGCAGCCTGCTCGACCTGCTGCTGGCCGCGCTGGTGTTCTTCCTCTACGGCGGCTGGTTCTTCGGCCTGCTGCCGCGTGCCGGCGTCTCCTTCGAGTACCATCTGGCTGGAGCCTTTTGCGGTGTGCTTTATGCCGCGCTAAGCCGTCGTAAATATCGTTAAAAGGGACTTTAAATGGATTTCAATCGACTCGATCAGCAACTGCGCGACAGCCTGGCTGACCTGCGCCTGAGCAACGAGGAGCGCGACGAGCTGCGCCAGCTGGGCAGCGAGCTGAACCAGGATCAGGTGCGCTTTATGCGCAACCGCGCCTTCGGGCTTGCCCGCGAGCTGATGCGCGAGCCGGAGAACGTCGAGCCGGCGCTGAAGTGGCTGGAGCAGGTGATCAAGACCCTCGACAGCGTCGGCAGCACGCCGTGCGTGGAGCATGCCAGTGCCCATTTCAGCCCGGGCGAGAGCTGTCGGCGCAAGATCCGCGAGCTGTGCCGCCAGGCGCGCAAGAGCGTGGATATCTGCGTCTACACCATCTCCGACGATCAGCTCAGCGAGGAAGTCCTCGCCTGCCATCAGCGCGGCATTGCCGTGCGGGTGATCACCGACAACGAAAAGCAGTTCGACGAGGGCAGCGATATCCAGTGGCTGCGCGACAAGGGCGTGCCGCTGCGCATCGACGCCGGGCCTTTCCACATGCACCACAAGTTCGCCCTGTTCGACGGCCGCCTGCTGCTCAACGGCAGCTTCAACTGGACGCGCAGCGCCACCACCAGCAACGAGGAAAACCTGCTGGTGATCGACCATCCGCAGCTGGTGGCCGCCTATACGCGCGAGTTCGACAAGCTCTGGGCCCGCTACGCAGGTAACTGATGAATCACCCTCACGCTCGCCAGCTCCTCGGCTTCTATCGCAGCTGCTACCTGGCCGACAGTCGCGATCTGGATCTGGACAACCTCGGCAAGCTGCCCGCCAATCGCTGGGCCTGGCTCGACGGGCGCGAGGAGCTGGCCAGCGGTGCGTTGACGCTGCTGCCGCTGGCGACCGACCTGGGGCGGGCACTGGCCGAGGCGCAGAACCTGTACCAGCGCGAACTGCAACTGGTCTACGGCGTGCTGCCGATCTGTGGCCGGCTGCAGCTGGAAAGCGGTGGCGCGCAAACGGTCTGCGGGCCGCTGTTCTACTACGAAGCCAGCCTGCAGCCGACGGCGGACGGGCAGAGCCAGTTGCTTGCCATCGATCTGCAGCGCGCGCACGGCAACTGGCGCCTGCTGCGCCGTGTGTTCGACGAGAGTGGCGCAGGCAGTCTCGATGGCTTGCCGCTGCCGGAGGCCGCACTGGATGCCGTCACGTTGGGCCAGCTGCTGGCATGGGTGCAGCGCAACACCCAGGTTCGCGAAGTCGGCGAGGCGGCAGCCTTCCCGCTATTGGCCGAGGCCGAGGAGCTGGCCAGGGCACAGCGCCGCCGCAGCCTGTCGCTGATGCCGGGCGCCTGCGTGGCGCTGGTGCCGCGCGGCAGCGGCAGCCGGGGCATTGCCCATGAGCTGCAGTTGCTGCAGGACGCCGAGCGGCTGTCGCCTGCCTTGCTGCAATTGCTCGGTGAGAGTCCGGCCACGCAGAAGGCAGGCTCGACCAGTACGCCGCAGCGCCTGCCGGCGCAGCTCAGCGCGGCCCAGTGTCAGGCGCTGGCCAATGCCGCGCGCCATCCGCTGAGCCAGATTTCCGGGCCACCTGGTACCGGCAAGAGCTACAGCCTGGCGGCCCTGGCCCTGGATCGCTACCTGCAGGGCGAGAGCGTGCTGCTGGTCAGCCGCAGCGCCCAGGCGGTGCGAGTGATCGCGCACAAGCTGCGCGAAGATTTCGGCCTGCGCGACGGCGTGCTCGAGGGCGATGGCCAGAGCCTGCGCCAGGTCCTGCGCGAACGCCTGGAGCGGTTGCTGCAGGGCGAATTCGAGTGGGTGTCGGAGCAGGCCGAAGAGCGCCAGCGCAGCGAGCTCCAGGTGCTGACCCAGGCCGAACGGCGGATGTCGGTGGATTTTCGCCAACGCTGCGAGCAGGCCGTGCGCTGGAGTCGTCTGCTGCTGCGGGCCGAGCGCGGCAGCCTGGCCTTCTGGCAGCGCTGGCTGCAGGTGCCCTGGGTGCGCAAGCGTATCGGCACCAGCGTGCGCCCCTGGGCATTGCTGGACGAACTGCGCGATTGTCAGCGGCGCCGGCAGCAGCTCAGTCGCGAGCACCTCAACAGTCATCGCGCGCTGAACCTCAAGCGTCTGCTGGTCAGCGACCGTGCGCTGTTCGTGCGTTACAACCAGGCCATCCGCGCGCGCAATTCGCAGCGCCAACTGGCCCTGTTCGAGGACATCGACCCGGCGCGCCTGCTGGCCGCCTTCCCGATCTGGGTGGTGACCCTTGACGAGCTGCACCGGCTGCTGCCGCTGCGCCCGGAGCTGTTCGATGTGATGGTGATGGACGAGGCGACCCAGTGCGACATCGCCTCGGCGCTGCCGGCCTTCCAGCGCTGCAAACGTGCTGTCGTCACCGGTGATGCGCGTCAGCTGCGGCATATCTCCTTCCTTTCCCGGGTGCGCGAGACGCAGCTGTTGCAACGTGCCGGCCTGCAGGCCGAAGAGCGCGAGGCCTGGAGTTACCGCGACAACAGCGTGCTGGATCTGGTCAGCCTGCAACTGGCCAGCCAGGAGGCGGTGGTCTTTCTCAATGAGCATTTCCGCAGCCGTCCGGCGCTGATTCGCTTCAGCAACGAGCTGTTCTACGACCAGCGCCTGCGGGTGATGAAGGAGCGGCCCGGCGGTGAGGCCTGCGACAGCCTGCAGCTGCTGCGCCTCGAGGGCCAGCGTGGGCGCAACGGTGCCAACGAGGCGGAAGTGGAGCGGGTACTGGAACTGATCGCGGCGCATCTGGCCGAGTATCGCGGCAGCCCGCTCAAGCCCAGCATCGGCGTACTGTCGCCGTTTCGCGATCAGGTCGAGCGCATCCGCCTGCGCATCGGCGAAACCCTGCCGCTGGAGCAGCTGCGCGAGTTCCGTCTGCTGGTGGATACGCCCTACGGCTTCCAGGGCGAGGAGCGCGACCTGATGATTCTCAGCTTCGCCATCGATGGCGAGGCCAGCCAGGCTGCGGCCTATCTGAATCGCGCCGACCTGTTCAACGTCGCCATCACCCGCGCCCGCGAGCGCCAGGTGTTGCTGTTCAGTGGCGATGAGCGCCAGTTGCCGGCCACGCACCTGCTACGCCGTTATCTGGAATACCTCGAGAAGCCCGGCGCCGCCTGGCAGCCCGGCGCCACCGATGTGGCTCGGCAGAGCCTGTGCCAAGCGCTGCAGGAGCAGGGCGTCAGCGTGTGGAACCACTATCCGCTGGCCGGCCAGGTGCTGGATCTGTTCTGCCGCCGCGGCGACAAGTGCCTTGCCATCGACCTGATCGGTTTTCCGGGGGAGGGCGAGGGCTTCCTCGAGCTGGAGCGCTACCTGGTGCTGGCGCGCGCCGGCCTGGAAACCCTGCCGCTGAGCTACGGCCTGTGGCACGAGGCGCCGGAGCAGGCGCTGCAGGCGGTGCTGCAACGTTTGTAACTGGGGCGGGCGTGGGTTTCGGGTTAGACTTGCCGCCTCCCCGACCAGCCAAGAAGCCCGCCATGGCCCTGCCATCGACCACCTACAAGATCGAACTGAACCTCACCGACATGGACCGCAGCGTTTATGAAAACCTGCGTTTCACCGTCGCCCGTCACCCTTCGGAGACCGAGGAGCGTCTGGCGGCGCGGCTGATCGCCTATGCGCTGTTCTATCACGAGCAACTGGCGTTCGGCCGCGGCCTGTCGGATGTCGACGAGCCGGCGCTGTGGGAGAAGAGCCTGGACGATCGCGTGCTGCACTGGATCGAAGTGGGCCAGCCGGACAGCGAGCGCATCACCTGGTGCTCGCGACGCACCGAGAAGTTCAGCCTGGTGGCCTACGGCAACCTGCGCGTGTGGCAGGGCAAGTGCCTGGACCCGGTGCGCAGCCTGAAGAACATCAACGTGGTCGCCCTCGGCCAGGAAGCGCTGGCCGACCTGGCCCTGGACCTGCCGCGCTCGCTGACCTGGAGCGTGATGATCAGCGATGGCGAATTGTTCGTCACCGACGAGCGCGGCCAGCACGAAATCCCGCTGGAGTGGCTGGCCGGCGAGCGCGGCTGAGGCGGCTCGCCGGGGCGATTCTCAGGATTGCCAGAACTGCAGTAGCGCGTTGAAAGACAGGCCCACGCCCACCGCCGTGGCGACGATGGCCAGCACGCCGAAGGCCAGCATCCACTGCGGGTGCTGGTAGTCCTTGCCGACGATGCTCGGCTTCTTCGCGGCCCACAGGATGCAGCCCAGCGCCAGCGGCAGCACCAGGGCATTGAGCGCGCCCGCCACCACCAGCACCTTTACCGGCTGCCCGACCAGGCTGTAGATCAGCGTGGAGCAGGCGATGAAGGCGATCACCACGCGCTGATTGTGCGTGCGGATGCTCGGGTGCAGTGAATACATGAAGCTGACGCTGGTATAGGCGGCGCCGATCACCGAGGACAGCGACGCCGCCAGCAGCACCACGCCGAACACCTTGTAGCCGACCGTGCCCATGGCGTGGGCGAATACCGAGGCCGCCGGGTTGCTCGGGTCCAGCGTCAGGCCCTGGCTGACCACGCCCAGCGCGGCGAGGAAGAGGCAGATGCGCACCACGCCTGTGGTGAGGATGCCTGTGACGGCGGCGCGGGTGACCACGCCGACGTTCTCCACGCCGGTGATGCCGGCCTCGACCAGGCGATGGCCGCCGGAGAAGGAGATGTAGCCGCCGACGGTACCGCCGACCAGGGTGACGATCGGCAGTAGCAGGATCAGCGGGTCGTCCGGCTGAATGCTGCGCAGCAACACGTCCTGCAGCGGCGGATTGGACTGCAGCATGGCGTAGCCGATCATGCACAGCATCACCAGACCGAACAGCTGCATCAGCCCGTCCATGATCCGCTTGGCGTTGCGCAGCATGAAGATGGCGATGATCAGCACGGCGGCGATCAGCGAGCCGAGAATCGGCGGTATGCCGAAGATCACGTTCATGGCGAGCCCTGCGCCACCGATGTTGCCGATGTTGAAGGCGATGCCGCCGAGCACGATGAAGGCCGAGATCAGATGGCCGATACCCGGCAGCACGCGGTTGGCGACGTCCTGGCCGCGCAGGTTGGCGACGGTGATCACCCGCCAGATATTGAGCTGGGCGCCGATATCGATCAGCAGTGAGATGAGGATGGCGAAGGCGAAGCTGGCCAGGTACTTCTCGGTGAACAGCGATGTCTGGGTCAGAAAGGCCGGTCCGATGGACGAGGTGGCCATGATGAATATGGCGCCGCGAAGGACGTTGCGTTGGCTGCCCGGCGTATGGCCGGCAAGGGGCTGGGTGGGTTGCATGAAATTACCTTCTCGCTGTTGTTCTTGATGTAGGGCAGGTAGGTGGAGCGCCCGCATCACGGGCGTGAGTGGTATTTCTTGTCGTTGTTGTGCCGGCCCGTCGTCGGGCCGGATGTTTTTCTCGGTGAATCAGGGCGTCTGCCACTGTGCGAGCAGTTCGCGTTGCCGGCGCTGCGCCGCTTCCAGTGCAACAGGGCGCAGCTGTACTCGGTCGCCTGGCAGGCACTGCGCCAGACGCGCCACGGCCAGTGGGGTGAGCGCGCCGAGGCGCGGGTAGCCGCCGATGGTCTGGCGATCGTTGAGCAGCACGATGGGCTGGCCATCGCTGGGTACCTGGATGGCGCCCAGCGGCACGCCTTCGGAGACCATCGACGGGCGTCTGCACTGCAGTACCGGGCCGCACAGACGGATGCCCATGCGGTCGGCGCGCTGGTCGACCCGCCACTCGCGGTTGAAGGCATCGAACAGGCTCTGGCCGCTGAAATCGCCGATCTGCGCGCCCAGCACCACGGTCAGCTCGGTGTTGCCGCCTGTCTCCGGAATCGGCGCGCTGCGGCGGATGTGTGGCTCGGCCCGTTGCGCGTCCAGACGATCACCCACCGCCAGCGGGCGGCCGTCGCCCTGCAGGCCGCCGAGCGCTTCGCGCGGCACCGTGGCGCAGCTGCCGAGCGTGGCCGGGGCACGAAAACCGCCAGGTGCCGCCAGATAGGCACGTACCCCCCGACGCGGCTGGGCGAAGCGCAGGCGCTGCCCCTTGGCGATGGGGAAGCTGCAGCCCGGCGCCAGCGCCTGTCCGTCGAGGCTGGCGCCGAGGTCGGCCCCGGTCAGGGCCAGATAGCCGTCATGCTCGGCGAGCAGCTCGAAGTTGCCCAGAACGATTTCGATCACCGGTGCTGTCAGCGGGTTGCCCAGCAGCCAGTTGGCCCAGTAGTGCGAGCACCAGTCGGCGCTGCCGCCCTGGGTCACACCGAGGTGGCGCACGCCGAAGCGACCGCCGTCCTGCAGGCTGGCGAGGGCGCCGCTGCGTTCCACCAGAAGGCTCATGGCGTCACCTCGAAGGGCGTGTCGTCGCCACCCAGGCGCACGAACTCGTCGCGCTCGATGGGCACGAAGCGCACCCGGTCGCCTGGCCGCAGCAGGCTGTAGCCATCCAGCTGGCGGTCGAAGAGTTGGCTGGGGCTGCGTCCGATGAGGTTCCAGCCGCCGGGGGAGACCAGCGGGTAGATGGCGGTCTGGCGGTCGGCGATGCCGAGGCTGCCGGCGGCGACGCGTTGCCGAGGCGTGCTCAGGCGCGGGCTGGCCAGGCACTCGTCGACCAGGCCCATGAAGGCGAAGCCGGGCGCGAAGCCGAGGGCGAATACCTGATAGCTGCGTGCGCTGTGGCGCTCGATCACGCCGTCGCTGCCCAGCCCGCTGCGCTGGCCGAGCAGCGCCAGCTCGGGACCGACGCTGGGGTGATACCACACCGGTATTTGCAGCTCGCGGCCGCTGCTGTCGGCCTGCGGAGAGAGATTGTCTAAGGCCTGGGCGATCAGCGCGCGGGCCTGGCGGTCGTCCAGCTGCTGCAGGTCATAGTGCAGCAGCAGGGTGGTGTAGGACGGCACCAGATCGACCAGCGCCGGGCCGAAGACGGTCCGCAGGCGCTCGCTGGCTGCCAGCAGCCAGGGCATGTTGCTTTCCTCGATCTGCTCGAACAGGCGCAGGATCAGGCTGTCGATGCCCACCACCTCGATGCGCGGGGTCATGTCGGCAGGCTCTGCAGGGCGGCGCGGATACGCTGCACCGCCGCCACCGAGGCGGCGTTGTCGCCGTGTACGCAGAGGGTATCGGCGCGCAGGTAGAGGGCGCTGCCGTCGCTGGCGCTCAACGCTTCGCCGCGTGCCAGGGCCACTGCCTGGGCGACGATGGTTTCCGCGCCATGGTGCACCGCGCCGGGCAGGCTGCGCGCCAGCAGCATGCCATTGGCGTCGTAGGCGCGGTCGGCGAACACCTCGAACCACAGCTGCAGGCCCAACTCGTCCGCCATCGCCTGCGGCGCCCGGTCGTCGCGGGTGGCCATCAGCATCAGCGGCAGGCCGCGATCATAGGCGGCGACAGCGCGCATCACCGCACGCAGCTTGGCCGGCTCGCGCATCATGTCGTTGTACAGCGCGCCGTGCGGCTTGACGTAGCTGACCCGCGTGCCGTGGGCGCGGCAGACGCCGTCGAGCGCGCCGATCTGATAGAGCAGCATGGCTTCTATCTCGTCCGGGCTGCAGGCCATCGAGCGGCGGCCGAAACCGGCCAGATCGGGGTAGGCGGGGTGGGCACCGATGCGCACGCCATGCTCGACCGCCAGCGCCACGGTGCGGCGCATGGTCAGCGGCTCCGAGGCGTGAAAGCCGCAGGCGATGTTGGCGCAGTCGATGAAGGGCATCACTTCGGCGTCCAGACCCATGGTCCAGGCGCCATAGCTTTCGCCGATATCGCAGTTCAGGAGCAGGCGGCTCATCGGGATCCTCTGGTTGTTTTTGACGTGGCCCGAAGGTTCGGGTTGGGAATCTCGTTGGTATAACGATGATAAAATATCGATAAAACATCAATATGTTTTTGAAAAATCTCCCGAGCGGTCCTGGTCCGTGGTCCCTGTGCTTTGCTGTATGCTTGCCAGCCAACTTTCACCTGCGGCCCGCGCGGCCGTTCGCAGTCATGGATCGCACGATGGTTGATGCCAAATCCACCCGCTCTCCGCGTTCGCCCATCGTGGCGTCGGCCCACCTGGCCGAGCAGTCGCAGGAGCTCTCCGAGCTCGAGTTCGCCATCATCATCTCCAGCAACGCCTTTCTGCGCTGGATGGAGCGCTGCATGCGCGCGGCCGGCGAAGTGGAGATGAACGCCCTCGACGTGATGGTCCTGCACAGCCTGACCAGTCGCGATCGCGCCAAGCGCCAGGCGGACATCTGCCTGCTGCTGAACATCGAAGACACCCATACCGTGACCTACGCGCTGAAGAAACTGGCCAAGCTGGCGCTGGTGGCGGGCGAGAAGCAGGGCAAGGAGATGTTCTACCGCACCACCGAAAAGGGCCGGGCCCTGTGCCAGGAGTACGCCGACATCCGCCGCGAATGTCTGATCGCCTCGTTCGAGAACCTCAACATCGACCCCGAGGAAATCCATCGCCTGGCCGGCATGCTCAGGGCCATGTCCGGCCTCTACGACCAGGCCGCCCGCGCCGCCACCTCGCTTTGACTCAAGGGCTGCGCGTCGGCTGACGCGCAGCGCCATACGGAATACCCATGCGCATCGATCTACGCCCCCTACCCGCAAGCCTGCCCGACCTGGGCAACCTGCCGCCGCTGCTCACCCGCCTCTACGCCGCCCGTGGCGTGCAGCGTGCCGAAGAATTGGACAAGGGCCTGGCGCGGTTGATCCCCTTTCAGCAGCTCAAGGGCATCGATGCGGCGGTCGAACTGCTGGTCGAGGCGCTGCAGCGGCGCCAGCGCATCCTCATCGTCGGCGACTTCGATGCCGATGGCGCCACCGCCAGCTCGGTCGGCGTGCTCGGCCTGCGCCAGCTCGGTGCGGCGCATGTCGACTATCTGGTGCCGAACCGCTTCGAGTACGGCTATGGCCTGACGCCGGAAATCGTCGCCGTGGCGCTGCAGCGCCAGCCCGATCTGTTGCTGACCGTGGACAACGGCATCTCCAGCGTTGATGGCGTGGCCGCGGCCAAGGCCGCCGGGCTCAAGGTGCTGGTCACCGATCACCACCTGCCGGGCCCGGAACTGCCGGCGGCCGACGCCATCGTCAACCCCAACCAGCCGGGCTGCGACTTCCCGAGCAAGGCCATGGCCGGTGTCGGGGTGATGTTCTACGTGCTGCTGGCGCTGCGCGCGCGCCTGCGCGAGCTGGGCTGGTTCGCCAGCCGCCAGGAGCCGAACCTGGGCGAGCTGCTCGATCTGGTGGCCCTCGGCAGCGTCGCCGACGTGGTGCCGCTGGATGCCAACAACCGCATCCTGGTGCACCAGGGCCTGGCGCGTATTCGTGCCGGTCGGGCGCGGCCCGGGCTGCGTGCGATTCTCGACGTGGCCGGGCGCGACCACCGGCGCATCACCTCCACCGACCTGGGCTTCATCCTCGGCCCACGGCTGAACGCAGCCGGGCGTCTGGACGACATGAGCCTGGGCATCGAATGCCTGCTCTGCGATGACGAGGCGCTGGCCCGCGACATGGCGGTGCAGCTCGATCAGCTCAACCAGGACCGCAAGGCCATCGAACAGGGCATGCAGCGCGAGGCGCTGGCCCAGCTCAAGGACCTGCCGCTGCAGGACATGCCGTTCGGCCTGTGCCTGTTCGAACCGGACTGGCACCAGGGAGTGATCGGCATCCTCGCCTCGCGCCTGAAGGAACGCTATCACCGCCCGGCCATCGCCTTCGCCGATGCCGGTGAGGGCATGCTCAAGGGCTCGGCACGCTCGGTGCCGGGGCTGCATATCCGCGATGCGCTGGACGCCGTGGCGGCCAAGCATCCGGGGCTGATCAGCAAGTTCGGCGGGCACGCCATGGCTGCCGGCCTGTCGTTGCCGCAGGAAAACTTCGGCGCCTTCGCGGCTGCCTTCGACGCCGAGGTGCGCCGTCAGTTGTGCGAGGACGATTTGACCGGCCGCCTGCTGTCCGACGGCCAGCTCGACGCCACCGAATTCCACCTGGAACTGGCTCGCGCCCTGCGCAACGCCGGGCCCTGGGGCCAGCATTTCCCAGAGCCGCTGTTCCATGGCGTGTTCCAGATCGTTGGCCAGCGCATCGTCGGCGAGCGGCACCTGAAGCTGGTGCTCAAGACCGAGTGCGGCAGCGTGCAGCTCGACGGCATCGCCTTCAACATCGACCGCGAGGTCTGGCCCAACCCGACGCTGCGCTGGGCCGAAGTGGCCTACAAGCTCGATCTCAACGAGTTTCGCGGCAACGAGAGCGTGCAACTGATGGTGGCGCATATCGCGCCGCGCTGAGCGCGTGCGATGAAATCCGGCGTTACCAATATGCCCGGCTGGCAGGGGGCCAACTCTGCTAGAAACTCTCGTCAGTTCAACCGATGTCGGTTGGCGGGCATCCGGAATTTCCCTGGGTTATCCAGGGTCGGATGCTCCGGTGCCCACTTCTCAGGAGAGTTCGCGATGAACACCAGCAATCTGCTCGATCAACTGCTCAAGGCCGGCCAGCAGGCCATGCAAAAGCCTGCCGGCAAGGCTGGCCAGGGGCAGCAGGCCGGCGGCCTCGGCGGGCTGCTGTCCGGTGGCGGCCTGGGCAGCCTGCTCTCCGGGGCCGGCGGCGGGGCGCTGGCGGCGGGCGCGGTGGGCCTGCTGCTGGGCAGCAAGAAGGCGCGCAAGATGGGCGGCAAGGCGCTGACCTATGGCGGCCTGGCTGCGCTCGGCGTGATGGCCTACAAGGCCTACGGCAACTGGCAGGCGCAGCAGGCCCTGCAGGGCGGCGCGCAGCCGGTGGAACCGCAGACCCTGGACCGTCTGCCGGCGCCGCAGGCCGAGCAGCACAGCCGCGCCATTCTCAAGGCGCTGGTGGCGGCGGCCAAGGCCGATGGCCATGTCGACGCGCGTGAGCGGCAACTGATCGAGGAAGAGCTGGGCAAGCTGGCGCAGGACGCCGAGCTGCAGGCCTGGCTGCACACCGAACTGAACAAGCCGCTGGATCCGGCCGACGTGGCGCGTGCCGCCAGCACGCCGGAAATGGCTGCGGAAATGTACCTGGCCAGCGTGCTGATGGTGGACGAGGAGCACTTCATGGAGCGTACCTACCTCGAAGAGCTGGCGCGCCAGCTGCAGTTGCCGCCGGCGCTGAAGAGCGAGTTGGAGGCACAGGTGCGTCTGGAGGCGGCGCGCGTCTGAGCCCGTCCTCAGTCGGCGTGCCAGCTCCGGCCTTGTGGTGGCGCCTCGCCGGACCAGTCGATGCCGTGGTCGGCCAGGTAGGCATCGACGGCGGCACCCACAGTGGGCTGGATGCGTTGCTCGCCGTGCTCGCGCAGCAGGCCGAAGCGACGCAGCTTGTCCTTGACCGGGCCCTTGACCTCGGCGAAATGCAGCTCGATCCCAGCATCGGCCAGCATCTGCTCCAGCTCGGCGAGCATGTCGGCGGAGGTCACGTCGATGCTGGTCACCGGTTCGGCCGTCACCACCAGGCGGCGCACCGGCGTCGGTGACTGGGCGATGGCCTTGAGCACGCACTGCTGAAACTGTTCGGCATTGGCGAAGAACAGCGGCGCGTCCCAGCGAAACAGCACCAGGCCGGGCACCAGGCGGGCCTCGGGGTGACGCTCGATATCGTGGAAGCCGCGAATGCCGTCGACCTGGCCAAGCACCGCGTAGTAGGGACGCCAGCCGTCCCAGAGAAACTCGATCACCGCCAGCAGCACGGCGATGCCGATGCCGGGGATGGCGCCGAAGGTGGCCACGCCGGCGAAGCAGGCCATCGACAGCCAGAACTCCCACTGCTGCACGCGGAAGATGCGCTTGAGGTCGGCGATCTCGAACAGGCCGATCACCGCGGCGATCACCACGGCTGCCAGGGCGCTGGCAGGCAGGTACTGCATCAGGTTCGGGGCGGCGATCAGCAGCCCGGCCACTGTCAGGGCACCGACCACGCCGGTCAGCTGCGTCTGCGCCCCGGCGGACTCGGCCACCGGTGTACGCGAGGCGCTGCTGCTGACGGGAAAACCCTGGAAGAAGCCGCCAATCAGATTGGCTGCGCCCAGGCCGACCATTTCCTGGTTGGGGTCGACGTAGCGCCCGCTGCGCGCGGCGTAGGTGCGCGACAGCACGCTGGTGTCGGCGAAGGCCACCAGCGCCGCCGCCACGCCGCCCAGCACCACGCTGGCCAGATCGACGCCGCTGAGCCAGGGCAGGGTGAAGCTCGGCAGGCCCTGAGGCAGCTCGCCCAGTGTCGCGACGCCGTGCTGGCTCAGGTCCAGCAAGTCCACCGCCAGGGTCGCGAGCGTGACCGCGATGAGGATGCCGGGCAGTCGCCGGAAGCGCCTGAGTGCGAGGATCAGCGCCAGGGTGCCGCCACCGACGATGAAGCTGGGCCAGTTGACCAGGCCAGCCAGCAGGGCGTTGGCGATGGCCCAGATGTCCTGCACCGGCCCCTGGCTGTCGATGGAAAAGCCGAACAGCTTGGGCGTCTGGCTGATCACCACGCTCAGGGCGATGCCGTTCATGTAGCCGTAGCGGATCGGCTTGGACAGCAGTTCGGTGATGAAGCCCAGGCGCAGCAGGCCCGCGACGATGCAGGTGAGCCCGGCCACCACCGCCATCATGCTGGCCAGGATCACCGCGCGCATCGGTTCGCCGCCCGACAGGGGCAGCACCACGGCGAGAATCACGGCGGTGAGCGCCGAGTCCGGGCCGAGCACCAGAATCCGGCTGGGGCCGAACAGGGCGTAGGCCAGCAGCGGCACCATGGTCGCGTACAGGCCGTAGATGCCTGGCACGCCCGAGGCTTCCGCGTAGGCGATGCCCACCGGCACCAGCATGGCGGTCAGCACCAGCCCGGCGGCGAGATCCTTGGGCAGCCAGGCCATCTGGTAGTGCCTGAGCACCAGCAGGCCGGGCAGCCAGCGCTGCCAGCCGCGAGGCTGTTCGACGACGGGGAGCGGCTTGGGTGGCGTGGACGGCATCGCAGCGGGCTCTGGGGGGACATCGCTAGTGTAACGACAAGGCCGAGCGGTTGGATCGCCCTCGTCGCAGCGATCATGCACGCATCATTCAGGGCCCTTATGTCCGACCAAAAGATCATTCTGCCTTCGCATGTCGCCGGCTAGTCTCTGAGTCTGGATACCCGAGCCTTGCGAGGACGCTCATGGCGCAGACGCCCCTGGACAGTTATGACTACCTGATCGTCGGAGCAGGCCCGGCCGGTTGCCTGTTGGCCAATCGCCTGTCTGCCGACCCCGGCGTCAGCGTGCTGCTGATCGAGGCCGGTGGGCGCGACAACTACCCCTGGATCCATATTCCCGTCGGTTACCTCTATTGCATCGGCAACCCGCGTACCGACTGGTGCTACAGCACCGAGGCCGACCCCGGCCTGCACGGGCGTAGCCTCAAGTACCCGCGTGGCCGTGTGCTCGGCGGCTGCTCGTCGATCAACGGCATGATCTACATGCGTGGCCAGGCGGCCGATTACGACGGTTGGGCGGCGGCCGGCAATCCCGGTTGGGCCTGGCGTGACGTGCTGCCGCTGTTCAAGCGATCGGAACATCACTTTGCCGGCGCCAGCGACCTGCATGGTGGCGATGGCGAGTGGCGGGTCGAGCGCCAGCGCCTGTCCTGGGACATTCTCGAAGCCTTCCGTGAGGCGGCGGCGCAGAGCGGCATCGCCCGCATCGCTGACTTCAATGGCGGCGACAACGAGGGCTGCAGCTACTTTCAGGTCAACCAGAAACGCGGCGTGCGCTGGAACGCCTCCAAGGCCTTTCTTCGCGACATTCGCCAGCGTCCCAACCTGCGGGTGCTGACCGGCGCCGAAGCCGAGCGCCTGGAGCTGGAGGGCGGCCGCGCCAGTGCGCTGTGGCTGCGCTGGCAGGGGCGGGCGCTACGGGTGGCGGCGCGCCGCGAGATCGTTCTCTGCGCCGGCGCCATCGGCTCGCCGGCCTTGCTGCAGCGTTCGGGCATCGGTCCGCGTGCGCTGCTCGAGCGCCTGGGCATCGGGGTGAAGCATGAGCTGCCGGGCGTCGGCGAGAACCTGCAGGATCACCTGCAATTGCGCCTGATCTACCGCGTCGAGGGGGTGAAGACCCTCAATCGCATCGTCGCCACGCCCTGGGGCAAGCTGGGCATGGGCCTGGAATACCTGCTCAAGCGCAGTGGGCCGCTGTCCATGGCGCCCAGCCAGTTGGGCGCCTTCGCCAAGTCCGATCCCGGCCAGGCGCGTGCCAACCTGCAGTATCACGTGCAGCCACTGTCGCTGGAGCGCTTTGGCGAGCCCCTGCACGATTTCCCGGCCTTTACCGCCTCGGTGTGCAACCTGCGCCCGCACAGTCGTGGGCGTATCGCGATCACCTCTGTTGACGCAGCTGTCGCGCCTTCGATCCAGCCCAACTACCTGAGCGACGAGTGCGACCTGCAGGTGGCGGCCGATGCCATCCGCCTGACCCGGCGCATCGTCGCCGCACCTGCGCTGTCCGGCTACCGGCCGCAGGAGTACAAGCCCGGGCCGGATTACCAGAGCGAGGCCGATCTGCAGCGCGCTGCGGGGGAGATCGGCACCACCATCTTCCATCCGGTCGGCACCTGCGCCATGGGACAGGGGCAGGGCGCGGTGGTCGACGCGCGCTTGCGCGTGCACGGCATCGCCGGTTTGCGGGTGGTCGATGCCTCCATCATGCCGACCATCACCTCCGGCAACACCTGCTCGCCAGTGCTGATGATCGCGGAGAAGGCCGCGCAGATGATCGCCGCCGATGCGCGCGCGGCGATAAGCAGGGTGTCGCAGCACGAGCCGGGTTGCGCGGTGAGCGCGTGACCGGTCGACCCGAGCCTGGGCGGGCGAGGCGACAGCTGTGCTCTGGTAGCATTGGGCGTCGATGACTGGAGATGAGCATGGCTCTACGTGTAGCGCTGATCGGGTTGGGCTTGCTGCAGGTCGCTACCGGCGTCGTAGCTGGCGACCTGGCGCTGGACCAGCGCGCCTTGCTCCTGGAGGACAGTCGCTTGCCGCGTGAGGCGGCCCTGGATCGTTTGCAGCAGGTGCGCTTCGCCTTTCGCGAGGCGGCGCCTGAGGCCGGCGAGTGGCCGCTGTGGTCGCGTACCTACGGCATCCAGGGGAGCTGGGACGACGCCGGCCTCGAGCGCCGCGGCGAGGGGCTGCTGATGGGGATGGATCGTGCGCTGGGTGGGCAGTGGATCGGCGGTGTGCTGGGTGGAGTGGCGCGTGCCCGGCTGGATCATGATCAGGGTCATGGCCGCACCGATAGCCATTATCTTGGGGTCTACGCCGCGACGCGGGTATACAACCAGTTGGGGTTTCGGCTCGGGGTGCTGCACGGCTGGCATGAGCTGGAACGGCGCGATGACGCGCGCAGTTGGCAGCTGTTTGGCGAAAGCAGTTACGCCCTGGACTATCGCGATTTCACCCTGGAGCCATTTGCCGGCCTGGCGTTCGTGCATCTGGATGCCGACGCCCGGCGTTTCGACGGACTGCGCCTGGCGGCAGCGCACGAGCAGGCCGGTTACCTGACGCTTGGCTGGCGCCTGGCCGCGCCCTGGTACTGGCAGCAGCGCAAGTGGGTAGGGCGTGCCAGTCTGGCGCTGCGGCAGAACCTGGGCAGCGACCGCTTGCGTGACGAGGCGATCGACGGCCAGGGCGCACTCCGGCAGTTGCACAGCCGTGAGTTCGAGCGCAGCAGCCTGCGTCTCGACCTGAGCCTGGATCATGAACTCAGCCGCCGTCTCTACCTGGGCCTGACCTATGCGGGCCATTACGCCGAAGACGCGCGCGACAACGCCCTGGCAGCGCGCCTGAGCCTGAAGTTCTGAGCGCGCCCCGCCAGTCATCCAGCGGGCTGCCAGGGGGCTTCGAGTCGGGTATACTCGCCGGCTTTTCAGAAACTTTGCGGTCACGGCTCTTGCCGTGCTTGGCCAGGGCAGCGCATCAGCCGCCCGGGCGAGCCGGATTGAGCCGTTTCGCGTCTATTGCCCGAGAGTGCTGCCCACCATGGAAATCAATCCGATCCTCAACAGCATCAAGGACCTGTCCGAACGTACCCAGTCAATTCGGGGGTATCTTTGACTACGATCACAAGCATGATCGACTGGTCGAAGTAAACCGCGAGCTGGAAGACGCCAGCGTCTGGAACAAGCCCGAGTACGCCCAAGCCCTGGGCCGCGAGCGCGCCATGCTGGCGCAGATCGTCGAAACCATCGACGACCTCACCGGCAGCCTGGCCGATTCCAGGGATCTGCTGGAAATGGCCGCCGAAGAGAACGACGAAGGCGCGGTGAACGACATCGTCGCCGAAGTCGAGCGCCTGCGCGAGATCCTCGAGAAGCTGGAGTTCCGCCGCATGTTCAGCGGCGAGATGGACCCGAACAACTGCTACCTGGACATCCAGGCCGGCTCCGGCGGTACCGAAGCGCAGGACTGGGCCAACATCCTGCTGCGCATGTACCTGCGCTGGGCCGATAAGCGCGGCTTCGACGCCACCATCATCGAACTGTCCGAAGGTGAAGTCGCCGGTATCAAGGGCGCCACCGTGCACATCAAGGGCGAGTACGCCTTCGGCTGGCTGCGCACCGAGATCGGCGTGCACCGCCTGGTGCGCAAGAGCCCGTTCGACTCCGGCGCGCGTCGCCACACCTCGTTCTCGGCGGTGTTCGTGTCCCCCGAAATCGACGACAAGGTGGAGATCGAGATCAACCCGGCCGACCTGCGCATCGACACCTACCGCTCCTCCGGCGCCGGTGGTCAGCACGTCAACACCACCGATTCGGCGGTGCGTATCACCCACGTGCCGACCAACACCGTGGTCGCCTGCCAAAACGAACGTTCCCAGCACGCCAACAAGGACACCGCGATGAAGATGCTGCGGGCCAAGTTGTACGAGCTGGAAATGCAGAAGCGCAACGCCGCCTCGCAGGCGCTGGAAGACTCCAAGTCGGATATCGGCTGGGGCCATCAGATCCGCTCCTACGTGCTCGATGACTCGCGCATCAAGGACCTGCGTACCGGTGTCGAGCGTAGCGACTGCCAGAAGGTCCTCGATGGCGACCTCGACGGCTACCTCGAGGCCAGCCTGAAACAGGGCCTGTAACCCTTACCCTGTAGGAGTCCGCCGGCTCCTACCAAACCCCATTTGCATTTACGCGTCAGGCAGATAACGACCATGAGCGACCAACAACTCGACCAGCCCAGCCTCAGCCACGAAGAGCGTCAGCACGAAGAAAACAAGCTGATCGCCCAGCGCAAGGAAAAGCTTGCCGCCGTGCGTGAGCAGGGCATTGCCTTCCCCAACGATTTCCGTCGCGACAGCCTGTGCGGCGAGCTGCAGAAACAGTACGAGGGCAAGAGCAAGGAAGAGCTGGAGGCCGCTGCCATCCCGGTCAAGATCGCCGGACGCATCATGCTCAACCGCGGCGCCTTCATGGTCCTGCAGGACACCTCCGGGCGCCTGCAGGTGTACGTCGACCGCAAGGGCCTGCCGGCCGAAACCCTGGAAGCGATCAAGACCTGGGACCTGGGCGACATCATCGCCGCCGAAGGCACCCTGGCGCGTTCCGGCAAGGGCGACCTGTACGTGAACATGACCAGTGTGCGCCTGCTGACCAAGTCGCTGCGCCCGCTGCCGGACAAGCACCATGGCCTGACCGACACCGAGCAGCGCTACCGTCAGCGTTACGTCGACCTGATCGTCAACGAGGAAACCCGCCACACCTTCCGCGTACGTTCGCAGGTGATCGCGCACATCCGCCGTTTCCTCAACGAGCGCGGCTTCCTCGAAGTGGAAACCCCGATGCTGCAGACCATTCCCGGCGGCGCGGCGGCCAAGCCCTTCGAGACCCATCACAACGCCCTGGACATGCAGATGTTCCTGCGCATCGCCCCGGAGCTGTACCTCAAGCGTCTGGTGGTCGGCGGCTTCGAGAAGGTCTTCGAGATCAACCGCAACTTCCGTAACGAAGGCGTCTCGACCCGGCACAACCCCGAGTTCACCATGCTCGAGTTCTACCAGGCCTACGCCGACTACCGCGACAACATGGACCTGACCGAGGAACTGTTCCGCGAGCTGGCCCTGGCCGTGCTGGGCACCACCGACGTGCCCTACGGCGACAAGGTGTTCCATTTCGGCGAGCCCTTCGTGCGCCTGTCGGTGTACGACTCCATCCTCAAGTACAACCCGGACATCAGCGAAGCCGACCTCAATGACGTCGACAAAGCCCGCGCCATCGCTAAGAAGGCCGGCGCCAAGGTGCTCGGCCACGAAGGCCTGGGCAAGCTGCAGGTGATGATTTTCGAGGAGCTGGTGGAGAGCAAGCTGGAGCAGCCGCACTTCATCACCGAGTACCCCTTCGAGGTCTCGCCGCTGGCCCGTCGCAACGACCAGAACCCCGCCGTCACCGACCGCTTCGAGCTGTTCATCGGCGGCCGCGAGATCGCCAACGCCTATTCCGAGCTCAATGACGCCGAGGATCAGGCCGAGCGTTTCCACGCCCAGGTGGCCGAGAAGGACGCCGGCGACGACGAGGCCATGCACTTCGACGCCGACTTCGTGCGCGCCCTGGAATACGGCATGCCGCCCACCGCCGGTGAGGGCATCGGCATCGACCGTCTGGTGATGCTGCTGACCAACTCGCCGTCGATCCGCGACGTCATCCTGTTCCCGCACATGCGCCCGCAGGCCTGATGCCAGACAGAAAAGCCGCCCTCGGGCGGCTTTTTGCTGACTGGGCGCAGAATGCCCAAGCGCGCCGGCAGCCTGCGCTGCGCAACATTCATGGTGCTGGACGCTTTTGGTGGAGCGGGGAACCCATTACTCTCCCTGCCATGACCCGAACGTAGAGGATCGACCTGCCGTGACTTCCGTGCCTGCCTCTCCGAATGCCACCCAGGCGGCCACCGCCGTCGCCGAAAGCGTCCAGTATCAGGGCCGCAAGGCCAGCCGTCAGGGCAGCGAGCAGCGTCGCCAGGCGATCCTCGACGCCGCCATGCGCATCATCGTGCGCGAGGGCGTGCGCGCCGTGCGCCATCGCGCCGTGGCAGCCGAGGCGCAGGTGCCGCTGTCGGCCACCACCTACTACTTCAAGGATATCGATGACCTGATCACCGATACCTTCGCCCAGTTCGTCGAGCGCAGCGCCGCGCACATGGCGGCCTTCTGGGCCAGCACCCAGGGCCTGCTGGAGGAACTGGTGGGGCGTCTCGACGGCAGCGAGGCCGCGCGCCGGCAACTGGCCGACGAGATCGCCGGGCTGGCGGTGCAGTACGTGCAGCGGCAGTTGCGTGAGCGCCGCGATCACCTGATCGCCGAGCAGGCCTTCCAGCAGGAGGCGCTGCTCAATCCGCGTCTGCGCGACCTGGTACGCGCCCATCGGCAGATCCTGCAGCAGGGCGTCACCCACTTCTTCGAGGTGCTCGGCTCACGCCAGCCGGAGCAGGATGCCGTGCTGTTGACGGCCGCCATCGTGCGGATGGAGTATCAGGGCCTGCTGGACGGTGTCGAGCACCTGGACAGCAAGGGAATGCTGGCCATCCTTAAACGCTACATGAACCTGGTTCTGGGGTTGTAAACCGCCGGCTACGCCGCCGAGCGGTCTTCACAAGGAGAGCGAAATGAAAGCCTGGCGCGTACTGGTCGCCTTGTCCTTCCTGCTGTTGAGTGGTTGTCTGGTTACTTTCAAGGACCCGATCCCGGCCAACGAAGCCGCGCCGATTCCGCTGCTGGGCGAATGGACCCGCCAGGACGAGTGGGGCGATCAGCTCTATCTGGAAATCACCCGTGCCGGCTCCAACCTGTACCAGGCGCGCGTCTACGAAGGCAGCCCGGACAACCTCGACAGCCTCGAGGAGTTCGGTTTCACCGTGGCCCATCATGGCCGCCGCTGGTATCTGTCGGCCGGTCTGCCGAAGAGCCTGGGCGCCAACTTCGCCATCGCCGGTTTCGAGCTGACCAAGAGCAACGAACTGGTGCTGTACAACCTCGACAGCGAGCGCATCCTGCAGGACATGGAAAAGGGCCTGCTGGAGGGCGAAACCGTCGACATGCCCGAAGGTGACGGCGCACTCATCACCAGCCCGCTGGACAAGGTATTCGCCTATCTCGACGACCCGGCCAACGCCGACCTGTTCGTCGAGGTGGCGCGCTATCAGCGGGCCGCCGAGTAGGAACTGCAATGAACAGCCAGCAGAAACTGGACGACTATCAGCTCTGTATCCGCGCCCTCAGTGATCGCATCGTCGAGGCGCAGAACCCCATTCGCGTGCTCGATGCGGTGAAGTGGGACGACGGCATCCGCGACGCCTTTCTCAGGGCCAAGGGCAAGCAGCCGCCTGCGGTGGACCGCGACTACTACCTGAGCCGGCCGCTGGCCTTCGATGCCGCCGCGAAGAAACTGGAATTCCAGAACATCGAGCGCGACATCACCCGCCAGCTCGGCCAGTTCAACCCGGTCGGGCAGATCATGCGGCGCATGTGCAAGGAATACCGCATGGTCATCCGCATGCTCGAGGCACGCGGCACCGAGGACTTCGGCCTGATCAGCCAGGAGCTCTACGGCGCGGCCTCCGATGCCTTCCATGCCGGTGACCCGACCCTGGCCGATCTCGGCCTGATGCTCTCGGACTACCTCAACAACATCGCCGCCCGCGGCGATCTGGAAGACGAGCCCAAGATCCTCGGCGCCGCCGATGCGGTGAACATCCTGCAGCAGCGTCTGGCTGGGGTGTTCGGCGATGACACCATCCGCGTCTTCGAATCCGACGGCATCCTCGCCGACGCCGCGGCGGGCGCCGACTACATCAAGATTCGCAGCGACGCGCGCTTCAACGAGCGCGACGTCAAGGCGCTGGAAGTGCACGAGGGCCTGGTGCATGTGGGCACCACGCTCAACGGGCTGAACCAGCCGATCTGCACCTTCCTGGCCAAGGGCCCACCCTCGTCCACCGTGACCCAGGAAGGCCTGGCGATCCTGATGGAAGTGATCGCCTTCGCCTCCTACCCGACCCGTCTGCGCAAGCTGACCAACCGCACCCGCGCCATCCACATGGCCGAGGAGGGCGCGGATTTCCTCGAGGTGTTCGAGTTCTTCCGCGAGCAGGGCTATGGCCTGGAAGGCGGCTACAGCAACGCCAGCCGGGTGTTTCGCGGCTCGCTGCCCAATGGCCTGCCATTCACCAAGGACCTGTCGTACCTCAAGGGTTTCATCCTCATCTACAACTACATCCAGCTGGCGGTGCGCAAGGGCAAGCTGGAGCAGATCCCGCTGCTGTTCTGCGGCAAGACCACCCTGGAAGACATGCGCACCCTGCGCAAGCTGGTGGACGAGGGCCTGGTGCTGCCGCCCAAGTACCTGCCGCCGCAGTTCCAGGACATGAACGCGCTGTCGGCCTGGATGTGCTTCTCCAACTTCCTCAACCATCTGAGCCTGGACCGCATCGAAGCCGACTACGCCAATATCCTCTAGAGCCGCCGTAGGGTGCGCCGTGCGCACCACTGGTTCAGCGCCAGGCCTACCCCGCCGTGGCCCATCCCGGAGACCAGCCCGTGCCCAGCCATCAACTCGACTACGAAATCCTCGGCGCCTCGGCGCAATCGGTAGAGATCGTCCTCGACCCCGGTGAGACGGTGATCGCCGAGGCCGGGGCGATGAACTACATGACCGACGGCGTGCGTTTCGAAACGCGCATGGGCGACGGCTCCTCCAGCGGTTTGCTGGGCAAGCTGTGGAGCGCCGGCAAGCGCATGCTTACCGGCGAGTCGCTGTTCATGACCCATTTCAGCAATGGCGGGAAGACTCAGGCGCGGGTCGCCTTCGCCGCGCCCTATCCCGGCACCGTGGTGCCCATCGACCTGGCGCAGGTTGGCGGACGGCTGATCTGCCAGAAGGATGCCTTTCTCTGCGCCGCTCATGGCACCAGCATCGGCATCAGCTTCGCCAAGCGCATCGGTGCCGGCTTCTTCGGTGGCGAGGGTTTCATCCTGCAGAAACTCGAAGGCGACGGCCTGGCCTTCGTGCACGCCGGCGGCACGGTGATCCGCAAGGAGCTGAACAACGAGACCCTGCGCCTGGACACCGGCTGCCTGGTGGCCTTCAGCAGCGGTATCGACTACGACATCGCCCTGGCTGGCGGCCTCAAGAGCATGCTGTTCGGCGGTGAGGGGCTGCTGCTGACCACGCTCAAGGGCACCGGCACGGTATGGATCCAGAGCCTGCCGTTCTCGCGCCTGGCCGAGCGGGTGTATGCCGCGACCGTCCGGGCCCGCGAAGAGGTGCGTGCCGGTGGCAAGTAAGCTGCGCGCCGTCACGTTGCTGATCGTCAGCCTGTGGCTGGGGGGCTGCAGCGGCCTGCTGTTCTACCCCGAGCCGGGCTTGCCCTTCACCCCCGAGCGGGCCGGGCTGGAGTACCGCGACATCGACCTGCGGGCCGCCGATGGCACCCGTCTGCATGCCTGGTGGTTGCCGGCCAAGCCGGGTGTGGAGCTGAAAGGCACGGTGCTGCACCTGCATGGCAACGGCGGCAACCTGGCCTGGCACCTGGGCGGCGCCCACTGGTTGCCGGAACAGGGTTATCAGGTGCTGATGCTGGACTACCGCGGTTATGGGTTGTCCGAGGGCAAGCCCAGTCTGCCGGCGGTGTACCAGGACATCGATGCCGCCTTCGCCTGGCTCGAGCAGGCCCCCGAGGTGCAGGGCAAACCGCTGATCCTGCTCGGCCAGAGCCTCGGCGGTGCGCTGGCGGTGCACTACCTGGCGCAGCACCCGCAGCGTCGCGAGGCCTTGCAGTCCATGGTGCTCGATGGTGTGCCGGCCAGCTATCGCAGCGTTGCCCGGCATGCCCTGAGCACCTCCTGGCTGACCTGGCCGCTGCAGGTGCCGCTGTCCTGGCTGGTGCCGGACAGCGACAGCGCCATCCACGGCATCGCCGGGCTCGAGGGGTTGCCGCTGCTGATCTATCACAGTGTTGACGACGCCGTGGTACCCCTGTCCAATGGCCGCCGTTTGTATCAAGCTGCGCGCCCGCCGCGAGCCTTTCAGGCGACCCGTGGCGGGCACGTGCAAACCTTCGCCGAGCCAGCCTGGCGCCAGCTTATGCTGGAGTTCGTCAGTGCGCCCCTGGCCTTCGTCCAGCGCCAGGGGGCGGCCAACGAATCCGCAACCGAGAGTCCGCAATGACCGAACGTGACCCCATTCCCCTGATCCTCACCGGCATCGCCAGCATCGTCGGCACCATCGGTGTGCTCTGGTACTACGGCTACCTGCACTTCGCCAAACCGGAAGATGCCTTGCTGCTGTCCGATTTCACCATGCTCAAGACCATCCCCGGCGAGGACTACAAGGTTTCGCTGAAACCGGCCAACCAGGTGGCGCAATGCATTGATGGCGTGCTGGTGCTGTTCGACATGCAGCAGAAAGGGCTGACCGGCGTGCTGGTGGACAACAAGAAACAGGCCGTGCGCTGCCTGGGTCAGGAAACGCCGCAGCTGGAGCAGTAAGGCCACGCGCTTGCGTCGTGCGCACCTAAAAAAGAAACCCGCCATCAGGCGGGTTTCTTCATTGCAGCGCTGCGATCAGGCGCCGGCCGAGGAGCGCGGTGCCACCGGCTGGTTGTCGTTGGAGATGGTCACCTCCACCCGACGGTTCTGCGCGCGGCCCGAGTCGCTGGAGTTGTCCGCTACCGGATACTCCTTGCCGTAGCCCTGGGCGACGATACGCGTCGGCTCGACACCGGCACGGATCAGCGCGCGACGTACGGATTCGGCGCGGCGCTCGGACAGGCCCTGGTTGTAGCTGGCCGAGCCGACGCTGTCGGTGTAGCCCTCGACGATCACCTGACGCTCGGGATTTTCCTGGAGGAAGCGCGCCAGTTGCGTGACGTTGGGCAGCGCGCTGCTCTTGAGTTCGGCCTTGTTGAAGTCGAACAGTACGTCACCGAAGGTCACCAGGGTGCCGCGCTCGGTCTGCTTGGCGTTGAGGCTGTCCTGCAGCTTGCGGATCTGCGCGTCGCGGGCATCGAGCAGTGCCTTGGCGCGTTGCGCCGAGGTGTTCTTCAGCTCGTTCTCGGCGGCGCGCAGGGCGATGGTCTGCTTGGCCACCTCGACGCGCTGGTTGGTCAGGTAGGCCAGCTGGTCGACCTTCTTCTCGTCGTCACGCTCCATGTAGGCCTTGTCGGCCTTGTTCAGCCATTCCTGGGCTTCCTTGGTTTCCAGCGCCGCCAGCTTGTTCGACTGCGGGTCGCTTTGCAGCGTGGAGAAATTGTTGCGAGCCGATTCCAGATTGGCATTGGGCTGGTGCGAGCAGGCGGCCAGGCCGACGCTCAGGGCCAGAAGGGCGGGGATCATCACGTGTTTACGCATGGCGATTCATCCTTATCTATCAGCGATTGAGTAGGTGACATGACGCTCACTGAGCGTTGCGCATGCCTTCCTCGCGCAGGTCCTGGACACCCTGGCGGGCATCCTGCAGAGCCTGCTCGGCTTTCGCCGCCTGGGCCTTGCGTTCGGCGACCCGGGCGTCCCACTCGGCCTGTTCGGCCAGGCGGCGAGCCTTGTCATACTCTTTCTCGTGCATGGCCAGTTCGGCCTGCTTGAGCTTGTCCTGCGCCGCTTTCATCTCCACGGCGGCGAACTCGGTGCCACCGGCGCTGATCGCCGAATTCACGGCGGACTGGGTGACGGCGTACTGCTCGCTGGGTGGGTTACCGGCACAGCCTGCCAGCACCAGGCTGCTGCCCAAGACCAGGGCGGCCAGTTTCATCCCGTGGCGGGAGGTGTTCGGGGTTTTCTCGGTATGAGTCTTCATGGTGGCTAACTCCATTTGAAACACTCCTATGAACGACGATATCCGTGAGCTGGCGCATCGCGACGAGCGTCTATCCGGGGCCTGGACGGCGCCGGCTCTGCTCGATGGCCTAGAAGTGGGACCGAAACATTTTTTGAAAGGTTCAGAAAAAAAGACAGCTAGCTCATGATTGCGACAGTGACTTGTCGGTCAGTTTTCTGCTCGCATACCTGGTGTGGCGGGGCGGATTGCAGCGGCAGGAGGGCCGCCTGGAAGGATGCGCAAAGGCAAGCGAAACGGCGATCAATGGGCGTTCGCTTGAGGTGATGGGCAGCGCCGGCCCCGCCGGATGGGGGCCGCTAACGGGTGGCCGCCGACGCCCCGCAGCGCTTCTGGCTGCGCTGCAGTGCCCGGCGGTGTAAGGCGATATGCGCGATATATCGAACAGGCGAGCCGGCTGAAGCGGTTTCAGTGCGTCTGTTCCGAGCCTTGTTCGGTGAGTTCGCGCAGATACTTGCGTGACAGGGCGAGAAAGCGTGGCGTCGGGCCGATGTCTTCGTACAGCGGGTCGCCCTGTTCATCCAGCGCCACCACCTTGCTGCCGCGCACGTAGGGCAGGCTGGCTTCCAGCTCCTCCAGTGCGGCTCCGATCAGTTCGCCGAGCAGTTCTTCGCTGTGATGCTTGGGGTACATCTCGGCCAGCGCGGCCAGGCGCGCCGCTGCCTCTACATCCAGATGGATGTGGTAGCGGGTCGTGGTCAGGCGGCCTTTGGCGTTCTGCTCCCAATGTTTGGCCAGTTCTCGAATTCTCATGTCTCAGCTCCTCAAGGGCAGCGCGGACGGGACAGCCCGGCGCATGCCGGGAATGCCTGTAAGTAAGCCTAGACCCAGCGCATGGACACCGCCGCGGTGTGCGTCGCACCCTTGTAAGAAGTTGGCGCGCTGGGCACTCTGTTGACATTGATCAGGACAAGGAGTGCGACATGGCGGAAATCGATGCGCGCCTGCGAGAGGAAGTCCACCTGCTCGGTGAGCTGCTCGGGCAGACCATACGAACCCAGCTCGGCGACGACTTTCTCGACAAGATCGAACGCATTCGCAAGGGCGCCAAGGCCGGCCGCCGCGGCTCGGCGGCCGGAGCCGAACAGCTGACCAGCACCCTCGGCGACCTCGGCGACGACGAGCTGTTGCCCGTCGCGCGGGCCTTCAACCAGTTTCTCAATCTGGCCAATATCGCCGAGCAGCAGCACCGTGTGCGCCGTCGCCGCCCGGACGAGCCCGAGCCCTTCGAGCTGCGGGTGCTCGACGAGTTGCTCGAGCGCCTGCTCGCCGCCGGTCAGAAGCCCGACGAGTTGGCCCGTCAGCTCGGGCGCCTGGACATCGAACTGGTGCTGACCGCTCACCCCACCGAAGTGGCGCGGCGTACCCTGATCCAGAAATACGATGCCATCGCCGCGCAGCTGACGGCGCTGGACCACAGTGACCTGCTGCCGGCCGAGCGTGAGCGTATCGCCCTGCGTCTGCAGCGGCTGATCGCCGAGGCCTGGCATACCGAAGAGATTCGACGCAGCCGGCCCAGCCCGGTGGACGAAGCCAAATGGGGCTTCGCCGTGATCGAGCACTCGCTGTGGCAGGCCGTGCCGCAGTTCCTGCGCCGCGCCGACCGCAGCCTGCAGGCCGCCACCGGTTTGCGTTTGCCGCTGGAGGCGGCGCCGATTCGCTTTGCCTCCTGGATGGGCGGCGACCGCGACGGCAATCCCAATGTCACCGCTCGCGTCACCCGCGAGGTGCTGCTGCTGGCGCGCTGGATGGCCGCCGACCTGTACTTGCGCGATGTCGATCAACTGGCCGCCGAGCTGTCCATGCAGCAGGCCAGTGCCGAGCTGCGCGCCCAGGTCGGTGACAGCGCCGAGCCTTATCGGGCGTTGCTCAAGCAGTTGCGCGAGCGCCTGCGCGAGACGCGCAGCTGGGCGCAGCAGGCGCTGACGGCCGACATCGCGCCCGGCGCTGCGGTGTTGCAGGACAATCATGATCTGCTGGCGCCGTTGCAGCTCTGCTATCAGTCGCTGCACGCCTGCGGCATGGGCGTGATCGCCGATGGGCCGCTGCTCGACTGCCTGCGCCGGGCAGCGACCTTCGGCCTGTTCCTGGTGCGTCTCGATGTGCGTCAGGATTCCACCCGGCACGCCGCCGCGTTGTCGGAGATCACCGATTACCTGGGCCTCGGGCGTTACGCCGAGTGGGATGAGGAGCAGCGCCTGGCCTTCCTGCAGCGCGAACTGGACAGCCGTCGGCCGCTGCTGCCGAGCGACTACCGGCCCTCGGCCGATACCGCCGAAGTGCTCGCCACCTGCCGCGAGGTGGCCGCTGCGCCCGCGGCGGCGCTGGGCTCGTACGTGATCTCCATGGCCGGTGCAGCCTCCGACGTGCTGGCGGTGCAACTGCTGCTCAAGGAGGCCGGGTTGCGCCGGCCGATGCGCGTGGTGCCACTGTTCGAAACCCTGGCTGATCTGGACAACGCCGGCCCGGTGATTGATCGCCTGCTGGGGTTGCCCGGTTATCGGGTGCGGTTGCACGGGCCGCAGGAAGTGATGATCGGCTATTCCGATTCGGCCAAGGATGCCGGTACCACCGCGGCCGCCTGGGCGCAGTACCGCGCCCAGGAGGAGCTGGTGCGCCTGTGTGGCGAGCATCAGGTGGAGCTGCTGCTGTTCCATGGTCGCGGTGGCACCGTGGGCCGGGGCGGTGGCCCGGCTCATGCCGCGATCCTGTCGCAACCGCCGGGTTCGGTGGCGGGGCGTTTCCGCACCACCGAGCAGGGCGAGATGATCCGCTTCAAGTTCGGCCTGCCGGACATCGCCGAGCAGAACCTCAATCTGTATCTCGCTGCGGTGCTGGAGGCCACCTTGCTGCCGCCACCTGCGCCCGAGCCGAGCTGGCGGGCGATGATGGATCGGCTTGCCGACGTCGGGGTCAAGGCCTACCGCGGCGTGGTGCGCGAGCATCCGCAGTTCGTCGCCTACTTCCGCCAGGCGACCCCGGAGCAGGAGCTGGGCAGGCTGCCACTCGGCAGTCGTCCGGCCAAGCGCCGCGAAGGCGGGGTCGAGAGCCTGCGGGCGATTCCGTGGATCTTCGCCTGGACCCAGACCCGCCTGATGCTGCCGGCCTGGCTCGGTTGGGAACAGGCGCTGGGCCAGGCACTGGCCGGCGGCGAAGGCGAGCTGCTGAAGAACATGCGCGAGCAGTGGCCATTCTTCCGCACGCGTATCGACATGCTGGAGATGGTGCTGGCCAAGGCCGACGCCAGCATCGCAGCACTGTATGACCAGCGTCTGGTGGAGCCGGCGCTGCAGCCACTGGGTGCGCAGTTACGCGACCTATTGTCGCAGGCCTGTGCCGCGGTGCTGGAACTGACCAGTCAGTCGCGCCTGCTCGCGCACAGCCCGGAGACGCTGGAATCGATCAGCGTGCGCAACACCTATCTCGATCCGCTGCATCTGCTGCAGGCCGAGCTGCTGGCACGGTGCCGGCTACGCCAGCAGGCGCCGGAGAGCCCTCTGGAGCAGGCGCTGCTGGTCAGCGTGGCGGGCATTGCGGCCGGTCTGCGCAACACCGGTTGAGGGGCGCAGAGGCCGGCAAGGCATGTGCCAGGCCGGCCTCGCCGAGCCTCTCCGCCGGGTCGGGCGAAGGGGTTTTATCCGACTTTTGGCGGCTTGTGCGCCTGGGGTGCGCTGTGTATCTTGAGCAGCCTTTTGGCCGCTGCGGCTGCCGCACCATTTAAGAGATTGGCCCCACGAGGCGAGTCCGACCGATTACTAGATAACTCTTGAGGAGCACATCGATGCGCGTGATTCTGCTGGGGGCGCCCGGTGCCGGCAAAGGTACCCAGGCTCGCTACATCACCGAGAAATTCGGTATTCCGCAAATCTCCACCGGCGACATGCTGCGTGCTGCGGTCAAGGCGGGCACCGAACTGGGCCTGAAGGCCAAGAGTGTGATGGATGCCGGTGGCCTGGTTTCCGATGACCTGATCATCAACCTGGTCAAGGAGCGCATCGCCCAGCCCGACTGCGCCAATGGCTTCCTGTTCGATGGCTTCCCGCGCACCATTCCGCAGGCCGAAGCCCTGCGTGACGCTGGCGTGACCCTGGATCACGTGGTGGAAATCGCCGTCGACGACGAGGAAATCGTCAAGCGTCTGTCCGGCCGTCGTGTGCACCCGGCTTCCGGTCGCGTCTACCACACCGAGTACAACCCGCCGAAGGTCGCCGGCAAGGACGACGTCAGCGGTGAGGAACTGGTTCAGCGTGAAGACGACAAGGAAGATACCGTGCGTCATCGCCTGTCCGTCTACCACTCGCAGACCAAGCCGCTGGTGGATTTCTACCAGAAGCTGTCCGCCGAGACCGGCACGCCGAAGTACAGCCACATTCCGGGCGTCGGCAGCGTCGAAGACATCACCGCCAAGACCCTGGCCGCGCTGGACTGAGTCCACCGCCAGTTGTCTCCGACAAAGGCCCCGCAAGGGGCCTTTGTCGTATATGGAACATGGATACGTTCTGGTCGCTCTCAAGCATGGCCGCGCAAGGCGGGCCAACTAGTATCGACGATGCAAGCCTCCGGCCTGCGTCGGGGCGCGTCGACAACCTATAAGGAAGAGGGCATTCAATGATCGAGAAACGCATCTGGCTGGGCCTTGCGGCAGCGCTGCTGGCGACTCCGCCGGCATTCGCCGAGACCGCCGCACCGGGCAAGGCCGACTGTTCCGTTGCCGAGTTCGCCATGGGCCTGCGCTTTCAGCAGCAATCGGCGGAAATCCAGGCGCTGCAGCTGCAGGCCTACAACATCGCCACGGAGAAACTCGACAAGGCCGTGGCCGCAGCAAAGGATCCGTCGAAGCTGGCCATCGTCACCGACCTCGACGAAACCGTGATCGACAACAGTGCCCTGCTGGCGCGTGATCTGGCCAACTGTCACCAGTACGACGCCTGGGACACCTGGCTGCCCTGGGAGCGCGACGGCATGCCCAGGCTGATTCCCGGGGCGAAGCAGTTTCTCGACCGCGCCGACAAGCTGGGCGTGACCATCCGCTACATCTCCGACCGCGCCGACGAGCAGAAGAAATACACCCTGGCCACCCTGAGCAAGCTGGGCCTGCCGCAGGTCTCGGAGCAGAGCGTGCTGCTGCTCGGCCCGCCCAAGGTCGAGCGGCGCGCCATCGTCAGCGCCGATCATCAGATCATCATGCTGCTGGGCGACACGCTGCATGACTTCGATGCGCGCTTTCGCAAGACGCCGCTCGACGCGCAGCGCAACACCGTTGCCGAAGAGGCCGGCAAGTGGGGCGTGGAGTGGATCGTGTTCCCCAACGCCAGCTACGGCACCTGGTCCAAGGCGCCGCTGCAAGGCTGGGAGGCCGAGACGGTCGTCGAGCCCTGGTAGGGCGTTGCGGCCGCCACCGGTCGTGCGCCGGTGGCGTCTGGCCGTCAGGGTGCTGGAAAAAAACTCCTCGAGCCGGTCTAATGCCGGCTCTTTTTTCTGCAGCTGTCCGAATGCAATGACCACTCTCCTGGCCCTGGATACCGCCACCGAAGCCTGCTCCGTCGCGCTGCTGCATGACGGTCGCGTGCTCAGCCACTACGAGGTTGCCCCGCGCCTGCATGCGCAACGCCTGTTGCCGATGATTCAGCAACTGCTGGGCGACGCCGGCATCGCCGCCTCGGCGCTGGATGCCATCGCCTTTGGCCGTGGCCCAGGCGCCTTCACGGGCGTACGTATCGCCATCGGCGTGGTTCAGGGCCTGGCCTTTGCCCTGGACCGGCCGGTGTTGCCAATATCCAATCTGGCCGTGCTGGCCCAGCGTGCGCTGCGTGAGCAGGGCGCGACCCAGGTGGCGGCAGCCATCGACGCGCGCATGGATGAGGTGTACTGGGGCTGCTACCGCGCCGATGCCGGCGAGATGCGTCTGCTCGGCGAGGAGGCGGTGCTGCCGCCGGAGCAGGCCGAGGCGCCGCGTGGCAGCAGCGGCGACTGGTTCGGCGCCGGTACCGGTTGGGGCACCTATGCCGCGCGTATCGCGCTCAAGCCCACTCATATGGATGGCAGCCTGCTGCCGCACGCCGAAGACCTGCTCGCTCTGGCCCGTTTTGCCTGGGCGCGTGGCGAGGCGTTGCCGGCCGATCAGGCCCAGCCGGTGTACCTGCGCGATCAGGTCGCGACACCCAAGGCGCCGTCGGCATGACAATTGGTCGGATGTTTGGCGTCAAGAACCCCTTGGCATTTGCCAAGTCCGGTGGCCGCCGCTACATTGCCAGCACTGTCCTTCGTTCAGCCGAGCCCACCGAGCAGTCCTAGATGCGGATCGACGCTTACCTACCTTCCTACTCGCCCGATCGCGGCCCCCGTTCGGGCACTGCGGTCACGCCCTATCGCGAGGCGCAGCGGGAGATCGAGGTTCGGCGTGAGCAACCGACCGCACCGGCCAGCAGCCAGGGGCTGGAGCAGGCTCCGCAGATTCGTCGGGTACAGGCCAGCAGCGCCAACACCGACAGCCTGCCGGCCCGTTCCCAGGACCTGGCGTTTCAGCAGCCGGCCATGAGCAACCGCGCCGCCCAGGCGCTGGCCAGCTACAGCACCACCGCCGCCTATGCCAACGAATCCGACGCGCAGGAAGTGCTCGGTCTCGACCTCTACGCCTAACATCGTCCCACGGCGTGTTCCGCGCGCCTTTGTCTGGTCCGCCACAATCGATCGATGAGCGCTGCGCTTCCCTATCATCTTGGCTGTCCCTCCTGGAGCGAAGCCGCCTGGCGCGCCACGCTCTACCCCGATGACACCCGGCCCGTCGATTTTCTCGGTCGCTACGTTCAGGTGTTCAACGCCGTCGAGGGCAACACCACCTTCTACGCTCGCCCCAGCGAGCAGACCGTTGCGCGTTGGGCCCAGCAGATGCCGGCGGATTTCCGTTTCTGCGCCAAGCTGCCGCGCGATGTCAGCCACAGTGACGACCTGTGCCAGCAGCTGGAGGAGGTCGAGCGTTTTCGCCAGTTGCTTGCGCCCCTGGGCGCCAGGGTTGCGCCGTACTGGCTGCAACTGCCGGCCAGCTTCGGCCCGACGCGCCTGGCCGAGCTGGCGGCGTTCATCGAGCACTGGGGCGATTGGCCGCTGGCCATCGAGGTGCGGCACCCGGAGTTCTTCGCCAAGGGTGATGCCGAGCGCGTGCTCAATCGCCTGTTGCATGAGCGCGGTGTCGAGCGCATCTGCCTGGATTCCCGTGCCCTGTTCAGCTGTGTTTCACAGGAAGCGGCCGTGCTCCACGCGCAGGCCAAGAAGCCGCGCCTGCCGACCCGGCCCACCGCGTTCAGCCTGAGCCCGCAACTGCGCTTCATCGGTCATCCCGAGTTGCTGGCCAACGACCCCTTCATGGCGCCCTGGCTGGACAAGGTCGCCGCCTGGATCGAGCAGGGATTGCGCCCCTACGTCTTCGCCCACACCTCGGACAACCGCCTGGCGCCCGAGTTGGCGCGACGCTTTCACCAGCAACTGAGCCTGCGCCTGCCCGGCTTGCCGGAGTTGCCGACGCTGCACAGAGAGCCGGAACTGGAGCAGCTCGGCCTGCTCTGATAGGACATGGACATGCTGATACGGATATTCGGCCGCTTGCTCTTGCTCGCCGTGCTGCTCGGCGCGGCTCTGCTGGTTGCGCTGTGGCGCGGCTGGGTGGATGTGGCGCCACGTTTCAATCCCTGGGCGCCGCTGGACGTGCGCGAGCAGCCGAACCTGCTGACCGGCTTCAAGCTCTGGCGCCTGAGCGGGGATCGCGAGTTGTGCGACCTGGCCCTGGCGACTTCCGAGCTGCGTTTCACCCGTCTTCCCGACAGCACGCCGCATCCCGGCTGCCCGATAGAAAATGCCGTGCGTATCCAGGGCGCCAACGTCGGCCTGAGCAGCAGCTTCATGGCCACCTGTCCGCTGGCGGTGAGTTTCGCCCTGTTCGAACGGCATGGGCTGCAGCCCGCTGCGCAGGCGGTATTCGGCCAGCCGGTCAGCCGCATCGAGCACGTCGGCAGCTTCGCCTGCCGCAGCATCGCCGGCAGTCAGCGACCCAGCCAGCATTCCTATGCCAATGCCCTGGATATGGTCGGCTTCCGGCTGCGCGACGGACGGCGTATCAGCGTGCTGCACGACTGGCCGGGAGAGGGCGACAAGGCGCGCTTCCTGCGCCTGGTGCAGGAGGCGGCCTGCGACAGTTTCAACGTGACCCTGGGGCCGGACTACAACGCCGCCCACCGCGACCACTTTCACGTGGACATGGGTATGTGGCGCATGTGCCGTTAAGGCGGCGCTGGTGGGGGGCGGACGGTTTCTCGTGGGGTGTACCGGTGCGCGCGGCGCACCCTACGGAGCAGGCCGGGAGGTGACGCTGAGACTGGCACCTGGCCAAAAAGCCCGGCCGGGCGTCTGGGGGCTGGCGCAAGGAGCATCCATCAGGGTGACACTCGATGCGGCTGTCGGCGGCCGCCTCTGGCAGAATGCCGCTTCTTCGATAGCGGCCAAAAAGGCCGCGTGTGAATGTTTCTTGAGCAGACAGAGCCCATGACCGACGAGCCTCGCAACGCCAGCATCCGCATGGATGCCCTGCAAACCCATCACGCCGAGGCAGCAGCCCGTTGGGCGACGCGCCTTGGCCTGCCGCGGGTTGGCGAGACCGATTTTGCCCTGCAACTGGGTGATCAGGGCCTGCAGCTGGTGGAGCTGGGCGACAAGGCGCCGGGGCCGGTGCGGGTGGATTTCGTCGAGGGCGCGGCAGCCCATCGACGCCAGTTCGGCGGTGGCAGCGGGCAGATGATCGCCAAGGCGGTAGGGGTGCAGTCGGGCATCCGTCCGCGGATTCTCGATGCAACCGCGGGTCTGGGGCGCGACGCCTTCGTGCTGGCCAGCCTGGGCTGTGAAATGACTCTGATCGAACGCCAGCCGCTGATCGCCGCGCTGCTCGAGGACGGCCTGCAACGCGCCGAGCTCGACCTCGAGGTGGCGCCCATCGTTGCACGCATGCGCTTGCTGACAGGCAATGCCATCGACCTGATGCAGAACTGGCAGGGCGAGGCGCCTCAGGTGATCTACCTCGATCCGATGTTCCCGCACCGCGACAAGAGCGCCCTGGTGAAGAAGGAAATGCGCCTGTTCAGGCCGTTCGTGGGCGACGATCTGGACGCGCCGGCGCTGCTGGCGGCGGCGCTGGCGCTGGCCAGTCACCGGGTGGTGGTCAAGCGCCCGCGCAAGGCGCCGGCCATCGAGGGGGCGAAACCCGGCTACGTGCTGGAAGGCAAGTCCAGCCGTTACGACGTCTACCCGAAGAAGAAGCTGGAAGGCGCGTAGGGTGCGCCGACTGAGGGTTCGCCGCGATTGCAGCGGTGCGCACGGCTCACCCTGCGGTGGTTCAGCATCGATAGGCGCGTAGAAACAGTTCCACTGCCTCGTGCACGTGTCGTTCGGCGGCCGCGCCTTCGAGCGGGGCGCAGCAACCGATCAGCAGGCGGAAGTGCGCGCCGCCCTTGACCAGGCTGAAGAACTGGTCGGCGGCCATCAGCGGGTCGTCGATCCGCAGCAGGCCGCCCTGATCTGCCCTGCGCAGCAGCGCTTCCATCTCCTGCAGCACGCGCTGCGGCCCGGCCTGATAGAACATCAGCGCCAGCTTGGGATCCTGGCTGGCCAGGCTGACCATCATCCGATGCAACTCCACCGACTCGCGGCTGCTGATCAGCGCGTGGAAGCCGCGGCCGATATTCAGCAGCACGGTCTCGATCGGCGCCCCGGCCGGCAGCTCGAACAGCAGCTCCGGCAGCTGTTCCTCGCACTTGGCCTTCACCGCCGCGGAGAACAGCGTCTCCTTGTCGGTGAAATGGCTGTACACCGTGAGCTTGGAAACCCCGGCCTCGGCGGCGATGGCGTCCATGCTGCTGCCGTCGTAGCCGTGGCGCAGGAACAGGGTCTTGGCCGCGTCGAGGATGGCGCGGCGTTTGGCGAGGTCCTTCGGTCGGCCGGGGCCGGAAGGCTGTAACAACTTGTCAGGCATTGGCGAATTTTAATACTGGACTGGCGAGTTTGCTATTTTTACTATACCCGCCAGTACAAATATTCCAAACCTTCTCCGAAAGGTCGCCATCATGTCCCGCCATGTGCTTCCCCTAGTTGCGTCTCTGGGTCTTGTCTTTCTCCTGTCTGCCTGCGGTAACGGCGAGCCGATGCAGCAGCCGATCCGACCTGCCATGGTGGTGCAGCCGCAACCGGCTGCGGCCCTGGTCGACAGTTATCCGGGCGAGGTTCGCGCACGTTACGAGCCGGAGCTGGCGTTCCGCATTACCGGCAAGGTGAGCAAGCGCATAGTGGATGTCGGCGACCGAGTGAAGAAGGATCAGGCGCTGGCGGAGCTGGACCCGCAGGACGTACGCCTGCAACTGGAGGCGACCCGTGCGCAGGTGGCGGCCGCAGAGGCCAATCTGCAGACCGTGCGTGCCGAGCGCGACCGTTACAAGACCTTGCTCGAGCGCAACCTGGTCAGCCGCTCGCAGTATGACAATGCCGAGAATCTCTACCGCTCCGGCGAAGCGCGGCTGAAGCAGATCAGGGCCGAGTACGACGTGGCCAGCAATCAGGCCGGTTACGCCGTGCTGCGCGCTTCCCAAGACGGTGTGATTGCGCGTCGCGCCGTCGAGGTGGGGCAGGTGGTGGCCGCCGGACAGACCGTCTTCACCCTGGCCGCCGATGGCGAGCGCGAGGTCTCCATCAGCCTGCCGGAGCAGAGCTTCGGTCGCTTCGCAATCGGTCAGCCGGTGGAGGTGGAGCTCTGGTCGCAGCCTGATCAGCGCTTCCCCGGTCGCATCCGCGAGATGGCGCCGGCGGCCGATCCGCAGTCGCGTACCTTCGCCGTCCGGGTTGCCTTCAGCGAGGGCAAGGTGCCGGCCGAACTGGGGCAAAGCGCGCGCGTATTCATCGCCAGCAACGGCGAGGTGCCGCTGGCGGTACCACTGTCGGCGCTCAGCGCCGAACAGGGCCAGCCCTTCGTCTGGGTGGTCGATCCCCGGGAGCACACCGTGCAGCGCCGTCTGGTGCGGGTCGGCGCCTACGGCGACGATCGCGTGCCGGTGCTCGAAGGCCTGTCGGCAACCGACTGGGTGGTGGCGGCGGGTGTCCAGGTGTTGCGCGAGGGGCTGCAGGTTCGCCCGGTGGACCGCGACAACCGCAACGTCGAACTGGCCGCCAAGGAGTAAGCCGGCATGAGCTTCAACCTGTCTGCCTGGGCGCTGCGCCATCGCCAGATCGTGCTCTACATCATGCTGCTGCTGGCCGTGGTGGGGGCGCTTTCCTATACCAAGCTCGGCCAGAGCGAAGATCCTCCCTTCACCTTCAAGGCCATGGTGATCCGCACCAACTGGCCGGGCGCCAGCGCCGAGGAGGTGTCGCGCCAGGTCACCGAACGCATCGAGAAGAAGCTGATGGAGACCGGCGAGTACGACCGCATCACCAGCTTCTCGCGGCCGGGCGAGTCGCAGGTCACCTTCATGGCGCGTGACTCGATGCGCAGCTCGGAGATTCCCGAGCTGTGGTACCAGGTGCGCAAGAAGGTCAGCGACATTCGTCATACGCTGCCACCGGGCATTCAGGGCCCGTTCTTTAACGACGAGTTCGGCACCACCTTCGGCAACATCTACGCCCTGACCGGCAACGGTTTCGACTACGCAGTGCTCAAGGACTACGCCGACCGCATCCAGCTGCAGCTGCAGCGCGTCAAGGATGTCGGCAAGGTGGAGCTGGTCGGCCTGCAGGACGAGAAGATCTGGATCGAGCTGTCCAACACCAAGCTGGCCACCCTCGGCTTGCCGCTGGCGGCGGTGCAGCAGGCGCTGGAGGCGCAGAACGCGGTGGCTGCCGCGGGCTTTTTCGAGACCGCCAGCGAGCGCATTCAGCTACGCGTGACCGGGCGTTTCGAGTCGGTGGAGGAGATTCGCGACTTCCCCATTCGCGTCGGTGATCGCACCTTCCGCATCGCCGACGTGGCCGAGGTCAAGCGCGGCTTCAACGATCCACCCGCGCCGCGCATGCGCTTCATGGGCGAGGATGCCATCGGCATCGCCGTGTCGATGAAGGCCGGCGGCGACATTCTGGTGCTGGGCAAGGCGCTGGAGGGCGAGTTCGCCCGCCTGCAGCAGACGCTGCCGCTGGGCATGGAGCTGCGCAAGGTGTCGGATCAGCCGGCGGCGGTGAAGACCGGCGTGGGCGAGTTCGTCAAGGTGCTGGTCGAGGCGCTGGTCATCGTGCTGGCGGTCAGCTTCTTCTCCCTCGGCCTGCGCACCGGCCTGGTGGTGGCGCTGGTGATTCCGCTGGTGCTGGCGATGACCTTCGCCACCATGTACTACCTCGGCATCGGCCTGCACAAGATTTCCCTCGGCGCCCTGGTACTTGGCCTCGGCCTGCTGGTGGACGACGCGATCATCGCGGTGGAGATGATGGCGATCAAGATGGAGCAGGGCTACGACCGCTTCAAGGCGGCCAGCTTCGCCTGGACCAGCACGGCGTTCCCCATGCTCACCGGTACCCTGATCACCGCCGCGGGCTTTCTGCCCATCGCCACCGCGCAGTCCGGCACGGGCGAATACACCCGTTCTATCTTCCAGGTGGTGGCCATCGCCCTGATCGCCTCGTGGATCGCCGCCGTGATGTTCGTGCCCTATCTCGGTGACAAGCTGCTGCCCGACCTGGCCAAGCTGCACGCCGCCAAGCATGGCGGCAGCGACGCCGGCCATGACCCCTACGCGACCCCCTTCTACCGTCGCGTGCGGGCTGCCGTGGAGTGGTGCGTGCGCTACCGGGGCACGGTGATCATGCTGACCATCGGCCTGTTCGTCGCGTCGGTGCTGCTGTTCCGTTTCGTGCCGCAGCAGTTCTTCCCGGCGTCCGGGCGTCTGGAGCTGATGGTGGACATCAAGCTGGAAGAGGGCGCGTCGCTCAGTGCCACCGAGGCCGAGGTACGTCGCCTGGAACAGCTGCTCAAGGAGCAGCCGGGCATCGACAACTACGTGGCCTATGTCGGCACCGGTTCGCCGCGTTTCTACCTGCCGCTGGACCAGCAGTTGCCGGCAGCCAGCTTTGCCCAGTTCGTGGTGCTGGCCTCGAGCATCGAGGAGCGCGAGCGTCTGCGCACCTGGCTGATCCAGGTGATGAACGATGAGTTCCCGGCCCTGCGCAGTCGCGTCAGCCGCCTGGAAAACGGCCCGCCCGTGGGCTATCCGATCCAGTTCCGCGTCAGCGGCGAGCATATCGACGAGGTACGCGCCCTGGCTCGCCAGGTGGCGGACAAGGTGCGCGAGAACCCGCATGTGGTCAACGTGCACCTGGATTGGGAGGAGCCGAGCAAGGTGGTGATCCTCAATATCGATCAGGACCGCGCCCGTGCACTGGGAGTCAACACCGCCGAGCTGTCGCGTTTCCTGCAGGGCTCGCTGTCCGGCACCAGTGTCAGCCAGTATCGCGAGGGCAACGAGCTGATCGAGATCCTGCAGCGCGGTACCGCGCAGGAGCGCAAGGCCCTGAGCCTGCTGCCCAGTCTGGCGGTCCCGACCGACAGCGGCCGCAGCGTGGCCCTGTCGCAGGTGGCGACCCTGGAATACGGTTTCGAGGAGGGCATCATCTGGCACCGCAACCGCCTGCCCAATGTCACGGTGCGCGCCGATGTCTACGGCCAGCAGCAGCCGGCCAGCCTGACCCAGCAGATCCTGCCGACCCTGGAGCCTATTCGCGCCGAGCTGCCCGATGGTTACCTGCTGGAGGTCGGCGGTACGGTGGAGGATTCCGCTCGTGGGCAGAAGTCGGTGAACGCCGGGGTGCCGCTGTTCATCGTCGTGGTGTTGACCTTGCTGATGCTGCAGCTCAAGAGCTTCTCGCGTTCGGCGATGGTGTTTCTCACCGCGCCGCTGGGGCTGATCGGGGTAACCCTGTTCCTGCTGATCTTCCGTCAGCCGTTCGGCTTCGTCGCCATGCTCGGCACCATTGCCCTGGCCGGCATGATCATGCGCAACTCGGTGATTCTGGTCGACCAGATCGAGCAGGACATCGAGGCCGGGCTGGACCGCTGGCATGCCATTATCGAAGCCACGGTGCGCCGCTTCCGACCCATCGTGCTGACGGCGCTGGCCTCGGTGCTGGCCATGATCCCGCTGTCGCGCAGCGTGTTCTTCGGGCCGATGGCGGTGGCCATCATGGGCGGCCTGGTGGTGGCCACGGCCTTGACCCTGCTGTTCCTGCCGGCGCTGTATGCGGCCTGGTTCCGGGTCAAGGAGCAGGAGGCGCGCTGATTGCCTGGCGCATAAAAAACGGGAGCCACTGGCTCCCGTTTTTTGTTGCGGCTGACTTATTCGTCCATCTGCGACTGCAGGTAATTCTGCAGGCCTACCGCCTCGATCAGGCCCAGTTGGGTTTCCAGCCAGTCGATGTGGTCTTCCTCGGAGCAGAGGATTTCTTCCATCAGCTCACGACTGGCGTAGTCGCCGATGCTTTCGCAGTAGGCGATGCCGGCCTTGAGATCGGCATGGGCCTTGTGCTCGAGCTTCAGGTCGCATTCGAGCATTTCCTTGGTGTTCTCGCCGATCAGCAGCTTGCCCAGATCCTGCACATTGGGAATGCCTTCGAGAAACAGGATGCGCTTGATCAGCTTGTCGGCGTGCTTCATCTCGTCGATGGACTCGTGATACTCGTGCTCGCCAAGCTTTTTCAGGCCCCAGTCTTCGTACATGCGCGCATGCAGGAAGTACTGGTTGATGGCGACCAGTTCGTTACCGAGAATCTTGTTCAGGTGCTGAATGACCTTCTTGTCGCCTTTCATGATCGCTCCTGCTGTTTCGATGAAGGTGGATGACTACGAATTTTCTGCCCCGTTTTCTTCTCTGTCAAACCTAAGTTATTGAAAGATAAGTAAAAATAAAACTGAATACGAATGTTTCGATTCCGCATCAAAGTGCCAAGTTATTGAATTGACGCAATAAAAAACTTGCCCGGGAATTCAACTGGCTGAATGGTCCGGAAAGCGGATCGACAAATTTTTTTTCGCGCCATAAAAAAGCCCCGCAGAGCGGGGCATTGAGCACGCAGAATTCAGGCGGCGTGAGCGGAATGCGGGTCGTGACTGCGCAGGTAGTCCTGCAGGCGGGCCTGCTGGCTCAGCGTCATAAACAGGCCCAGCTTGCTGCGCCGCCAGAGCAGGTCGGCGCTGCCGCGCACCCATTCCTCACGGCGCAGGTAGTCGACTTCGCGGGTGTAGAGCCCGGCGCCGAGATGTTCGCCAAGATCGGTCAGGTTGTGTACGCCCTCGAGCAGGCGCCAGGTGCGGCTGCCATAGCTGACGGCCCAGCGCCTGGCCAGGCTGGTGGGTAACCAGCCATGGCGCTCGCAGAGGGCTTCGATCAGCGCGCTCAGGCTCTCCAGATTCTCGCCCCCGGGCAAGGGGGCGCTGGCGGTCCAGGCCGGTCCCAGGTTCGCAAAGTAGGGCTGCAGCTGCGCCATGGCGGATTCGGCCAGCTTGCGGTAGGTGGTCAGCTTGCCGCCGAATACCGAGAGCAGCGGTGCTTCGCCAGGTGCGCCGGACAACGACAGGGTGTAGTCGCGGGTAATGGCCGAAGGTTCGTCCGACTCGTCGTCGCACAGCGGGCGGACCCCGGAGAAGCTGTACAGCACGTCGGCGCGGCTCAGCTGCTGCTTGAAATGGTCGTTGACCACCTTGAGCAGGTAGTCGGTTTCCTCGGCGCTGATGGCCACCTGCGCCGGGTCGCCCTGGTATTCACGGTCGGTGGTGCCGATCAGGGTGAAGCGTTCCAGATAGGGAATGGCGAAGACGATGCGTCGGTCCTCGTTCTGCAGGATGTAGGCCTGCTCGCCCTCGTAAAGACGCGGTACCACGATATGGCTGCCCTGGATCAGGCGGATGCCGTAGGGCGGCTGCTGTTTGAGGTCTTCGCGGATGAAGCGGGCAACCCAGGGACCGGCGGCGTTGACCAGCCCGCGGGCGCGGATGGAGAACAGGCTGCCATCGTTGCGTTCGAGGTGGATGTGCCACAGGCCCTTGCTGCGTCGCGCGCTGACGCAGCGGGTGCGGGTATGGATATGGGCGCCTTTCTCGCGGGCGGCCATGGCGTTGAGAACTACCAGGCGGGCGTCGTCCACCCAGCAGTCGGAGTACTCGAAGCCGCGGCTGATCTCCGCCTTGAGCGGGCTGCCGGCGCCGAAGCGCAGGCCGCGCGAGGCGGGCAGACGTTCGCGCTTGCCGAGGTGGTCGTAGAGAAACAGGCCGGCGCGAATCATCCAGGCCGGACGCAGGTGCGGGCGGTGCGGCAGCACGAAGCGCATGGGTTTGACGATATGCGGCGCCTTGGCCAGCAACACCTCACGCTCGGCCAGGGCCTCGCGCACCAGGCGGAACTCGTGATGCTCCAGATAGCGCAGGCCGCCATGAATCAGCTTGCTGCTGGCCGAGGACGTGTGGCTGGCCAGGTCATCCTTTTCGCAAAGGAATACGGACAGGCCGCGGCCGGCCGCGTCAGCGGCGATGCCCACGCCATTGATGCCGCCGCCAACGACGGCGAGGTCATAGACTTCCGCAACGGGACTGGCGAACGGATCGTGAGGCATGGGGCACGCTCGGCTATTGGATTCGAATGTGTTGATGTTCACTTTCGAAAATATGCTAGACGAAGATGCGCGACTTCGCTAGCCCGCTGCGCGATTGTGCGCCGAGTGGTCGTGGAGCGAGGGGAGGGCGGGTGCAGCCGGCCAGCGCGGGGCTGGCGATGGGCACCCGCGCTGCAGCAGCCGGCTTCGGCCTGAATCAGACCAGGTCGAGCTGGACCTTGTGGCTGTGCAGCAGGCGGGCGATGGCGGGCGACGGCGCGCAGTCGGTGAACACGCGGTCGACCAAAGCGATGGAGCCCAGGCGGACCACGGCATTGCGACCGAACTTGCTGGAGTCGGCGGCGAGAAATACCTGGCGGGCGTTGTCGATGATGGCCTGGGAAACCCGCACTTCCTGATAGTCGAAGTCGAGCAGGCTGCCGTCCTCGTCGATGCCGCTGATGCCGACGATGGCGTAATCGACCTTGAACTGCTGGATGAAATCCACCGCCGCCTGGCCGACGATGCCGCCGTCGCTGCGCACCGTGCCGCCGGCCACCAGCACCTCGAAGTCGGCCTTGGCGCTGAGCTGGGCGGCCACGTGCAGGTTGTTGGTGATGATCTTCAGACCCTTGTGGTTCTGCAGCTCGCGGGCAATGGCTTCGGTGGTGGTGCCGATGTTGATGAACAGCGAGGCGTGATCGGGAATCTGCGCGGCCACGGCTTCGGCGATGCGCTGTTTTTCCTCGCGCATCTGCCCGGCCCGCATGCCGTAGGCGGTGTTCTGAATGCTCGAGGCCTCGCAGGCGGCGCCACCGTGGGTACGGCGCAGCAGGCCGTGCTCGGCCAGCTGATTGATGTCGCGGCGTATGGTCTGTGGAGTGACGGCGAAGGCCTGGGCCAGTTCGTCGATGCTGACGTAGCCGCGTTCACGGGCGAGATTGAGGATGTCGTGTTGGCGAGGGGCCAGATTCATGATGGCTTCCTTTGGTGACGGACCATTATAGGCTGCCTAACCGGACGATTTCGGCTAATGTACGCTTTCTTTCAGCTTGTTTTCACATTCGAACATGACCCCAGCCATCGACCTGTTGAAGAAAGCCAAGGCCGTGCACCGGGTGCATAGCTATCAGCACGATCCCAAGGCCCCGTCCTACGGGCTGGAGGCGGCGGAGAAACTCGGCCTGGCACCTGCGCAGGTGTTCAAGACCCTGCTCGCCGCGACCGAGAAGGGCGAGCTGCTGGTGGCGGTGGTACCGGTTGCCGGCAGTCTCGATCTCAAGGCGCTGGCGCTGGCCGCCGGAGCGAAGAAGGCGGACATGGCCGACCCGGCCGCGGCGCAGCGCGCCACCGGTTATCTGCTGGGCGGCATCAGCCCGCTGGGGCAGAAGAAGCGTCTGCGTACCTTTATCGACAGCTCGGCCCGCAATCATTCCAGCATCTACGTCAGCGCCGGGCGGCGCGGCCTCGAGGTGGAACTGGCGGCCGAGGTGCTGGCGCAGCTCACCCAGGCCGGTTTCGCCGAAATCGGTCGCCCATGACTTGAATCGCCTGCGTTCGCGCAGCGAACAGACGACATAACAACAAGGAAACGCGCATGTCCAAATACCTGCTAGCCATCGATCAGGGCACCACCAGTTCCCGTGCCATCATCTTCAGTGCCCAGGGCTTGCCGGTGGCGCGTGCCCAGCAGGAGTTCAAGCAGTACTTTCCGCAGGACGGCTGGGTCGAGCACGATGGCCAGGAAATCTGGCTGTCCACCCTCAAGGTCTGTCGCGAGGCCATCGCCAGCAGCGGTCTGCAGGCGGAGGCGATCGCTGCCATCGGCATCACCAATCAGCGTGAGACCACCCTGGTGTGGGATGCCGCCAGCGGCACCCCCATTCACCCGGCCATCGTCTGGCAGGACCGCCGTACCGCCGATTATTGCGCCGGCCTCAAGGATGCAGGGCACGAGGCCATGGTGTCGGCCAAGACTGGTCTGCTGATCGACCCCTATTTCTCCGCTACCAAGCTGCGCTGGATCCTGGAAAACGTACCCGGCGCCCGCGAGCGTGCGCAGCGCGGCGAGCTGCGCTTCGGTACGGTGGACAGTTTCCTGTTGTGGCGCCTGACCGGTGGCAAGGTGCATCGCACCGATGCCAGCAACGCCTCGCGCACCCTGATGTTCAACATCCACACCCAGCAATGGGATCAGGACTTGCTCGAGCTGTTCGACATCCCTGCCAGCCTGTTGCCCGAGGTGCTCGATTGCGCGGCCGAGTTCGGTCATGCCGAGGCCGAGCTGCTCGGTGCCAGCATCCCGGTGCTGGGCATGGCCGGAGATCAGCAGGCGGCGCTGATCGGTCAGGCCTGCTTCGAGCCGGGCATGGTCAAGAGCACCTATGGTACCGGCTGTTTCATGATCCAGAACACCGGCGATCAGCCGGTGAGCTCGAAGAATCGCCTGCTGACCACCGTCGGCTATCGCCTGGGTGGCAAGGTCACCTACGCCGTGGAGGGCAGCATCTTCGTCGCCGGTGCGGCGGTGCAGTGGCTGCGCGACGGCATCAAGCTGATCAGCCATGCGCGTGACAGCGAGGCGCTGGCCGAGGCCACCGGCGAGGCCTGTGGCGTCTACCTGGTGCCGGCCTTCACCGGCCTGGGCGCGCCGTACTGGGACCCCAAGGCGCGCGGCGCGATCTTCGGTCTGACCCGCGATACCGGGATCAAGGAGATCGTCACCGCCGGCCTGCAATCGGTGTGCTACCAGACCCGCGACCTGCTCGAGGCCATGCGTCAGGACGGCGCCGCGGCGCCCAGCGCGCTGCGGGTGGACGGCGGCATGGTGGAGAACAACTGGGTCATGCAGTTTCTCGCCGACATCCTCGGGGTCAGCGTCGAGCGCCCCGAGGTCACCGAGACCACGGCGCTGGGGGTCGCCTACCTGGCCGGCCTGCAACTGGGGCTCTATCCCGATCTGCAGGCCATTGCCAGTCACTGGCATCGCCAGCATCGCTTCGAGCCGCGGATGAGCGAGACGCACCGTGAGCGCCTCTATGCCGGTTGGCTGGATGCGGTGAAGCGGGTGCGCAGCGAGGGCTGAGCGCCGCAAGAGCGCGGGAGCGGCTGCAGATATGGAGCCTGGGCCGGCGCTGAGCAAGCCGCTTGTGCGGATGGCGCCCAGGGCATCTGGAAAACGGCAACTGTATCTGTTGCCGCTTACCTGGTGCAGGCATGCTGGCCGCTCTTGTCTGGTCAGGAACGCATCATGCCGCTCGAATTTCATCAAGTTGACGCCTTTACCGACCGTCCTTTCGCCGGCAACCCTGCCATGGTCTATCGCCTCGATGACTGGCTCGACGATGCGCTGATGCAGCGCATCGCCGCCGAGCACAACCTGGCCGAGACGGCATTCGTGGTGAAGGAGGGCGAAGCCTGGCATATCCGCTGGTTCACGCCGGCCAGCGAGGTGCCGCTGTGTGGCCATGCGACGCTGGCCAGCGCCAAGGTGCTGTTCGATCTCTATCAGGAAGCGGGCGAGGTGCTGCTGTTCACCTGCCTGTCCGGCGAGCTGCGGGTGACCCGCCAGGGCGAGCGGCTGGAGCTGGATTTCCCGCTGCGCCCGGTGGTGCCGGCGCCGGCATCGCTGCTTGCTCAGGTCGACCGTGCGCTGGGTCTGGCGGCGCAGGCGGTGCTGACCTTGCTCAACGCCGATGGCAGCGTGCAGGAGTTGATGGTGGTGCTGACCAGTGAGGCGCAGGTGCGGGGCTTCGCGCCCAATTTGCCGGCGCTGGCCGAGCTGCCGGGGCTGGGCGTGCTGATCACGGCGCCCGGCGAGCGGCATGATTTCGTCTCGCGCTACTTTGCGCCGAGCATCGGCATCGATGAGGACCCGGTCACCGGCTCCACCCATTGCATGCTCATGCCTTACTGGGCAGAACGCCTGGGGCGCAGCGAACTGAGCGCCTTTCAGTGCTCGGCGCGCGGTGGCGAGCTGCTCTGTCGCCTGGAGGGCGAGCGGGTCAAGATCGCCGGCCATGCGCGGCATATCGCCTCTGGCCGGCTGATGCTCTGATTCAGTTGCTGCTGACCCGGCGCACGCCGCCGGAGTCGGTCAGCTGCAACTGCGCCGCCACGCTGCCCAGAGCCGGGAAGGCCACCAGGTGATCGGCGGCGATGCGGATGCCCACTTCGTCACCCGGCAGGTGGTCGGCATGGCTGGGGAAGATCGATTCCAGCTGGCTGCCGGTGGGTAGCTGCAGGCGATAGAGAGTGGCGGCGCCGAGGAAGGTCTTGCCGACGATGCGCGCCTTCAGCCCGCTGCTCTCATCCGGGACGATGTCGTCCGGACGCAGCAGCACGTCCACTGCGCTGCCCTGTGCCCAGGTATAGGCACGGTTGCCGCGAATCACTCCCAGCTCGGTCTGCACCGTATCCGGGCTGAGCAACTGGCCGCGAATGAAGTAGCCCTGGCCGATGAAGCTGGCGACGAAGGGGGTGAGCGGCTCGTGGTACAGATTGAACGGCGTATCCCACTGCTCCAGGCGGCCCTGATTGAAGACGCCGACGTGGTCGCTGACGGCGAAAGCCTCTTCCTGATCGTGGGTGACCAGAATGGCGCTGGTGCCGCGCGCCTTGAGAATCTCGCGCACCTCATGACTGAGGCGTCGACGCAACTCGCCATCGAGGTTGGAAAAGGGCTCGTCGAGCAGCAGCAGCTGTGGTTCCGGCGCCAGGGCGCGGGCCAGGGCGACACGCTGTTGCTGCCCGCCGGACAGCTCGTGCGGATAGCGTTTGGCCAGGTGACCGAGCTTGACCAGCTCCAGCAGCTCCTGGGTTACGCGCTCGGCGTTGGGTTGTTTGCGAATGCCGAAGGCGATGTTCTCGGCCACGCTCAGGTGGGGAAACAGGGCGTAGTCCTGAAACACCATGCCGATGTGGCGCTTCTCCGGAGCCAGGGTAAAGCCGGCGCGGGAAATCACTTCGCCTGCCAGTTCGATCTCGCCTTCGAGCACCGGCTCGAAACCGGCGATGGCGCGCAGCGTGGTGGTCTTGCCGCAGCCGGAGGGGCCGAGCAGGCAGCCGATGTCACCTGCGTTCAGATGCAGATCGAGGTCCTGCACCACCTTGTGCGCGTGGTAGCCGCAATTCAGCCCGCGCAGTTGCAGCAACGGTTCGCTCATGCGTGGTGATACGCCGGTTCGACCAGCATTTCCAGCAGCGCCTTCTGCGCGTGCAGGCGGTTTTCGGCCTGATCCCAGGCTACCGAGCGTGGGTCGTCGAGCAGATCGACGCTGATTTCCTCTCCGCGGTGGGCCGGCAGGCAGTGCATGAACAGCACGTCCTCGGCCGCGCGGTCGAGCAGTTGCGGGGTCACCTGGTAGGGGCGGAACAGCGCCATGCGCTGTGCGGCCTCGTCTTCCTGGCCCATGGAGGCCCAGACGTCGGTGCTCACCAGGTGGGCGCCGGCCACCGCCTCGCGCGGGTCGCGCAGCACCTGCACGCGCTCGCCGGCCTGGGCGAGGAAACGTGCGTCCGGCTCGTAGCCTGCGGGGCAGGCGACCTTGAGCTGGAAGTCGAACTGCATCGCCGCTTCGATATAGGAGTTGCACATGTTGTTGCCGTCGCCGATCCAGGCCACGGTCTTGCCGGCGATGCTGCCGCGGTGTTCGAGGAAGGTCTGCATGTCGGCCAGCAACTGGCAGGGGTGCAGGTCGTCGGACAGGCCGTTGATCACCGGCACTCGGGACTTGGCGGCGAATTCGGTGAGGTTGCTGTGGGCGAAGGTACGGATCATCACGGCGTCGAGCATGCTCGACATGACGATGGCGGCGTCGCCGATCGGCTCGCCGCGGCCCAGTTGGGTATCGCGCGGCGAGAGGAAGATGGCCTGGCCGCCGAGCTGGATCATGCCGGCTTCGAACGACAGGCGGGTGCGGGTCGAGGCCTTCTCGAAGATCATGCCCAGCACGCGGTTCTTCAGCGGTTCGAACAGCACACCGCGATTGCGCAGGTCCTTCAGCTCGATGCCTCGGCGGATCAGCCCCACCAGTTCGTCCGGTGTGTAATCCATCATCGAGAGAAAGTGTCTGACGCTCATCGTTAACTACCTTTATCACTACAGTTCGCAAGCCCGAGGCGAATGCAAAAAAACGGGAAAACGGCAGGGCTTGCGGCAGAGGCCGCAGGGTGCGACGAAACAGGGGAAGGCGCGATCTTATAAGGAAATGACGAGAAGGCGCAAATTGCCGCCCTCGAACCGGCAAATGGATGTTTTGTAAGTCTTTTCGCAAAGCTGCGTGCGAGATGTCACAAAACTGACATCGTTGCTTGCGCCGCTCTGGAACGGGCCTCTAGGATGCCGCCGCCTTTCCTAGGCAATGCATTGCCCCCGCAACGGGGACATCCATGGAATATATGTGCAAAGGAGTTTTGCATGAAACACGTAGCCTACGCCGCCGCTTTCTCCGCTCTCGCCCTGCTGACTGGCTGTGCCAGCCAGAACGTTAGCCAGCCGACCGTTCCGCTGAACGGCACCGTGCAGACCAACCTGAAGGCCGACGTGAAAGTGGGCGAGCCCATCTCCGGTCAATCTTCGGTGAACATCCTGTTCGGTGTGTTCAAGCTGGGTGGTGATACCCAGTTCGCCGATGGCGTGACCTACGGTGGTGGCGAGGGTGGTTTCGCGCTGGGTCTCGACCCGGTCGCTTCCGCCAAGTCCGCAGCTGCCTACAAGGCAGTCAAGGCCTCGGGTGCCGACGTGATCGTCGCCCCGCGTTACGAAGTGAACGTTCAGGATTACTTCGTGTACAAGACCGTGAGCGTCAGCGTTACCGGCAACAAGGGCACCGTGACCTCCATCCGTTGATTCGGATCGTTGCGACCCTGAATCGGCAGGCATGATGCCTGCCGATTCATGAGACGAACGCTGCTGGCGTCGTCCCCTTGCCCGGCCCATAGTTCGAAGTCTGCGACCTGACCGGTCGTCTCGCATCAGAACAAGAGGCCAGGCCATGACCAAGTCCCTCCATTACCGTGCATGCCATCTGTGCGAAGCCATCTGCGGCCTCGCCATCGAAACCGAGCTCCAGCCCGACGGCAGCACGCAGATCCGCTCGATCAAGGGCGACCCCCAGGACAGCTTCAGCCGCGGCCATATCTGTCCCAAGGCGGTGGCGCTGCAGGACATCCAGAACGACCCCGACCGCATTCGCCAGCCCATGCGCCGCATCGGCGAGCAGTGGCAGGCCATCGCCTGGGACGAGGCCTTCGAGCTGGTCGCCGAGCGCCTCAGCGCGATCCGCGCCGAGCACGGGCAGAACGCCGTGGCCGTGTACCAGGGCAACCCCAGCGTGCACAACTACGGGCTGATGACCCACAGCAACTACTTCCTCGGCCTGCTGAAGACGCGCAACCGTTTCTCGGCCACCTCGGTCGACCAGCTGCCGCATCACCTGACCAGCCATCTGATGTACGGCCACGGCCTGCTGATCCCGATTCCGGACATCGACCACACCGACTTCATGCTGATTCTCGGCGGCAACCCGCTGGCCTCCAACGGCAGCATCATGACCGTGCCGGATGTGGAGAAGCGCCTGAAGGCCATCCAGGCCCGTGGCGGCAAGCTGGTGGTGGTCGACCCGCGGCGCAGCGAGACTGCCGCCATCGCCGATCAGCACCTGTTCGTGCGTCCCGGCAGCGATGCCGCGCTGCTGCTGGCGCTGCTCAATACCCTGTTCGAGGAAGGCCTGACCCGTGGCAGCCATCTGCCGGTGGAGGGGCTGGAGTCCGTGCGCGCGGCCATCGCCGAATTTACCGCCGAAGCCATGAGCGCCCGCTGTGGCGTACCGGCTGCCACCATTCGCCAGCTGGCGCGGGACTTCGCCGCGGCGGACAAGGCGGTCTGCTATGGGCGCATGGGCGTTTCCACCCAGGCCTTCGGCACCCTCTGCCAATGGCTGGTGCAGCTGATCAACCTGGTCACCGGCAACCTCGATCGGGTCGGCGGCGCGCTCTGCACCATGCCCGCGGTGGATCTGGTGGCGAGCACCTCGGGCGGGCATTTCAATCGCTGGCAGAGCCGGGTGTCCGGGTTGCCGGAATACGGCGGCGAGCTGCCGGTCTCGGCGTTGGCCGAAGAGATGCTCACCCCCGGCGAGGGGCAGATCCGCGCGCTGGTCACGGTGGCCGGCAATCCGGTGCTGTCCACCCCCAATGGTCGCCAGCTGGAGCAGGCGCTGCAGGGGCTGGACTTCATGCTCTCGGTGGATTTCTACATCAACGAGACCACCCGTTACGCCGACCTGATCCTGCCGCCGACCGCGCCGCTGGAACACGATCATTACGACACCACCTTCAACGTCTTCGCGGTGCGCAACGTCACCCGCTTCAACGAGGCGATCCTGGCCAAGCCGGAGGGTGCGCTGCACGACTGGGAAATCTTCGTCGGCCTGGCCCAGGCCTTTGCCGCGCGCAATGGCCTGGAACTGAAGCCGACCCTGGCGCCGGAGCAGATGATCGACATGGGGCTGCGCTTCGGCCCCTATGGGGATCGTAGCGAGCGCAAGCTCAGCCTGGCAGCGCTGCGCGATCACCCGCACGGCCTCGATCTGGGCCCCTTGCAGGCGAACCTGGCGGCGCGGCTGAAGACCGCTTCGAAGGCCGTCGAGGCGGCTCCCGACCTGCTGCTGGGCGACCTCGCACGCTTCGCCGCGCAGGTGCCGCCAGCGGCGGACGAACTGCTGCTGATCGGTCGACGCCACGTGCGCAGCAACAATTCCTGGATGCACAACTACCACCGCCTGGTGAAGGGCAAGCCGCGTCACCAGCTGCTGATGAATCCGTCCGACCTGGCCAGCCGTGGCCTGGTCGACGGCCAGCGCGTGCAGGTGCGCTCGCGGGTCGGCAGCATCGAGGTGGAGGTGGCGGCCAGCGACGAGGTGATGGCCGGCGTGGTCAGCCTGCCGCACGGCTGGGGGCATGCCCGCCCCGGCGTGCAGATGGCTATCGCCAGCGAGCAGCCGGGCGCCAGTGCCAACGACCTGACCGACGAGCGCCGCCTCGATGCGTTGTCCGGCAATGCGGTGCTCAATGGCGTGCCGGTCGAGGTGGTGGCCGCATAGCTGCGATCCGGGGTCGTATCAAGGCAAGGGAGCGACGGCAAGGCCGAGCATTGTGCTCGGCTTTTCGCTACAATCGCGCCACCGTGGCGACCGTCGGGTCGCGAAGTCTAT
>MTEW01001188.1_pt1 | contig 161305 bp, 145 predicted proteins | sample 1042681 | NCBI WGS metagenome assembly MTEW01 (sample SAMN06185811, study PRJNA358809) | soil metagenome | isolation source: soil biostimulated with citrate as carbon source | place: India | collected 2015-05-23 | reverse complement strand
ATCTACACCGAAGCCGGCGTACCGGACGGCGTGTTCAACGTCCTCACCGGCAGCGGCCGTGAAGTCGGCCAGTGGCTGACCGAACACCCGCTGATCGAGAAGATTTCCTTCACCGGCGGCACCTCCACCGGCAAGAAGGTGATGGCAAGCGCCTCCAGCTCCTCGCTGAAGGAAGTGACCATGGAACTGGGCGGCAAGTCGCCGCTGATCATCTTCGAAGACGCCGACCTCGACCGCGCCGCCGACATTGCCGTCATGGCCAACTTCTTCAGCTCCGGCCAGGTCTGCACCAACGGCACCCGCGTGTTCGTACCGCGCGCCCTGCAGGCCCGCTTCGAAGACAAGGTGATCGAGCGCGTCAAGCGCATCCGCCTGGGCAACCCGGAAGACGCCAACACCAACTTCGGCCCGCTGACCAGCTTCGCCCACATGGAAAGCGTGCTCGGCTACATCGAAGCCGGCCGCAAGGAAGGCGCGCGCCTGCTGATCGGCGGCGAGCGCGTCACCGACGGTGAATACGCCAAAGGCGCCTACGTGGCCGCTACCGTATTCAGCGACTGCACCGACGACATGACCATCGTCCGCGAGGAAATCTTCGGCCCGGTGATGAGCATCCTGGTCTACGACACCGAAGAAGAAGTGATCCGCCGCGCCAACGACACCGAGTACGGCCTGGCCGCCGGCGTCGTCACCCGCGACCTGGCCCGCGCCCACCGCGTGATCCACAAGCTGGAAGCCGGCATCTGCTGGATCAACACCTGGGGCGAGTCCCCCGCCGAAATGCCGGTGGGCGGCTACAAGCAGTCCGGCGTCGGCCGCGAGAACGGCCTGACCACCCTGGCCCACTACACCCGCATCAAGTCCGTACAGGTCGAGATGGGCGACTACTACTCGGTGTTCTGACCGACACCAGCGCCCAGGCGGCCCGGGGCATACCGGGCCGCACCATAGAACAAGATGCCGTGCCCCGGAGGCGACTCCGGGATTTCTAGCAGGTAAGTCACATGTCCCAAGAATTCGATTACATCATCGTCGGCGCCGGCTCCGCCGGTAACGTGCTGGCCACCCGCCTCACTGAAGATGCCGATGTCAGCGTCCTGCTGCTGGAAGCCGGCGGCCCGGACTACCGCCTGGACTTCCGCACCCAGATGCCCGCCGCCCTCGCCTATCCGCTGCAAGGTCGCCGCTACAACTGGGCGTATGAAACCGATCCGGAACCCTACATGAACAACCGCCGCATGGAGTGCGGCCGTGGCAAGGGCCTGGGCGGTTCCTCGCTGATCAACGGCATGTGCTACATCCGCGGCAACGCGCTGGACTTCGACGGCTGGGCCAAGGCTCCGGGCCTGGAAGACTGGACCTACCTGGACTGCCTGCCCTACTTCCGCAAGGCGGAAACCCGCGACATCGGCCCGAACGACTTCCACGGCGGCGACGGCCCGGTGAGCGTGACCACGCCCAAGACCGGCAACAACCCGCTGTTCCACGCCATGGTCGAGGCCGGCGTGCAGGCCGGTTTCCCGCGTACCGACGACCTCAACGGCTACCAGCAGGAAGGCTTCGGCCCCATGGACCGTACCGTGACCCCGGAAGGCCGTCGTGCCGCCACCGGTCGCGGCTACCTGGACCAGGCGCGCAACCGCCCCAACCTGACCATCGTCACCCACGCCCTGTCCGACCGCATCCTGTTCAGCGGCAAGCGCGCCATCGGCGTCGCATACCTCAAGGGCAACAGCGACACGCCGATCACCGCGCATGCCCGCCGCGAAGTGCTGGTGTGCAGCGGCGCCATCGCTTCGCCGCAACTGCTGCAACGTTCCGGCGTCGGCCCGGCGGCCCTGCTGCGCGATCTCGACGTGCCGGTCGTACATGACCTGCCGGGCGTGGGAGCCAACCTGCAAGACCACCTGGAGCTGTACCTGCAGTACGCCTGCAAGGAACCGGTCTCGCTGTTCCCGGCCCTGCAATGGTGGAATCAGCCGTCCATCGGTGCGCAGTGGCTATTCCTCGGTACGGGCCTCGGCGCCAGCAACCAGTTCGAAGCCGGCGGCTTCATCCGCACCCGCGAGCAGTTCGAGTGGCCGAACATCCAGTTCCACTTCCTGCCGGTGGCGATCAACTACAACGGCAGCAATGCCGTGAAGGAACATGGCTTCCAGGCCCACATGGGCTCCATGCGCTCGCCAAGCCGTGGTCGCATTCACCTGAAGTCGAAGGACCCGCGCCAGCACCCGAGCATCCTGTTCAACTACATGTCCCACGAACAGGACTGGCAGGAATTCCGCGACGGCATCCGCATCACCCGTGAAATCATGGGCCAGCCCGCACTTGACCCGTACCGTGGCCGCGAGCTGAGCCCGGGTGCGAACCTCAAGTCCGATGCCGAGCTGGACGAGTTCATCCGTACCCACGCGGAAACCGCCTTCCACCCGTCCTGCTCCTGCAAGATGGGCACCGACGACATGGCGGTAGTGGACGGCCAGGGCCGCGTGCACGGCATGGAAGGCCTGCGGGTGGTGGACGCGTCGATCATGCCGGAGATCATCACCGGCAACCTCAACGCGACCACCATCATGATCGCCGAGAAGATCGCCGACCGAATCCGTGGCCGCAAACCGCTGCCGCGCAGCACCGCTGACTACTACGTGGCGGGCGCCAAGCCGGTGCGCGGCACGCCGGTTCGCAAGCTGTAAGGTTTCGGCGTCAACTGAAAAGGCCCCTGGTGCATGGCACCAGGGGCCTTTTACTTTGGATTACGCACTTTGAAGGCAAACCTTCGGGCTGCTCAGCAAATTAATTCGCCCCCACAAGAAGAGCGCAGCGGTTCAATCCTGCACAGGCGGCTCCCTCTCCCTCTGGGAGAGGGTCGGGGTGAGGGGGCTCCACACGGCACGGTCCAACCACGGACAGGGCGCCAACAGACGAGCGCGCAGCCCGACCTCCGCTTGTTGGGTTTCGTTCCTCTACCCAACCTACGACTGGGGGGACGAATTCATTCACCCCCGTGCATTCCAGGGCAAACCTTCGGCCTGCTTGGCGAATGAATTCGCCCCTGCAACAACGACATCCTGCAAGCCCTACTCTGGCAAATCCTGGCGGATCATCCAGTGCCCGCTGGGTGGCATCAGGTGGCTGATATCGAAGCGCTGGAGGTTGTTTCGGTCGATGACCTCGATGCGCGGACTCACACGCCGCGGCGACTGCTTGCCCTCCAGCGCGCGGATCGCCAGGTCCACCGCGACCCGCGCCTGGACTACCGGTGAATCCGTGGGTGAGGCCAGCACGGAACCGTCGGTGATGGACTCCAGGACCCGCTCGGTGGCATAGAGCGATACCACCTGCGCCTTGTAGCGACTGCCCGCCGCACGCACCAGCTGTCCGGCGAAGGCGGCGGCTTCGGCGTTGCCGAGGATGTAATCCAGCTCCGGCTCCCGGGCCAGCAGCTGGCGCACCAGGATGGCCTGGGTGGAACGGTCCACCGCGCCGTAGCCACCCGCTATCAGGGTCACCCCGCCCTGCGAGCCGAACGCCTTCAGGCCTCGCTCGGCGTCAGCGACCCAGCCGGCATCCTCGGGGCCGGGCAACCAGCCGACGCGCACCGGGCGTCCGCCACTGTGTTCACGGATGTAGGTCATGGCCGCCGTGGCCATATCGGCGAAATCCACCTGGGCTCGGGCGGTGATGCCCGGGCAGTCGATGCGGTTGATCAGGTCGATCACCGGCACTTTGTCCCGCTGCAGCAGGGCGATTTCATCGCACAGACCCTTGGCGCTGATGGCGGCGATCACATAGGCGTCGGCGGCGAGCTGGCCGCAGCGGGTCAGCTGCGCCCGCTGCATGTTCGGGAACTGGTAACCGCCGGCCTCATACACGCCAAGCTGTACGCCCTGGCGTTGGGCTTCCTCATCCAGCCCCCAGGCCACGCCCCACCAGTAGCGGTCCATGCCATGGGGCAACAGGGCGCAGATGCGCCAGGGCTTGCTCGCGCTGGTGAGCGGCCGGTAACTGGCATCGCGTCCATCCACCTCGACCTGCAGCGGAAACCACTCCGCAGCGAAACAAGGGGCGGCGCTCATCCAGCTCAGCAGCAGCGCACAGAGGATCCGCATGGAGTCATTCCTTCCATGGCAAGGGTTGGGTGGTCCGGATAGTGGCAAGCCTAGCAGCCGGCGGCTAGTGCGCCGGGCTCCATGGAGGCTGGAAAGGGAGCTGGCCGGCGCCTAAAGTGCGCAGGGTCCCTTACGCAAGGATCGACATGGCCGAGCCCGTATCCCTCGATGCCCGCACCGCCCGCATGCTGCCCTGGCTGGTGGCGGTGGCCTTCTTCATGCAGGCCCTCGACGGCACCATCCTCAATACCGCCCTGCCCGCCATGGCCCGCGACCTGGCCGAGGACCCGCTGCGCATGCAGTCGGTGGTCATCGCCTACATGCTCACCGTGGCCCTGCTGATTCCGGCCTCCGGCTGGATCGCCGACCGCTTCGGCACACGCCGCGTGTTCTTTGGTGCAGTACTGCTGTTCAGTCTGGGCTCATTGTTCTGCGCCCTGTCCGCCACCCTGCCGCAACTGGTGGGTGCACGGGTGGTGCAAGGCCTCGGCGGCGCGCTGATGATGCCGGTGGGACGGCTGGTCGTGCTACGTGCCTATCCCCGCACGGAACTGGTGCGGATCATGAGTTTCATCACCCTGCCCGGCCTGCTCGGTCCGCTCATCGGTCCGACCCTGGGCGGCTGGCTGGTGGAGTACGCCAGCTGGCACTGGATCTTCCTGATCAATATACCGGTGGGCCTGGTCGGGGGTTTCGCCGCCTGGCGCTTCATGCCCGACCTGCGCGGTAGCGGACCGGTGCGCCTCGACCTGGTCGGTTTCCTGCTCTTCGGCACCGCCATGGTGCTGATCACCATCGCCCTGGAAGGCCTGGGGGAACTTCACCTGCCCCACGTGCGAGTGATGCTCCTGCTGCTCGGCGGCCTGGCCTGCCTCGCCGTCTACTGGCTGCATGCGGTGCAGGTCGAACGACCGTTGTTCGCGCCGTCACTGTTTCGCACCCGGACCTTCGCCGCGGGCATCCTCGGCAACCTCTTTTCGCGTCTGGGCAGCGGCGCCCTGCCCTTCCTCACGCCGCTGCTGTTGCAGGTGGCACTGGGTTATCCACCGGCCCAGGCGGGAATGACCATGATCCCCCTGGCCCTCGCGGCCATGGCCGCGAAACCCGTGGCCAAGCCCTTGCTCGACCGTCTCGGCTATCGCCGCCTGCTGCTCGGCAACACGGTGCTGCTGGGCATGATGATCGCCAGTCTGTCGCTGATCGACGCCAATACCCCCTATCCACTGCTGCTCCTGCACCTCGGTGCACTGGGGGCGGTGAACTCGATGCAGTTCACCGCGATGAATACCGTCACGCTGCTGGACCTGGAAGACCACCAGGCCAGCAGCGGCAACAGCCTGCTCTCCGTGGTGATGCAGCTGTCCATGAGCCTCGGCGTGGCGGTGGCGGCAGCGCTTCTCGGCGGCTTCGGCAAACCCGATGCGCCCAGCGTGCTGGAGGCCTTCCAGGCCACCTACCTGTGCGTCGGCGTGCTGACCCTGCTGGCAGCGGCGATCTTCTTCCAGTTGCCGGCGGACAGCGGCCGCGCCCTACGCCGCGTGCAACGCGATATCGACGAGTGACGGGGGAGGCGCGCAGGAGCCTGCTAAACTGCGCGCCATTTCGACTTCCAGGCCCGTCCCGTGACCACCACCGCCTTCTCCTCCCTGTCCCTCTCCGAGGCCACCCTGGCCAACCTGGAGACCCTGGGCTATCGCGACATGACGCCAATCCAGGCCCAGGCCCTGCCGCTGATCCTCAAGGGCCAGGACCTGATCGCCCAGGCCAAGACCGGCAGTGGCAAGACCGCCGCCTTCGGCATCGGCCTGCTGGAGCCGCTCAACCCGCGCTACTTCGGCTGCCAGGCGCTGGTGCTCTGCCCTACCCGCGAACTGGCCGACCAGGTGGCCAAGGAAGTCCGGCGCCTGGCCCGCGGCCACGGCAACATCAAGGTGCTGACGCTCTGCGGCGGCGTTCCATTCGGGCCCCAGGTGGGTTCGCTGGAGCACGGCGCCCACGTCATCGTCGGCACCCCCGGCCGGGTCCAGGAACACCTGCGCAAGGGCACCCTGGTGCTCGACGGACTCAACACCCTGGTGCTGGACGAAGCCGATCGCATGCTCGACATGGGCTTCTACGACAGCATTGCCGACATCATCGGCCAGCTCCCGGCGCGCCGGCAGACGCTGCTGTTCTCCGCCACCTACCCGGCCGGCATCGCCCAGTTGGCCAAGACCTTCATGCGCGAACCGCAGCAGGTGAAGGTGGAGGCCCTGCACGACGACAGCCAGATCGAGCAGCGCTTCTACGAGATCGATCCGCGCCAGCGCATGGATGCCGTGCTGCGCCTGCTGCAAAGCAACCGCCCGCAGTCCTGCGTCGCCTTCTGCCATACCCGCCAGCAATGCCAGGAGCTGGAAGCCCATCTGCGCGACAACGGCATTTCCGCGCAGTCGCTGCATGGCGACCTGGAACAGCGCGAGCGCGACCAGGTGCTGGCGCTGTTCGCCAACCAGAGCTGCAGCGTGCTGGTGGCCACCGACGTCGCCGCCCGTGGCCTGGATATTGCCGGGCTGGAAGCGGTGATCAACGTCGAACTGTCCCGTGATCCGGAAGTGCATATCCACCGTGTCGGCCGCAGCGGCCGCGCCGGCGAGAAGGGCCTGGCCCTGAGCCTGGTGGCACCGGCCGAAGCCAACCGTGCCCAGGCCATCGAAGACCTGCAGCAGTCGCCGCTCAACTGGCAGCGCATCGATGAGCTGATCGTGAAGAACCGCGATCCCCTGCTGCCGCCCATGGCCACCCTGTGCATCAACGGCGGCCGCAAGGAGAAGCTGCGCCCCGGCGATATCCTCGGCGCCCTCACCGGTGAAGCGGGAATTCCCGGCACCCAGGTGGGCAAGATCGCCGTCTTTGACTTCCAGGCCTTCGTCGCGGTCGAGCGCGGCATCGCCAAGCAGGCACTCAAGCGTCTCAGTGAAGGGAAGATCAAGGGGCGTAGCTACAAGGTCCGCATCCTCTAAACGTGGCTCCGACCCAGGACCTATCTGGGGCTGGGTAGGCCGTGGCGGGCGAAGATGGCTTGATAGGTCCCGTCTTCGCGCATCCCCTGCATCGCCTGGTCGAACTCCTCCACCAACTGCCGATGCCGTGGATGGCTGCGGCGCACCAGGATATGCAGGCCGTTCTCGCTGAGCGGCCGGGGCAGGAATTCCAGCCGCTCGCGAATGCCCGCAAGCTCGCGATTGAGATAGAAACGCGCCACCAGTTCGTCTTCCAGGGTCAGCTGGACGCGTCCGGCCGCCAGCATCCGCGCGCCCATCTGGAAGTCCTTCACCGGCACCTTGTTCAGGCCCGCGTCGGCATCGAAGCTCGGCAGGTAGCTGTAGCCGCGCACCACGGCAATGCTGCTGTTTTTCAGATCGGCCGGCGCCCGGAACCGGACATCACTGCCCTTGCGCTTGAGGAAGAGGATGCGATTAGTCAGGTAGGGGCTGGAGAACTGGCCGTAGCTGGCTCGCTCATCGCTGTACCAGGCGTTGACGATCAGGTCGTACTCGCCGACCTGAACCCCGCGCAGGGCGCGAGCCCAGGGCACCTGCACGAACTCGGGGCGGTGGCCGGCGCGCTTGAATGCGGTGCTTACCAGCTCGGTCGCCAGGCCATTGCCCGGCAGGCTGGCATCGGTGAAGGGCGGCCAGACATCGGCAGCCATGCGCAAGGTCTCAGCAGAAGCACTCGCGGCGGCGAGCAGCAGCGCGAGGAAGGCAAAACCACAGCGTCGTCTCATGCGAAGGCATCCGAGAACAGGTCCGGCCGGAAGGTAGCCAAGACTGCACGAAAATTGCGGCAGCGACCAGATATCCGGTACGTCCGTACCTGGTCACCCCTTCGATGTGACTCGCGCCGCGCGCCAGCATCGAATGCGACAGGGTGGCTGACAGCGTCACCCGCTGCCCTTAGGCTGTACGCGGCAGCACAGCCGTACCCGGACATTCGCCCACAAGGCCCCTATGCCCTCGACCCGATTCAATGAAACGCTGCGCCGCCTCTGGGCGCGGGACAAGTTCAGCTACAGCCTGCGCGTCTTCGTCGCCCTCACCGGGAGCATGGCGCTGTGCTGGCAGCAGGACCGCCTGGACCTGCTGATTCCACTCTTCCTCGGAATCATCGCCAGCGCTCTCGCGGAAACCGATGACAGCTGGCAGGGCCGCCTGACGGCGCTGCTGGTGACCCTCGCTTGCTTCAGCGTCGCCTCGCTGTCGGTGGAGCTGCTGTTCCCCTATCCCTGGATCTTCGTCAGCGCCCTGGCCCTGGCCAGCTTTGGCCTGACCATGCTCGGCGCCCTTGGCGAGCGCTACGCCACTATCGCGTCGGCGACATTGATCCTTTCCATCTACACCATGATCGGCGTCGACCAGCGCGGCGGCGCGCTCACCGATCTCTGGCAGGAACCCGCCCTGCTCGTGGCCGGCGCCGCCTGGTACGGCCTGCTCTCGGTGCTCTGGCAAGCGCTCTTCACCCACCAGCCGGTGCAGCAGAGTCTCGCCAGGCTGTTCCGCGAGCTGGGGCAGTACCTCAAGTTGAAATCGACGCTCCTGGAGCCGGTGCGCCAACTCGACGTGGAAGCCCGCAGGCTGGAACTGGCACGGCAGAACGGCAAGGTGGTGGCGGCACTGAACGCGACAAAGGAAATCATCCTGCACCGGGTCGGCAATGGCCGGCCCGGCCCCAAGGTCAGCCGCTACCTCAAGCTGTACTTCCTGGCGCAGGACATCCACGAGCGCGCCAGCTCCTCCCACTACGCCTACAACGAACTGGCCGAAGCCTTTTTCCACAGCGACGTGCTGTTCCGCTGCCAGCGCCTGCTGCGCCAGCAGGGTGGTGCCTGCCAGGCGCTGGGGCGTGCGATTCAGATGCGCCAGCCCTTCGACTACCTGGATGGCGCCCAGGCCCTGGAAGACCTGAACAAATCCCTGGAACACCTGCGCATCCAGAGCAATCCGGCCTGGCGCGGTCTGCTGCGTTCGCTCAACGCACTGGCGAGCAACCTCGGCACCCTCGACCGCCTGCTCATCGATGCCAGCAATCCCGATGCCCTCGCCGAAGCCCAGGACGCCAGCCTACTGGATCGCTCGCCAAAGGGGCTGAAGGATGTCTTCGAACGCCTCAGGCAGAACCTCACACCAACCTCGCTCGTGTTCCGCCACGCGCTGCGCATGGCCGTGGCCTTGACCGCCGGTTACGGCATGCTGCACCTGATCCACCCCGAGCAGGGCTATTGGATCCTGCTGACCACAGTGTTCGTCTGCCAGCCCAACTTCGGCGCGACCCGACGCAAGCTGGTCCAGCGGATCATCGGCACGCTGCTCGGCCTGGCGCTGGGCTGGGCACTGTTCGACCTGTTCCCCAGCGCTCTGGTGCAATCGGTCTTCGCAGTGGTCGCCGGAGTGATCTTCTTCGCCAACCGCGCCACCCGCTACACCCTGGCCACCGCCGCGATCACCCTGATGGTGCTGTTCTGCTTCAACCAGGTCGGCAACAGCTACGGTCTGTTCCTGCCGCGTCTGGTGGACACCTTGCTGGGCGCGCTGATCGCCGGCCTGGCGGTGATCTTCATCCTGCCCGACTGGCAGGGTCGCCGGCTCAACCAGGTGGTGGCCAACACCCTTGCCTGCAACAGTCGCTACCTGCGGCAGATCATGCAGCAGTACGCCATCGGCAAACGCGACGACCTGGCCTACCGCCTGGCCCGGCGCAACGCCCACAACGCCGACGCCGCACTGTCTACCACCCTCTCCAACATGCTCATGGAACCGGGCCACTTCCGGAAGGAAGCGGACATCGGCTTCCGCTTCCTGGTGCTCTCGCACACCTTGCTCAGCTACCTCTCCGCGCTCGGCGCGCACCGCAGCGAAACCCCTGGTGAAGCCCTGACGCCGACCATCAACCAAGCCGCCGAACAAATTGCCGAGAGCCTGGACTGCATCGCCCAGGGCCTGACCGACCGCCGTCCGATCAGCATCCATCGCGATGAGGAAGATGCCCTCGCCAAGGCCCTGGAACAGCTTCCCGAAGACATGGACGACCGCCCGCGCCTGGTGCAGACCGAGCTTGGGCTGATCTGCCGACAGCTGGGAGCGCTGAGGACGCTGGCGGCGCATTTGTTGAATGAGGGGAAGGTGGCGTAATCGTCTCACGCGGAGCTGCAGATTCTTTGTAGGGGCGAATTCATTCGCCAAGCAGGCCGAAGGTCTGCCCTTCGCGACCAAAGGGGGCAGCTGCGCCACCCTTGGCGAATGAATTCGCCCCTACAGATGAGTCAGAGCCAGCAGGCATCCCAGAACGGGTAATCCCCTACCTGCTCCACCAGGCCTGCCCGCAAGGGGTTGGCGACGATGTAGCGCGCCACCTTGCGGATGTCCTCTTCATGCCTCAGCGCATGATCGTGGAAGCCCGCCTGCCAGACCGTCCCATTGGTTTCCACGTGCAATCCCAACTGTCTGGCAGAGCGCCCCTTGAACACCTTGATCACAGTCGAGAGTCCGATGGGGCCGTTCAGTTGGACCAGCCAGTGCAAGTGGTCCGGCATCAGCACCCAGGCCAGGGAATTGACCACATTCTGCTCATGCAATCGGCGCAGCTCGGCAACCGTCATGCGGGCGCAATGGAAGTCCCTGAACAAGGGCCGACGGTCTTCGGTGGTCGTGGTGATGTGATAGATCTGGCCAGCCCGCGAAACCCGTCCTTTGAATAAATCGTCCCTCGGCATATCCATTGCCCTCCTGATGCAGAAGGCGATGACTCTATGCGGCGACAAACGACTGCTGGGCCGGCGCACTGCGACGAAAAGACTGATCCAACCTACAGAAGGCGCCGATGGCGTGTAGGGGCGAATTCATTCGCCAAGGGATGCGGAGCAGCCCCCTGTGCCCTGGACATCGGCAGACCTTCGGTCTACTTGGCGAATGAATTCGCCCCTACAGGATGTTTGCCTTCAGGTCCAAGTACCCCTACTCCCCCATCAACTCCCTGATCGTCTCCCCCACCTTCCGCACCGCGGCTTCGATGCTTGGGGTGGGCTTGGAGGAGTAGTTCATACGCAGGCAGTTCCGGTACTTGCCGGAGGCGGAGAAGATGCTGCCGGCGGCGATCTGTACACCTTTGGGCAGCAAGGCGCGGTTCAGGCGCAGGGTGTCGAAATCCTCGGGCAGTTCCACCCAGAGCATGAAGCTGCCCTGGGGCCGGCTGGCGCGGGTGCCTTCTGGGAAGTAGCGCATCACCCAGTCGATCATCTGGTCGCGGCTGTGCTGGTACTGGGTGCGCATGCGCCGCAGGTGGGGTTCGTAATGGCCCTTGCCGATGAATTCGGCCAGCGCCAGTTGCGGCTGGGTCGCGGTGGCACCGGTTGAGATGTATTTCATGTGCAGCACCCGGTCGAGATAGCGCCCAGGAGCGATCCAGCCGACGCGGATGCCCGGCGCCACCGTCTTGGAGAAGGAGCTGCAGAGCAGCACGCGGCCGTCGTCGTCGAAGGACTTGATGGTGCGCGGGCGCGGGTACTGGTAGGCGAGGTCGCCGTACACGTCGTCCTCCAGGATCGGCACGTCGTAGCGCTGAGCCAGGGTGACCAGGGCGCGCTTGCGTGCCTCCGGCATGATGTAGCCCAGCGGGTTGTTGCAGTTCGGGGTGAGCTGGATGAGCTTGATCGGCCACTGTTCCAGGGCCATTTCCAGTGCTTCCAGGCTGATGCCGTTGAGCGGGTCCGTGGGCAGTTCCAGGGCCTTCATGCCGAAGCCCTTCAGGGTCTGCATGGCACCGTGGAAGCTCGGCGAATCCACCGCGACTATGTCCCCCGGCTCACAGGTGGAGCGGATCGCCACCGACAGCGCTTCATGGCAGCCGGTAGTGATGACGATATCGCTGGCGGGGATCTGGCAGCCGGAATCCAGCGCCAGGCGTGCCACCTGTTCGCGCAGCGCCTCGGTGCCATAGATGCTGTCGTAGTAGAGGCCGCTGCCGTCCTGGCGCCGGCTGATCTGGCCGAGGCTGCGCAGCAACGGTTTCAAGGTCGGGCTGGTGATATCCGGCATGCCTCGGCCGAGCTGCAGGACGTTGTCCTTGGCGCTGCGTTTGATCAGGTCGAGCACGTCGTTCCACTGCGACACATCCACCGGCCGCTGCGGCGCCCGGCTCATCGCCGGCAGCGCGGGTGTCTGGCGGCGCGGCGGCACGAAGTAGCCGGACTTCGGCCTGGGCTCGGCCAGGCCACCGTCCTCGAGAATCCGGTAGGCCTGCTGCACCGTGCTCAGGCTCACGCCGTGCTCCTGGCTCAGGGCGCGTACCGACGGCAGGCGGTCGCCGGGGCGGTAATAGCCCTGTTCGATGCGTTCACCGAGGGTTTCGGCCAGCTTGATGTAGAGCTTCATGACAGTCTCCCGAATCGGAGTGAGCCCGCAGCAGAACCATTACAGATGGGTGCTGAACCAGGGATTCAGATAGAAAACCACGCAATCTGTATGAAAAAAATATACAGATCGTGAATCTGTATTGAGAAATTACCGACGGCCATCATGTTCCCACCCCGATCCACCACAGGGCATGAGGAACGCAATGATGAACGGCCTGAGCGATGTACGCCTGACCCTCCACGCAGGGGAACTGGAACAGGAACGGCGCACGCCTGTATCCCTGGCACCGGCCCTGTCGGATAACCGCTGGGACCGTTTCTGGATGCGCCTGCAAACCCGCCGCAAGCTACTGGAGCTGGACGATCATGCCCTGCGGGACATCGGACTGACCCGCGACCAGGCGCTGGAGGAAGCCCTCAAACCCTTCTGGAAAGTCTGATCGCCGGACACGCCTTCGACCCTATGCTGCGCGACTGTCAGGGCCAGGGCTTCCAATCGCGGGAGGGCTTGTTCAATGGCGCTTGCAGGGTCTGGAAGCCGGGTTGCGCCTGGAGCTTGCGCAAGCCTTCGGCCAGTCGCTGGTCCACGTATTTGCCTCGGGGGTTATCCGGCACCAGCCAGCGCACCGGATAGAGACCGAAGTCCTGCGCACGCAGTTGTTCACGCAGGCCGAGGCGATCGATTTCGTGTTCGGTCTCGTTCACCGCGAAGACGTAGCCGTCGATGCGCCCGCGCACCAGCTTCTGCAGGCTGGCTTCGATGCTGTTGCCGGACAGCGCCGGGAAGCCCAGCCAGGGCGCATGGGCCCGATCCGTCTCGACCTGGTAAGGAAACGCCAGGCTGCGCAGGGCCGGCGTCACGACCGGCGCGGCGAGTTGTTCCTGCAGTTCATCGACGCGCCAGCTGTGCCCGAGCAAGGGTTGCAACTGTGCCTGTTGCCCGGCGTCCAGACCACTGGCAGCCACTCGTTCGGCGCTGAGCACATGGGCCGGGTCAAGCAGTTGGGCAACGTTCAGGCTGTTGGCACGCCGGGTGAACAGGCCGAAGCGCACCTCCCAGAGCAGGCCGGAGCCGTAGCGCAATCCGGCCGGCAGGCGCGGCAGGTTGCCGAGAAAGGGCACCTGGAACTCGCATTGGGCGTTCTGCAGCAAGTGAAAGGTGCGCGCGAACGGGATGATCTGCAGCTCGAAATCGATGTCCGGAAGTTGCTGGTCGATGGCGCGGACCAGGTCCAGCAGGGGTCCGCTGCCATTCGCCTCGGCCAACCCGGGCACTTCGGCCACCGCCACCCGCCATTGCTCGGCGGCCGCGACGGCGCTGGCCCCACTCAGGCACAAACTGAGACACAGCAACGAGAATCGGCGCATGGATCACCCCGGCGGAACGGTACGCCTGAGTATAGGTGCGCGCTCTAGCGCAGCAGGCTGGCCGTCCGCTGGATCGCATCCTGATGGGCGGAGACGAGGGACAGTCCGCCGCCGGCGTCCAAGGCATTCAGCGGAGGCGCCAGCTTGCGATAGGCGGCGAGTTGTTCGAGGGCTGGCAAGCGCACCGGTCGGCCGTCATCGCGCAGGGCATGGAAGAGTCCCAAATTGACCAGATCGACCAACCCGAGCCTTCCCCCCGTGTCGACGTCCCACTGCCGGGCGCTGCGCACCACGTCGATGTAGCTCTGATCCACAGCCCATTTGTTCAGCACGATCACACTCAGGGACTGGCCGTATTCCTGGCAAAGACGTGCGTAGACCTCCGGACTCGGGACCTGGCTGGCATCCTTGAACGCAGAGAGCACCGCCAGATCACCCACATCGCAGAGCAGGCTGGCCAGCATTGCATGATCCGGCGAGGTGAAGCCCAGGGGGCGGGCAAGCACCGCGCTGATTGCCGCATGGCGCGTGAGGCGTCCCCAGACGCCGACGAACAATTGCTTGTGGGCGGCGCTGTGGAGCGTGAAGAGGCTTTTCAGGCTGTGGATCAGGGTGATGCGGTCCACCTCCTGCAAGCCGAGCAGGCGAATCACGTCCTCCAGCGTCCGCGGGGGCGTGCTGGAACGGAACATGATGCTGGAGGCATGCTTCATCAGCAGTGCGCTGAGCGCGGGGTCCTTGCTGATGACCTGCTTCAACCGGGCGACGGACACGTTCGGGTCGGCCAGGGCGCGGCGGATGTCGAGGGTGATCATCGGCAGGCTGGGCAGTTGTTCTTCGCCATTCATCAGCTGCGTGACCACCTTGCGGTAGATCGAGTAATCCGACTCTGCTGCGCTCAACACGGTTCTCCCCTTTTTTGTGGCCGCAGTGTAGCCACATGCCATCACGGCGCCCATGGGAAAGCACCTGCAATCGGACAGATTGCTCAGGGGAGCGATACGCCGTAAGGCTTGGCGAGTTTCTTCAGCCGACCATCGGCACGCATCTTCTTCAGTACGCGACCGATATCGTCACGCAGTTGTCGATGGGATTCCCCCCTGGGCAACGCGAAGTAACCGACCTGGGTATCGATCACCGGCGCAAGCTTGCGCACTTGAGCATCGATACCCAACTCGTCGATGCGCGGACGGGAATCCCGTTCGTTGCTGGCGACGAGATCGGCCCGGCCCGCCATCAGCAGCTTGAACGCCAATTCCACCGAGGGCGTTACGTGCTGGTCGAGCTGGACGCGCATGGCCTCGAAGCGCTCACCGTAGATCCAGCCATGAATGATGGCGATGCGTTTTCCCTTCAGGCTTGCCACGGTGCCGTCCCAGGTCACCGGCGAGTCACTGCGCGCATAGAACACCACGCTGTCGCGATAGAAACCAGGCTCGGCGAACTGGAAGCGCAACTCCCGGGCGGCCGTGCGGTACGGTCCGATCAGCACATCGGCGCGGCCCTCTTCCACCAGTTTCTGGGCGCGGGCCCAAGGGTAGCTTTCGAAGCGCACCTGATCGCCGAGGTCCTTGGCGATCGCGCGCATCACATCGATGCCCAGGCCGCTGGGGACTCCTTTGGCATCGAGGACATAGAGACCGGGGAATTCAGTACCGACCGCGAGCAATTCGCGGCCATTGGCGAAGGGGACAAGGCCCAGCACCCAGAGAATGACGCAGAGGATGCGGAAACTCGGACGCATGTCCGCGGGCCTCGGTCTGCTGCTACTTCAGAGCCTAGCAGCCGGCGTTGCGCTCAGCCCGGCAGTTCTCGCCAGGTGAGGTACACGCGCAGGTCGAACTCCAGTTGGTGATAGCCCGGGAGCATGTGCTCGCAGAGTTGGTAGAAGGCCTTGGTGTGATCGCGTTCTTTCAGGTGCGCCAGTTCGTGGACCAGGATCATCTGCAGGAACTCCGGAGCCGCTTCCTTGAACAGCGAGGCGACGCGGATTTCCTTCTTCGCCTTGAGCTTGCCGCCCTGCACCCGCGAAATCGCGGTGTTAAGCCCAAGCGCCTTGTGCACCACGTCGAGCTTGTTGTCGTAGAGCACCTTGTCCGGCGCCGGCGCGTTGCGCAGGTGCTCCTGCTTGAGCGTCATCGCGTAGTTGTACAACGCCTTGTCGCTCTGCACTTCGTGGCGGCCCGGATAGCGCCGCTCCAGATATTCGGCGAGACGGCCGGCGGCCATCATCTTTGCCACTTGTTCCTGGAGGTGGGCCGGATAGCCGTGCAGGTACTTGAGACTGGTCATGACGAAGCGGTGGAAATGGGAGGCGCGACAGTGTACCCGAGCAGGGCCTTCAGGATGCGCCTTCCAGACAAGTCGACCGCGCCCTGGAAAGTTCCCAAGGGCTTTGCAACGCAGTTCAATTTTCAAGCAAGTTCCCTGTCGCGCGCGCCACGTGCATCGCTGATAGCACCGAGCCAGAGCCTTTCAAAAAACCGGCGCGGCTGATGGGAAAATTTCCTTATTCATCAAGGCCGGTCATATCCGGCCGTTTTCGCCGGCCCGCAAAAAAGCAGTAGCGCAATACTGGCCAACGCTTATCTGGACGTATTTTTGACGCCAATATGCCGACGACCGGTACCTGACAACGCGTCAGTGCCTTCCGTATAAAGCGTTCGCGAGACGGCCAAACGCCTTCGGACGAAACGGCAGGCAACTGCCACCTGCAACCTTCACTTTTGGTTCGAGCGATTTTGGCCGGAACGCCGTCCTGCAACTGTGCGACGTGGATTCGCAGCGCCCGACCGGAAGTTCCTTTCGAGAACTCCGTCATGATCGACCTTTCCACCTGGAACCTGACCCTGCCCGTAGGTGTGCCCGCCGTCACCATCGAGACGCCCCTGCTGGTGGGTGGCTACCGCGACTATTACTTCCAGAACGACAGCACCACCATCCGCTTCTGGGTTCCGGTCAATGGCACCACCACGGCCAATGCGACTTACCCACGCAGCGAACTGCGCGAAACCTATGCCGACGGCAAGCTCCGTAACTGGCTCTACCCAAGCGCCGACAACCTGCTCAGCGCCAATCTCGCCGTCAGCCAGGTGCCCTCCACCGGCAAGCTGGTGATCGGCCAGATCCATGCCTATGGCAGCACCAGCCCGCTGCTCAAGCTGGAGTACCAGTTCAAGACCAAGACGCAGACCGCGAACATCGTTGCCAAGGTGCGCAATTCACCGACCGACGAAACCAGCACAGTGATCCCGCTGCTGAGCGGCATCCCGCTGAACCAGCGCTTCAGCTATGTGATCGATCTGTCGCCCCAGGGCCTGCTCAGCGTGATGGTCAACGGCAGCCTGTGGAGCCAGCAGCTCTCCACGGCGTGGGCGCCGAAGTCGTTGTACTTCAAGGCCGGGGTATATGCGCAGGACAACGAGGGGTACGAGACGGAAGCGGGCGCGGCGACCTTCTACAGCTTGAAGATCGAGCATCGGGTGCCTTGAACAACACCCTCTCCCTCTCCCCTAACCCCTCTCCCTGAAGGGCGAGGGGAACTCAATCGCGCCACGCTTGAGTGCCTGCCCCAGAAACCACTCTGAACTTGCCGGCAGATTCAAAAGCTCCAGGCGCGAGTCACCCATCCCCTCTTCAGGGAGAGGGGCCGGGGGAGAGGGTGACGGGTTCCAGGCACCTTGCCAGGACCTTGGCATTGAGCAACGAACAGGGATCGCCCGCCAGATAGCTGCGATACACCCTCAGCAGGTCTCCCTCGCTGATCCGGCAGTCTCCAGCCGGGCACTGGCTGGCGAACTCGAAGCGTCCGGTTGGCGGGTCAGCCAGGCGAATCTTCAGCGACGGCCAGCCAGAGGGTTTCGCCGCCGACGGGGTGAACAGCCAGACGCCCTTGCGCTGAACCAGGTCGCCTCCGGCTTCGGCATAGTCGAAGACGAACATCAGGGTGCGCGAAGTCTTGGTGGTGCAGTCAGTGCGATCCAGGCACTGCTGCGGATCACTGGATACCGGCTCGGGCGGCGGCACGGGAGCCACCGGCGGCTGGCCGGCACATCCTGCGAGCAGCAGCGAAAAGCCCATCGTCAGGGACAGTCTCATCGGAAACTCCTGTTGCCGGATACGAAAGAGCCCCGCAGTGCGGGGCTCCTCGTGAAACGCGAGGGGATCAGTTGACCTTGGCGGCCAGCTCGCCCTTGGCGTAGCGCTGGAACATGCCTTCCAGGGAGATCGGCTTGATCTTGGAGGCGTTGCCGGCGGTGCCGAAGGCTTCGTAACGGGCGATGCAGATGTCACGCATGGCTTCGACAGTCTTGGCGAAGTATTTGCGCGGATCGAACTCGGCCGGGTTCTTGGCCAGGAAGCTGCGGATGGCACCGGTGGAAGCCAGGCGCAGGTCGGTGTCGATGTTCACCTTGCGCACGCCGTACTTGATGCCTTCGACGATTTCCTCGACCGGCACGCCGTAGGTTTCCTTAATGTCGCCGCCGAACTCGTTGATGATCGCCAGCCAGTCCTGCGGAACGGAGGACGAACCGTGCATCACCAGGTGGGTGTTGGGGATGCGCTTGTGGATTTCCTTGATGCGGTCGATGGCGAGGATGTCACCGGTCGGCGGCTTGGTGAACTTGTAGGCGCCGTGGCTGGTGCCGATGGCGATGGCCAGGGCGTCCACCTGGGTCTTCTTGACGAAGTCGGCGGCCTCTTCCGGGTCAGTCAGCATCTGGCTGTGGTCCAGGGTGCCTTCGGCGCCTACACCGTCTTCCTCGCCGGCCTGGCCGGTTTCCAGGGAGCCCAGGCAGCCCAGTTCGCCTTCCACGGACACGCCGCAGGCGTGGGCGAAGGCAACGGTCTGCTGGGTGACGCGGACGTTGTAGTCGTAATCGGACGGGGTCTTGCCGTCTTCACGCAGGGAGCCGTCCATCATCACGGAGGAGAAGCCCAGCTGGATGGAGCGCTGGCAGACGTCGGGGCTGGTGCCGTGGTCCTGGTGCATGCACACCGGGATGTGCGGGAATTCTTCGATGGCAGCCAGGATCAGGTGGCGCAGGAAGGGAGCGCCAGCATATTTGCGAGCACCCGCGGAGGCCTGCACGATCACCGGGGAATCGGTCTTGTCGGCCGCTTCCATGATGGCGCGCATCTGTTCCAGGTTGTTGACGTTGAAAGCCGGTACGCCGTAGCCGAATTCGGCGGCGTGATCCAGCATCTGGCGCATGCTGATGAGTGCCATGGTGTTTCAGTCTCCCGATTGGGTGGGCTGTCAAATTACAAAGCCTGCCGCAGGGGCAGGCCGGGTTCAAGGTCCCGGGGAGGAGCGGTCATGCGCCCGCCCCGGGGAAAATCAAAAACGGGTCAGAGGGCTTTGCAGCCACGACCAATAAGATCGTCGGTCGCCGCCCAGTAGACCAGGCCTTCATCACCCTTGGTGTGGAAGGCGAGGTTGCCGTCGGTGTAGAGCGCGCCGGAGCCCGAGGGTTCCCGCTTGAGGCGGTGGACGATATCGCCGCCGCCCAGGCGCAGGTCAACGCTCTCCTGGCTCGCATCGGTGAAGCGCCAGAGCACTTCGGTCTGACTGTCGCACACCCAGCGGGTCCAATCGTCGCTGGGGGCCTGCTGGCCGGCGCAACCGGCCAGGAGCGCCAAACCCGCAAGGGCGAACCATCCTTTCATCCACGTCTCCTTGGGGGATGGCTCCGACCATCCGTGCACCGCTCCGTCATGGACAGTGCTGTTGTCCTTCGTTACTCGCAGTGGGGTCGCCACTGGCCTGCGCTTCCACCCGCTGGTCATCCTGATTGCTCGGGACTATCACCTGGGGCGGGCTCATTACGTCACAAGTGCTGGACGGCTTGCTACCGGTACAACCCCAAAGCCCGGCACTGAGAATCAACAGAATCGCAGCGTAGCGCATGGCAGGCTCTCCTCTTTGCGTTCCCTATCAAGGGACCACAGGGGCCTGCCATGGTTTAGGGCTTTTACTTGGCGCGTTGCTCGAGAACCTCGACCGCCGGCAGCACTTTGCCCTCGACGAATTCGAGGAAAGCACCACCACCGGTGGAGATGTAGGAGATCTGTTCGTTCACGCCGTACTTGTCGATTGCCGCCAGGGTGTCGCCACCACCGGCGATGGAGAAGGCCGGGCTTTCGGCGATGGCCTGGGCCAGGACCTTGGTGCCGTTGCCGAACTGGTCGAATTCGAACACGCCCACCGGACCGTTCCAGAGGATGGTCTTGGAGGACTTCAGCAGCTCGGCGAACTGGGCAGCGGTCTGCGGGCCGATGTCCAGGATCATGTCGTCGTCAGCCACGTCGGCGATGGCCTTGACGGTGGCAGCGGCGCTTTCGGCGAATTCCTTGGCGACCACCACGTCCACCGGCAGCGGCACGCTAACCTTGGCGGCGATGGCCTTGGCGGTGTCGACCAGATCGGCTTCGTACAGGGACTTGCCCACTTTGTAGCCGGCAGCCGCGAGGAAGGTGTTGGCGATGCCGCCGCCGACGATCAACTGGTCGCAGATCTGCGACAGCGAGTTCAGCACATCGAGCTTGGTGGAAACCTTGGAGCCGGCAACGATGGCGGCCATCGGGCGGGCCGGGTTGCCCAGGGCCTTGCCCAGCGCGTCCAATTCGGCAGCCAGCAGCGGGCCAGCAGCGGCGACCTTGGCGAACTTGGCCACGCCGTGGGTGGAACCCTCGGCGCGGTGGGCGGTGCCGAAGGCGTCCATCACGAAGACGTCGCACAGGGCGGCGTACTGCTGGGCCAGCTCATCGGCGTTCTTCTTCTCGCCCTTGTTGAAACGCACGTTCTCGAACAGCACGACCTGGCCAGGGACAACGTCGACGCCGCCCAGGTAGTCGGCCACCAGCGGCACTTCGCGGCCCAGGGCCTTGGACAGGTAGTCGGCCACCGGCTTGAGGCTGTTCTCTTCGGAGAACTCGCCCTCGGTGGGACGGCCCAGGTGGGAGCAGACCATTACCGCCGCGCCTTTCTCCAGTGCCAGCTTGATGGTCGGCAGGGAAGCGAGGATGCGCGCATCGCTCTTCACGACGCCGTCCTTCACCGGCACGTTGAGATCCTCACGGATCAGCACGCGCTTACCCTGGAGGTCGAGGTCGGTCATTTTCAACACGGTCATGGGGTCAGTCCTTCACGGGGGCTGGTAGTTAACGAGAAGCAGCGGAGACGCGCAGATAGTGGTCTGCGGTGTCGAGCATACGGTTGGCGAAACCCCATTCGTTGTCGAACCAGGCCAGCAGGTTGACCAGGCGCGGGCCGGACACACGGGTCTGGCTGCCGTCGACGATGGCGGAATGGGGATCGTGGTTGAAATCGCAGCTGGCGTGGGGCAGCTCGGTGTAGGCCAGCAGCCCCTTCAGCGGGCCATTTTCGGCGGCTTCGCGGAGCACCCGGTTGATCTCGGCGGCCGAGGTGTCACGGGCGGTCTGCAGGGTGATGTCCAGGCAGGACACATTCACCGTCGGCACGCGGATCGCCTTGGCCTGGATGCGCCCGGTCAGCTCCGGCAGCAGGCGCTCGATACCACGGGCGAGGCCGGTGGATACCGGGATTACCGACTGGAAGGCAGAGCGGGTGCGGCGCAGGTCTTCGTGGTGGTAGGCATCGATCACGGGCTGGTCATTCATCGCCGAGTGGATGGTGGTAATGGAGACGTATTCCAGACCCACGGACTCATTGAGAAGTTTCAGCAGCGGCACACCGCAGTTGGTGGTACAGGACGCGTTGGACACCAGTTTCTCGGTGCCGGCCAGGCTGTCCTGGTTGACGCCGAAGACGATGGTGGCGTCGATGTCCGACTCGGTGGACATCGGCTGGGACAGCAGCACACGGGGTGCGCCGGCAGCCAGGAAGCGCTCGGCCTGCTGACGATGGGTGTACTGGCCGGAGCATTCCAGCACCAGGTCCACGCCCAGGGCGGCCCAGTCGATGCCCTCCGGCTCGGCGTGGCGCAGCACCTTCACGCAGTCGCCGTTGATGTGCAGGCAATCGCCATCCACCCGCACTTCGCCAGGGAAGCGGCCATGGGTGGAGTCGAAGCGGGTCAGGTATTCGATGCTGGCCTGGTCGGCCAGGTCGTTCAGCGCGACGATCTCGAAGCTCGCCCCACCACTGCGCTCATGGAGCGCGCGCAGCACGCAACGGCCAATGCGGCCGTAGCCGTTGAGGGCGACTTTGAAGGGGCGGTTGCTTGGCATGGTGCGCTCGCAGGACCGAGGGGTAGGAAATCCTGTAGGAGCGAGCTTGCTCGCGAAGCTTTTTGCTTCGAGCGCACAGCTCGCTCCTACGGAGGGGTCAGACGTCCAGCAGTTCTTCAGCGGTGGCGACGATATTGTCGACGGTGAAGCCGAAGTGCTCGAACAGGGCAGCGGCCGGCGCCGACTCACCGAAGGTGGTCATGCCGATCACGCGGCCTTCCAGGCCGACGTACTTGTACCAGAAGTCCGCATGGGCAGCTTCGATGGCAATGCGCGCGCCAACCTGTACCGGCAGCACGGCCTGCTTGTAAGCGGCGTCCTGCTGATCGAACAGGCTGGTGGACGGCATGGACACCACGCGGACCTTGCGGCCGGCGGCGGTCAGCACGTCATAGGCCTGGACGGCCAGGCCCACTTCGGAGCCGGTGGCGATCAGGATCAGCTCGGGCTCGCCGTCGCTGTCCTTCAGCACGTAGCCACCACGGGCGATGTTGGCCACCTGGGCGGCATCGCGAGCCTGGTGCGGCAGGTTCTGGCGGGAGAAGATCAGCGCGCTCGGGCCGTCGTTGCGCTCGATGGAAGCCTTCCAGGCCACCGCGGATTCCACCGCATCAGCCGGACGCCAGGTGTTCAGGTTCGGGGTGCAGCGCAGGCTGGCCAGTTGCTCCACGGGCTGGTGGGTCGGGCCGTCTTCGCCCAGACCGATCGAGTCATGGGTGTAGACGAAGAGCACGCGCTTCTTCATCAGCGCGGCCATGCGCACGGCGTTGCAGGCGTATTCCATGAACACCAGGAAGGTGGCGCCGTAGGGAATGAAGCCGCCGTGCAGGGCGATGCCGTTCATGATGGCGCTCATGCCGAACTCGCGCACGCCGTAGAACAGGTAGTTGCCGGAAGCATCCTCGGCGGACACACCCTTGCAGCCTTTCCACAGGGTCAGGTTGGAGCCGGCCAGGTCAGCCGAACCACCGAGGAATTCCGGCAGCAGCGGGCCGAAGGCGTTCAGGGCGTTCTGGCTGGCCTTGCGGCTGGCGATGGTTTCGCCCTTGGCAGCCACTTCGGCGATGTAGGCATCGGCCTTGGCGGAGAAGTCGGTCGGCAGTTGGCCCTTGATGCGGCGCTGGAATTCAGCGGCCAGTTCCGGATGGGCGGCGGCGTAGGCGGCGAAGCGCTCGTTCCACTCGGCCTCGCGGGAGGCGCCGGCGGCCTTGGCGTCCCACTCGGCGTAGATGTCGGCCGGGACTTCGAAGGGCGCGTGGTTCCAGCCCAACGCGGCGCGGGTCAGGGCGATTTCGTCGTTGCCCAGGGGCGCGCCGTGGCACTCTTCCTTGCCCTGCTTGTTCGGCGAACCGAAGCCGATCACGGTCTTGCAGCAGATCAGGGTCGGACGGTCGCTGGATTTGCGCGCGGTCTCGATGGCGGTCTTGATCTCGTCGGCGTCATGGCCGTCGACATTGCGGATCACCTGCCAGCCGTAGGCTTCGAAGCGCTTCGGGGTGTCGTCGGTGAACCAGCCGTGGACTTCGCCGTCGATGGAGATGCCGTTGTCGTCGTAGAAGGCGATCAGCTTGCCCAGGCCGAGGGTGCCGGCCAGTGCGCAGACTTCATGGGAAATGCCTTCCATCATGCAGCCATCGCCGAGGAACACGTAGGTGTTGTGGTCGACGATGTTGTGGCCTTCACGATTGAACTGGGCAGCCAGAGTCTTTTCGGCGATGGCGAAACCAACGGCGTTCGCGATGCCCTGGCCCAGCGGACCGGTGGTGGTCTCGACGCCGGCGGTGTAGCCGTACTCCGGGTGACCCGGGGTGCGACTGCCGAGCTGGCGGAAGTTTTTCAGGTCGTCGATGTTGAGGTCGTAGCCGGTCAGGTGCAGCAGCGAGTAGTTCAGCATCGAGCCGTGGCCGTTGGACAGCACGAAGCGGTCGCGGTTGGGCCATTCGGGGTTGTTCGGGTTGTGCTGCAGGTAATCCCGCCAGAGCACTTCGGCGATATCGGCCATTCCCATGGGGGCGCCGGGGTGGCCGCTGTTGGCTTTCTGCACAGCATCCATGCTCAGGGCACGAATGGCATTGGCACGCTCACGACGGCTGGGCATCGCTTATCTCCTGCAGGTCTGAATAGACGGCTAATCGAAAAAAGGCCGCTATTTTCGCCCAGCCGGCAGGTCGCGGGCAATCACAGATGGTCGCAGTTTCACCGGTAGACCGCGCGAAGGGCCCGACCAACCGCCGATCAGCCAATATCAAAACTTTTTGATATTGGCATTGCGACCCCGGGGGTCGGGGGCTAGACTGCGCTCCCTATGAGCCTGCGCGTACCCCAGATCCGCCATGACGACAGCGACGAGCTGGCCGCCCTGTGCAAGGCCGGCGGCGATCCGCTGCGCCTGAACGTGCTGCGGGTGCTGGCCAACGACTCGTTCGGCGTGCTGGAACTGGCGCAGATATTCGCCACCGGCCAGTCCGGCATGAGCCATCACCTCAAGGTGCTGTCCCAGGCAGGCCTGGTGGCCACCCGGCGCGAAGGCAACGCGATCTTCTACCGCCGCGCCCTGGCGCAAAACGAGCGGTTCGGCGGCGTGTTGCACGCGGCCCTGCTGGCTGAAGTGGACGAGTTGGAGCTGCCTGTCGATATCGCCGGACGCATCGCCGAAGTGCACGCCCAGCGCGAAGCGGTCAGCCGCGATTACTTCGCCCGTGCGGCGGAAAAATTCCAGGCGCAGCAAGACCTCATCGCAGGATTGCCGCAATACCGTGACAGCGTGCTGGCACTGCTCGACGCACTGAGCTTCGAATCCGCTGCCACGGCGCTGGAGGTCGGCCCCGGCGATGGGGGCTTCCTGCCGGATCTGGCACGACGCTTCAGCCAGGTCACGGCGCTGGACAACAGCCCGGCCATGCTGGAGCTGGCGCGCATGCGCTGTAACGATGAAGGCCTCGGCAACGTCGAACTGCGACTGACCGATGCCCTGAATGACGAGCAGGCGGCCGCCGACTGCGTGGTGCTGAACATGGTTCTGCACCATTTCGCAGCGCCGGCCGATGCGATGAAACAATTGGCCCAGCGCGTACTGCCAGGCGGCGCGCTGCTGGTGACCGAGTTGTGCAGCCACAACCAGAGTTGGGCCAGGGAGGCCTGCGGCGATCTATGGTTGGGCTTCGAACAGGACGACCTGGCCCGTTGGGCCAATGCCGCGGGGCTCACGCCCGGCGAGAGCCTCTACATTGGCTTGCGAAACGGCTTTCAGATTCAGGTAAGGCACTTCGCCAAACCGGATTCACGAAGCGAACTCACCCACCGGTAACGAATAGGAAAACCGATAGATGAGCGAATACTCCCTGTTTACATCCGAATCCGTGTCCGAAGGCCATCCGGACAAGATTGCCGACCAGATTTCCGATGCCGTCCTCGACGCCATCATCGCCCAGGACAAACACGCTCGCGTTGCCTGCGAAACCCTGGTCAAGACCGGTGTTGCGATCATCGCCGGTGAAGTCACCACCTCCGCCTGGGTCGACCTGGAAGAGTTGGTGCGCAAAGTCATCATCGACATCGGCTACGACAGCTCCGACGTCGGCTTCGACGGCGCCACCTGCGGCATCCTGAACATCATTGGCAAGCAGTCCCCGGACATCAACCAGGGTGTTGACCGCTCCAAGCCGGAAGACCAGGGCGCCGGTGACCAGGGCCTGATGTTCGGCTACGCCAGCAACGAAACCGACGTGCTGATGCCCGCGCCGATCTGCTTCTCCCACCGTCTGGTGGAGCGCCAGGCCGAAGCCCGCAAATCCGGCCTGCTGCCGTGGCTGCGCCCGGACGCCAAGAGCCAGGTCACCTGCCGCTACGAAGGCGGCAAGGTTGTCGGCATCGATGCCATTGTGCTGTCCACCCAGCACAACCCCGACGTGAAGTACTCCGACCTGCGCGAAGGCGTGATGGAGCTGATCGTCAAGCACGTGCTGCCGGCCGAGCTGCTGCACAAGGACACCCAGTTCCACATCAACCCGACCGGCAACTTCGTGATCGGCGGCCCGGTGGGCGACTGCGGCCTGACCGGCCGCAAGATCATCGTCGACTCCTACGGCGGCATGGCCCGTCACGGCGGCGGCGCGTTCTCCGGCAAGGACCCGTCCAAGGTTGACCGTTCCGCTGCCTACGCCGGCCGCTACGTAGCCAAGAACATCGTTGCCGCCGGCCTGGCCGAGCGTTGCGAGATCCAGGTGTCCTACGCCATCGGCGTGGCGCTGCCGACCTCCATCTCGATCAACACCTTCGGCACCGGCAAGATCAGCGACGACAAGATCGTCCAACTGGTCCGCGAGCACTTCGACCTGCGTCCGTACGCGATCACCAAGATGCTCGACCTGCTGCACCCGATGTACCAGCCGACAGCGGCCTACGGCCACTTCGGTCGCAATCCCTATGAAATGACCTACGGCGAAGACACCTTCACCGCATTCACCTGGGAAAAGACCGACAAGGCCGAAGCCCTGCGCATTGCCGCCGGCATCTAAGCCCTGACCGATCTGCAGAAAGCCCCGCCGCGTGCGGGGCTTTTTGTTGGGCCATCGCCAGGATTCAGAATCCCCACAACCTGCCGAGCCTCGACGCACGCGTGATTCAGCGCCCGCTGACAAGCGCCACTTCTAGACTGGCCGCCTCCCCTGTGAGCATGGAGGCTCGCCGTGAAAACCTGGACATCCCTTCTCGCCCTGCTTCCCGGCCTCGCCCTGGCCGATGCCTGCCCTGATTGGCAAAGCGTGCGCGCCCGCGCCGAACTCGCATCCCTCGCAAGCCAGATCGCCGATTGGGATTTCGCCTACCACGGCGAGGGGCGCTCACCGGTGGAGGATGAGCTCTACGACCAGGCCCAAGCCCGCCTGGCGCGCTTGAGCGAGTGCTTTCCCGACGCGACCTCGCCAGTGCGCCATCCCCTCGCGGGCAGCTCCGGAAAGACCCGCCACCCGGTCGCCCAGACGGGCCTCGACAAGCTGCGGGACATCGACGACCTGCGCCGCTGGATGGGCCAACGACCCGATCTCTGGGTCCAGCCCAAGGTGGATGGAGTCGCCGTGACCTTGAGCTATCGCGACGGTCGCCTGGTTCGGGCCATCAGCCGCGGCGATGGCAGTCAGGGGCAGGACTGGACGCACCAGGCCCGGCGCATTGATGCCATTCCCGAAAGGCTGGCCGACATTGGCAACGCCGTCTTGCAGGGCGAGCTGTACTGGCGGCTGGACGGTCATGTGCAGGCGGAACGCGGCGGCCAGGGCGCACGCGGCAAAGTGGCCGGGCTGCTGAATCGACGCACGCTGGCCGAGCACGATGCCGGCGGTATCGGACTCTTCGTCTGGGACTGGCCGGATGGCCCGGTGCAGATGGAGATGCGCCTGCAAGGCCTCAAGGCCATGGGCTTCGCCGATGCCGAGGCCCTGACCCGCCCCGTCACCAATGCCGAGGACATCGCCAGCTGGCGCGAACGCTGGTACCGCGCACCGCTTCCATTCGCCAGCGACGGCATCGTCATTCGTCAGGGCACGCGGCCCGCGGCACAGCGCTGGAAGCCGGAACCGCCGGGCTGGGCCATGGCCTGGAAATACCCGTTCGCCAAGGCCCTGGCGGACGTGCGCTCAGTGGAATTCAAGGTAGGGCGGACCGGCCGGGTCACGCCGCTGCTGAAGCTGTCGCCAGTGGAACTGGATGGCCGGCGTATCCAGCGTGTCGGCCTAGGCTCGCTGAAGCGCTGGCGCGAACTGGACATCCGTCCCGGCGACCAGGTCGCCATCGCACTGGCCGGGCTCACCATCCCACGACTGGAATCGGTGGTGCTGCGCGCCAGCGAACGCCTTCCGCTGGAAGTGCCACAGCCGGGCCGTTATCACGCGCTCAGCTGCTTTCGCCCGGAACCCGGCTGCCGCGAGCAATTCCTCTCGCGCCTGGAGTGGCTGGGCGGTCGCAACGGCCTGGGGCTGACTGGACTGGGGCGCGGCACCTGGGCGCGCCTGGAACTGGATGGACTGTTGAGCTGGCTTGATCTGGATCCTGCAGCCCTTGGGGCCCGCCCGGGCATCGGCGCGATACGCGCGGCCGCCCTGGTGGAGACCTTCAGGCAAGCGAGGGGACGGCCTTTCAAGCAGTGGCTGAGCGCACTGGGGTTGCCGGCCATGGGCGCCTGGCAACCGGAAGGGGACTGGACGGTGCTGGCAGTCAGGACGCCTGCACAATGGCAGCAACTGGCAGGCGTCGGGCCGGGCAAGGCCAGGCAACTGGCGGCCTTCTTCCAGGACACCGAAGTGCTTGCGCTGGCGGCACGACTGGGTGCGGCCGGGGTGGATGGATTTTCTGCACCTCAATAGGCGCGGAACTCCTTGTGGCAGGCCTCGCAGCTGTCTTCCACCTTCTGCACCAGCGGCGCGACGCCCTGGGCGGTGACCGGACGGACCTGGGCGGCGCTGGCGAGCTGGCCGGTGCTGGCCTCGAGTTCGCGTACCAGCTCCTTGAAGCGCTCCTGGCGTTGCCAGACCTCGTCACGGGCGGCGCTGTCGGCATCACCTTCCTGGACCTGCGGGAAATGCTGCCAGGGCTCGCGGGACAGCTGGTCGAGTTTGGTCGCTCCCGTGGCGAAACGCTGCTCGTCGAAGCTGATGCGACCGCGCAGCATGCCACCCAGGTCTTCGCTGGTGCGCAGCATTTCCTTGAAGATCACCTGGCGCTTGCCCAACGGCGAATTGGGGTCCACGCCACCACAGGCAGCAAGGCCCAGACAGGCGGCGGCAAGGATCAGAAGCTTCTTGGCTTTCATCGACAGAATCACGGGTAAGGCTGAAGGCGGGCGACAGTATCCCCACCTGTCCGGCAAATACCAAGCCTGGCGACAGTTTGTCGCAGACCATGGAATTGCAGCTCCGCGCCCTGACCGCGCGGGTTACCGGACCCTTTTCGGCCTTCGCCTTTCAGAAGAAAACCGATGAAGCGACATCCTTCCGTTCCCCTCGTCCTGATTGCCGCCCACACCCTCGCTATGAAACGGGTGGCGCGACTGAAGGCAAATGGCGCGGGTCTATTCCTTGAACTGGTCCTTGATATAGGTGATCTCCCGCTTGCCATGGGGCGCGGGCAGACCGTCTTCGCCAATGTTGACGAATACCATCTTGTCGATGGTGAGGATGCTCTTGCGGGTGATCTTGTTGCGCACTTCGCAGCACATGGTGAGCGAGGTACGACCGAATTCGGTGGCGGTGATGCCCAATTCGATGATGTCGCTCTGGCGTGCCGAACTGACGAAATTGATCTCGGAAATGAATTTGGTGACCACGCGCTGATTGCCGAGCTGGATGATGGCGTAGATGGCCGCTTCCTCATCGATCCACTTCAACAGACTGCCGCCGAACAGCGTGCCGTTGGGGTTGAGGTCTTCGGGCTTGATCCATTTGCGCGTATGGAAGTTCATGCGGCGTTCTCCTTGTGTGAGATGCAACGAATCATGGACGCCCCGCCGAGACTTGTCGCGCCAAGGCTTTCAATGGACACGATAGGTCCTCGGCCGGGCGACGGAAAACCTTGGGCTTGCCCCTCGACGTCGCTATAATCCGCAGGTTTCAAACGGCCGGCACAGTCCGGTCGTTCCCGCCACCCATCCGAGGGGCGCTGCAGCAAGTGGTACCTGTTTCGACTCAGGTGCCGCCTGTCAGGCTCGGAAGGGGCGTTTTCATAACGCATCAACGGCGCCCATTCGCACACTACGAATGGAGACTCACGCATGAGCGCTGTCATGACGCCTGCCGATTTCAACGACTACAAGGTCGCCGACATTTCCCTGGCCGCCTGGGGCCGCCGCGAGCTGATCATCGCCGAATCCGAAATGCCGGCCCTGATGGGCCTGCGTCGCAAGTACGCCGGCCAGCAACCGCTGAAAGGCGCGAAGATCCTCGGTTGCATCCACATGACCATCCAGACCGGCGTGCTGATCGAGACCCTGACCGCCCTGGGCGCCGAAGTGCGCTGGTCGTCCTGCAACATCTTCTCCACCCAGGACCAGGCCGCTGCCGCCATCGCCGCCGCCGGCATCCCGGTCTTCGCCTGGAAAGGCGAGACCGAGCAGGAGTACGAGTGGTGCATCGAGCAGACCATCCTCAAGGACGGCCAGCCGTGGGACGCCAACATGGTGCTGGACGATGGTGGCGACCTGACCGAAATCCTGCACAAGAAATACCCGCAGATGCTCGAGCGCATCCACGGCGTCACCGAAGAAACCACCACCGGTGTGCACCGCCTGCTCGACATGCTCAAGGCCGGCACCCTGAAAGTCCCGGCGATCAACGTCAACGACGCGGTGACCAAGAGCAAGAACGACAACAAGTACGGCTGCCGCCACAGCCTGAACGACGCCATCAAGCGCGGCACCGACCACCTGCTGTCGGGCAAGCAGGCCCTGGTGATCGGCTACGGTGACGTGGGCAAGGGCTCCGCCCAGTCCCTGCGCCAGGAAGGCATGATCGTCAAGGTTTCCGAAGTCGACCCGATCTGCGCCATGCAGGCCTGCATGGACGGCTTCGAGCTGGTCTCCCCCTACAAGAACGGCATCAACGACGGCACCGAAGCCAGCGTCGACGCCACGCTGCTGGGCAAGATCGACCTGATCGTCACCACCACCGGCAACGTCAACGTCTGCGACGCCGGCATGCTCAAGGCCCTGAAGAAGCGCGCCGTGGTCTGCAACATCGGCCACTTCGACAACGAGATCGACACCGCCTTCATGCGCAAGACCTGGGCCTGGGAAGAAGTGAAGCCGCAGGTGCACAAGATCCACCGCACGGGTGCTGGCGCCTTCGATCCGGCCAACGACGACTACCTGATCCTGCTGGCCGAAGGCCGCCTGGTGAACCTGGGCAACGCAACCGGCCACCCGAGCCGGATCATGGACGGCTCCTTCGCCAACCAGGTGCTGGCGCAGATCTTCCTGTTCGAGCAGAAGTTCGCTGACCTCTCCGCCGAGAAGAAAGCCGAGCGCCTGACCGTGGAAGTACTGCCGAAGAAACTGGACGAAGAAGTGGCCCTGGAAATGGTCAAGGGCTTCGGCGGCGTGGTCACCCAGCTGACCAAGCAACAGGCCGACTACATCGGCGTGACCGTGGAAGGCCCGTTCAAGCCGGACACCTACCGCTACTGATGGTCCGGGTGGACGGGCGCGTCCCGTTCACCCCCCGTTTTCAGCCTGGCGGAGGGCGCGCCCTCCGCCTCTTGCTCCCGAGCCTGGAAAGACCCATGTCCCAAGAACGCCGTTACAGCTTCGAGTTCTTCCCCGCCAAGACCGAAGCCGGGCACGAAAAACTGATGGCCACCGCCCGCACCCTGGCCAGTTACCAGCCGGATTTCTTCTCCTGCACCTATGGTGCCGGTGGCTCCACCCGCGACCGTACCCTGCAGACCGTGCTGCAACTGGATGGCGAGGTGAAGGTGCCCACCGCCCCGCACCTGTCCTGCGTCGGTGACAGCAAGGCCGAACTGCGCGCCCTGCTGGCCCACTACAAGGATGCCGGTATCCAGCGCATCGTCGCCCTGCGCGGCGACCTGCCGTCGGGCATGGGCATGGCCAGCGGCGAGCTGCGTTTCGCCAACGAACTGGTGGAGTTCATCCGCGCGGAAACCGGAGACCACTTCCACGTCGAAGTCGCCGCCTACCCGGAGGTTCATCCCCAGGCGCGCAGCTACGAGGCCGACCTCGCCAACTTCGTTCGCAAGGTCAGGGCCGGCGCCAGCAGCGCGATCACCCAGTACTTCTTCAATGCTGACAGCTACTTCTACTTCGTCGAGCGTGTCCGCAAGCTGGGTGTGGATATTCCCGTGGTACCGGGCATCATGCCGATCACCAACTACAGCAAGCTGGCCCGCTTCTCCGATGCCTGCGGCGCGGAAATCCCGCGCTGGATCCGCAAGCAGCTGGAGGCGTACGCCGATGACACGCAGAGCATCCAGGCCTTCGGCGAGCAGGTGATCACGGAAATGTGCGAACAGCTGCTGCAAGGCGGCGCTCCCGGCCTGCACTTCTACACCCTGAACCAGGCCGAACCGAGCCTGGCAGTCTGGAAGAACCTCAATCTGCCGCGTTGAGTTCGCCGTCGAAGACGAAAAGGCCGGGCATTGTCCCGGCCTTTCTCTTTTGCGCGGCCGCATACCGTGCAGGAGCGAACTTGCTCGCGAAAGGCCCAGCTCGGGTATTCGCGAGCAAGCTCGTTCCTACAGACTACCCATCGCGCGTGCGGCTCAGGCGCTTCAAGCAGGAGCCGGCGTACGCGCAACTGGTGGCCCGTTTTCGTGAACCGGGCCGTGAATTCTCCAGCAACCGTTGAGCGCCGTGAGGGCTGTACATTCGCGAGGAGCTGTTATACTCGGCGCTCCGTCAGGCATACGCCCGGATGCTGAGCCACCCTAGAGCCAGCAGGACCGGTCGGGATCGCGAGCCATCGCTGCGATTCGAGCCAGACAAGATCACCCTTTCGGGCCAGCCCCTAGAACTACACAGGATTTCCCATGTCCTTTGCTTCCCTCGGTCTCTCCGAGGCATTGGTCGGCGCTGTCGAAGCCGCCGGCTACGCCCAGCCCACTCCCGTGCAACAGCGGGCGATTCCCGCCGTGTTGCAGGGCCGCGACCTGATGGTCGCTGCCCAGACTGGCACCGGCAAGACTGCCGGTTTCGCGCTGCCGATTCTCGAGCGCCTGTTCCCCAGCGGACACCCTGACAAGTCCCAGCGACATGGCCCGCGCCAGACGCGCGTGCTGGTCCTGACCCCGACCCGCGAACTCGCGGCCCAGGTGCATGACAGCTTCAAGCTCTATGCCCGTGACCTGCACCTGGTGAGCACCTGCATCTTCGGCGGCGTCGGCATGAACCCGCAGATCCAGGCCGTTTCCAAGGGCGTGGACATCCTGGTGGCCTGCCCCGGCCGCCTGCTCGACCTGGTTGGCCAGGGCGCCGTCGACCTCTCCCATGTAGAAATCCTGGTCCTCGACGAAGCCGACCGGATGCTCGACATGGGCTTCATCCACGATGTGAAGAAGGTCCTCGCCAAGCTCCCCCCGAAGCGCCAGAACCTGCTGTTCTCGGCGACCTTCTCAAAAGACATCGTCGACCTCGCCAACAAGCTGCTGCACGATCCCGAACGCATTGAAGTGACCCCGCCGAACACCACGGTGGAGCGCATCGAGCAGCGCGTGTTCCATCTGCCGGCCAGCCACAAGCGCGCCCTGCTGGCACATCTGATCACCGTCGGTGCCTGGGAACAGGTACTGGTCTTCACCCGCACAAAGCACGGCGCCAACCGCCTGGCGGAGTACCTGACCAAGCACGGTCTGCCCGCTGCTGCGATCCACGGCAACAAGAGCCAGAACGCCCGCACCAAGGCCCTGGCCGACTTCAAGGCCAACGACGTGCGCATCCTCGTGGCGACCGACATCGCCGCCCGCGGCCTGGACATCGACCAGTTGCCCCATGTGGTCAACTTCGAGCTGCCCAACGTCGAGGAAGACTACGTACACCGCATCGGTCGTACCGGTCGTGCCGGCCGCAGTGGTGAAGCCATCTCTCTGGTCGCCCCGGATGAAGAGAAACTGCTGAAGGCTATCGAGCGCCTGACCAAGCAGAAAATCCCGGCCGGCGACACCCAGGGTTTCGATCCGGCCACCGTCGAAGCCGAGCGTCCCGAAGCCCGTCCGCCGCGCCCCGAGCGTCAGCCGCGCGCCGACAAGCCCAAACGCGAAGGCAAGCCGCAGCAGCAAGCGCCCCAAGGCCCGGTTGAAGCCAAGGAGGCCGGCGAAGGCGGCGAAACCAAACCGCGCAAGAGCCGCAATCGCCGCCGTGGCAAAGGCAAAGGACCGGAACAGGGCCAAGAGCAGAAGGTCGCTGGCGCCCAGCAGCAACCCAAACAGGCACGCCCGCAGCGCCCGCCGCAGCCGGCACCTGATCGTGATCCGGAAGAGTTCCTCGACGACGACGTGGACAACTTCGGCAATCGCGCCGATTACGTCAGCCCCTACCCGCCCAAAGGCCAAAATCAGGGTCGCAACCAGCGCCGTGGCGGTCAGGGCCAGGGCCAGACTCAAGGTCAGCGCCAGGGTCAGGGCCAATCCCAGGGCCGCAGCGGTCAAGGGCGTGGTCAGGGCCAGGGTGAGAACCAGGGGCGTCGCCAAGGTGGTGGCGGTCAGGGTAGCGGCCAGAAGCAAGGTGGCCAGAAGCAGGGCCAGCAGCGTCAGGGCAAGCCCGCCAACAAGGGTCGCGGGAATGGCCAGCGTCGCGGTGAAGATCAACTGGTATCCCGGGGTCGCGACGAGCCGGCCGTTCAGGATCCGCGTGCCAACAAGCCGGCACCGAAGATCATCATGAAAGAGTCCCGTGCCGACCGTTTCCCGACGCCGGAGCAGTTGGACGAGCTGCAACAGAGCAACCGCCCACGCGGCGAGAAACCAGCCTTGCTGACCCGCAATCGCTGAGTTTTACCTGCTCATGAAAACGCCGGCCCAGTGCCGGCGTTTTCGTTTTCGGGATATGCACTCCCTGCGCGATGCAGCGACGTAGCTGCCCCGCAATCGCTGATTCGCTTCCACCCATGAAAACGCCGGCACTTGGCCGGCGTTGGTACTGCGGGAAAGCGCGATTAGGAACGCACGCCCTCGAAGGAGATGATCAGCTGGGCTTCCTGGGAGGCCGGGCCGAGGTCCTTCTGGATGGCGAAGTCTTTCAGCTTGATGGTGGTGGCACCTTCGAAGCCGGCGCGGTAGCCGCCCCACGGGTCGTCGCCCTGGCCAACGAACTTGGCCTTGATTACAACGGGCTTGGTCACGCCGTTGAGGGTCAGGTTGCCGGTCACGTCGGCAGTGCCCTGGCCAGTGGACTTGACCGAGGTGGACTCGAAGGTGGCGGTGGGGTTCTTGCTGACGTTCAGGAAGTCGCCGCTCTTGATGTGCTTGTCACGCTCGGCGTGGTTGGTATCAACGCTGGCGGTTTTCAGGGTGACCTTGATCTTGCTGGCCTCCGGATTCTTTTCGTCGAAGCTGAAGCTGCCGTCGAAATCCTTGAAGGTCCCGTAGATATAGCTGTAGCCCAGGTGGCCGATCTTGAAGTTGACGAAGGCGTGCTGGCCTTCCTTGTCGATCACGTAGTCGGCGGCCATGGCCTGGCCGGCGAACAGTGCGGCACCGAGGGTCAGGGCAGCGAAGGTTTTCTTCAGCATCGGTGAATCTCCTTGTTGAGTTGCAGCGTTATTTGGCGGCGCGGCCGAGCATTCGGGTCAGGGTCGCGTCGCGGTCGATGAAATGGTGCTTGAAGGCGGCAAGAGCATGGATGCCGGCGAAAATCAGCAGGCCCCAGGCGAGGTATTCGTGGATGGCACCGGCGACATCTTCCTGGTCGGGGATGGTGGTCAGGGTGGCCGGCACCTCGAACAGGCCGAACACGGCAATGCCGCGACCTTCGGCGGTAGAGATCAGGTAGCCGGAAATCATCAGGGCGAAGAGGCCGAGATAAAGGATCAGGTGACCGACCTTGGAACCCAGGCGGGTCATCGGCCCATGGTTGGGAAGCGCCGGCGGCGGCGGACTGATGAAGCGCCACGCGAGGCGAGCGGCCATTACCAGGAACAGCAGGATGCCGATGCTCTTGTGGAGGTCCGGCGCGGTCTTGTACCAGCTGCTGTAGTAGTTCAGACCGACCATCCACAGGCCCAGGGCGAACAGGCCGACGAAGACGATGGCCACCCCCCAATGCAGAAGAATGCTCACCAGGCCGAAGCGGGACGGGGAATTACGCCATTGCATGAATGAATCCTTGAAAACACAGGCTGGATAAACGCGAGTGAATTAGCCTAGCGACAAATCTATCGAATTAAAGCGGAAAATTTTGCTTTGAAATATCGAGTAATACGATCCTTATAACGGACGGATCTTTGCGGAATTTTGTCGAAGGAACGGGCTGAAAGTTCGTCAGCCGCGGCCGAATGGCGCGGCAGAGGGGATCGGCGGCGGAAGGCCCGCCGCCGAGGAGACGACTCAGTTGAACAGGCGGGAGAAAAAGCCCTTCTTCTCTTCCGTGACGGCCGCCTTGGGCTTCGCTACCGGTTTGGATTCGGCCACGGCTTCGACGGGGCCCACAGCCCTGCCGGCCTTGAGGTCGGCCACCTGGCTGGCGGCACGCTGACCGCTGCGCAGGGCGCCTTCGAGGGTGCCCGGGTACAGCGCATCGGTGTGTTCGCCGGCGAATACCACGCGGCCCAGAGGCTGCTCCCACATGCGCCAGTACAGGCTGATTTCGCCTGGCCCGTAGGCCAGGTACGCGCCGCCGGCCAATGCGTCCTTGCCGTAGCGACGCAGCTCGAAGCCCTTGAACTGTTCGCGTGCCCCCGGGAAGTGCTTGTCGAAGCGGATCAGCACCTGATCGACCATCTGCCGGTCGCCAAAGGCCTGCATGAGGCGGGCGTTGTCGCCGGACAGGTTGATCAGGAGGTTGGCGCCGCCCTTGAGGGCCGGCTCGACCCAGAGCATGCCCAGCCCCTGGTCGCTGTAGACCTCTCCGGAAAGGCGGCTCTTGCCCCAGACCGGTTTCTTGAACTGCAGCAGCATCTGGTCGCGCCAGCCGTAGTTAATGTCCTTCAGGGCGCGCAGCTGCAGCGCCGAGAGAGACGGCGTCATGCTGATCTTGCCCAGGGCCGGCAGCGGCACGGCGAGCACGACGTAATCGGCCTGGTAGCCGGTGCCGCCGACCTTCACGGTGACGCCATTCTTCTCCTGCACGATCGCGGAAACGCGGGCATTGGTCTTGATGGTCTTGATCTGCTTGGCCATGGCCTGTGCCAGGCCCTGGCTGCCGCCGGGCAGCCGCGCAGCGCGCATCTCGGTATCCGGCAGGCCACGGTAGACGCGGGCCTGCTGGGCGAGATAGAGCAACGACAGGCGCGACGGTTCGTCATAGCGCGAGCGAATGCGCTGATCCACCAGGGCCTTGGCGGTCGGCGCCAGGTTCAGCTTTTCCACCCAGCGCGCCACGCTGATGGAGTCGAGGGTCTGCAGGGTGTGGTTAGCCAGCGGCTTCATCGGATCGTCGATGGAGGCCGCCAGTTCGTCCAGGCTCTTGTCGAAGCGCTTCAGGCCCTCGACGGTGCTGGGCGCCTCCTTCAGCAGGTCGGCTTCGGAGAAGTAGCGGCCATTCACCAGATAACCCGGCGTGCGCACGTAATCCGGTGCAGGCACGGCCTTCAGCTTGAACTGGTCGAGGTAGCGATACAGGCTCGGTTGCAGCTTCGCGCTACCGACCCACTCACTGGCGGCCAGGCCGGAACGCCCGCCGATACCCGGCTTGGCCTCCAGCACGGTGACCTGCCAGCCTTTCTGCTGCAGCTCGTAGGCCGAGGTCAGGCCTGCCATGCCGCCACCGATGACGATGGCCGTCGGCTGCTTGTCCTTGGCCAGCGCGGTCGCGCTCAGCCCTCCCAATACGATCAGCGCCAAGGCGCGCCAGGCTGCTGGCATGAAAATCTCCCCCGGTAAAACAGTGTCGTTCTGAATTGGCGCGCAGGATACGCCAGCCCTGCCGGCCGGAACAGACGTGCCTTGCGGCCGGCAGGCAGCGTCCTGCTTGTCCAGGGCGGAGGCATTGCATAGGCTTCGCCGATCGCTACAGGAGAACGACTCATGGGCCTCAATGCCGACTGGATGCAACGCGACCTCGCCGTGCTCTGGCACCCCTGCACCCAGATGAAAGATCACGAACGCCTGCCAGTGGTGCCGATCCGCCGCGGCGAAGGCGTCTGGCTGGAGGACTTCGAGGGCAAACGCTACCTGGACGCTGTCAGCTCCTGGTGGGTGAACGTCTTCGGCCACGCCAATCCGCGCATCAACCAGCGCATCAAGGATCAGGTGGACCAGTTGGAACACGTGATCCTCGCCGGCTTCAGCCACCAGCCGGTGATCGAACTGTCCGAGCGCCTGGTGAAGATCACCCCGAAGGGCCTGGACCGGGTGTTCTATGCCGACAACGGCTCCTCCGGCATCGAAGTGGCGCTGAAGATGAGCTACCACTTCTGGCGCAATCAGGGGCTGGAACGCAAGAAACGCTTCGTCACCCTGACCAACAGCTACCACGGCGAAACCGTGGCGGCGATGTCGGTGGGCGACGTCGCCCTCTTCACCGAGACCTACAAGTCGCTGCTGCTGGATACCCTCAAGGTGCCCAGTCCGGATTGCTACCTGCGCCCCGAGGGCATGTGCTGGGAAGAACATTCCCGCGCCATGTTCGCCCATATGGAACGCACCCTGGCCGAGCACCATGAGGAGGTCGCCGCTGTCATCGTCGAGCCGCTGATCCAGGGCGCCGGGGGCATGCGCATGTATCACCCGGTCTACCTCAAGCTGCTGCGCGAGGCCTGCGACCGCTATGGGGTGCACCTGATCCACGACGAGATCGCCGTCGGTTTCGGTCGCACCGGCACCCTGTTCGCCTGCGAGCAGGCTGGCATCGCCCCGGACTTCCTGGTGCTGTCCAAGGCGCTCACCGGCGGCTACCTGCCGATGGCCGCCGTGCTGACCTCCGAAGCCGTCTACCAGGGCTTCTACGACGACTACCAGACCCTGCGCGCCTTCCTCCATTCGCACACTTACACCGGCAACCCGCTGGCCTGCGCCGCCGCCCTGGCGACCCTGGACATCTTCGAGCAGGACAAGGTGATCGAGGCCAATCGTAAGCTGGCCATGCGCATGGCGACCGCAACCGCACATCTGGCGGACCACCCCCATGTGGCCGAAGTGCGCCAGACCGGCATGGTGCTGGCGGTCGAGATGGTTCAGGAGAAGGCCAGCAAGGCGCCCTACCCCTGGCAGGAACGCCGCGGCCTGAAGGTCTTCCAGCACGCGCTGGAGCGCGGCGCCCTGCTGCGTCCGCTGGGCAACGTGGTGTATTTCCTGCCGCCCTACGTGATCACCGAAGAGCAGATCGATTTCCTTGCCGAGGTGGCCAGCGAAGGCATCGACATCGCTACCCGCGACTCGGTGAGCGTGTCGGTGACGGCGGACCTGCATCCGAATCACCGCGACCCGGGCTGACAAGTAACACGGACGGCGCGCCAGGCCTTAAACTGCGCGCCTGTCCCACCTCTGCCCGAACGTCCATGCGCCTTTCCCGCTTCTTCATCGATGCCCCGCTCTCCCTTGGCCAGCATGAGCTGCCCGAAGCCCAGGCCCACTACATCGGTCGTGTGTTGCGTCATGCCGCCGGCGATGCCGTGCAGCTGTTCGACGGCTCCGGCCAGGAGTACCTCGGCGAACTGATCGAAGTGGGCAAGAAGGCGGTGCGGGTCGAGCTGCGCGAGTCCTTCGCCGGCATGGCCGAATCACCCCTGCGGATTCACCTGGGCCAGGGCCTGTCACGCGGCGAGCGCATGGACTGGGCGATCCAGAAGGCCACCGAACTGGGCGTCGCCGAGATCAGCCCCATCGTCAGCGAACGTTGTGAAGTGCGTCTGAAGGACGAACGAGCCGACAAGCGCCTCGCGCACTGGCGGCAGATCGCGATCAGCGCCTGCGAGCAATGTGGACGTTCGGTGCTGCCGGTCATCCACGCGCCAGCCACGCTGGCCGATTGGCAGCGCGACGTTCAGGCGGATCTCAAGCTGGTCCTGCATCCGGTGGCCGAGCCGCTCGCGAGTCATGCCAGGCCGGAGACGCTGGCCTTCCTGATCGGGCCCGAGGGCGGCCTCTCCGAAGCGGAGGTCGAATCCGCGAAAGCGGCAGGGTTCCACGCCGCGCGGCTGGGGCCACGGGTGCTGCGCACCGAAACGGCGCCCGTGGTGGCGCTCAGCGTGGCCCAGCAACTCTGGGGCGATTTCTAGCTGACGTAGGTTCGTCTGAGCTACGCGAAGCCCAACACGCGAGATAACCGGCGAAACGTTGGGCCTCGCTGCGCTCGGACCAACCTACGGCAATCAGGTCAGTCCAGCACCGCGCAAAGCGCTGGCGTAGGTTGGTCTGAGCTACGCGAAGCCCAACAAGCGGAGTTTCCAGAGAAGCGTTGGGCCTCGCTGCGCTCGGACCAACCTACGGCAATCAGTCCAGCATCTGCGCCAGCACCACCCAAAGTGCTGGCGTAGGTTGGTCTGAGCTACGCGAAGCCCAACAAGCGGAGTTTCTAGAGAAGCGTTGGGCCTCGCTACGCTCGGACCAACCTAGGGGAAGCCAGAATCAGATCAGTCCGGCATCCGCCAGCATCTGCTCCAGTGCCACGAGGTCGGGGATCTTCGCCACTTCGGTGCCAAGTTGCACCGAGTCGAGCTCCAGAGCCGCCAGCGGCGCGTTGGCGCGGCGGAGGTCTTCTTCGACCTTCAGCGAGCGGGGAATGCCTTGCAGCAGCAGGGCGATGAATTTCACGTGCGGGCGACCGCCCAGGGCGTTGAGCACCGCCACCCGGGCACCGGAACCCACCTTCGCCTCACCACCGGCGGCCGCCTCGAAGGACAGCAGCGGCAGGCGCAGGTCGCGCCACGCCACCTGGCCCAGCAGCCAAGCCGGCAGGCCCGGCGTTGCCTGGGGGGCGCGATAGGGAATGAGTTCGGCCAGCGCCACGTTGGGCACCAGCAGCGTACGGTCGGACAGGGGCAGCAGAAGCCCGGTAAGGCTGGCGGAGCTGTTCTGGGTGGTAACGGCTTGGCTCATGGAAATTCCTGGGTTAGCTGCACTGTGCGGCCAGATGTTCGACCAGCTTCGCCGCCAGCTCTCGCGGTTCACCGCTGAAGCTGCTGTAACCGCCTTCACGCAGACTATCGGGCATGCTCGAACAGGCGCAGCTTTCGGCGCTCTGGGTCCAGATCAGCCCACCTTGTCGGCGCAGGTAGGCAGCGGCGGCGCTGCCATCGCTCCCCATGCCGCTGAAGGCGATCACACCGCACTGGGCACCGTAGTGCTGGGCCAGGTTGAGCATGGCCTGGTCGATGGATGGGCTGTAGGGCTCTGGCCAGGGACGCTCGCTCACCTGCATCTGGCCGTCTTCGCTGAAGTTCAGCTCACGGCTGATGGGCACCACCACGACCTCGCCGCAGCGCACGGCGTCGGCATGACGGACCTGGTTGACGTGCCACTGGCTGTGGCGCCCCACCGCCTGCGGCAACGCGCCCTCGAAGCTGGGATCGATGTGCTGGGCATAGATAAAGCCGATGGGCAGGCCACCGGGCAGAGCGTCGAGGAACGCCTTGACCGCCGCCGGCCCGCCGAGGGAAGCGGCCAGCAGCCAGACTTGCCGCGCAGGCTCGCCCGCCACCAGCGGCGTATCGGCCAACGCCTTGGGCAGTTCCAGGCGCGCCGGACGCTGGGCATCCGCCAGAAGGGTCTCCAGGCTCGGCCCCACCGCAACGGCCGGATCGCCGACGAGTTTCTTCAACTTGCCGAACAAGCGGCGCTCCCAACGCGGATAATGCTCGGAATGGCGCTCCGGCGCATGACCTTCGCCGAACAGGACGGGCGCGCTGGCATGCTCCAGCAGGCTGTCCACGAGGGGGGAATCCTCGGACAGGGCCAGGTCCACCAGCCACAGGTCAGCCTCGCAGGCGCCCAGGGCTTCGTCGTCGAGGCGGGCAGGATCGCTGTTGAGTACGACCTGGTAACCATTGCCGGTCAGCGCCTGTTGCAGCACATGGCGCTGCAGCGAAGTGTCGGCGAGCACGGCGATCCGTGCGAAAGTCTTCTCTGTCATGTCCGTTTGACCAGATGCTGGATGGATTCGAGCAGCAGCGATTCCTGGTAGGGCTTGCCGAGGTAGTCATTGACGCCGATGGCCATGGCGCGCTCGCGGTGCTTCTCGCCGGTGCGCGAGGTGATCATAATGATCGGCAGGTCCTTCAGGCGTTCGTCGTGGCGGATCAGGGTCGCCACTTCGAAGCCGTCCATGCGCGGCATCTCGATGTCCAGCAGCATGATGTCCGGGCGCTGCTCCTGCAGCAGGGCGATGGCGTCCACCCCGTCCTTGGCGGTGAGCACGTTCATGCCGTTGCGCTCCAGCAGGCGGCTGGTGACCTTGCGTACGGTCACCGAGTCGTCCACCACCATCACCAGCGGCGGACGCTCCAGGTCCGCCTCCGCCGGCAGCAGGTTGGCGCTGGCCGAACGCAGTTGCGGCTGCACCAGGTGCGCGTGGCGTGTACGGATGGTCGCCAGCAAGTCCAGGATCACCACCACGCGGCCGTCACCGAGGATGGTGGCGCCGGAGATACCGTGGACGCCGGCGAACTGCGGGCCGAGGCTCTTCACCACGATCTCGCGGGAGCCCACCAGGGCGTCCACTTGCACGGCCACGGCGTGCTCGGAAGAGCGCACCAGGATCACCGGAAGCGGCAGGCTCTGGCCTACCAGCTTGGGCTGCTGCCCGTTGGCCAGCAGGTCACCCAGGTACTTCAGTTCGTAGTTCTGCCCGGCATATTCGAAACGTGGCGCGTCGGGCTGATAGTAGGTTTCCAGCTCGTAGGGCGAGACCCGCACGATGCCTTCGATGGTGTTCAGCGGAATGGCATAAAGGTCTTCGCCGGAAAGCACCATCAGCGCGCGGTTCACCGACACGGTGAACGGCAGGCGGATGAGGAAGCGGCTGCCCTCGCCTGGCGTCGAGTCGATGCTCATGGTGCCGCCGAGTTGCTTCACTTCGGAGTGCACCACGTCCATGCCGACGCCACGGCCGGAAATCTGGGTGACCTTGTCGGCGGTGGAGAAGCCCGGTTCGAGGATGAACTGCAGCACCTCGTGGTCCGAGAGGTCGGACTCGGCGTCCATCATGCCGCGCTCGATCGCCTTGCGGCGCACGGCCTCCAGCTTGATGCCGGCACCGTCGTCGGCCAGGGTCAGGACGATGTCGCCACCTTCGCGCCCGAGGTTCAGGCGGATGGTCCCGCTCTCCGGTTTGCCGGCGGCGCGACGCACTTCGGCATTCTCGACGCCATGGTCGACCGCGTTGCGCAGCATGTGCTCGAGCGGCGCCACCATGCGTTCCAGCACGGTGCGGTCCATCTCGCCTTCAGCGTTGCCGACGACGAATTCCACCTGTTTATCGAGCTCGCTGGCCACCTGCCGGACGATACGGCGCAGGCGAGGTACGAGGCGGTCGAAGGGCACCATGCGCGTCCGCATCAGGCCTTCCTGCAGCTCGGTGTTCACGCGCGCCTGTTGCAGCAGCAGCGTTTCCGCATCGCGGTTCTTCGCTGCCAGGGTTTCCTTGAGGTCGAGCAAGTCGGACGCGGACTCGAACAGCGCTCGCGACAGCTGTTGCAGCTGCGAGTGACGGTCCATTTCCAGCGGGTCGAAATCTTCGTAGCCGGCACGCTCGGCTTCGGCCTGGTAGCGGCTGAGGATCTGCGCCTGGGTCTCGGTATCGAGGCGGCGCAACTGGTCGCGCACCCGCTCGATGGTGGATTCCATCTCGCTCAGGGTAAAGCTGAAGTCGCTGACCTGCTGTTCCACGCGGCCGCGGAAGATGGAGGTTTCACCGGCAAGGTTGACCAGCCCTTCGAGCAGCTCCGCGGGCACTTTCACCAGCTCCTGGGGTGCGCGCCGGGCGGCAGCCTCCTGGGCGGCTTCGCGGGCCCGATGGACGAAGGGCAACACGCGCTCTTCGCCGACCACCAGTGGCTGGACGCTGGCAGCGACGATGGGCGCGGCCAGTTGCGGGACTTCCGACTGGCTCGGCGCAGGCGCCGGGGCCAGGTCTTCGGCGATGCTCTGATCGAGTTGCTGGCGCAGTTCTTCCAGTTCGGCCTGCAAGCCTTCGTAGCCGGACTGCACGTCGAGGAACAGGCTTTCCGGCCAGGGCGCGCCCTGCTGCTGGGCCTCGACCAGGTGCTGTTCGAGGTCGTGTGTGAGGTCGCCTAGGCGTTTCTGTCCGGCGAGTCGCGCGCCACCTTTGAGGGTGTGCAGCACGCGCAGCAGTTCTTCCACATGGGCGCCGTCTTCGCGCGCCTCTTCCCAGCGGCCAATTGCGGTTTCCATGGCCTCCAGCAGGTCGTCGGCCTCTTCCAGGAAGATATCGAGGATATCTGCCTCGGCCACGGCCTGCAGGTCATCCTCGGCGGCCGGCTGCAGGTGCACGGCGCTGGGCATGCTCAGCTGTTCGCTGGGATTGGCGCGCCAGCGCTGGATGGCATCGATCAGGGCCTGGCCGTCCGGCAACGGGCGGCGTGCGCGCACCGCGTCGAGCATTTCGCTGAGGCGATCCTGGCAGGCTTGCAACAGGCCGAACAGGGCCGGACTGGCGCGCAGACGACCGCCGCAAAGGCCTTCGTAAAGGAATTCCAGTTCATGGGCGAGATCGCCGATGGGGCCGATTTCGGCCATCCGCGCACCGCCCTTGAGGGTGTGCAGGTCCCGTTGAAGGGCCTCGACTTCGAGGCTGTTGTCCGGGTCTTCGGTCCAGCGCTGCAGGGCGGCGCCGGCACTGTCGAGGATGTCGAAACCTTCCTCGAGGAAGATTTCCACCAGCTCCGGGTCCTGGTCGTTGTCGAAGGGCTGCGGCGCGCTATAGGCGGCGGGCTCTTCAGCTACGCGCATTTCCAGCAAGTCGGCCAGGGACCTTTCGCCGAGGACCTCGGTGGCGACATCCAGCTCCGACTCTTCCAGTTCCTCGTTGGCAGCCGTCAAAGGTTCGGCTGGGCTCGCGGCATCTTCGTCGTCGAAGGCCAATTCATCGAAGGCTTCGGGTTCCGGCAGTGGCTGCACCACGGCGGCGGACAAACTCTGTGCGCCGCCCTGGCGGAAGCCGCGAATGTCCTGGATCAACTGCAACGGATCGTTCAGGACGCGGCGCGCCTGAAGCTGTTCCAGCAACGAGGCGAGGCAGTCGTGGCTCTTCTGCAAGAGGCCGGCGAGACGCGGCGAGTGGCTGTAGCGGCGATCCACCAGGCCTTCGTAGAGGGATTCCAGCTCATGGGCGAGATCGCCGATGGGGCGAATTTCGGCCATGCGCGCACCGCCCTTGAGGGTGTGCAGGTCACGCTGCAGGGCCAACAGGGCCGGGTTGTTGCCTGGTTCGACGAGCCAGCGTTCCAGCGCCTTGCCAGCGCTGTCGAGGATATCCACCGCCTCTTCGAGGAAGATCGACACCATCTCTTCGTCAAGGGTGGCCGGTACTTCATCCAGCGGCGCGACTGCGGGCGCTTCCTCGGGGTCGAAGGATGCCAGTTCGGGCAATGCCACCTCTTGCAGGGCGAGCGGCTGCTCCACCAGTTCGGGCAGCGGCGGGATGTCGTCAACAGGCGTCCAGTCGATAGCGTCCGCATCGAGCTCTTCGATTTCCAGGTCGGGAATCCCGGGCTCCAGCAGCGCCAGGGCCGTCGGGTCGACCAGCTCTTGCATCAGGCTGCGCAAAGCCTGTGCGCGCTCCGGCTGCGGCGTGACCTCCAGCGCGGCGGCGACCTGGTCCATCATGCCGATGAGCGCCTCATGGGCGGCGTCGGCTTCGCTGAAGAAACGCTCGCTGACTGGCAGGCTGCCTTCGTCGACCGCGCCGTAGACGTCCAGCAGGGCTTCGCAGAGTTCTTCGATCTGCGGCAGCTCGGCCATCTCGGCACCCCGACCGAGCGTGTTCAGTTCTTCCAGCAGGGCGCCCAGTTCCTGGCGCTCGGCCGGGTGCTCCCGCCAACGGCGCAGCAAGTCCTCGGCGTCGAGCAGGATGTCCATGCCTTCCGCGAGGAACAGCGAAATCATCTGCGGATCGCGCATCTCGCCCTTGTCGTCACGGCGCGCGGCGCTGGCCGCGTCCAGGCGGCCCTGATGCAGCTTCTGGATGCGTTCCAGCAGCTCACCGGTGCCTGGGATCGCCGCCAGCGGCGTGCTGTCGAGCTGGGCCACGCCCTGACGCAACAGGTCCAGCGCCTCGTGCAGCAGTTCAGCCTCGGAGAGGTCGATGCTGAGCAGGTTGGTCTTGTATTCCTTGGCCAGTTTTTCCAGCGGCGTGGCAATCTCGGCGATCGGCAGGATGCCCGCCATGTGCGCGCTGCCCTTGAGGGTATGCAGGGCGCGCTGGAGGTCATCGTTGACCGTCTGTGGCAGCTCGTGATCGCAGGCCTTGATGAAGCCGGCGAGGGTTTCCAGGTGCAGTTCCGCCTCGTTGCGGAAGATTTCCAGCAGTTGCGGATCCAGCGCCTCACCGGACTCGGTGATGACCGGAGCGTGCGGCTCGCCCACGGGCTCGATGGCCTGCTCTGAACCCGGGGCTTCAGATTTTGGGAGCGGCTGCCCCTTGGCCAGGGCGTGGGCCGTGGCAGCCAACTGATCGACATCATCGCGCTGGCGTTGCGCCTTGCCAGCGTAGTCCTCGACCAGCGCGGGCAGGAGGTCGACCACGTCCTGAACCACCTGGTAGACCGGCTCGCTGGTCTCGATGCTGCGATCCAGCACACGGTTGAGCAGGTTCTCCACCGACCAGGACAGTTCGCCGATGACCAGTGCGCGCACCATGCGACCACTGCCCTTGAGGGTGTGGAAGGCACGGCGTACTTCACCCAGTGCGTCGCGATCATTGCTGTCGGCACGCCAGCGCGGCAGGTACTCGGCCAGGGTTTCCAGCACTTCGCCGGCTTCTTCGATAAAGACTTCCTGCAGTTCGTCGTCCACCGGCTCTTCGTCGGCGGGCGGCGGCAACAGGCTCGGCGGCACCTCGCGGGCCGGCGGATTGAAGGCGGGCACGGGCGCGGCCATGACTTCCGCCAGCGACAGCGGCCGCTCAACGGCGGGCTCTTGCACCGGCGCTTCCAACGGTGCGCTGGGTAGCTCCACCTCCGGCAGGCCGAGTTCGGCGAGGGCGGCTTCGTCCCACTCCAGCGGTAGCGGGAGGTCCTCCAGGTTCATCGCTTCCAGCTCGGCCACCGGTTCGGCGCCGGGCAGGGCGTCAAGCTCGTCGAAGTCCAGGCTCGGCAGCGCTTCGAGGCCGGCTTGTGGCATGTCGAGCGCCGGTTGATCGCCTGGCAGGGCCGGCGGCAGTTCTTCGAGGTCGGCGAGGTCGAAGCTCGGCAACGGGTGGTTCCCGTCGAATTCCAGCGGCGTGTCGAGACTGAGGTCGAGCAGTTCGTCCTCCGCCGCCAGGGCCTCTTCGGCCAGGACGGGCAGGCTGTCCAGCTCGGCCAGATCGAGGCTCGGCAGGGCTCCGTCGTGCTGCAGCAACGAAGGTTCCAGCTCCAGGCTCGCAGTGGCCTCGGGTTCCAGGCTGAGTTCGATGGTTTCAGCCGACTGCTCGGCTTCCAGCTCATCCAGGCTCCAATCGTTTTCGGCAAGCAGCGACTCGCTGTCGGCGGCCGGTGCCTCGGCGATGGACGCGAGCCCCAGGGGAGCATCCAGGCTCAGGTCGATGACGTCGGCAGCGGGTTCGACTTCCAGCTCACCCAGATTCCAGTTGTCGTCGGAGACCAGCAGCTCGCTCTCGGCGACCGATACCTCGGCAACGGCCACCGGCTCCAGCGGTTTGTCCAGGCCGAGGTGGCCACCCTCGGCGAGCGACTCGAATTCCAGATCGTCCAGGCTCCAGCTGTCCTCCGCGACAGCCCGTTGGCCCGCAGCAGCCGGAACGTCGGCGACAGCCAGCTCCAGCGGGGCATCCAGACTGAAATCGATGCTTTCGGCGGCCGGTTCGGCCTCCAGCTCACCCAGGCTCCAATTGTCATCGGAAACCAGCAGCTCGCTCTCGGCGGCCGGTGTGGCGGCATCGCCAAGCGCTTCGCGGGCAACATCCTGTTCGAGGGTGGCGCCACCGATGGCCGGTTCGAACTCGAATGCCTCAGGCATCACTGCTTCCGGCTCATCTTCAGGATCGAGATGCTGATGCAGTTCCGATTCTTCGGCCGCCAGCACTTCGATTTCCTGAAGCGGATTGGCCAGGGGCGCAGGGGCCTCCTCCTCATCCACCCGATCGAGGATGGAGGGCTTTTCCTTCAGCGGATAACCCAGGGATTCCAGGCTTTCCTCGGCCACATCGAGGATCAGGTCGCCTTGGGCGGCATGGTCTTCCGAAAGGCGTTCGAGGTAGTACTCGACGCTGGTGATCGCGTCGGCCAGGGTGTCCAGGCTCTGCCAGTTAGGCACGGCCTTGCGGGCCAGCAGCTGTTCCTGGATGTAGCGGTTGCAGGCTTGCAGCAGGGAAGCGGCGCGCGGCAGCGGGATCATTGCCAGGCCGCCTCGGGCCTGGGTCAGCAGCTCCGGCACGCGGGCCAGGTGCTCGTGGTTCCACTGCGAAGCGATGAACTCGATGATGGCGTCCTTGGCCTGTTCCAGGCCGTTGCGCGCCTCCTTGATCACCAATTGGTGAATCTGCGCCACGTCGGTGGTGGGCAGGTGGCTTTCTTCGGCCGCGCCATCGTCCGCCGGGCCGACCATGCCGGCCAGGGTGGCTTCGACGTAGAGCAATGCGCCAGCGACATCCATCAGCACAGCGTCGCTGGGCTCACGCTGGCCGAGCGACAGTCCGTGGATGACGTCGATCTGGTCGAGGATGACCTTGCGTGGTTGACCGAAGCCCAGCACCGCCAGGGTGTCGGCGATCTGCTTGAGCGGTGGCAGCAGGGAATCCAGCTCGGCCACGCCACTGCGATCGCTGCGGACGAAGAGGTCGAGGCTGTCCTTGACCCGCACCAGTTCCTCGCAAAGGGCAGTGACCACCGAGCGCATGGCATCGCGGTCGGGGCCGGCCAGACGGGCGCGCTCCTCGTCCACCACGGCAGTGTCGGGCAGGGCGTCGTCGAGGCGATAGCGTTCCTTCAGGGCACGGATTCGCGGCGACTGGGCCGGCGCCTTGGCGACGTAGAACAGCAGGTTCTTCACCAGGTCTTCGGGCGCGGCCTGGTTGAAGCCATCAGCGCCCTGTTCGAGCAGGCGCTTGAGCTCCTTGTCCACCTGGCGCAGCAGGTTGCGCACCGAGGAGCCGTTGACCACGGAGCCATTGGCCAAGCCTTCCACCAGGCCGGAGGCGATCTGCCAGAGCGGACCGAGCGGCGCGTCCTGGCAGAGGGATTCCAGGCGCGCGAAGACCCGCGCCATGTAGCCGAGGTTGGCGGCCAGGTCCTGGTTACGGATCACACCGACCAGTGCGGTCTGCAGCATCTGCCGCAACTTGCGCAGCAGCACCGGCAGATCGGCGGTGCGCATGCGCGCCAGGGTGTCCATCGACAGCGCCGGGAGCACGCTGGAAAGATCCGGGGCGAACAGGCTGGTTTCCGACAGCAGGTTGTCGCCACGGGCGGCACGCAGATCGTTGAGCAGCGGCAGCAGGACCATCGGCAGGTCGCGGCGGGCACTCTGGATTCGATCCAGGTAGGGCGGCAGTTGCAGGATGGCCTGCATCAGCACTTCCAGGGCCTCGCCCCGGTTGGCCGCACGGCCTTCCATCAGGGCCTGGGCAAGACGCTCCATTTCTTCGGCGAGCAGGGCCGCGCCGTAGAACTCGACCATCTGCAGCGTGCCCTGGACCTGATGGATATAGGTCAGGCAGAAACGCATGCGCGTCGGGTCCTGGGGATTTTCGACGAAATCCTCCAGGGACTGCCGCGCCTGCTTCAGGGTTTCCGCGATCTCGCCCTTTACCCACTCGAGGGCAACGTAGTCGTGCCGATCAGTCATAGCCGTCTGCTATCCCTTCCGGGTGAATGCCAGAACCTGTTCATTGGCCACCGGCTCGAGGTCCGGATGTTGCCAACCTACTACTTCGCCTATGCCCAACACCATCAGGCCCCCCGGCGCCAGGCGTTCGGCCAGGCGATTGAGGATTTCCCGTCGGCGCCAGCGGCGGAAGTAGATCAACAGGTTCTGACAGAAAATTACGTCCATGCCGGACATTGGCGCCTTGGCCAGCTCCAGCACATTGAGCCGTGCGCAGCACACCCGTGCGGCCAGGCTCGGCACTATCTTGTAGCGGCCATCGTCCTGGGCCCGGAAATAACGCGCAGTGAGCGCCTGTTCCAGTTGCTCCAGCCGCCGGGCGCCATACAGCCCTTCACGGGCCTTGGCCAGGGCGTTGAGGCTGATGTCGGTGCCGGTGACGCCGAAGTAATCCGGCTGTTCCGTCCCGCCCAGTGCCTCGGCCGCCACCATGGCCAGGGAATAGGGTTCTTCGCCGCTGGAGCAACCCACGCTCCAGATTTCCAGGGGCTTGGCCAGACCGCCTTCGATGCGCCCGCGCAGGTAGTCCGCGAGCAGTTCGAAGGACGCCGGATGGCGGAAGAAACGGGTCTCCTGCACCGTCAGGCGATCCAGCAGGGTCGACCACTCCACCGCGCCACGCGGCCCGTCGGTGACCTGGCGGTAATAGCTGGCATAGTCCTGAACCCCCAGTTCGCGCATACGCGCACTGAGATTGGCCTGGAGGAAAGACCGGCGCTGGTCACTGACCACCACACCGGTACGCTCCTCGAGTAGCTTCTGCCAGTCGTGGAATTCCGCTGTCGTCATATCGGCCAGGGGTTTCAAGGCCCAGACGCCGCCTGGCTGCATGCTGTCGTGCCCTTGATTCATGGCCGTCGTGCCGCGACCTCAGGCCGCGGCGCCTCCCTGATCAGGCTATGTCCTGAGTTTCCGGCAGCTTGAAGCCGGAAACCGACTTGCGCATCTCGCTCGCCATCTTCGCCAGGTTGCCGATGCTCTTCGCGGTGGCGGTGGTACCGGCGGAGGTCTGCGAGGTGATCTCCTGAATCACGTTCATGGTGTTGGAGATATGGCCCGCGGAGGACGCTTGCTGACGAGCGGCGTTGGAGATGTTCTGGATGAGTGCGGCGAGGGTCTTGGATACCTTCTCGATCTCCTCCAGGGCCACACCGGCGTCCTGTGCCAGGCGGGCACCACGGACCACTTCGGAGGTGGTCTGCTCCATGGAGATAACCGCTTCGTTGGTGTCGGTCTGAATGGTCTTCACCAGCGCCTCGATCTGCTTGGTCGCAGCGGAGGAACGTTCTGCCAGTCGCTGTACCTCGTCCGCTACCACGGCGAAGCCACGGCCCGCATCGCCTGCCATGGACGCCTGGATCGCGGCGTTAAGGGCGAGGATGTTGGTCTGGTCGGCGATGTCGTTGATCAGGCTCACGATGTCACCGATCTCCTGGGACGACTCACCGAGGCGTTTGATTCGCTTCGAGGTGTCCTGGATCTGCTCACGGATGTTGTCCATGCCGGTGATGGTGTTGTGCACCACTTCGTTGCCCTTGTTGGCGATGGCTACGGAACGTTCCGCTACCGCCGAGGACTCGGAGGCGTTCGCCGATACCTGGTCAATGGACACGGCCATTTCGTTGATCGCCGCGGAGGCGCCAGCGATTTCCTGGGCCTGGTGCTCGGAAGCCTCGGCCAGGTGCATGGCGGTGGCCTGGGTTTCCTGGGCGGCGGCGGCCACCTGCACAGCGGTCAGGTTGATGGTTTCAACCAGTTCGCGGAGCTGGTCGATGGAGTAGTTGATGGAGTCCGCGATCGCACCGGTGAAGTCCTCGGTCACGGTCGCAGCAACAGTCAGGTCACCGTCGGCGAGGTCGGCGATTTCGTCGAGCAGACGGAGAATCGCCGCCTGGTTACGTTCGTTCTTCGCGGCGGTTTCAGCCAATCGGCTGCGGGTGCTCTGCACCATCACCAGGCCGATGAGGATGATCGCGCCCAGGGCGAGGGCACCCAGCACGTAGCCGGCCAGGGTGTTCAGTCCACGGCCGTTGGCCAGGTTCTCGAAGCCGGTGGTCAGGGCGGATGCCTTGTCCAGCAGGGTCTGGGAGCCGGTGAAGATGGTGTTGGCGGATTCACGGACCTGGAACAGTTCCGGGGAGGTTTCGAGGATCTCGTCCACCGAACCGGAAACGAATTCGAAGAGCTCGGAAATCTCCTGCAGGCGCTCCAGCGCCTCGGTGTTGGTCACCTTGGAGATATCCATCGCGGCGTTGCCTTCGAGCATGGCGTTCAGTACGCGACCGAACAGGCTGGCGTCGCGGCCGAACATGTCGGCGGCCTGTACCGAGTCTTCGTCACCGGCCAGTACCTTGTTCACCGAGCCGAGGATACGTTCTGCCAGCAGCGACTGGCGCTGGGCCACGGAAACCTGGCTGGCGGGCGCACCGCTTTCGAGGAGGATGTCCACGACTTCCTCGTACTCGACCTGCAGCTGCGGAATGGTTTCGGCGAGGGTGGCGGCTACCTGGTGCAGGGAGAGTACGGTCTGCTCGCTGGCCAGGATGGCGTCGGCGTTCTTGCGCAGGCTGTCCCAGTCCTTCTGCACCACATCCACTTCGCCCTTCACGGCGACGGGGGCGGCAGGCAGGCCGGTAGAGGCGTCGCCCTTGACCAGGAAGTCCCAGCGCTTCTCGAAGTCGTTGCGCGCGTCCTTCAACAGGGCGAAGGCCTCGGCCTTGCCCGCCGCGGCTTCGGTGGAGTTCTTGGCGATACGCTGGGACAGCACGCGCAGTTCACCGGCGTGGCTGATGTATTCCTTGTCGTAGTTCGCCTGGGTGTTGAGGTACGCGAAGTTCGCGAACAGCAGCACGATGGCAATGATCAGGACCACGAAGAGTCCCGCGATCAGCGACGTACTGCGCACCCCTGAAAACAGATTGCCTGCGTTTAGTCTTTTCATTATCGGGCCCCCGCCTGGACCAACCACTTTATTCCCATGTAACGCCAAAGGGCCGGCAAAGCCGGCCCAACCTTGAAGTCACGGCCCCCGGGGTTATGCCTCGGGGACCGGCACAGGACGCCAGGCGCCCTGCGTAGAACCTAGCCAGCCACCTCGAGGAACTCCTGGTGCTGTGCAAGCGCGTGCGGGCTGAACACCAGCCAGGGCTGCTCGCGATGGAAAACACCGTGGATGAAGGGCTGGATACTGGCCTCCAGGGGAGGCAACTCCTCGCTGAAGGCGTCCACCAGGAAATGCTGCATACCGAAGACTTCGTCGACGATCAGCCCGGCGAAGATCTCCTGGTGGTCCACCACCAGGACCCGGCGCTGCTTGCGCAAGGGCGACAGCTCGCTGCCGAAGAACCCGCACAGGTCCATGACCGGCAACAGGCGTCCGCGCACGTTGGAAACGCCCTTGACCCAGGTTTTCACACCGGGAAGCGAGGTGTGGCGGGGCTCGTGCAGCACTTCGCTGACCTCACCCATGGGCGCCACGAACAGACGCTCGCCCATGCGGAAACCGATGCCGCTCCAGCTCTGCACCACCTGTTGTTGCGCAGGCAGGCCCGCCGCCAGCGCGCGACAGCGCTGGTCGATCTCGAACAGGAGCTGGAAGGGAGACTGCGAATCCGACATGGCGACCGGCCTTGGCCTGTTTCTAATAATTATGTTGCAGGGACCGCCGCGGCATTCAGCCGGCCAGTACTGCGCTCAGGGTCTTGATCAGGGTGTCTTCTTCAATCGGTTTGGTCAGGTAATCCTTGGCGCCCTGCCGCTTGCCCCAGACCTTGTCGGTCTCCTGGTCCTTGGTGGTGACGATGATCACCGGGATGTGGCTGGTTTCGGCGTCCTTGGTCAGCTGACGGGTCGCCTGGAAGCCATTGAGACCGGGCATCACGATGTCCATCAGGACGGCATCCGGCTTCTCCTGGCGGGCCAGGGCCACGCCATCGGCGCCATTCTCGGCCTTGAGTACCTGGTGACCGTGCTTCTCGAGCATGGCGGTCAGCTTGTACATCTCGGTAGGCGAGTCATCAACAATCAGAATACGAGCCATGGTGTTCCCCATACGGAAAGGCTTCACCGGCCATCAGGCCGGACTTCAGGAGGCTTGCTCCACCGGGGTGAAATCGGGGACGTGAGTCTTGATCGCGCCGAGCAGCTCTTCCTTGCTGAAGGGCTTGGTGAGGTACTGATCGGAACCGACGATGCGACCCTTGGCCTTGTCGAACAGGCCGTCCTTGGAGGACAGCATGATCACCGGGGTGGATTTGAAAGCACTGTTGTTCTTGATCAGGGCGCAGGTCTGATAACCGTCCAGGCGCGGCATCATGATGTCGACGAAGATGATGTTCGGGTGGGAATCGGCGATCTTGGCCAGGGCATCGAAGCCATCAACTGCGGTGATGACCTCGCACCCCACTTTCTTGAGCAGCGTCTCGGCTGTACGACGAATCGTTTTCGAATCGTCGATCACCATGACCTTCAAACCGTCGGAATGCTGTTCCATGTTCGCCCTACCATCGCCTCGGTGAGTCGTTATTCTGCTTTATATATGTGCCTGAGGCCCTACAACCGACGGGCTGCGACCCAATCGTCGGGCATTTTTAGCACAGTCTCCAGACGCAAGCTACACGGTGCCCGCATCTGCCTCTGCTCCCCCCAGGAGGAAGGTTTTTCCCTTGACCGCAATCAATGCCGGCGCCACCCTGAGCGCCTTATCCAAACCGGCCCGCCAGCCTTGGCGCGCCCCTTGAAACCTGTTGCGGAGACCCCCCATGAGCGTTCGCCTCGGGATCGTCATGGACCCCATTGCGCAAATCTCCTTCAAGAAGGACAGCTCCCTGGCCATGCTGCTGGCCGCCCAGGAGCGCGGCTGGTCACTGTTCTATATGGAGCAGCAGGACCTATACCAGAAAAACGGTGAAGCTCGCGCGCGCATGCGCCCGCTGAAAGTCTTCCTCGACCCCGCGCACTGGTTCGAGCTGGAGGCCGAGGCTGATACCCCGCTGGCCGAGCTGGACGTGATCCTGATGCGCAAGGACCCGCCCTTCGACAACGAGTTCGTCTACTCCACCTACCTGCTGGAACAAGCCGAACGTGCCGGCGTGCTGGTGGTGAACCGCCCGCAGAGCCTTCGCGACTGCAACGAGAAGTTCTTCGCCACCCTGTTCCCCGATTACACGCCGCCCACCGTGGTCAGCCGGCGAGCCGACATTCTGCGCGAGTTTGCCGAGGAACAGCGTGACATCATTCTCAAACCCCTGGACGGCATGGGCGGTTCCTCGATTTTCCGTCACCGCGCGGGCGACCCGAATCTCTCGGTGATCCTCGAAACCCTTACCGCGCACGGCAGCCAGCAGATCATGGCGCAGGGCTACCTGCCGGCGATCAAGGACGGCGACAAGCGCATCCTGATGATCGATGGCGAGCCGGTCCCCTACTGCCTGGCGCGCATCCCGGCTGCCGGCGAGACTCGCGGCAACCTGGCCGCAGGCGGTCGTGGCGAAGCGCGTCCACTGACCGACCGCGACCGTGAAATCGCCGCCGCCGTCGGCCCGACCCTGCGGGAGAAAGGCCTGCTGTTCGTCGGACTGGACGTGATCGGCGAGCACCTCACCGAGATCAACGTCACCAGCCCCACCTGCATTCGGGAGATAGACAACGCCTATGGCACACGCATCGGCGAACGATTGATGGATGCGATCGCCCACAAGCTCGAGGCGCGGAGTGCTTCATAGACTTTTATGCGGACGCTCGGCAGACTGCGCCGCTATCTGAAGCCAGCTGACTGTCGATGAACGCAGCCTTGAATACCGCCACTGAACTGTCCGCCGGCGTCCGCCCGGCGGATCGGCTGGGCTTTACCCTGTTCCTCGCCGCCATATTGCACGTCGCGCTGATCCTTGGCGTCGGCTTTACCGTTACCGACCCGGAGCAGATCAGCAAGACCCTGGAAATCACCCTCGCCACCTTCAAGAGCGAGGAGAAGCCGAAGAAGGCCGACTTCCTCGCCCAGGCCAACCAGCAGGGCAGCGGCACGCTGGAGCACAAGGCCAAGCCCACGACCACCGAGAAGGCCCCCTTCCAGGACAAGGAAATCCGCAAGGCGACTCCACCTGCCGCGCCGCCCCAGGCACCGAAGAAAGAGGCGCCAAAGGCTGCGGTGGCGACCAAGAGTCCGCAACCACAGAAAACCACGGTCAAGCGCGAGCAGACCAAGCCGCAGCCCGACAGCACGCCGGCCCCGGCCTTCGATAGCTCACAGCTTTCCGCTGAAATCGCCAGCCTCGAAGCGGAACTGGACAAGGAGCGCCAGCTCTATGCCAAGCGCCCGCGCATCCACCGCCTGAACGCGGCCTCGACCATGCGCGACAAGGGCGCCTGGTACAAGGAGGAGTGGCGCAAGAAGATCGAGCGCGTCGGCAACCTCAACTATCCGGAAGAAGCCCGCCGCCAGCGTATCTACGGCAACCTGCGACTGCTGGTGTCGATCAACCGCGACGGCACACTCTACGAAGTCCAGGTGCTCGAATCGTCCGGCCAGCAGGTGCTGGACCAGGGCGCCATGCGCATCGTGCGTCTCGCCGCACCCTTTGCGCCCTTCACCGGCGACCTGGCGGACATCGACCGCCTGGAAATCATCCGGACCTGGCGCTTCGAACGCGGCGACCGCCTGTCGAGCAATTGAGAGCGGCAACGCCGTCTAGGCTCTAGGCTTCTATTCAGCGCCCCGCGACACAGGCGCTCATGCGTCAGTCTTGCCGCTTGAAGCCTGCCGTCTTAAGCCTGAAACTAGCCGACATGAAAAGCGCACCGAGCTACCTCAAGCACCACTTCCTGATCGCCATGCCGCACATGGCCGATCCGAACTTCGCCCAGACCGTCACCTACCTGGTGGAGCACAACGAGCAGGGCGCGATGGGCCTGGTGATCAACCGCCCCAACGGCCTCAACCTGAGCGACGTACTCGAACAGTTGCGCCCGGAGTTCACTCCGCCGGCGCGCTGCCAGGGGCTGCCTATCTACGCCGGCGGCCCGGTACAGACCGACCGGGGCTTCGTCCTGCATCCGAGCGGCCACAGCTTCCAGGCCACCCTGGAGCTCGGCGAGCTGGCGCTCTCCACTTCCCAGGACGTGCTCTTCGCCATCGCCGATGGCGGTGGTCCGCAGAAGAGCCTGGTCGCACTCGGCTACGCCGGATGGGACGCTGGCCAGCTGGAAACCGAACTCAGCGACAACGCCTGGCTGACCTGCCCGGCCGACCTCGCCATTCTCTTCGACACGCCGTCCGAGCAGCGACTGGCGGCCGCCGCAGCGCGACTGGGGGTGAACCTCAGTCTGCTCACCGCCCAGGCCGGGCACGCCTGATGGCCGACTCGAAACCCCTGCGCCTGCTGCTCGGCTTCGACTATGGCACCCGACAGATCGGCGTGGCCGTGGGCCAGGCGGTCACCGGCCAGGCCCGCGAGCTGAAAATCCTCAAAGCCCAGAACGGCGTGCCGGACTGGCAGCAGGTCGAAGCCCTGATCCGCGAATGGCAACCCGATGCCATCGTCGTCGGCCTGCCGCTGAACATGGACGGCACGCCCAGCGACATGAGCGCCCGTGCGGAAAAATTCGCCCGGCGCCTGAATGGCCGCTTCAATCTCCCGGTATTCACCCACGACGAACGCCTGACCACCTTCGAGGCCAAGGGCCAGCGACTGGCCCAGGGTCAGCGCGACGGCTACCGCGAGCGTCCGGTGGATGCCCTGGCCGCTGCACTGCTGCTGGAAGGCTGGCTGGCCGAAAACTCCGCAACTTCCTGACTCCAGAACGCGAGGACCGCCGATGACCCTGCCCAACCCTGCCGAGCTGTTGCCGAGGATGGCCAGCGACCTGAAAGCTCACCTGAAGTCCCGCAACATCGACGATCCGCGCTACATCGGCATCCGCACCGGCGGCGTATGGGTCGCCCAGGCCCTGCTGGAGCAGTTGGGCGAAAAAGGCCCCATGGGCACCCTGGACGTGTCCTTCTATCGCGACGACTTCACCCAGAGCGGGCTACACCCGCAAGTGCGCCCTTCCGATTTGCCCTTCGAGATCGAAGGCCAGCACCTGGTGCTGATCGACGACGTGCTGATGAGCGGGCGCACCGTGCGTGCCGCCCTCAATGAGCTCTTCGACTACGGCCGCCCGGCCAGCGTGACGCTGGTCTGCCTGCTCGACCTCAATGCCCGCGAGTTGCCCGTCCGCCCCGACGTGGTCGGCGCAACCCTGTCCCTGGGCGCCACTGAACGGGTAAAATTGCTCGGCCCCGCGCCGCTCACCCTCGAGCGCCAGGATCTCGCTTCACCCGCCTGACCTACCGATTTCTCGTAACCTTTCAGGGCCTGCCCCATGCCGACAGACGCCAAGCGCCCGCTGCAGCTCAACGACCAGGGCCAGCTGCGCCACTTCCTCTCGCTCGACGGTCTGCCCCGCGAGCTGCTGACGGAACTCCTCGACACCGCCGACTCCTTCCTTGAAGTCGGCGCCCGCGCGGTGAAAAAAGTCCCGCTGCTGCGCGGCAAGACGGTGTGCAACGTGTTCTTCGAGAACTCCACCCGCACCCGCACCACCTTCGAGCTGGCGGCCCAGCGCCTGTCCGCCGACGTCATCACCCTCAACGTGTCCACCTCCTCCACCAGCAAGGGCGAGACGCTGTTCGACACCCTGCGCAACCTGGAGGCCATGGCCGCGGACATGTTCGTGGTGCGCCACGCCGACTCCGGCGCCGCGCACTTCATCGCCGAGCACGTGTGCCCGGACGTGGCCATCATCAATGGCGGCGACGGCCGCCACGCGCACCCGACCCAGGGCATGCTCGACATGCTCACCATCCGTCGCCACAAGGGCAGCTTCGAGAACCTCTCGGTGGCCATCGTCGGCGACATCCTGCACTCGCGCGTAGCCCGCTCGGACATGCTCGCCCTGCGCACCCTGGGCTGCCGGGACATCCGCGTGATCGGGCCGAAGACCCTGATTCCGGTAGGCGTCGAGCAATACGGCGTGAAGGTCTACACCGACCTCGCCGAGGGCCTGAAGGACGTCGATGTGGTGATCATGCTGCGCCTGCAGCGCGAACGCATGCAGGGCGGCCTGCTGCCCAGCGAGGGCGAGTTCTACAAGCTCTATGGCCTGAGCACCCAGCGCCTGGCGCTGGCCAAGCCGGACGCCATCGTCATGCACCCGGGGCCGATCAACCGCGGCGTGGAAATCGAATCCGCCGTGGCCGACGGTAGCCACTCGGTGATCCTCAATCAGGTCACCTATGGCATCGCTGTGCGCATGGCGGTGCTCTCCATGGCCATGAGCGGCCAGACCGCGCAGCGCCAACTGAACCAGGAAGCCGAGGAGCTGAACTGATGCGTACCCATATCCTCGGCGCCCGCCTGATCGACCCGGCCAGCGGCCACGACCAGGTCGCCGACCTCTTCCTCGAAAGCGGCAAGGTCGCCGCCATCGGTAAGGCCCCCGCCGGTTTCGAAGCGGACAAGACCCTCGACGCGAAAGGCCTGGTGGCCGCCCCCGGCCTGGTCGACCTGTCTGTCGCCCTGCGCGAACCGGGTTACAGCCGCAAGGGCAATATTGCCAGCGAGACCCTGGCTGCCGTCAGCGGCGGCGTCACCAGCCTCTGCTGCCCGCCCCTGACCCGTCCGGTCCTGGACACCCCCGCCGTGGCCGAGATGATCCTTGACCGCGCCCAGGAAGCCGGCCACGCCAAGGTCTTCCCCATCGGCGCCCTGACCAAGGGCCTGGCCGGAGAGCAGCTTTCCGAGCTGGTAGCCCTGCGCGACGTGGGCTGCGTGGCCTTCGGCAATGGCTTGGCCAGCTTCGCCAGCAATCGCGTGCAGCGCCGCTCCCTGGAATACGCTGCCACCTTCGACCTGACTGTGGTGTTCCACTCCCAGGATGCATCCCTGGCCGAGGGCGGACTGGCCCACGAAGGCCCGACCGCCAGCTTCCTGGGTCTGGCCGGTATTCCAGAGACCGCCGAGACCGTGGCACTGGCCCGTGACCTGCTGCTGGTGGAGCAAAGCGGCGTGCGTGCCCACTTCAGCCAGATCACCAGCGCCCGTGGCGCCGAGCTGATTGCCCAGGCCCAGGCCCGTGGCTTGCCGGTGACCGCTGACGTGGCCATGTACCAGTTGATTCTCACCGACGAGGCGCTGATCGACTTCTCCAGCCTCTACCACGTGCAACCGCCGCTGCGCACCCGCGCCGACCGCGATGGCCTGCGCGAAGCTGTGAAAAGCGGCGTGATCTCGGCTATTTCCAGCCACCATCAGCCCCACGAGCCTGATGCCAAGCTCGCGCCGTTCGGCGCCACCGAGCCCGGTATCAGCAGCGTGGAGTTGCTGCTTCCGCTGGCCATGACCCTGGTTCAGGACGGCCTGCTCGACCTGCCCACCCTGCTCGCCCGCCTCACCGCCGGCCCGGCTCGCGCCCTGCGCCTGCCCGCCGGTCGTCTGGCCGTCGGGGCACCCGCGGACCTGGTGCTGTTCGACCCACAGGCATCCACGCTGGCCGGTGAAACCTGGAAGTCCAAAGGCGACAATTGCCCCTTCATCGGTCACTGCCTGCCCGGCAAGGTCCGCTACACGCTGGTGGACGGCAGGATCATTTTCGAGGCCTGAAGCCGCTGCACGAAAAAGCCCGCCATTCGGCGTAATGCTGTTCACATAAGAACGCCGCTAATCCTTCACCGGGTGAGCGGCGTTCTTGGTTTCTGCAGCGGGGAAACGCTGTAGGAGCCAGCTTGCTGGCGAATGGGCGATATCCCGGAAAGCTTCGCGAGCAAGCTCGCTCCTACAACAGCATTACGCCATTCGGCGGGCTTCTTCATTTCAGGGACACGGGGATCAGCAGGTCTCGATGCAGTTGCGTCGCTGCTTGGCACGATAGAGGCCGTCGTCAAGGCGCTTGAGCAGGGACTCTACCCCTTCGCCAGCCTGCATTTCCGTAACGGAGAAACTGGCCGTCAATTCCAGGGGCAGGCTGGGATCGGCCTGGGTGACCAGTAGACGCAGACGCTCCGCCAGCTGCAACGCGGCGTCCTGACCGGTCTCCGGCAGCAGGGCAATGAACTCCTCGCCGCCCCATCGGGCGAAGCAATCCTCATCCCTGAGCGCCGCACGGACGATGCGGCTGACAGCCACCAGGACGCGATCACCGATCGGGTGGCCGTGGTTGTCATTGATGCGCTTGAAATGGTCGAGATCGAACATCAACAGCGACGTCAGATGTCCATGACGCTGGAAGCGCTGCCACTCGCCGTGGAGATTGCGCTCGAAATGGCGACGGTTGGAAACCTGGGTCAACGGGTCGGTCTCGCTGAGGCGTATGGCGCTTGCAACTTGCTGGGCCAGCGCCTCGTTGGCCTGGCGGAGGGCCTCGGTGCGGGCGTCCACCAGCGCCTCCAGCTTGCGATTCAGGGCCAGCAGTTCCTCGTTCTTTCGCTGCAGTTCGAGGCTGGCCATCTTGCGCTGGTGGATATTGCGGTGCGCGCCAATCATCCGCGTGGGCTTGCCGGCCTCGTCGAATTCGACGAAACGGCCATGGTCGCTGATCCACAGGTAGCTGCCGTCGCGGCAGCGGCAGCGGTAGTCCTCGGCATAGATCAGGCTTTCGCCGTCCAGGTACGCCTGGAAGTGGCGCATCACCCGCTCGATATCGCCGGGATGGATCACCGATTTCCAGGTATCCACGTCTTCCGGCAGGCTATCCAGCGCGTAGCCGAGCATCGAGTACCAGCCAGGGCTGCGTTTGACGTGATTGGTGCGGATGTTCCAGTCCCAGATGCCGTCACTGACGATGTCCAGGGCAAAGCGCAGGGTGCGCTCTACTTCTTCCAGGGTGGTGCCGTAGCAATGGTCGAGGGCTCAAGCTTTTCCATAAGCTTCCTGCGGGCCGAAACCCGATTGAGACCGCTACGCCCAGGCACCTACCCGAGCGTTACAAAACCTGCTTCCGACCTCAGGCCTGGATGGTCGCCGCCGGGTTGATCACCCGGCCGAGGCCCAGGTTGCGCAGGGCGAGATGCAGCGAACTGTGGATAACCTGCGGGTTGTCGATGGCCAGCAATTGATCTAGAAGCTCCCTGGCCTTGGTCATGGTGACCTGGCGCAGCAACCACTTCACCTTGGGCAGGTTGGTGGCGTTCATCGACAAGCTGTCGAAGCCCATGGCCAGCAGCAGTACGGCAGCCGCGGGATCACCCGCCATCTCGCCGCAGATGCTCACCGGCTTGCCTTCGGCGTGGGCGTCGTCCACCACCTTCTTCAGCGCTTGCAGCACCGCCGGGTGCAGGTAGTCATAAAGGTCCGCCACGCGCGGGTTGTTGCGGTCCACCGCCAGCAGGTACTGGGTAAGGTCGTTGGACCCCACCGAGAGGAAGTCCACCTGGCGCGACAGCTCCTTGGTCTGGTAGACGGCAGCGGGGATCTCGATCATCACACCGACCGGCGGCATGGGGATGTCCACGCCTTCGTCACGCACCTCGCCCCAGGCGCGATGGATCAGGTGCAGCGCCTCTTCCAGCTCGTGGGTGCCGGAGATCATCGGCAGCAGGATACGCAGGTTGTCCAGGCCCTCACTGGCCTTGAGCATGGCGCGCACCTGGACCAGGAAGATCTCCGGGTGGTCGAGGGTGACACGGATGCCGCGCCAACCAAGGAAGGGGTTGCTTTCCTTGATCGGGAAATACGACAGCGCCTTGTCGCCACCGATATCCAGCGTGCGCATGGTCACAGGCAGCGGATGGAAGGCGGCGAGCTGTTCGCGGTAGATGGCGAGCTGCTCTTTTTCGCTGGGGAAGCGCTCGTTGATCATGAACGGCACTTCGGTGCGATACAGGCCGACGCCCTCGGCGCCGCGCTCCTGGGCGCGGGTCACGTCGGCGAGAAGGCCGGTGTTCACCCAGAGCGGCATGCGTTGGCCGTCCAGGGTCTCGCAGGGCAGGCTGCGCAGTGCGTCCAGCCCTTTGACCAGTTGGCGTTCCTCTTCCACCACTTCGCTGTACTGCTTGCGCAGTTGCGCCGAGGGGTTAGTGAAGACTTCGCCGTGGTAACCGTCGACGATCAGCTCGATGCCGTCGACCTTGGAATACGGCAGGTCGACCACGCCCATCACCGTCGGAATGCCCATGGCACGCGCGAGGATGGCGACGTGGGAGTTGCCCGAACCGAGTACCGACACCAGGCCAACGAGCTTGCCTTCAGGCACTTCGCCGAGCATCGCCGGGGACAGCTCCTCGCTGACCAGGATGGTGTTTTCCTGGTAGACGAGGTTCTGCTTGCGCTCTTCCTGCAGGTAGGCGAGCAGGCGGCGACCGAGATCCTTCACGTCGGAGGCGCGTTCGCGCAGGTAGGCGTCGTCCATCAGTTCGAAGCGAGTGACGTGCTCCAGCACGACCTGGCGCAGCGCACCCTGGGCCCACTGGCCGGTGCGAATCACGCGCTTGACCTCCATACCGATGGAGGCGTCGTCGAGCATCATCAGGTAAACATCGAAGAGGGCACGCTCTTCGGGGCGCAATTGGGTTTCCAGCTTGCTGGAGAGCCGGCGCATGTCTTCGCGCACCGCTTCCAGGGCCTGCTTGAAGCGCTCTACTTCGGCCTCGATGTCATCGACCGTGCGATCCGGCACCACGTCCAGATCGGCCGGCGGCAGCACCACCACTGCGGTACCCACCGCGGCACCGGGGGCGCCCGGCACACCGACGAATTTGGTTTCCTGGATTCCCTTGCCCTGGCGACCCAGGCCGCGAATGGAGCCGGTGGCCTCGGCATGGGCGATTACGCCCGCGAGCTGCGCGCTCATGGTGACGAGGAAGGCTTCCTCGCCCTCGTCGAACTGACGCCGCTCCTTTTGCTGCACCACCAGTACGCCCATCACTCGACGGTGGTGGATGATCGGAGCGCCCAGGAAGGAGGCGAACCGCTCTTCACCGGTCTCGGCGAAGTAGCGGTAACGGGGGTGATCGGCGGCGTGCTCAAGGTTCAGCGGTTCCTCGCGGGTGCCCACCAGGCCTACCAGGCCTTCGTTGGGGGCCATGCTGACCTTGCCGATGGAGCGCTTGTTCAGGCCTTCGGTGGCCATGAGCACGAACCGGTTGGACTCCGGGTCCAGGAGATAGACCGAGCAGACCTGGCTGCCCATGGCCTCCTTGACCCGCTGCACGATGATCGCCAACGCCGCCTTCAGATCCTTGGCGGCGTTCACTTCCTGGACGATCTTGCGCAGCGTGTTGAGCATGGCTAGTCAGCCTTTCTCCGGGTCAGTCTTGCGCCAGGAGGCGCGGTGCTAGTTCCTTGAGGGCCCGGCGATACACTTCACGCTTGAAGGTCACCACCTGGCCCAACGGGTACCAGTAACTGACCCAGCGCCAGCCGTCGAATTCGGGCTTGCCGGTCAGGTCCATCCGTACCTTGTTCTCGTCCGACTGCAAACGCAGCAGGAACCACTTCTGCTTCTGTCCAATGCACAGCGGCTGGCTATTGGTACGCACGAGGCGCTGCGGCAGACGATAGCGCAACCAGCCGCGAGTGCAGGCAAGAATCTTCACATCCCGCTCTTCCAGGCCGACTTCTTCGTTCAACTCCCGGAAAAGTGCCTCTTCAGGCGTCTCGCGCGGATTGATACCACCCTGCGGGAACTGCCAGGCATCCTGATTGATACGCCGGGCCCAAAGCACCTGCCCGACATCATTGGCGAGAATGATGCCGACATTCGGGCGAAAACCATCGGAATCGATCACGGCACTCAACCTCGCAAACGCATGTTTCGGCATTGTTCCATAAAGGCCTTAAACGCAGCAATGCGAGCCTTTCCCGCGATGGGCAGCTCCGCGCAAAGCGGCTATTCTGGCCGCCCTTCGAAGCCTCGATGCAAGGAAAAACGACGTGCGTTTGGCTCTTTTCGACCTCGACAACACCCTGCTGGCCGGCGATAGCGATCACGCCTGGGGCGATTACCTGTGCGAACGCGGCATCCTCGACGGGATCGCCTACAAGGCGCGCAACGACGAGTTCTATCAGGACTACCTGGCCGGCCGGCTGAACATCCAGGACTACCTGAACTTCAGCCTGGAAATCCTCGGTCGCACCGAAATGGTGCAGCTCGACCAATGGCACCGCGAGTTCATGCGCGACTGCGTCGAACCGATCATCCTGCCGAAGGCCGAAGCCCTGCTGGCCGAGCATCGCGCCGCCGGCGACAAGCTGCTGATCATCACCGCCACCAACCGCTTCGTCACCGCGCCGATCGCCGAGCGTCTGGGCGTCGAAACCCTGCTGGCCACCGAATGCGAAATGGCCGATGGCCGCTACACGGGCCGCACCACCGATGTCCCCTGCTTCCGCGAAGGCAAGGTGACGCGCCTGGCACGCTGGCTGGAGGAAACCGGCTTCAGCCTCGAGGACAGCAGCTTCTATAGCGATTCGCTGAACGATCTGCCGCTGCTCGAGCAAGTGAGCCATCCGGTGGCCGTGGACCCCGATCCGAAACTGCGGGCCGAAGCCGAGCAACGCGGTTGGCCAGTAATCTCGCTGCGCTAGGGCCAGACAGTAGGGTTCGCCATGCGCACCAACGTCCTCGCACCGGGAACTCGGTGCGCGCAGCGCACCCCACGATCGAAGCCAGCGCGGGCCGATCAGAGCGGTTTGATCACCATCAGCGCGTACACCACCGCCAGCAAGACCAGTGCGAGAACCGCCAGCCAGGTGCGCACAGCCACATGGCTGGCCACCTGCGGCGCCAGCGCCGTGCCATCGCGAAACGCCTGGCGCGCAAGATTGCGGATACGCAATTGCAGCCAGAGCAAAGGCAGCCAGCAGAGCGACGCCAGCAGGTAGATTCCTACACTCCACAACAGCCAACGCTGACCCAACGGCCAACCGCCGACCTTCGCCAGCGCCAGGCCACTCAGGGGCAACAGCACGGCGGAACTGGCAATCAACCAGCATTCCAGCCTCACCAACGAGGCAAAGGTGGCCGCCATCTGCTGGGGGTCCGCCTCTTTCCAGGCCCGGCGGGCAAAGAACAGCCCGGCCAGCGCCGCGCCGAAAAGCACGGCGGCCAGCAGGCCATGCACGGTCTTGAACAGGAAATAGAGGGTCATGCCTGGCGCAGACGCCACATCAGAGCGGTTTGGCCAGCATCAGCGCCAGCACGGAAAGAAACAGCAGCAGGCCGACGAGACCATAAGCGCCACCGAACCTGAGGCTGCGGCGAACAGGCGCGGAAGTCGGTCCGCCTTCGACCAGTGCCTGCTCCCGCAGTCGCCCGATACGACGGAACAGCAGCAACCAGGCAACACAACCGAACAGGTAGAGGATGGCGCCGCCGAGGAGCCAGGTCTGACCCAGCGGCAAGCCAGCGAGGTTCACCATCCACCAGCCGCTGATCGGCAGCGACACGGCGACGAGAACCAGCAGCGGCACGCCGATCAGCAGGATGCGCCGCAGGCTGGGGCCGATCAGCGCGGCATCGCCGGAACGGAAATTGCGCCAGCCGTACCACGCCAGTCCTGCCAGCCCGCCGAAGAACAGCAGGGTGGCCAGGCCGTGGAGGATGCGGAATACGAGGTAGTTTTCCATGAAGCAGGTCCTTGTCTGCGTGGGCGGCTGAGTCCAAGCCTAGCAGCCGCCCGATCCAGCGCCCCGGCCTGCATCAGCCCAGGAAGAGCTGGTACGCCGGGTTGTCGCTTTCGTCCCAGTGGGGATAGCCGATCTCGTCGAGGGCGGCATGCACCAGCGCGCGTTCCTCGGTCGGCACCTGCAGGCCGGCGACCACGCGGCCATCGGCAGCGCCGTGGTTGCGGTAGTGGAACATGGTGATATTCCAGCGGCCGCCGAGCTTGTTGAGGAAGTTGAACAGCGCACCCGGACGCTCGGGGAATTCGAAACGGAACACCATTTCATCGCTGATGCGCACCGCGTGGCCACCCACCATGTGACGGATATGCAGCTTGGCCAATTCGTTATCGGTGAGGTCCAGCACCGGGAAGCCCTGGCTGCGCAGGTTTTCCACCAGGACCTCGCGCGGGTCGGTTTCCGGGTGGGTCTGCACGCCGACGAAGATGTGGGCTTCGGCGTCGGTGTTGTAGCGGTAGTTGAACTCGGTGATCTGGCGCTTGCCGATGGCCTCGCAGAAGGCCTTGAAGCTGCCCGGGCGCTCCGGGATGGTCACCGCGATGATCGCCTCGCGCTTCTCGCCCAGCTCGGCTCGCTCGGCCACGTGGCGCAGGCGGTCGAAGTTGATGTTGGCACCGGAATCGATGGCCACCAGGGTGTGGTCGCGCACGCCTTCGCGCTCGACGTACTTCTTGATCCCGGCCACGGCGAGGGCGCCGGCCGGTTCGGTGATGGAGCGGGTGTCGTCGTAGATGTCCTTGATCGCCGCACAGATCTCGTCGGTGCTGACGGTGATCACCTCATCCACATACTGCTTGCAGATATCGAAGGTGTGCTGGCCGATCTGCGCCACGGCAACGCCGTCAGCGAACAGTCCAACCTGCCCCAGCACCACGCGTTCGCCCGCGGCCATGGCGGCCTGCAGGCAGTTGGAGTCATCCGGCTCGACACCGATGACCTTCACCTCGGGGCGCAGGTATTTGACGAACGCGGCGATGCCCGCGACCAGGCCGCCACCGCCCACCGGGACGAAGATGGCATCGAGGCGTCCCGGATGCTGGCGGAGGATTTCCATCGCCACGGTGCCCTGGCCGGCGATCACTTCCGGGTCATCGTAGGGGTGGATGTAGACGTAGCCCTTTTCTTCCACCAGCTTCAGCGAGTGGGCGAGGGCCTCGGGGAAGGCGTCGCCATGCAGCACCACCTTGCCACCGCGGGCGCGAACGCCCTGTACTTTCAACTCGGGGGTCGTGCGCGGCATCACGATGGTCGCCTTAACGCCCAGCTCGCGGGCCGCCAGGGCGACGCCCTGGGCATGGTTGCCGGCCGATGCGGTGACCACCCCGCGATTCAGTTCCTCGCGAGAGAGCTGGGCGATCTTGTTGTAGGCGCCGCGAATCTTGAAGGAATAGACCGGTTGCAGGTCCTCGCGCTTGAGGAGGATCTGGTTGCCAAGACGCTCGGTGAGCTGGCGGGCGGGCTGCAGCGGGGTTTCCACGGCGACGTCGTAGACGCGCGAGGTCAGGGTCTTCTTCACGTATTCTTCGAGCATCGCGGCTTCACTGGCGGGCATTTCACGGGAGGACCGAGTCTACCGCAGGGATTCGTCGGGCGACCACAGAGAATGCGGGGTTTTGGCCCGCCGACCGGCTATAATTCGTGCCCTCGACACTCCTCCTACCGGACCTCCATAGCATGACCCAGGACCAGCTCAAGCAGGCCGTCGCCCAGGCCGCCATCGACTTCATCCTTCCCAAGCTCGGTGACAAGAGCATCGTCGGCGTCGGCACCGGCTCTACCGCCAACTTCTTCATCGACCTGCTGGCCCAGCACAAGATGGCCTTCGACGGCGCCGTGGCCAGCTCCGAAGCTACCGCCCAGCGCCTGAAGGGCCACGGCATCCCGGTCTACGACCTGAACGGCGTCAGCGATCTGGAGTTCTATGTCGACGGCGCCGACGAGAGCAACGAGCGCCTCGAACTGATCAAGGGCGGCGGCGCTGCCCTGACCCGCGAAAAGATCGTCGCGGCGGTGGCCAGGACCTTCATCTGCATCGCCGACGAGAGCAAGCTGGTTCCGCTGCTCGGCAACTTCCCGCTGCCGGTGGAAGTCATCCCCATGGCCCGCAGCCATGTGGCCCGCCAACTGGTGAAGCTGGGCGGTGATCCGGTCTACCGCGAAGGCGTGCTGACCGACAACGGCAACATCATCCTCGATGTGTACAACCTGCAGATCGACAGCCCGGTACAGCTCGAAGAGCAGATCAACAACATCGTCGGCGTGGTCACCAACGGCCTGTTCGCCGCCCGCCCGGCCGACCTGCTGCTGCTCGGCACCAAGGATGGCGTCCGAAGCCTGACCGCCTGACACCGACTCCCGGCCTGCGGGAAACCGTCTAGATTTGTTGGCTACGGCGCCGTTCGGCGTCGTCCACTGCCACGAACTAGGAGGTGCCCCATGGCTGGGAAATTCCACCTGAAGAAAGCCAATGATGGCCAGTTCCACTTCAACCTGAACGCCGGCAACGGCGAAACCATCCTTACCAGCGAGCTGTACAAGGCCAAGGATTCCGCCTTGAACGGTATCGAGTCGGTGCGCAAGAACGCCGCTCGCGACGGCGCCTTCGAAAGCAAGACCGCGAGCAACGGCAAGTTCTATTTCGTACTCAAGGCCACCAACGGCCAGGTCATCGGCCAGAGCCAGATGTACGCCAGCGCCTCCAGCGCCAGCGCAGGCATCGACTCGGTCAGGAACAATGCCCCCGGTGCCACCCTCAACGACGAAAGCTGATCAATCGCTCGCCTGCTTGCGGAACGCGTAGAACAGGTTCGGCTCGCTGACCAGATAGAGGTTGCCGTCGTTATCCATCGCCACGCCCTCGGCCTGCGGCACCGCCCGCTGCAGGCCGTGCATGCCGCGCAGCAGCGAAAGCGTGCTGATGGGGCGGCCATCGGCGTTCAGCTCCAGCACCAGCCGCGACTCGTCCGACAGCGCCAGCAAGTGCCCACTGCGCTCCTCGTATTGCAGGCTGGAAAGGTCGCGCAGGAAGAGCCGGGCATCACGCTTCGGGTCGTCCACCACGTGCACCGCGAAGGGCTTGTCCGGGTTCGTATGGGGAAACCCGTGGATCTCGTAGATGCGCACCGGATCGCGCTCCTTGGCCACGAACAGGCGCTGCCCGACGGAATCGTAGGCCAGACCTTCGAAGCCCTTGTTACCCGAAAGGCCGATACTCAGGGACAACTGCTGCGACTCGCTGGCATCGATGGAGGTGGTGTCTTCATCGACACGCACTTTGATGAGGCGCTGCAGGCGCTCGTCGGTGATCACGTAGACGCCCTTGCTGATGTACTCGATGGCCTCGGGGTCGCCAAACCCCACCAACCGGATGCGGCGGATCAGGTGCCCGTCCAGGGACAGCTCAATGATTTCCGGACGCTGGTTGGTGACGGTGAAGAGGCTGTGCCGGTCAGGGTCGTAGGTCAGCGCGGAGACGTCGTCCGACAGGCCGTCGATGGGCTTGGCCTCGATGGACACCTGATAGTCCGGCAGCCAGATGGATCGTTCCCGCCATTCGGAGGCGTGGCGCCATTCTTGCAGTGCGAACAGGCCGCGCTCGAACAGCCGGAACTGCTGGGCGGCAATTCCGAGCAGCACCAGCAGCAGCACCAGTATCGCGGTGACCAGGCGCCACGGGGTCAGGAATGAACGCATCGATCAGGACTCAGGGATTCAGGACGCGGCGAAGGATACAGAGCGCACCGGACTTCTACCTGAATTGAAGCTTAAAGCCCGGGCACATGCTGGAAGGACGTTACAAAAGGGGACGGACATGGCCACCGCGCTGCTACCGGAAGAACGCGCACTCACCACCCTGCACACCATCGCCCTGGCCGTGGCCACATTGGCCAGCAGCGGCACCGACCGCAGGGTCCTGCTGGATGGCAGCGGCGTCTGCTGCGCCGATCTCGACACCCCCGACAAACTGATCTCGCATGCCCAGGAACTGCGCGTCTTCGCCAATGCCCTGGCCAGCACCCGCGATCCTGCCCTGGGCCTGTCCCTCGGCCTGCGTATGCACGTATCCGCCTACGGCATGCTCGGCTACACCATGCTCGCCAGCCGCACCTTGCGCGATGCCCTGACCATGGCCCTCGGCCAGTCGGCGTTGCTGGGGACTTACTTCAAGCTGAGCCTCGAGGAGGACCGCGACGAGGCACGCCTCGTCGCCGTCGGCTACCGCTACGCACCGGAGCTGACCGTGTTCAACAGCGAGCTATGCCTGACCTCGCTGCTCACCGTGCTGCAGGACCTGCTCGGTACCAGCATTCGCCCGCTTCGGGTCTGCCTGTCCTATCGCCCGCCGCTGCACGCCGCCACCTATGAACAGATACTTGGCTGCCCGGTGGAGTTCGGCGCGTCGCGCAATGCGCTCTGCTTCGACGCAGCCCTGCTCGACCGCACCCTGCCCCTGGCGGACCCGGTGACGTGCCACTACGGCCTGCAGCAATGCCTGAAACTGGACGCACAACTCAACAGCCGCCATGACGTGCTCGACCAGATCCGCCAACACCTGGCCGGCAACCTGCGCGACGCCTGCGACCTCGATAGCGTCGCGCGCCAGTTGCACCGCTCCGAACGCACCCTGCGCCGCCACTTGCGGCAGCTGAACACCAGCTTCCAGCGCCTGCTGGACGAAGTGCGCTACGACAAGGCGCGCCAGCTGCTGGTGCAGACCGACCTGCCCATCTACCTGATCGCCGAGCAGCTCGGCTACAGCGAGACCGCGAGCTTCCGGCATGCCTTCCAACGCTGGAGCGGGCAGTCGCCGAGTCTGTATCGGCGATAACTAATTCTCTGACCCGCTCTTCTGTAGGGGCGAATTCATTCGCCAAGGACAGCGCAGCTGTCCCGGCTGACCTCGCAGGGCAGACCTGCGGCCTGCTTGGCGATTGAAATCGCCCCTACAGGCAGGCGCCCAGCGCCGCTTCTGCGACCTCCATCACACCCCCACAACTTGGCCGAAAATATCCCCTTTTGACCTGATCTATCGTTCTGCACCTACTAGGCTGCTGACAGAATCGCGACAAACAAGGGCCGCTTCACCAGCAAAAAAAGAAAAGCCCAATAAGAACAAACCTTTAGAGCTTGTGATCAGCATGACTAGCGCGATCAGCGTCGAACGTGTGTGCATGGAGTTCGGTGATCCGGGGCAGGGCGTGAAGGCCCTCGACGATGTTTCCCTGGAAATCCGCGCCAACGAGTTCTTCACCCTCCTCGGTCCATCCGGCTGCGGCAAGACCACCCTCTTGCGCCTCATCGCGGGATTCGAGCAACCCAGCTCCGGCGCCATCCGCCTGTACGGCGAGCCCATGCAAGGCCTTCCGCCGTTCCGCCGCCCGGTCAACACCGTCTTCCAGAGCTATGCCCTGTTCCCGCACATGACCGTGGCGCAGAACATCGCATTCGGCCTGGAGATGCGCGGACTCTCCCGCAGCGACATCGAGCAGACGGTGCAGCGCATGCTGGAACTGGTGAAGCTGCCGGATGTGGGCAAACGCCGCGCCGACCAGCTTTCCGGTGGGCAGCAGCAACGGATCGCCCTCGCCCGTGCCCTGGCCAACAAGCCCAAGGTGCTGCTGCTGGACGAATCGCTTTCGGCGCTGGACCAGAAGCTGCGCAAGGAGATGCAGATCGAGCTCAAGCGCCTGCAGCACGAGACAGGCATCACCTTCATCTTCGTCACCCACGACCAGGAAGAAGCCCTGACCATGTCCGACCGCATCGCGGTGATGAGCAAGGGCCGCATTCTCCAGGTCGGCACCCCGACGGAAATCTACGAAGCGCCGCTGAACCGCACGGTGGCGGACTTCATCGGCGAAACCAACTTCCTCGAAGGCGAAGCCCTGGAGCGCGGCATCCTGCTACCCGACGGCCAGTTGCTCAGCGCCTACAGTCCCCGTCGTGGCGCCGTGACCCTGGCAATCCGTCCGGAGCGCACCTGCCTCGACGCACAGGGCAACCTGGCCGGCGAAATCGAGAACGTGGTCTACGTCGGTACCGATACCGTGTATCACCTCAAGATCGCCGGGCAGAGCGGCTTTCGTGTGCGCCAGCAGAACCGCAATGGCGCGCTGAACGTCTATTCAGCCGGCGAAAAAGTGCGGGTCCAGGTACCCGGTGAAGCCATCCGGGTACTGGTCGAATGAGCAGCCTGCGCGCCCAGGCGGAGCGCCGCCAGCTGCAGCGTCGACTGGCGCTGACCAGCCCCGCCATGCTCGCCCTGCTGGTATTCCTGGTGCTGCCGCTGGGCATCATGTTCCTGGTGTCGATCCTGGCTCCGGGCGACTACGGCGGCGTGAAGTGGGACCAGTACTCGCTGGAGGCCTACGTCAACTTCCTCTACGAGCGCGATCTGGACGACAGCCTGGTGTTCAATACCGACTACCTGCAGATCTTCCAGCGTTCCTTCTGGCTGTCGGTGCTGACCACCGTCGGCTGCCTGCTGATCGGCTTTCCTACGGCGCTCTACCTGGCGCTGCAGAGCGAGCGCAAACGCAACCTGCTGCTGTTCCTGGTCACCGTGCCCTTCTGGACCAACCTGCTGGTGCGCGTCTACGCGTGGATCCTGCTGCTGCGCAACGGCGGCCTGGTGGACAGCGGCCTTGGCGTATTCGGGCTCTCGGACGGCGCCCTGGGGCTGCTCTACACCGACGTGGCGGTGGTGATCGGGTTGCTCTATACCTTCCTGCCATTCATGGTGCTGCCCATCTACACCAGCCTCGAAAAGCTCGACTGGCGCCTGGTGGAAGCCGCCTTCGACCTCGGCGCCAACCGCTTCCAGGCCCTGCGCCGGATCATCGTGCCGCTGGCCATGCCGGGGATCGTCGCCGGCGCGATCCTGGTGTTCATCCCGTCGCTGGGCAACTACATCATTCCCGAGCTGCTGGGGGGCGGTAAGTCGCTGATGATCGGCAACCTGATCCAGCTGCAGTTCGGCGCATCCCACAACTGGCCACTGGGCGCGGCGCTGTCCTTCGCCCTGCTCGGCTTCGTGCTGCTGGCGATGCTGCTCTACAGCCTGCGCTTCAAGCAGGCCGCTGGCGGAGGCCACCCATGAACATGCAGAACCCGCTCTGGCGATTCACCGGCGTACGGCCCACCGCCTGGCTGTTCTTCGCGTTCCTCTATGTGCCGATCCTGGTGCTGGTGGCACTGAGCTTCAACGGCGGACAGTCGGCGACCATCTGGGAAAGCTTCAGCCTCAAGTGGTACTCGGTGGTCGCAAACGACCCGGAAATCGTCCGGGCGGCGAAGAACTCGCTGATCGTCGCCACCTTCGCCACCCTGATCGCAACCGCCCTGGCCACCCTCGCCGCCTTGGGCATGCGCGGCCGTGCCTTCCGTGGGCAGACGCTGATGAGTGGCGTGCTCGGCCTGCCACTGCTGGTGCCGGAGATTGTCACGGCGGTGGCGACGCTGATGTTCTTCGCCTTCATCGGGCTGAAGCTCTCGCTGTTCACCATCCTCATCGCCCACGTGGTGTTCTGCATTCCCTTCGCCTACCTGCCGATCCGCGCCCGCCTGGAAGGCATGGACCCGCGCCTGGCCGAAGCCGCCGCAGACCTCTACGCCTCGCCCTGGAAAGCCTTCTGGAAGGTGACCTTCCCGCTGCTGATGCCCGGCATCCTTTCCGGCGCGATGCTCGCCTTCATCATTTCCATGGACGACTTCGTCATCACCTACTTCGTCGCCGGGGCCGGGGCCACCACCCTGCCGGTTTACATCTTCAGTTCGATCAGGATGGGCATTTCGCCGAAGATCAACGCAATCTCCTCCATCATCCTCGTGATTTCCATAGCTTTCGTTGCATTGTCCTACTACGTCGGGCAGCGCAAGCGCTGACCCGTCCTCGACCAGCAAGGAGCTTGACCATGACCCGTCGTACCCCGCTCGCACTTGCCATACTGCTCGCCTCCGGCCTTGCCGGCTCGGCCCAGGCCGCAGGGACCCTGCACTTCGCCAACTGGTCGGACTACTACCCCCCGGAGTTGCTGAAGAAGTTCGAGAAGGACACCGGCATCAAGGCCACCCTGGATGCCTACGACAGCAACGAAACCCTGCTGGCCAAGCTCAAGGCCGGTGGCGGTGCCTATGACGTGGTCGTGCCGTCCGACAGCTTCATCCAGATCATGGCCGGCGACGGACTGCTGCAGAAGTTCGACAAGAGCAAGCTGCCCAACCTGAAGAACCTCAAGGCCAACTTCCAGACGCTCGACTTCGATCCCGGCCACGACTACAGCGTGCCGTACCTGTGGGGCACCACCGGCTACAGCTACGACAGCAAGCAGGTACCGGGCGGCAAGCTGGATGAGAGCTGGAAACCCTTCTTCGAACCACCGGCCGAACTGAAAGGCAAGGTGGTCGCACTGAACTCCATCGAGGACCTGTACATCGCCGCCTCCCACTACCTGTCCATCGACCAGTGCACCGAGGACCCGAAGGAAGCGAAGAGGATCCAGGACCTCCTCCTGGCGCAGAAGCCGCTGCTGGCGATGTACAACAGCGATGGCACCATCGAGCGCATGGCCGCCGGCGAAGTCGCCATGCACATGCAGTGGAACGGCGCCTTCCACCGCGCCCACGCCCAGCGCGACAGCCTGGTCTACGTGTATCCGAAGGAAGGCATCCACGTCTTCATCGATAACTTTGTGATCCCCAAGGACGCGGTGAACGTCGAGGAAGCTCACGCCTTCATCAACTGGATGATGCTGCCGGAGAACATCGCCGCTGCGTCCAACTTCGCCAAGTACAACAACGCCATCGAAGGCTCGGACAAGTTCATGGAGAAGGAGCTGTTCGACGACCCGGCCATCAACACCCCGCAAGACAAGCTTGATCGCCTGCGCACCTTCAAACTCTGCTCGCCCAAGGCCCTGAGCCTGCGCAGCAAGGTGTGGACCAAGCTGAAGAAGTAAGCCGGAAAAACGCCATCCTACGAACGCTTTTTAGTAGGTTGGTCCGAGCGCAGCGAGGCCCAACGATTTGTCGGTAATTCCGCGTGTTGGGCTTCGCGTAGCTCAGAGCAACCTACATCAGTGCGTAGAAACAAGGGTGGATGTCGCTTTTCACATCCACCAATGGCGCATCCGAAAGCCATCACCCCGGCCAACCACATTGGCCATCTCGATCCCTTTTTGACCCTTTGCGGGGTTCTGCCCACGGTATTCCACTGACAGAATCGAAGCGCATGCAACTAGCGGGGCGCCCCACAGACGGGTGCCGATCCAACAAGAACAATGGCTAGAGAGATATGAAGATGTCCCGTGCGCTTGCGCTTCACAACGCCCTTCCTCTGCCCTTCCAACGGACACCCCTTCTCCCCCCTTACTGACTGCCCGCGCACAGCCGGATGCGCAACGGACCCGGCCTCGCACGCGCATGGATGGCTCGCATCGCGACCCAGGCGCCGCCCAGCGGCGCGCAGTAAACCGGAGAGAACAACAATGTCCACCCCGTCCGCCAGCCTCGAAAACAGCGGCAGCCTGCCCAACGAATTCACTCACAGCGCCCAGGGAACCGCCCTGCGCCGGATACTCGGGCTCCCCGCCCTGGTGTTCTTCGGCCTGGTCTACATGGTGCCGCTGACCATCTTCACCACCTACGGCGTGGTCACCGAAATGACCGGCGGCCGCACCGCCCTGGCCTATGTAATAACGCTGTTGGCGATGATCTTCACCGCCCTGTCGTACAGCTTCATGGTCCGCCGCTACCCCATCGCCGGCTCGGCCTATTCGTACACCAGCCTGAGCTTCGGCCCCGGCGTGGGCTTCCTCGCCGGCTGGTCGCTGCTGCTGGATTACCTGTTCCTGCCGATGATCAACTACCTGGTGATCGGCCTGTTCCTCAACATCGCCTTCCCCGAGGTGCCGGCCTGGGTCTTCGTCGTCAGCACCATCGCCCTGGTGACCGTGCTGAACATCCTCGGCATCAGCTCGGTATCCGGCATGAGCAACCTGATCGTGATCGCGCAGGTGGTCTTCGTCGTGGTGTTCCTGGCGATGGCTGGCCGGAGCCTGTTCGACGCCCCCATCGACTTCACCACGCCCTTCCTCGGCGACGGCACCCAGCCGGGCCTGGCGCCCCTGATGGCCGGCGCGGCGGTGCTCTGCCTGTCGTTCCTCGGCTTCGATGCGGTCTCCACCCTGGCCGAAGAGGCCCGCAACCCGAAACGCGACATTCCCCGCGCCATCATCATCACCACCCTCTGCGCCGGCGTGCTGTTCTTCGTCCTGTCGCTGGTGGCTCAACTGGTGTTCCCCGGCAGCGTCTTCCAGGACGTGGATGCCGCCGCCAACGAGGTGATGCTGAAGGCCGGCGGCCAGTTCCTCGCTGCGTTCTTCACCGCCACCTATGTGGCCGGCGCCGCCGGCTCGGCGCTGGCGTCCCAGGCTTCGGTGTCGCGCATCCTCTTCAGCATGGGGCGCGACGGAATCCTCCCGCATCGCCTGTTCGGCACCCTGTCCGAGCGCTTCCACACCCCGACCGTGGCCATCCTCATCGTGTCGCTGGTGTCGCTGCTGGCGGTGGTGATCGACCTCGCTACCCTCGCGTCGATGATCAGCTTCGGCGCCCTGGTGGCCTTCTCCGCCGTGAACCTGGCGGTGATTCGCACCCACCTGTTCGACGGTCGTCCGCGCCAATCGGGTGACCTGTTGCGCTATGGCCTGATCCCGGCCATCGGCTTCGCCCTGATCGCCTGGCTCTGGACCAGCCTGTCCGGCCTGACCCTGGCCATCGGTCTCGGCTGGTTTGCCGTGGGCGTGGCCTACCTCGCGGTGCAGACCGGCGGCTTCCGCCGCAAGGCACCGCATGTGCAATTCTCCGAATTCGAATGACCCGATGAACCGCTAGCCGAAAGGAGACGCTGATGCTGACGATCTATTCCGACGACCACCACCTGCACCACGGCAAGCACGAGCTGATCGGGGGCCAGTTCACCCCCTGCTTCGAGAAACCGAGCCGCGCCGACATGGTGCTGGATCGTGCCAAGGCAGTGAACCTGGGGGCCATCCAGGCACCGACCGATTTTGGCCTGTCGCCCATCCTGCGCGTACACAGCGAAGGGTTCGTGAATTTCCTGAAAACGGCCTGGAGCGACTGGCAAGCCAAGGGCCGCAGCCACGACATGCTGCCCATCGCCTGGCCAACACGCCGTCTGCGCCAGGTGGAGCCCACCGACATCGACGGACGCCTGGGCTACTACTCCTTCGACGCCGGGGCGCCCATCACCGCAGGCACCTGGCAGGCCATCACCAGCTCGGCCAACGTCGCCCTCAGCGGGCAAGCCGAACTGCGCAAGGGCGCTCGCGGCATCTTCTCCCTGTGCCGCCCGCCGGGCCACCACGCCGCTGCCGACTACATGGGCGGCTACTGCTACCTGAACAACGCGGCCATCGCCGTGCAGGCCATGCTGGATGCCGGCGCCAAGCGGGTCGCGGTGCTGGACGTGGACTATCACCACGGCAACGGTACCCAGGACATCTTCTACGACCGCGCCGACGTGCTCTTCACCTCGATCCACGGCGACCCGCGCTTCGAGTATCCCTACTACCTGGGCTTTGCCGACGAGAAAGGCGTGGGTGCGGGCGCGGGCTTCAACTTCAACTACCCGCTGGCTTCGGGCATCGACTGGTCCGTCTGGAGTCTGGCCCTCGCCGACGCCTGCCGGCAGATCGCCGAATACGCCCCGGACGCGCTGGTGGTTTCGCTGGGGGTGGATACCTTCAAGGAAGACCCGATTTCGCAGTTCAAGCTGGACAGCCCGGATTACCTGCGCATGGGCGAAATCATCGGCAAGCTCGGCCTGCAGACGCTCTTCGTGATGGAGGGGGGTTATGCGGTGGAGGAGATCGGCATCAACGCGATCAATGTGCTGCAGGGGTTCGATAGCGTGGCGTGAAAATCACAGGGAATTTGTGGGGGCGAATTCATTCGCTATGCAGACCGAAGGTATGCCCTTCGGATCATTTCGGGGGCAGCTGCGCTGCCCTTAGCGAATAAATTCGCCCCCACAAGGTTTTATCAGTTCACCCGCTCAACGAACTCCACATCCACTTCGCGGCCCATCAGGTCGCGGTCCACTTCGCCGGTCAGCTTGACCGTGGCCTTGTCGTGGATGGACATCGGCGGCCAGTCTTCATCGTCGATTTCCACCTTCATGGTGCCGGTGGCGTCCTTGAACTCGTAGATATCGCCCTTGATGCGGCGAACGATCTGTCCCTTCAGCACCACCGGAGCATCGTCGGTGGCTTCGAGGGCGGCGGCGACGGTGCTGATCTGGGCATTGGCGCCCGGGCCGGTGTAGCTGTTGGCCATGACGGCGGTGGAGAACAGCGGAACGGCCAGCAGAGCGAGGTATTTGGCTTTCATGGAGATGATCCCGTGTGTGTAGATGACGGGATCAGACTAGGGCGGCTGGCTGAAACGAGGCTTAAATGCGCCTTAAGCGAAGCTTAACGGCGCACCCTGCAGCGCGCGTCAGCTCGGATCGGCGCTGGCGACCAGGTTCTTGCGGAACACGTAGAACAGGTTGGGCTCGCTGACGACGTAGATGTCACCGCTTTCGTCCATCGCCACGCCTTCGGCTCGGGGAATACGGCTGTCCAGGCCGTTCATGCCGCCGAGCAGGCTGATGAAGCTGACCGGTTCCCCGCGTTCATTCAGTTCCAGCAGCAGATTGGATTGGGCCGAGAGCACCAGCAGATGCCCCGTGCGCGGGTCGATGCTCAACGCCGAAAGGTTGCGCATGCCCAGGCCATAGCTGGGTAACGGACGCAGCGCTTCGCCAAGGGTCTCGTTGCCATCGCTGCCCAGACTGAACAGGGCGACGGGGCCACGCTCCTTGCCGAGGATCAACTGCCCGTTGAGCGGATCCCAGGCGATGCCTTCGAAGCCCTTGTTGCCTGAGTCCGGGAAGCCGAGGTCGAACTCGTTCGTCGCATCGGCGCTCAGTTCACGGGTTTGCGGGTCCAGTTCGAAGATCGACAGCGTACGGCGGCGCTCGTCGGTCACCGCCACATGGCCGCCTTCGAGCACGGCCACGCCTTCCGGGTTGGAGAAGCCCTTCAGCGGAATCTTGCGCAGCACCTCGCCGTCACGGCTCAGCTCCACCAGGGTGGGCGACTTGCCGGTGACGGTGAACAGGGTGCCGGTAACGGGGTTGTAGGCCAGGTCGGAGGTTTCGTCGTTCTCCAGGCCGGCCAGGGGCTTGCCCTGCAGCACCGCCTTGTAGCCCGGCAGCCAGATGCTGGCGGCGCGCTGTTCCTGACTCGCCTGCTGCTCGCCGAACCACACCCGGGCACGGTCATCCCAGTGCATGTACCGGGTCAGCGCGGTGGCGCCGGCGGCAACGGCGACCAGGCCCAGTATCAGTCGGCGACGGCTAACGAAAGACAGGAGGCGGCGCAGCATCAGGTATTACTCGAAAAAGGGGTCGGCAAGAGATAGCCAAATGCCAGTGAAAGTTCCGTGAAACCCCGACCGGCGGTCGGCCAGGTTAGATAACCCGGCTTTCGAAGCGGCTGTGCCCTACCAGCTCCAGCACGAGCTCGTCGCCCTGGCTCAGCGGGCCGACGCCCACCGGCGTGCCGGTGAGGATGACGTCGCCCGGCTGCAGGCTGAAATGGCCGGCCATGTGCTGGATCAGCGGCAGGATCGGGTTGAGCATGTCGCGGCTGTTGCCGTCCTGGCGGACTTCGCCGTTGATGGTCAGGCGGATGCCGATATCGTCCAGGCGCTCCGGGGCATCGCCCGGAACGAAAGGCGCCAGCACACAGGCGCCGTCGAAGCTCTTGGCGATTTCCCAGGGCAGCCCCTTCTCCTTGAGCTTCGCCTGCACGTCGCGCAGGGTCAGATCCAGGGCCGGAGCGAAGCCGGAGATGGCGTCGCGCACTTCTTCCGCATCCGGATGGCGAGACAGCGGCTTGCCGATCAGCACGGCGATTTCCGCCTCGTAGTGCACTGCGCCACGGTCCTGGGGAATGCTGAATCCGCCAGCCAGCGGCACCGTGCAGGAGCCCGGTTTGATGAACAGCAGCGGTTCGGTCGGCACGGCGTTGTTCAATTCCTTGGCGTGCTCGGCGTAGTTGCGGCCGACGCAGACCACCTTGCCCAGGGAAAAGTGGATCGGGGTGCCATCGACATACTGGTGCTGGTAGCTCATTTACCGACTCCTGTTGAACGCAACGCTGAAAGCGTCACGAGCGAAGGCCAGGCAAGGCGAGTTCAGGCGAGGCAGCGGAGTATCCGAGCCTGAACTCAACGCAGCATGGCCGCGCGCAATAGCTTTCAGTTGAAGATCTTGCCGGGGTTCATGATCCCGTTCGGATCGAACACCGCCTTGATCGCCTTCATCACCGCGATCTCAGGCTCCGAACGGCTGTAGCCGAGGTAATCGCGCTTGGTCATGCCCACACCGTGCTCGGCGGAGATCGAGCCGTTGTACTTCTGCACGGTCTCGAACACCCACTTGTTCACGGTGGCGCACTTGGCGAAGAACTCGTCCTTGGACAGGTTGTCCGGCTTGAGGATGTTCAGGTGCAGGTTGCCGTCGCCGATATGGCCGAACCAGACCACTTCGAAGTCCGGGTAGTTGGCTTCGACGATGGCGTCGATGTCGTGCAGGAAGGCCGGCACCTTGGAAACGGTGACCGAGATGTCGTTCTTGTACGGGGTCCAGTGGGAGATGGTCTCGGAGATGTACTCGCGCAGTTTCCACAGGTTCTGCAGCTGTTGCTCGCTCTGGCTCATCACACCGTCCAGCACCCAGCCCTGCTCGACGCAATGCTCGAAGGTGGCGAGGGCGTCATTGGCGATCTCCTCGCTGGCGGCTTCGAATTCCAGCAGCGCATAGAAGGGGCACTCGGTCTCGAAGGGCGCCGGCACGTCGCCACGGGCCAGGACCTTGGCCATGGCCTTGTCGGAGAAGAACTCGAAAGCGGTGAGATCCAGCTTGCTCTGGAAGGCGTGCAGTACCGGCATGATGGAATCCAGGTCCGGCGAGCCCAGCACCATCGCAGTGAGGTTCTTCGGCGCGCGGTCCAGGCGCATGGTGGCTTCGACCACGAAGCCCAGGGTGCCTTCGGCGCCGATGAACAGCTGGCGCATGTCGTAGCCGGTGGCGTTCTTGATCAGGTCCTTGTTCAGTTCCAGCAGGTCGCCAGCGCCGGTGACCACCTTCAGGCCGGCCACCCAGTTACGGGTCATGCCGTAGCGAATCACCTTGATCCCACCGGCATTGGTGCCGATGTTGCCGCCAAGTTGGCTGGAGCCGGCGGACGCGAAGTCCACCGGGTAGTACAGGCCCTTTTCCTCGGCGAAGTTCTGCAACTGCTCGGTGATCACGCCCGGCTGGCAGATCACGGTGCGGTCGAACTCGTTGAATTCGAGGATCTGATTCATGTAATCGAAGGCGACGACCACTTCGCCATTCGCCGCTACGGCTGCGGCGGAAAGGCCGGTACGACCGCCGGAGGGCACCAGCGCCACCTTGTGCTGGTTGGCCCAGCGAACGATGGCCTGGACCTGCTCGATGCTCTTGGGGAACACGATGGCGCTGGGTGCGGGGGCGAAATGCTTGGTCCAGTCCTTGCCATAGGCGTCCAGGGAAGCGGCATCGGTCAGTACCTTGCCGGGTTCAACCAGGGTCTTCAGCTCTTCGATCAGGGCAGCGTTGGTCATCAGCGAAACTCTCAAATCATTCATGGTCGCCCTGAGAACGTTTCAGGTCGTAACCGAGCAAGGAAAAAGGAGATCATGCTAGCATACGCACCCCGCGAATCGTGCGCTCCAGCCGATTTTCCGGGTAGCAGCCCGCGCTCCCCCACGGCCCGCTTCTGACATTTTTACCGGGATACATAGGTACGCAGATGAGCAAGACCTCTCTCGAAAAGAGCAAGATCAAGTTCCTTCTCCTCGAAGGCGTCCACCAGAACGCCGTGGACACCCTGAAGGCCGCCGGTTACACCAACATCGAGTACCTCAAGGGCGCACTCTCGGGTGACGAACTGAAGGAAAAGATCGCCGACGTGCATTTCATCGGCATTCGCTCGCGCACCCAGCTCACCGAAGAGGTGTTCGACTGCGCCAAGAAGCTCATTGCCGTCGGTTGCTTCTGCATCGGCACCAACCAGGTCAACCTCAGCGCTGCCCGTGAACGCGGCATCGCCGTGTTCAACGCGCCTTACTCCAACACCCGTTCGGTAGCCGAGCTGGTGCTGGCCGAGGCCATCCTGCTGCTACGCGGCATTCCGGAGAAGAACGCTTCCTGCCACCGCGGCGGTTGGATCAAATCCGCAGCGAATTCCTTCGAAATCCGCGGCAAGAAGCTGGGTATCGTCGGCTATGGCTCCATCGGCACCCAGCTCTCCGTGCTGGCGGAGGCCCTGGGCATGCAGGTGTTCTTCTATGACACCGTGACCAAGCTGCCGCTGGGCAATGCCACCCAGGTCGCCAATCTGCACGAGCTGCTGGGCATGTCCGACATCGTTTCCCTGCACGTGCCTGAGCTGCCGTCCACCCAGTGGATGATCGGCGAGAAGGAAATCCGCGCCATCAAGAAGGGCGGCATCCTGATCAACGCCGCCCGCGGCACCGTGGTCGAGCTGGATCACCTGGCCGCCGCCATCAAGGACGAGCACCTGATCGGCGCCGCCATCGACGTGTTCCCGGTCGAGCCCAAGTCCAACGATGAAGAGTTCGAGAGCCCGCTGCGTGGCCTGGACCGCGTGATCCTGACCCCGCACATCGGCGGTTCCACTGCCGAAGCCCAGGCCAACATCGGCCTGGAAGTGGCCGAGAAGCTGGTGAAGTACAGCGACAACGGTACCTCGGTATCGTCCGTGAACTTCCCGGAAGTGGCCCTGCCGTCCCACCCGGGCAAGCACCGTCTGCTGCACATCCACGAGAACGTGCCGGGCGTGATGAGCGAAATCAACAAGGTGTTCGCCGACAACGGCATCAACATCTCGGGCCAATACCTGCAAACCGACGAGAAGGTCGGCTACGTGGTAATCGACGTGGATGCCGAGTACTCGGACCTCGCGCTGGAAAAACTGCAGCACGTTAATGGCACCATCCGCAGCCGCGTCCTCTTCTAAGCAGGGGCTGCTAAGCGTCGGCGATACTGCGTTGGAAAGAGCCTCGGAGATGCTCATTTACAGTTGTAAACTCCGCTCTCCTCGGCCCTTTCCGCCTTGTCTCGCTCCAGCTCGCGACCCCCTGACGGAAGTGTGCAGCACATGAAAAAGGGAGGCCTCGGCCTCCCCTTTTCGTTTCCAGCGTCTTTACTTGACCGTCACGGTGATGGATTGCGAGATCACCGGCGGGTCCAGCGGTACGTGGTTCCTGTCCCCTACCAGCAGTTGCAGGGTGTGCTTGCCGGGCGGCAGGGTGACCTGGGTTTCGGTCTGGCCCTTGCCGAAGTGGCGGATGCTGTCGGTCATGGGCAGCGGCTTGTCCATCTCCGGCTGTTCGGCGAGGCCGATCAACAGATGGTGGTGGCCGGTTGCGGGGACATCCACGCCAGCCGGCGCGACGCCCATGCCCTTCAAACCGAACTTCACCGTAAAGGTCTGATCAACAGTGGCACCGTTGGCCGGTTCGATGAAGTACACCTGCGCGCCTTCGGGCGCCTGGGTCCGTGGAACTGCGGCCAGGGTGACGGTGGCGGCGCCAAGCAGTAGGGCGCCAAGGCTCAGGAAAGACAAAGTCCTCATTACACATCTCCATGTTTTGTGAGCCAGATACCAGACCCCATGCAACCAGTTAGGTTCACCTGCTGTCCGAACAAGGCGCTTCACCTGCGCCAGCGGAAAAACCATAACGAATCGAGGAAGTCCCCCATGCGCCTGCTTTACTGCCTGCCCACCCTGTTCGCCCTGCTGAGCCCGCTGGCCCAGGCCGAATTGCTCGATGATGTCTGGGAACGCGGCAGCCTGCGCATCGCCCTGGAGGAGAACAATCCGCCCTACAGCTACCGGGAGAACGACAAGCTGACCGGCTTCGACGTTGCCCTGGGTCGCGCCCTGGCGGCGGAAATGAACGTGGATGCGGAGTTCGTGGTGGACGACGACGGCAAGATGCTCGCAGGCTTGCAGAACGGTCGCTATGACATCGCCCTGGACCGGGTCGCCGCACCCGCCGCGGGCGAGCAGACCCTGGAGTTCAGCGAACCCTACGTCTTCCCCCTGAGCGAGACCGAGGGCAATCTGGCGCAGCCCATGACGATTCCCTTCCAGAAAGGCAATCCCGCCTTCCGCGACACCCTCAACCGCGCGCTGGTCAAGTTGCGCAGCGAAGGCAAACTCGGTGAGCTGTCGACGCAATGGCTCGGCAAGGACCTGAGCCAGCCACCGACTGCAGCCAAGCGCTGAGACTCAGTCTTCGTCCAGTTCGGCCAGGCGCGCCGCGGCCTGGGCCAGCTCCTCTTCGTTGAAGACTTCGACACCGGCGCGGCGCAGGGCGGCGGCAGTCACGCCTTCGCCGGCGACACGAGTGCCGCTGAAACTGCCGTCGTAGTTCTCCCGATTGCCACACGAAGGGCTGCGGGCCTTGAGCAGCGCGATACGGATGCCGTTGCGCGTTACCAGTTCGAGGGCAATGCGCGCACCAGCGACGAACTCGTCGGTCACGTCCCGGCCGTCGTCGGTGAGCACCGGCAGATCGCCGTCCAGCACGGCGCTGCCCCGGCCGCCGGCGATCTCCGCCGGTGCACGGGGCGTCGGCAGACCGCCGGCCACTTCCGGGCATAGCGGCACGATGCGCCCCTCCGCCTGCCAGCGCTCCAACAGGTCGAACGGGCCGTGGGCGCCGCCGTCATAACGGACCTTCTGCCCGAGCAGGCAACGGCTGACCAGGATCTTCTGCATCTTCATCTCCAGAGGGGGGACAGTCGTAGTCACCCCGGGTAACACCTGTGGCGCCCGCGCGAATCGGTGCCTGATCGAAGGTAGGGCCTTGGCCCGTTAACTGCCAAGCCGTTCTCGAAGGCGGGCGACGAACTTCCCCATCCTTCGGCGGGAAGCGCCCCGCGCCACTGGCTGTAGCACCTGCGCGCCTCCAGACTGCACGCAACCTGCACAGGAGCGTGCCATGCCCAGAACTACCCACAACCTGCGCCTCGCACTGGCTTGCGGCACCGCCCTGCTCAGTAGCACCGGCCAGGCCGCTCTCGAATCCCTGGATAACCAGGCCCTCAGCGAAATCAGCGGCCAGGCGGGAATCAACCTGCGCCTGGACGTCATGGCGCGCGTCGACAGCATCAGCTGGAACGACGATGGTGGCAGCCTGTCCTTGCGCAATGTGCGCATCGACAACGGCTGTCTCAAGCCCGGCGATTGCCCCAATGGCGCCGGCGGCAGCTTTCCCCTGGGCGCTGCGCAGCTCGGCCTCACCCTGCCCATCTTCGGTGTCGACCAGCCCACCCTTAAAGTCGATGTGGTGAAGAACACCGCCGGGACCCAGCAGGTCCGCCTGGAGCTGCCGGATCTCACCACCATCAACGATCAGCTCCAGGGCAGTGGCATTCCCGCCCAGCGCATCCGCGTACGGGTTGCCGCCGACATGCACATCGGCGAAAGCCGGATCGGCAGCCTGGAAATTCGCGATATCACCGACCTGCGCGGCAATTTCCGGGTCTGGGGCCACTGACGGCCCCGGTTTCAGAGCGGACCGCCGCGGCGTCGGAACCACCCGGTGAGGGAGAGGCGATCGCGATTCGCCGGCAGGACCTCATGGGGCACTTCAGCGGAGAGGAATACCACCAGGCTGCCGCCCTCGGGCAGCACATCCCGTTCACCTTGCGCCAGGTACAGGCGCAATTCACCGCCCTGCTCCGGCTGCCAGTCGGCGTTCAGATAGGCCACCACCGACACGGCGCGGCGGTCATCGTCGCGGAAACGGTCCAGGTGCTTCTGATAGAAGGCTCCGGGCGGATAGCAGGCGAAGTGGCATTCGAAGTCTTCCAGGCCCAGGTAGAGCTCGCGGTTGAGCAGTTGGCGCAGTTCGTCCATCAGCGCCAGATAAGCATCGCTGGCGGCCGACTGGCCGGGCTCCAGCCACTGGATACGATCGCCGCGCACCCCTTCGCGAACCTGCTGCCCGTCTCCACGCCCAATGGACGCCGGGGCGAGCACGCCCGCTGCTTCGCGAGCGCGGCATTCAGTGGCCAGGGCACGGGTGAGGTCGGCAGGCAATAGCAGGCACTGGTGGGACCAGCCCTGGCTGGCCAGGTCGTCGGCGATCGGTGTGAGCACGGGGTGTTCTGCGGGTAGCGACATGATCCCGGAATTCTACCAGCGAGCAGGAAATTACCTACATGCACTGATGAAGATTCCGACACCTCGACAATAAAGCCCGAGTCCGCTGAGAATAGCCGCACGCTCAGCCCCGCAACGCCCACCCGCCGCCACCGCCTTGCCCGCCGAACCGATGCCGTACGCGTGGGTCCGATACGAATAGCGGACTGCGTCATCAAGGAGACTCCATGCGCCTGCTCTTCGCCGTCACCCTCCTCCTCTTCGGTTTGCCCGCCCTGGCCGACGACCACGCCAGCCTCTACCAGGTGGCCGGCTGGCCGGAACAGCGCGCGCACTTCAACGACGCCCTGACAGCAGCCCAGCAGCGTTACCAGAAGACTTTGCCGCCGGCGGTCTACCAGGCACTGGTGGAAAACAGCAACCGTCGTTTCCAGCCCCAGGCCATCGACCAGCGCGCCCAGGTCGCGCTGCGTAGCCAGCTACAGGACCCGCGTCCGGCACTGGCCTTCTTCCAGTCGCCGCTGGGCAAGAAGATCATCGCGGCGGAAACCCTGGCTACCCGCCGCGACCAGTTGGCCAAACACGCCAATGGACTGCCGCGCATCGAGGCCGAAGCCACCCGCCGCCTGCTGATCGGCCACCTGGCGCAAGCCCTGCCGGCGCGCGAAGCCGGTGCGGAAGTCAGCCTGGCCCTGGCCGGCGTCGCTGCCGACAGCCTGAGCCAGATGCTTCCCGGCCTGCTCGGTGGCGGCCAGGCGCAAGGCATGATCGATGGCCAGCGCCAGCGCCTGATGGAACAGATCGGCAACGACCTGGATAACACCCTGCTTTACGTCTATCGCGACCTCTCCGACCCGGAGCTGGAAGAGTTCGTTACCTTTGCCGAATCCACCGACGGCAAGGCCTACTACCAGGCCGCCCTGGCCGCCGTGCGCGCGGGCCTTGCCGTGGGCCAGGACGCCTCGGCCCAGCAGGGGCTCTGAATGCTTTTCGTAGGTTGGCGCAGAGCGAAGCGAAGCCCAACAAGGGCCCTTGAAGCAGCTACGGATGCTGGGCCAGCTCGGCACCTACCTACGAAAACTACCCCAACCTTTCCCGCAAGAAGCCAAAATACCGCTCCCGATAGGCCGGCGCCTCGTTCACCAGATGGTGACCGGCCCCTTCCAGCATCAGCACGTCCGGCTGATCGAACTTCTCCGCCAGCACGGCCAGGTTGTGCCGCCAGTCCACCGTCATATCGCCGTCTCCCTGAATCACCAGTGGCCGCCGACGGCTGCGTTGCGCCTTCTCGATCCGCGGCACCCAGCGCGCCAGGGCGCCGACCCAGGCGGTGGGCAGGGTCTGCGGCTGCAAGGGGTCCTTGTGATGGACGAACTCGATGAACTCGGCGTCGCTGGAATTGACGCTGAAGCGCCGTGGAATGCTTTCGACGAAGTGACGCATCAGTTGGTAGCTGAACTTCGACCAACCCCAGGCACGCGGACGCACCAACGGCGCGAACAGCAGGGTCTCGCCCAGTTCCGGACGCGGCGTGCCAGTCAGCAGGTAATCCAGCAGGATGGCACCGCCTGTGCTCTGCCCCGCCAGATGCCACGGCTGCGGTAACGCGAGCGCCGCCGCCTCGCCCAACAAGGCCTGGAGGGCGGCCTGATACTCGGCGAAATCACCGATACTGGCCCGCGTTCCGCTGGACAACCCGTGGCCGGGCAGGTCACAGGCGATCACCGCGAAACCCATGTCCAGCGCCCATTCCACCAGGTGGCCGTAAAGCCCCATGTGGTCGTAGTAACCGTGCAGCATCACCAGGCTGGCGCGCGGCTCGGGCGGCAGCCAGAGCTGGGTCACCAGCGAATACCCGGCCGCCTCGACACAGCCCAGACGCGCCTGCACGCCGGGATGGCGTGCGGCGAAGTCCAGCCGGTAGAAGGCCCGATAGGTCTGGGCCTGACGCAGGTCAGCGGCGCCTGCGGCCAAGGGTCGCAACAACGGGCGCAGGAGATCGGGCTGGAACGGGTCTGGCATCGGGCTTTCCCTGAAAGAGGTCATTCTGTCCACAGGACCGTACGGGGCCCTGACCGGCTGCCGATATTCAGCTGCCTGGCGCAACGTGGCAAGCTACGCGCCCCCGCACAGGCCCTTCACGATGCGTGCATTCAATCCCAAGACCCTGATTACCAGCCTCGCCCTGCTCGCCTGCGTCGGCGCCATCCTGCTGGCCCTGCGCTGGTACGAGTCGCGCTATGTGCGCCCCTTCAACAGCCAGGCGACGGTGTTCTCCGGCGAGCAACTGCGCCTGCCCGCCGAGTTGGCCGGTCCCGGCCCCATTCGCCTGGTGCACTTCTGGGACCCGGCCTGCCCCTGCAATGCCGGCAATCAGCAGCACCTTGCGGAACTGATCCAGCGCTTCGCGCCCCAGGGCGTGACCTTCCATGCGGTGCAAAAACCCGGTAGCAAAGGCCAGCTTCCGCCGGGCCTGGAAGCCCTGCAGCCACTGGCCACGATGCCCGGCGCCGAGCAACTGCCGGCGGTGCCTGCGGTGGGCATCTGGGACCGCGACGGCCGCCTGGCCTACTTCGGTCCCTATAGCGAGGGCGCGGTGTGCAATTCGGCCAATAGCTTCATCGAACCTATTCTCGAAGCCTTGATCGACAACCGCCCGGTCAGTGCCGGCAGCACCCTGGCGGCGGGCTGCTTCTGCGCCTGGCGCGAGCCGACCTAGCTGACCCCGAGACGCGCCCGCCAGGCCTCCGGCGGCATGCCATACCAACGGCGAAAGGCCCGGTAGAAGGGCGACAGCTCGGAGAACCCGCAATCCCGCGCGACCTCGCGCATGGTCCGGCCCTCCTGCAACAGTTCGATGGCGCGCGCCTGCTGCACCGACTCACGCACCCGCCGCAGGTTGCTGCCCTGGCCGGCCAGCGCCCGCTGCAGGCCGCCAGCGCTGAAGCCCAGTTCCGCCGCACAAGCTTCCAGCGAGCAATCCGCCTTGCCCAGGCGTACACCCAGCAGGTACCGCAGGCGATTGAGCAGGTCGTTGCCCACCAACGCGTCCATCTGCGCCTCGGCGTGCTGCCAGAGCAGTTGGTGCAGCTCCGGATTGGCGGTGCGCGACGGACGCTTCAGCAGGGCCGCCGGGAACAGCAAGGCGTCATGCTCCTGGCCAAATACCGGCAGCAGCCCGAACAGCCGTTGGTGCTCGCTCACTCGCACCGGACGGGCATGGCGGAACTGCACGCCATCCAGGCGGAAATCGCCATCGGTGATGAAGCCCAGCAGCTTGGTAAACAGTAGCGCCAGGCACTCCATCTGCTGGCGCAGGGAAGAAAAGCCCAGGTAGTTGAGGTCAATCACCAGGCGTGCCACCGCGTCTTCCACATGCAGCTGGGCGACGAAGCCGCCGGACAGGATGTGCTGGAAGCGCAGGAAACTCGCCAACGCCTCGCCCAGGTCACGGCTGGCCAACAGCAGATAACCCACCACATCGAGCAGGCGGGGCTTCATGACCTCCCCCAGATGCAATCCGATGTCGGGGTCGCCGACCAGCGAGTCGGCGGCCAGCCAGAACTGCGGCGCATCGTCATGGCGCAGGCGGCCGTCCACGGGCGGCGGACCTCGGCGTCGGTGCTGGTTGACGCCGAGGTAGACCCTGCCCGGGTCCAGGCCGAGGTCCGACAGCGCCTCGTAAAGCAGGCGGCGCAAGGTGGCGGAGTGGGTCAGCGGGACGAATGGGGCGGCGTCTGGCTCGGTGGCGGACATGGCGGTTCCTCGAAATTGACCGAAGACTTTCAGTTCGCGCGTATTCGGTCAATGCCTGACAATCCTGCCTTGGGGAGAATGCCGCGACCAAAACAACAAGGAATTTCGTGCATGAAACGCACCCTGACTGTCCTGGCCATGGTCATCGCAGCGGCTGCTGGCGGCGCCGCCTGGTATAGCGAGAGCAAGAAGCCCGTGCGTGACGGCGAGCTTGCCATGGCCCATCTCCAGGCGCCGGTGACCGTGCGCTACGACGAGCGCGGCGTACCCCATATCCAGGCCGCCAACGAAGCCGACATGTACCGCGCACTGGGCTTCGTCCATGGCCAGGACCGCCTGTTCCAGATGGAAATGCTGCGCCGCCTGGCACGGGGCGAACTGGCCGAAATCCTCGGCGCCCGCCTGGTGGACACCGACCGCCTGTTCCGCACCCTGGGGATTCGCACCCACGCCGACGCGTACGCCAGCAAGATCGACAAGGACAGCCCGGCCACCAAGGCCCTGCAGGCCTATCTCGACGGCATCAACCAGTACCAGGACAGCCGCCCGGCACCGGTGGAATTCGACCTGCTGGGCATCGAGAAACGTCCCTTCACCATCGCCGACACCCTTTCCGTCGCCGGCTACATGGCCTACAGCTTCGCTGCTGCGTTCCGCACCGAGCCGGCCATCACCTATGTGCGCGACGAACTGGGCGCCGCCTATCTGAAGGCCTTCGATCTCGACTGGCATCCCGAGGGTGTGATCGGCCAGCCGCTGGCCAGGGGCGATTGGCAAGACCTCAACCGCCTTGCCCATCTCAGCCAGCAGGCGCTGGTCGAAGCCGGCCTGCCGCAGTTCGAGGGCAGCAACGCATGGGCGGTTGCCGGCACCCACACCGCCAGTGGCAAGCCGCTACTGGCTGGCGACCCGCACATCCGCTTCGCCGTACCAGCGGTTTGGTACGAGGCGCAGTTGAGCTACCCGGGCTTCGAGCTCTATGGCCACCACCAGGCCCTGAACCCGGTTGCGTCCTTGGGGCACAACCGGCAGTTCGCCTGGAGCCTGACCATGTTCCAGAACGATGACCTCGACCTGATCGCCGAGAAGAGCAATCCGGACAACCCGAACCAGGTCTGGTACCAGGGCCAGTGGGTGAACCTGGAAAGCCGCGAGGAAACCATCCAGGTCAAGGATGGCGAGCCGGTGAAACTGACGCTGCGCCGCTCGCCCCACGGCCCGATCATCAACGACGCGCTGGGTGCGGCGGCCGGCAAGACGCCCATTGCCATGTGGTGGGCCTTCCTGGAAACCGAGAATCCGATCCTCGACGCCTTCTACCAGCTCAACCGCGCCGACAGCCTGGACAAGGCCCGTGCCGCCGCCGAGAAGATCCACTCGCCCGGCCTCAACGTCATCTGGGCCAACGCCAGCGGCGACATCGGCTGGTGGGCGGCCGCGAAACTGCCGCAGCGCCCGGACGGGGTGAATCCCTACTTCATCCTTGACGGCAGCACCGGCCAAGCCGACAAGCCCGGTTACCTGCCCTTCAGCGCCAACCCCCACGAAGAAAACCCCGAGCGCGGCTTCATCGTTTCGGCCAACTACCAGCCGCTGTCGCCGACCGGCGTGGCCATTCCGGGCTACTACAACCTGCCGGATCGCGGCGTGCGCCTGAACCAGCGCCTGGCCGAACCCGGCGTGAAGTGGGACGTGCAGAACAGCCAGGCACTGCAGCTGGATACCACCACGGGCTATGGCCCGCGCCTGCTCGCGCCGATCCTCGACGACCTGCGCGCGGCCGCCAGCGATGAGGCCGAGCGCGCCCTGGTGGAACAGCTCGCCAACTGGCAAGGCGACCACCCGCTGGAGTCCACCACCGCTACCCTGTTCAACCAGCTCACCTATGAACTGGCCAATGCACTGATGCGCGACGAGTTGGGTGGCGCCTTCTTCGACAGTTTGCTGCAGACGCGCATCCTTGACGCCGCCCTGCCGCGCCTCGCCAACGACCCGGCCTCGCCCTGGTGGGACAAGCGCGATACGCCGCAGAAGGAAAGCCGCGCGGAGGTGGTCAAGACTGCCTGGCAGGCCAGCGTGGCACACCTGAAGAAGACCCTCGGTGAGGACAGTTCGAAATGGCAATGGGGCAAGGGCCACACCCTGACCCATGCCCATCCGCTGGGTCAGCAGAAGCCGCTGAACCTGCTGTTCAACGTCGGTCCCTTCGCCGCACCAGGTGGCCACGAGGTGCCCAATAACCTGTCCCACCGCGTCGGCCCGGCGCCCTGGGAAGTGTTCCACGGTCCCTCGACGCGCCGCCTGGTGGACATGGCCGACGCCGAACATGCCCTGGGCATCAACCCGGTGGGCCAGAGCGGCGTGCCCTTCGACCGTCACTACAAGGACCAGGCCGAGCCGTACATGCGCGGGGAGTACGTGCCGATGCACTTCGCCGAGGATGAGGTGAGGGCGAATAGCAAGGAGACGCTGAAGTTGGTGCCAGCACACTAACGGTCCCACGCGGACGACTTGTAGGGGCGAATTCATTCGCCAAGGGCAGCGAAGCTGCCCCCTAAGGCTCGCAGGGCAGACCTCCGGTCTACTTGGCGAATGAATTCGCCCCTACAGTTGAACCCTGTGAGTCAAACCCTCCCCAACGCCTGCCCCAGGTCCGCGCGCAGGTCTTCCACGTCTTCCACCCCCACCGACAACCGCACCAGCGAATCGCCAATGCCCAGCTCCGCGCGAATCTCCGCCGGGATACTGGCATGGGTCATAATCGCCGGGTGCTCGATCAGGCTCTCCACCCCACCGAGGCTTTCGGCCAGGGTGAAGATGCGCACCGCTTCAAGAAAGCGCCGGGTGCCCGCCAGGTCGGCGCGCAGGTCGAGGGAAATCATGCCGCCGTAACCCTGCATCTGCCGCCGCGCCAGGGCGTGCTGGGGATGGGATTGCAGGCCGGGGTAGTAGACCCGCGCCACCTGCGGCTGCTGCTCCAGCCAGTAGGCCAGTTCCTGGGCATTGTGACAGTGGCGCTCCATGCGCAGAGCGAGGGTCTTCACCCCACGCAGGGTGAGGAAGGCATCGAAGGGCCCGGCAATGGCACCCACGGCGTTCTGCAGGAAACCCAGGCGCTCGCGCAACGGGTCGCAGCGGCTGTCGCGGGAAACGATGGCGATGCCGCCGATCACATCGGAGTGGCCATTGAGGTACTTGGTGGTGGAGTGCACCACCAGGTCGAAGCCGAGTTCCAGGGGCCGCTGCACCCAGGGACTGGCGAAGGTGTTATCCGCCACCAGGATGATGTCCCGCCCCTGGCACAGCTCCGCGATGGCTTCGAGGTCGGCCAGGCGCAATAGCGGGTTGCTCGGGGTTTCCACCCAGAGCATGCGGGTGTCGTCCTGGATCGCCGCGCGAATTGCGCCGATATCACTGAAGTCGACGAAGCTGAAGCGATGCCCGGCGCTGACCCGACGTACCCGCTCGAACAGGCGGAAGGTGCCGCCGTAGAGATCGTTGCTGGCGACAATGTGCGACCCGCTGTCGAGCAGCTCCAGCACCGTGGAGATCGCCGCCAGGCCGGAAGCGAAGGCAAAGGCCTGGGCACCGCCCTCGAGGTCCGCGACGCAGCGCTCCAGCGCCCAGCGGGTGGGGTTGTGGGAACGACCGTAGTCCAGCCCCTTGTGTACGCCGGGGCTTTCCTGGGCATAGGTGGAGTTGGCGTAGATCGGCGGCATGATCGCCCCGGTGGACGGGTCGGGTGCCTGGCCGGCGTGGATCACGCGAGTGGCGAAGGCGCGCGCTTCGGCGTCGTCCTGCTGGCTCATGCAAGGGTCCTCCGCAGGTGGTTGAGCAGATCGGAACGGGTGATCAGGCCGTGGAAGCCGGACGCGTCGGAGATGATCGCGACCAGCCCGCGGTCAAGTTCGGCCTGCAGTTCCGCCAGGCTGGCATCCGGCGCCAGTGTCTCCAGGCTAGCGGTCATGACGCTGGCCACCGGCTGGCGGAAGTGCGTGGCATCGGCATGCACGCCGAGCAGGATGTCGGACTCGTCCACCACGCCCACCAGGTGCCCGTCCCGGAGCACCGGCAACTGCGAGACATCCGCCAGGCGCATGCGCTGGAAGGCGGTGAGCAGGGTGTCGTCCGGACCGACGCTGATCACCCGGCCGTCTTCGAAGCGCCGCGCGATGATGTCCCGCAGGTCGCCGTAGCGTTTGCGCGCCAGCAAGCCCTGGTCGGTCATCCACTGGTCGTTGTAGATCTTCGAGAGGTAGCGGGTCCCGGTGTCGCAGACAAAGCTGACCACCCGCTTGGGTACCTTCTGCTCGCAGCAATAGCGCAGCGCGGCGGCCAGCAGCGTGCCGGTGGACGAGCCACCGAGGATGCCCTCGTTGCGCAGCAGTTCGCGGGCGTGGCCGAAGCTTTCCTCATCACTGATGGAGTAGGCCCGGCCCACACTGGAAAGGTCGGCAATCCCCGGGATGAAGTCTTCGCCTATGCCCTCCACCGCCCAGGAACCGGGGGTGCCCAGGGTGCCGCTGCGGGTGTATTCGGCAACGATGGAGCCCACCGGGTCGGCCAGGACCATTTCCAGGTCGGGCTGTACCCGGCGGAAGTAACGGGTCAGGCCGGTGAGGGTGCCCGCCGAGCCGACCCCGACGACGATGGCGTCCACATCCTGGCCGGTCTGTTGCCAGATCTCCGGGCCGGTGGTGCACTCGTGGGCCAGCGGGTTGGCCGGGTTGTTGAACTGGTCGGCGAAGAAGGCGCCGGGGATCTGCGCGGCGAGCCGACCGGCCAGGTCCTGGTAGTACTCCGGATGGCCCTTGCCGACGTCCGAGCGGGTGATATGCACCTCGGCCCCCATGGCCTTCAGGTGCAGCACTTTCTCGGTGGACATCTTGTCCGGCACCACCAGCACCACCCTGTAGCCCTTGGCGCGCCCCACCAGCGCCAGACCCAGGCCGGTATTGCCGGCAGTCGCCTCGACTATGGTGCCGCCGGGCTTCAACCGGCCATCCCGCTCGGCACTGTTGATCATGGCGATGCCGATACGGTCCTTGATGGAGCCGCCGGGATTCTGGGATTCGAGCTTGAGGAAAAGCGTGCAGGGGCCGGTATCGAAGCGGGTTACCCGTACCAGCGGAGTGTTGCCGATCAGGTCGAGAACTGCGGGACGAACATCTTTGACACTGTTCATGGCGTCACCTCCTTGCGCGACCAGGCAGGGGGGCGAAGCGGACGCCCCACGCTGGAACATAGGCCGCAAGGCGAGGTGCCGCCATGGGTTCCGACGAAGGGGTCAGGCCGAGGGGAATTGATCCTGTGGGGGCGAATTCATTCGCGAAGGGACGCGCAGCGTCCCCGGCAAGGCTTGCAGGCCGGACCTGGCAGTCCGGTCAGCGAATAAATTTGCCCCTACAATGAAAAACACAGGTTCAGCGGGCGTTGAGCACCGACACCTGGGTGTTCAGGGTCCAGAAGTCGTAAAGCACGCCGAGCAGGAAGAAGCCGCCCGTCAGCAGGTAGAGGATGCCGCTGATCCACTTGCCCTGGTACATGCGGTGCACGCCGAAGACGCCGAGGAAGGTCAGGAGGATCCAGGCGACGTTGTAGTCGTACTGGCCGGCGTTGAAACGGAGGCCGGCCTCGCGGTCCATGGAGGGGATCAGGAACAGGTCGATGATCCAGCCGATGAAGAACAGGCCGAGGGTGAAGAACCAGATGGTCCCGGTCACTGGCTTGCCGTAGTAGAAACGATGGGAACCGAGGAATCCGAAGATCCAGAGCAGGTAGCCGATGACCTTGCTGTGGGTGTCCTGACGGGTGTTCATGCTGCCTCCTGCAGGGGTGATGTATCCGGTCAAGAAGAAGCCCGCCTAGGCGGGCTTCTTCAAGGGTGCGAGCTTAACGGAAGCGGCGCCCAGGGTCTTCTTCGGTCACCTGCAACGACAGGCCGTCGCTCATGTGTTGCAGGTGCTCGCCATCAGTCTCGGAGCCGAGCTTGATCATCAGGCGCAGGTCGTTCGCCGAGTCGGCGTAGAGCAGCGCATCTTCATAGGTGATCTCGCCCTGGGAATAGAGGTGGTAGAGCGCCTGGTCGAAGGTCTGCATGCCTTGTTCGGTAGAACGTTTCATCAGGCCCTTGAGCTCGTGGACCTCGCCCTTGCGGATCAGGTCGGCGGCCAGGGGCGTGTTCAGCAGCACTTCGATCACCGCGCGGCGGCCCTTGCCATCCGGAGTCGGCACCAGTTGCTGGGCGACGATGGCCTTCAGGTTCAGCGACAGGTCCATCCACACCTGCTGCTGCCGGTCAGCAGGGAAGAAGTTGATGATGCGGTCCAGTGCCTGGTTGGCGTTGTTGGCGTGCAGGGTGGCCAGGCACAGGTGACCGGTTTCGGCGAAGGCGATGGCGTGGTCCATGGTTTCGCGGGTCCGCACCTCGCCGATCAGGATCACGTCCGGCGCCTGGCGCAGGGTATTCTTCAGGGCCACCTCGAAGGACTCGGTGTCGATGCCCACTTCACGCTGGGTAACGATGCAGCTCTGGTGCTGGTGGATGAATTCGATCGGGTCTTCGATGGAAATGATGTGGCCGCTGCTGTTCCTGTTGCGGTGGCCGATCATCGCCGCCAGCGAAGTGGACTTGCCGGTACCGGTGGCGCCCACGAAGAGCACCAGGCCGCGCTTGGTCAGCGACAGTTTCTTGAGGATTTCAGGCAGCTTCAGCTCTTCGATGGTGGGGATGGTGGTTTCGATCCGGCGCAGCACCATGCCCACCAGGTTGCGCTGGTAGAAGGCACTGACCCGGAACCGGCCGATGCCCCGCGCGCTGATGGCGAAGTTGCACTCGTGGTGCTCGGCGAAGTCGCGGCGTTGCTGCTCGTTCATCACGCCCAGCACGGTTTCTCGCGTCATTTCCGGCGACATGGCGTTCTTGGTCACCGGCATGATCTTGCCATTGACCTTCATCGACGGCGGCACACCCGCCGTGACGAAGAGGTCGGAGCCGCCTTTTTCCACCATCAGGCGCAACAGTTTCTCGAATTCCATGACGTTCTCGCTGGCCGCTCAGGCGAATCAGAAGTTTTCCGGGCTCTTGGCCTTTTCCCGCGCGCTCTCGCGGCTGACCAGCCCCTTGGCGACCAGCCCCTTGAGGCACATGTCGAGGGTCTGCATGCCGAGCGAGCCGCCGGTCTGGATGGCGGAATACATCTGCGCCACCTTGTCTTCGCGAATCAGGTTACGGATGGCCGGGGTGCCGATCATGATCTCGTGGGCCGCCACCCGGCCGCCGCCGATCTTCTTCAGCAGGGTCTGGGAAATCACCGACTGCAGGGATTCGGAGAGCATGGAACGGACCATGGACTTTTCCTCGGCGGGGAACACGTCGACCACCCGGTCGATGGTCTTGGCCGCGGAGGTGGTGTGCAGGGTGCCGAATACAAGGTGACCGGTTTCCGCGGCGGTCAGCGCCAGGCGGATGGTTTCCAGGTCACGCATCTCACCCACCAGGATGATGTCCGGGTCTTCACGCAGGGCCGAGCGCAGGGCTTCGTTGAAGCCGAGCGTATCGCGGTGCACTTCCCGCTGGTTGATCAGGCACTTCTTCGACTCGTGGACGAATTCGATGGGGTCTTCCACGGTGAGGATATGGTGGTACTTGGTGCTGTTCAGGTAGTCGAGCATCGCCGCCAGGGTGGTGGACTTGCCCGAACCGGTGGGGCCGGTGACCAGCACCAGGCCACGGGGAACGTCGGAGATCTTCTTGAAGATCTCGCCCATTCCCAGGTCTTCCATGCTCAGCACCTTGGAGGGAATGGTCCGGAACACGGCACCGGCGCCGCGGTTCTGGTTGAAGGCGTTGACCCGGAAACGGGCGACGCCAGGAACTTCGAAGGAGAAGTCAGTCTCGAGGAACTCCTCGAAATCCTTGCGCTGCTTGTCGTTCATGATGTCGTAGATCAGCGCGTGGACCTGCTTGTGGTCCAGGGCCGGCAGGTTGATCCGGCGCACGTCGCCATCGACGCGAATCATGGGTGGCAGGCCGGCCGAGAGATGCAGGTCCGAAGCGCCCTGCTTGGCGCTGAAGGCAAGCAGCTCAGTAATGTCCATGGGGCTCCCCAATTCGAAGCAAACGGTTTGCAGACCGCTGAATGATCACTGCGCCGGGCTTGCGGCTGTCGAAGCCGACCGGCCTGGCCGTCGCTCGCTACATTTTTCAGCGGCAGTTAGAATGCCGCAGACCCCACTCAGGCCGGGCTGTAGAGCGCAGGTAATGTCCACGATAGCAGACAATATTGCAAAGGTTCGCGCGCGTATCCGTGAGGCGGCGCAAGCCTCCGGGCGAGAATTTTCCAGTATCGGCCTGCTGGCCGTGAGCAAGACCAAACCCGCAGTCGCGATCCGCGATGCGTTCGCCGCAGGAATCGTCGACTTCGGCGAAAACTACCTGCAGGAAGCCCTGACCAAGCAAACCGAGCTGACGGATCTGGCGCTGACCTGGCATTTCATCGGCCCGATCCAGTCGAACAAGACCAAATCCATTGCCGAACATTTCCACTGGGTGCACTCGGTGGACCGCCTGAAGATCGCCGAACGCCTCTCCGCCCAGCGTCCCGCTGGAATGCCGCCACTGAACATCTGCCTGCAGGTGAACGTCAGCGGCGAAACCAGCAAGTCCGGCTGCACACCCGAAGAGCTGCCGGCCCTGGCCGCCGCGGTGAGCGAACTGCCGAACCTGCGCCTGCGCGGCCTGATGGCCATCCCGGAACCGACTGATGATCTGGCGGAGCAACACGCCGCCTTCGCCCGCCTGCGCCAGTTGCAGGCGACACTGAACCCCTCCCTGGACACCCTGTCCATGGGCATGAGCCATGACCTCGAAGCGGCCATCGCAGAAGGCGCCACCTGGGTGCGGATCGGCACCGCGCTGTTCGGCGCCCGCGATTACGGCCAGCCCTCGCATTCATAAGGAAGCATTGATGAGCACTCCCCGAATTGCATTCATCGGCGCCGGCAACATGGCCGCCAGCCTGATCGGCGGCCTGCGCGCCCAGGGCGTCCCCGCCGACCATATCCGCGCCAGCGACCCCGGCGCTGAGCAGCGCGCGAAAGTCGCCGCCGAGCACGGTATAGATGTGGTGGAAAGCAACGCCGACGCCGTCAAGGGTGCGGACGTGGTGGTCCTCGCGACCAAGCCGCAAGTCATGAAAGCCGTTTGCCAGACCCTTGCCCCCAGCCTCGAGGGCGGCCAACTGATGGTCTCCATTGCTGCCGGCATCACCTGTGCCAGCCTGTCCACCTGGCTCGGCGCGCGCCCGATCGTGCGCTGTATGCCCAACACCCCGGCATTGCTGCGCCAGGGCGTCAGCGGCCTGTACGCCAACGCCGAAGTCAGTGCGGCCCAGCGTGAGCAGGCCGAGCAGCTGCTGTCCGCCGTGGGCATCGCGCTCTGGCTGGAAGAGGAAAAACTGATCGACGCCGTGACCGCCGTTTCCGGTAGCGGCCCGGCCTACTTCTTCCTGCTGATGGAGGCGATGACCGCCGCCGGCGAGAAACTCGGCCTGCCCCGCGCCACCGCCGAACAACTCACTCTCCAAACCGCCCTTGGCGCCGCGCGCATGGCAGTTTCCAGCGACGTCGACGCCGCCGAGCTGCGCCGTCGCGTCACATCGCCCAATGGCACCACCGAGGCGGCGATCAAGACTTTCCAGGCCGGCGGCTTCGAAGCCCTGGTGCAACAGGCCCTGAACGCCGCCGACCGGCGTTCGGCCGAACTGGCTGAACAACTGGGCCAATAAGGAGCTTTCGATGACCGGACTCAACACCGCCGCCATCTACGTGATTCAGACCCTCGGCAGCCTCTATCTGCTGATCGTCCTGCTGCGTTTCATCCTGCAGCTGGTGCGCGCCGACTTCTATAACCCCCTGAGCCAGTTCGTGGTGCGCGCCACCAAACCGCTGCTCAATCCGCTGCGCAAGATCATCCCCGGATTCGGCGGACTGGACCTCGCCTCCCTGGTGCTCGCCATCCTGGTCCAGCTGCTGCTGATGATCATCACCCTCACCCTGATGGGCTACGGTGTCGGCGGGTATCTGCTGCAACTGCTGATCTGGTCGATCATCGGCGTCACCTCGTTGTTCCTGAAGGTGTTCTTCTTCGCCCTGATCATCAGCGTGATCCTCTCCTGGGTCGCACCGGGCAGCTACAACCCCGGCGCGCAGTTGGTGAACCAGATCTGCGAACCGCTGCTGATGCCATTCCGCAAGCTGCTACCGAACCTCGGCGGTCTGGATATCTCGCCGATCTTCGCGTTCATCGCGCTGAAACTGCTGGACATGCTGGTGATCGGCAATCTCGCCGCCATGACTGGCATGCCGCAGATCCTCAGCCCGTTCCTGTGACCTGGTACCGCTGGGCAGGCGAGGATCTGATCCTCGACTGCCATCTGCAGCCCAAGGCGAGCCGTGATGAGTTCGCCGGGCTGCACGGCGAGCGCCTGAAGATCCGCCTGACCGCCCCGCCGGTGGAAGGCCGGGCCAATGCCCACCTGATGGCCTTCCTGGCGGAGGCCTTCGGAGTCGCCAAGAGCCAGGTGAGCCTGGAAAGCGGTGAACTGAATCGCCAGAAGCGGGTGCGCATCCAGCGTCCGCGAACCCTCCCCGAGCTGCCCGGATTGACCGCTCGGCAACCCTGACCGACCTTAAGGCGGGCATCGCCAGCGCGGCAATTGACGGCCATTCCCCAAGGCGCATAATGCCGATCAATGACAGGCTGGCACTGTGCCTTTACCTCGTCCCGGAGCCGATCTCCGGCGGGCGTGGTGCGACCCCCAGCGTCGCACCAACCCGATTCGAGTTTCTTCCATTCCCGTCACGCAGGAAGCGTTTCCGCGAGGAGAGCCTGAATGAGCATGGAGCGTCTCAGTCAGCAAGTCGACGCCTACGTCGCCTGGAAGCGTGAGCTATTGCGGGAGATCACCCGCTATAGAAGCTGGCTGGAACACAACCGGCTGAACTCCGACGCGCTTTCCACCAAGCTGGAACGTGCCCAGCGCCTGCTCCGCACCGACCACATCACCCTGGCCTTCGTCGGCGAGTTCTCCCGCGGCAAGACCGAGCTGATCAACTGCCTGTTCTTCTCCGAATTCGGCCAGCGCATGCTGCCGTCCCAGGCCGGGCGCACCACCATGTGCCCCACCGAACTGTTCTACGATCCGCGCTCCGAACGCTCCTACATCCGCCTGCTGCCAATCGAGTCGCGCATGGCCGAGGCCAGCGTCTCCCAGTTCAAGCGTGCGCCCCGACACTGGGTGAACATCCCGCTCGATCCAAGCGACCCGGACAACATGATCCAGGCCTTCATCCAGGTGGCGCGGACCAAGCCGATGCCAGTGGAACAGGCCATCCAGCTCGGCTTCCACCCCGACATGCTCGACTCCACCGGCCGCCCTGGCGAAGTGCTGGTGCCGGCCTGGCGCCACGCCATGGTCAACTTCGATCATCCGCTGCTGCGCCAGGGTCTGCGCATCCTCGACACCCCCGGCCTGAACGCTCTCGGCAGCGAGCCGGAACTGACCCTGTCGATGCTGCCCGCCGCACAGGCCATCGTCTTCCTGCTTTCAGCGGATACCGGCGTCACCGCCAGCGACATGGACGTCTGGCAACAGCACATCCGCCAACTGGACGAGGACACCCAGTCCCATCTGTTCGCCGTGCTGAACAAGATCGATGTGCTCTGGGACGACCTCGCCGGCGAAAGCTTCGTGCAGAACGCCATCCGCCGCATCCAGGAAACCACAGCCCGCCAGCTCGGTATCCGCAGCGATGAAGTACTGCCGCTCTCGGCCAAGCAGGCGCTGCTGGCCAAGGTGCGCAACGACGGGGAGCTGCTCCGGCGCAGCCAGATCAGCGCGCTGGAAGAGCTGCTCTGCGACCGGATCGTCACGCAGAAGGAGCGCCTGATCGAAGATCATGTGGCGCACCAGATGATGACCCTGCTGCAGAACAGCCTGCACGTCCTCAATCTGCGCCTGGAAAAGGTGCGCGAGCAGCAGTCGATGCTCGACAGCCACCAGCAGGACAACGGCCAGATGCTCTTCGAGCTGACCGCGCGCACCAAGCAGGATCACGCCCAGCACCATCGTCGCCTGCTCGGCCTGAAGACCAACCAGCGCCTGCTCAAGCGCCAGGGCGATGCCCTGCGCAACGCCGCCCGCACGGAGCGCCTGGAAGAACACCTCGCGCGGCTGCGTCGCGAGCTCACCGGCAGCTGGACCACCGTCGGCATCAACCAGGGCATCCTGCACTTCTTCCGCTCAGTCGCGCTTGACCTGCACAACCTCGAACACGAGGCCGAAATGGCCAACAAGATGGTCGAGGCCATCTACCGCCGGCATAACCAGGAGAACCCGCTGAACGGAGTCGATGCGCCGCAGTTCAACGTGCAGCGCTATCTTCGCGAGCTGAGCCAGCTGCGTGCCAAGGCCGACCAGTTCCGCCTGCATCCCAAGACCCTGCTGACCGAGCAACGCCAGCTCGGCAAGCGCTTCTTCGACACCCTGGTGCAGGAAGTCATCGGCATGCACCAGCGCCTGCGACTGGAAGTCGCGCAATGGGCCGGCGATGCGCTGATGCCGCTGATGCAGCACACCCTGGAGCACAAGCAGCTGCTGGAAACCCACATGCTGCGCCTGAAGGCCCTGGCCCAGGAAACCCAGCTCACCCGCCAGCGCGGCCAGCAGCTGGAGCGCTACACCGAGGAACTGGAGCAGCAGATCAGCGAAGCCAATGAAATGCTCCGGACCTTCCGCCTGCCCTCGCCGATGCAGCGCATGGGCAAGGTGGTCAACCTGCCGCTGGCTCCCCGCAAAAAGCAGGGTGGCGAGTCCGCCTGAACGCCCGCCGCGCCTGATTATTCAACGCTTTAGCCGCCGCCCCCTGCGCTTGCCGCAGGGGGCGGCGCTCTTTAGACTGGCGCCCTTCCCAGATTGAGAGCAGGGTCGCGATGCCCACCGCCATTCCCGCAGATTCCGTCGGCCTGGTCAGCCCCCAGGTGCAGCGCTTCAGCGAACCGCTGGCACTGGCCTGCGGGCGCAGCCTCGCTGACTACGAACTGGTCTATGAAACCTACGGCGAGCTGAACGCCGACCACAGCAATGCAGTGCTGATCTGCCATGCGCTCTCCGGTCACCACCATGCTGCCGGTTATCACAGCATGGAAGACCGCAAGCCGGGCTGGTGGGACAGCTGCATCGGTCCGGGCAAAGCCATCGACACCCTGAAGTTCTTCGTCGTAAGCCTGAACAACCTCGGCGGCTGCAATGGCTCGACCGGTCCCTCCAGCATCAACCCGGCCACCGGCACCCCCTTCGGGGCCGACTTCCCGGTGATGACGGTGGAAGACTGGGTGCACAGCCAGGCACGCCTCGCCGATGCCCTCGGCATCCAGCAATGGGCCGCCGTCGTAGGCGGCAGCCTTGGCGGCATGCAGGCCCTGCAATGGACCATCAGCTACCCGGACCGCGTGCGCCACTGCCTGGCCATCGCTTCGGCGCCCAAGCTTTCCGCGCAGAACATCGCCTTCAACGAGGTGGCGCGCCAGGCCATCCTCACCGACCCGGACTTCCACGGCGGGCACTTCAAGGACCAGGGCGTGATCCCCAAGCGCGGCCTTATGCTGGCGCGCATGGTCGGCCACATCACCTACCTGTCGGACGACGCCATGGGTGAGAAATTCGGTCGAGGCCTGAAGAGCGAGAAGCTCAACTACGACTTCCACAGCGTGGAATTCCAGGTGGAAAGCTACCTGCGCTACCAGGGCGAAGAATTCTCCGGACGCTTCGACGCCAACACCTACCTGCTGATGACCAAAGCGCTGGACTACTTCGACCCCGCCGCCACCCATGACGGCGACCTGGCCCGCACCCTGGCCGGCGCCAAGGCGGATTTCTGCGTGATGTCGTTCACCACCGACTGGCGCTTCTCCCCGGCCCGCTCGCGGGAGATCGTCGACGCCCTCATCGCGGCGCGGAAGAACGTCAACTACCTGGAAATCGATGCCCCCCAGGGCCACGATGCCTTCCTCATGCCGATTCCGCGCTATCTCCAGGCCTTCAGCAGCTACATGAACAGGATTGCGGTGTAACCCATGCGTGCCGACCTAGAAATCATCCAGGACTGGATTCCCGCCGGCAGCCGGGTGCTCGACCTCGGCTGCGGCCGTGGCGAGTTGCTGGCCTGGCTGCGCGATAACAAGCAGGTCAGCGGCTATGGCCTGGAGATCGATCCGGAAAACATCGCCCACTGCATCGACCGGGGCGTGAACGTGATCGAACAGGACCTGGACAAGGGCCTGGGCAACTTCGCCAGCAACAGCTTCGACGTCGTGGTGATGACCCAGGCGCTGCAGGCCGTGCACTACCCCGACCGCATCCTCCAGGAAATGCTGCGGGTCGGTCGCGAATGCATCATCACCTTCCCCAACTTCGGCCACTGGCGCTGCCGCTGGTACCTGGCGCGCTACGGCCGCATGCCAGTGTCGGAATTCCTGCCCTATACCTGGTACAACACGCCGAACATCCACTTCTGCACTTTCAAGGACTTCGAGGCGCTGTGCCGCGAAATGCAGGTGAAAGTGCTCGACCGGCTCGCGGTGGACAACGAGCACCGGCACAACCTGCCCAGCCGCGTTTGGCCTAATCTGTTGGGTGAGATCGGCATCTATCGCGTCAGCGGTCCCAGCCTGACGGATCACCGCGTCGCGGTCTGAATCAAAGGAGGCAAACCATGCGTCGTCTAGCCCTGTTCCTTTTCGCCCTTTGCCTGGCGCTGCCGGCAGCCGCTGAGCGCAAGCAGACCTTCGGCGACCTGGACGTGCACTACAACGCGTTCAACTCCAGTTTCCTGCAGCCGGACATCGCCGCCGCCGTGGGCCTGACCCGCAGCAAGACCCAGGGCGTGGTGAACGTGGCCGTGCTCAAGGCCGGCAAGGCCAGCACCGCGCAGGTCAGTGGCCAGGTGAAGAATCTGCTGGGCCAGGTCACGCCGCTGCAGTTCAAGCAGGTGAGCGAGGGCGAGGCCATCTATTACCTCGCGCAGTTCCCTTTCAACGAGCGTGAAATGCTCAATTTCACCCTCAACGTGCAACGCGGAGATGAAGCCGCCCACAGCTTCAGCTTCGACCAGGAATTCTTCCCCGACGAATGATGCCCTTCAACGAACTGGTGCTGGCCAGCCACAACGCCGGCAAACTCAAGGAACTCCAGGCCATGCTCGGCGAGAGCGTGAAAGTCCGCTCCATCGCCGAGTTCAGCGACGTCGAGCCGGAAGAAACCGGCCTGTCCTTCGTCGAGAACGCCATCCTCAAGGCGCGCAATGCGGCAAGGGTGTCCGGCCTGCCGGCACTGGCCGACGATTCCGGCCTGGCGGTGGACTTCCTCGGCGGCGCACCGGGCATCTACTCGGCACGCTACGCGGACGGCAAGGGCGATGCGGCGAATAACGCCAAGTTGCTCGATGCCCTGCGCGATGTCCCCGAGTCCGAGCGCGGCGCGCAGTTCATCTGCAGCCTGGCCCTGATGCGCCATGCCGATGACCCGCTGCCGATCCTCTGTGAAGGCATCTGGCGAGGCAGCATCCTGTTCGAAGCCCGTGGCGAGCACGGTTTCGGCTACGACCCGCTGTTCTGGGTTCCCGAATGCGGCTGCTCCAGCGCCGAGCTGTCCCCCATCGACAAGAACCAGCTCAGCCACCGCGCCCGTGCCATGGCCCTGCTCAAGCAGCGGCTGGGGATATGAAAAGCACAGCGTCGCACCCGGCGGCCGGAAACCAGGCCATCGGTTTCCAGCTCCCGCCCCTGGCGCTCTATGTCCATATCCCCTGGTGCGTGCGCAAGTGCCCCTACTGCGACTTCAACTCCCACGCCGCCGGTTCCGAGCTGCCTGAAGAGGCCTACATCGATGCCTTGCTGGCGGACCTGGACCACGACCTCGGCCATGTCCACGGTCGCTCGCTGACATCGATCTTCTTCGGCGGCGGCACACCCAGCCTGTTCAGCGCCAATGCCATTGGCCGGTTGCTGGATGGCGTCGAACAGCGCGTGCCCTTTGCCCGCGATATCGAGATCACCCTCGAAGCCAACCCCGGCACCTTCGAGCAGGCCAAGTTCGCCGCCTACCGGCAGCTCGGCATCAACCGCCTGTCGATTGGCGTGCAAAGCTTTCAGGAAGCCAAGCTCAAGGCCCTGGGGCGCATCCACAACGGCGACGAAGCCGTGCGCGCTGCGGACATGGCGCGCAAGGCCGGATTCGACAATTTCAACCTGGACCTGATGCACGGCCTGCCGGACCAATCCATGGAAGATGCCCTGGAAGACCTGCGCACGGCCATCGCCCAGGGCCCGACGCATCTCTCCTGGTACCAGCTGACCATGGAGCCGAACACCGTGTTCTGGAACCAGCCGCCGGAGTTGCCCGAGGACGACATCCTCTGGGACATCCAGGAAGCGGGCCAGGCACTGCTGGCCGAACAGGGTTACGCGCAATACGAGGTGTCCGCCTATGCCCGCGACAGCCAGCGCGCGCGGCACAACCTCAACTACTGGAGCTTCGGCGACTTCCTCGGCATCGGCGCCGGTGCCCACGCCAAGATGAGCAGCCCGGAAGGCCGGATTATCCGCAGCTGGAAAACCCGCCTGCCGAAAGACTATCTGGACTCCGCCAAGCGCTTCCAGGCCGGCGAACGCCACCTCGACCACGACGAGTTGCCCTTCGAATTCCTCATGAACGTGCTGCGCCTCACGGACGGCGTGCCCGCCGACCTGTTCACTCAGCGCACCGGCATGCCGCTGGCCAGCCTGGCGGCAGCGCGCAGCGAAGCCGAGGCGCGAGGCCTGCTGCTGAAGGACCCGCAACGCCTGGTTGCCACCCATGAAGGCCAGTTGTTCCTCAACGACCTGCTGCAGCATTTCCTGCCTTGACGGGCGCACCCCGGATTTGGAATCGTCTGCCCCCGAACCATTTCGCCAAGGACCCTCTGGATGGAAGTCGTACTGGACCTGATCGCCACCCTCTCGCGCTGGAGCCGCGGCCACCTGCACGATATCGCCCTGGCCATCATGGCCACCGTCCTGGTGCTGTTCGGGCCTGCCCTGAACGCCTGGGTACAACAGCGCATCGGTAGTCTCAACTTCCTCTTCCGCACCCTGCTTTTCGTACTGCTCTGCGCGGTGGGTTACGGCCTGGCGATGATCTACCTGACGCCCTGGCTGGCCAAAGGTCTGGGCTACTTCAACAACTACACCCTGGCGCCTGTCCTGCTACTAGTCTTCTTCGTGATCGGTGTGATCGCCGATCGCAACTAGGATCGGCGGCTCCCGGCCGCCACCGCCGGGAGCATGCCCATGAAACCGATCAAGCACCTCTACCTGCACTTCCAGGACGGCCAGCGCCTGGCCCTGCGTTTTCCCCAGCAGCACGCCGACCCGGTCGAAGTGGCCAGGGGCTTGCGCCGTCAACTGGAGTCCCCTTTTCTCAGCATCGAGGTGGATGGCGACCTGCTGCTGATTCCACGGGAAAGCATCAAGTACATGCAGATCAGCCCCGCACCCCCGGCCCTGCCGGATGCGACGTTGACTGGAGCGGAGCTGATCAATTAGCGGCGCCTTGCGGATGGGCGAGCCGCCGGAAACCGCCCTCTCCCCCGGCCCCTCTCCCAGAGGGCGAGGGGTGACTTTCGGCTCACCGTCGGCGCAGTCCTGTAGGGGCGAATTTATTCGCCAAGCAGGGCCAAGCCCTGCCCTGTAAGCGAATGAATTCGCGATTGAGATCGCCCCTACCAGTGCGCCCCCAATTACCGCGCAATAAAAAGCCGCCCCGAGGGGCGGCTGGGATGGCCAGGCAGGCCGGAATCAGTTGCCTTCGCGTCGTAGTGCCTGGGGTGTGAAATCCCTCGGGCTGAGCGGGGCGTTGAAATCATACATGGGTTCGTTGTTGTCGAGGCCGTCGACGAAGTAACGATCGCCCACGAAATCGTAGATGGTTTCCAGCGTACTGCCGAACATCGGTACATCGTAGTAGCTGATCGGATGGCTTTCCTGCATGCCGCTCAGGCGTCCGTCCTTGTCATAGAGATCAACGGCCAGAATCTGCCAGCTGTCCTCGTCCAGGTAGAAACGACGCTTGGCGTAGGGATGGGTGAAGCCCTTGCGCAGGGTCGCTTCCACCACCCAGACGCGATGCTGCTCGTAACGCAGCAGGTCGGGATTCACGTAGCTGGACTTGAGGATCTGCTCGTAGGGGATGCCCTCCTGATGCACGGCGTAGCTGTTGTAGGGCACCAGCATTTCCTGCTTGCCGAGCAACTGCCATTCGTAGCGATCCGGCGCGCCGTTGTAGGAGTCCACCACGTCGGCCGTGGCCAGGCCATTGGTGTCGGGCTGCAGGGTGTCGTACGCCAGCATCGGCAGACGACGGACACGGCGTTCGCCGCGATTGAAGCGCCAGGCCTTGCGGATCGACAGCACCTGGTCGAGGGTTTCCTGAACCACCAGCGCCGAACCGGACAGCTTGGCCGGTGCGACGACGCGGTACTTGTAGAAGAACAGCGTGTTTTCCAGGTTGCCCGGGGTCATGCCATCGCGGCCGTAGATGAAGTAGATGTCCCGTTCCAGCTTCAGCAGGTTGTAGCTGCCATTGGCCAGCACCGCCGCCTGGTTGGTGGTGAAGTGAATCTGCTCGCCGCGATAACGCAGGATGTGGTTCCAGATGGCTTCCAGGCCGCTCGCCGGAACCGGGAAGGGGATGCCGGCCGCAACGCCCTCGACACCGTTGCCCCCGGCGATCAACGAACCGTTCACGGCATTCGAGCGGGTGGCGTCATAGAGGCGCTGCGGCGCTGCGGCGCTGCGATGGGTCGGGAAAACCCGCAGCTTGTATTCCGGATGCTCCTGCAGCAGGGCCTTGTACCCAGGCGTCAGGATCTGCTCGTACTGGGCGAAGTTGCTGCCGTCGATGACGAAGCGCGGGGCCTCACCGGCATAGGGATCAGGGTGGTGCATCCCCGCCTGGTAGCCAGCCGGCGGGGTGGCCAGGCCACCATCCCAGGCCGGGATGGTGCCCGCGGCGTTGCCGGCACGCTCACCGCCCAGGGGCGTGAGGTCCTGCCCGAGACGGGCGGCCTGGGTAGCGTCGACTTTAGCCTGGGCTTGCAAGGCGCAGCCGGCCAGGAGCAGATATCCGAATGTTCTCAACAACACAGCCTTCTCCTCACGACGTAATGGGCATTACGTCGCTCTTATTCTTATGCCGCCCGCTCAATGGGCAGGCGTTGCTATCGTCGGATCAGGTGAGGTGCCGGGTTAGCCCGGTCTAGTCAGGTATACCGGTGCGCCGCTAGCGCGGCGCCCGATCAATCGATGCGCTGGAACTTGAGATCCCACACGCCATGGCCAAGACGCTCGCCGCGGCGCTCGAACTTGGTGATGGGGCGTTCTTCCGGGCGCGGAACGTAACGACCGTCCTCGGCCAGGTTGCGGTAGCCCGGCGCAACGCTCATGACTTCCAGCATGTGCTCGGCGTAATGCTCCCAGTCGGTGGCCATATGCAGCACGCCGCCGACCTTGAGCTTCTGCCGCACCAGTTCGGCGAACGCGGGCTGGACGATCCGCCGCTTGTGATGACGGGACTTGTGCCAGGGGTCGGGAAAGAACAGCAGCACGCGGTCCAGGCTTGCATCCGCAACACAGTCACGCAGCACTTCGAGCGCATCGCAGCTGTATACGCGGATATTGGACAGGCCCTGGGTCATGGCGCCATTCAGCAGGGCACCCACCCCCGGACGGTGCACTTCGACACCAATGAAGTCCTGCTCGGGCGCGGCGGCGGCCATCTCCAGGGTGGCATGGCCCATGCCGAAGCCGATCTCGAAGGTACGCGGCGCGCTGCGGCCGAACAGGGTGTCGAAATCCTGCGGACCGTCAGCCAGTTCCAGGCCGTACTTCGGCCAGCCCTGGTCGAGGCCACGCTGCTGGCCTTCGGTCATGCGCCCGGCACGCATCACGAAACTCTTGATGGTGCGGTGGTGGCGCGTGTCGTCGGCGGCAGCCGGCGCACCCTGTTCTTCAATCATTGCGAAAACCTGTTAGTGAAACTTGCAGAACTTGATGAATCTTGCGAGCTAGAGCCTGTTTTCAACGCCGCAGGGCCGACGCGCAGTTGATCGCGGACGCTCAGCGGATCAGACCATCCAGCGGCGAAGAAGCGCTGGCGTAGAGTTTGCGCGGCATACGCCCGGCCAGGTAGGCGAGGCGACCAGCAACGATGGCGTGCTTCATGGCTTCGGCCATCATCACCGGGTTCTGGGCGTGGGCGATGGCGGTGTTCATCAGCACCGCTTCGCAGCCAAGTTCCATGGCGATAGTGGCGTCGGACGCAGTGCCGACACCGGCGTCGACCAGTACCGGAACCTTGGCTTCTTCGAGGATGATGCGCAGGTTCCAGGGGTTGCAGATACCCATGCCGGAGCCGATGAGGCCGGCCAGGGGCATCACGGCGATGCAGCCCATCTCGGCCAATTGGCGGGCGATGATGGGATCGTCGCTGGTGTAGACCATGACGTCGAAACCGTCCTTGACCAGCTGCTCGGCAGCCTTGAGGGTTTCGACGACGTTGGGGAAGAGGGTCTTCTGGTCAGCCAGGACTTCCAGCTTGACCAGGTTGTGGCCATCCAGCAGCTCACGGGCCAGGCGGCAGGTGCGCACGGCTTCCTCGGCGTTATAGCAGCCGGCGGTGTTCGGCAGGATGGTGTACTTGTCCGGCGAAATCACGTCGAGCAGATTCGGTTCGCCCGGGTTCTGGCCGATGTTGGTACGGCGCACGGCCACGGTGACGATCTCGGCGCCGGAAGCCTCGATGGCAACGCGGGTTTCTTCGAGGTCCTTGTACTTGCCGGTGCCCACCAGCAGACGCGATTCATAGGTGCGGCCCGCGAGGGTGAAGGGCTTGTCGATCGGCGTTTGGCTCATGCTGGACTCCTGGCGGGCAGAGGGAATTGCTTGATACGCGAAACAGGTGCTGCGGATGGCGCGGCTGGGCAGGTTGAAACCCGCTCGACTAGCCGCCGCCGATGGCGTGAACCACCTCGACGCGGTCGCCTTCGCGCAAGGCGGTGGCGGCGTGCTGGCTGCGCGGCACGATATCGAGATTGAGCTCGACCGCGACGCGGCGGCCGGCGAGGTCCAGGCGGGAAATCAGGTCCGCGACGGTCTGGCCATCGGGAAGCTCGAAGGATTCGCCGTTCAACTGAATGCGCATGACGGATCAGTCACAACTGGAAAAGGGGACGGCATTCTAGCCCGATAGCCGCGCGGGACCAAGGCAAAAGGGCGCCATTCGTCCCGCAATTTGACGCCACGGTCAAGTTAGCGACTCGCCAGGTTCCAGGCCGAGAGCCCCAGGCACAGCCAGCCGACCAGGTAGGCGAGGCCGCCGAAGGGCGTGATGATGCCGAGCTTGCCGATGCCACTGAGGGTCAGCAGGTAGAGGCTGCCGGAGAACAGCAGGATACCGAGGGCGAAGAAGCCGCCCGCCAGGTTCACCAGTCGACCGGGAGCGTGCAGCGCCAGCAGGGCCACACCGAACAGCGCCAGGGCATGGATCAACTGGTAGTGGGTTCCGGTCTGGAACACCGCCAGGTACTCGGGCGTCAGCCTGCTTTTCAGCCCATGGGCGGCAAAGGCGCCAAGGGCCACCCCGGTGAAACCGGCGAATGCGGAAAGCAGCAGGAACAGACGCGCCATGGGGACTCCAGACAGAGGAAGGACGGCCGCTATAATGGCGCGCAAATTTTCCCGGGCCAAGCCACGCATGTTCCAGACCATTCGCCGCCGACTGTTCAAACTGCTGCTCTGGTTCGCAGCGGCGTCCGTATTGCTGGTGATCCTGTTCCGTTGGGTGCCGCCGCCCGGTTCGATGCTGATGGTGGAGCGCAAGATCGAGTCCTGGATCGACGGCAAGCCGATCGACATCAAGCGCGATTGGGTGTCCTGGGATGAATTGCCGAACGACCTGAAAATCGCGGTGATCGCTGCCGAAGACCAGAAATTCGCCGAGCACTGGGGCTTCGACATTCCCGCCATCCGCAAGGCCTTCGCCCACAACGAGCGGGGCGGCTCGGTGCGTGGCGCCAGCACCCTCAGCCAGCAAGTGGCGAAGAACCTGTTCCTATGGTCCGGCCGCAATTGGGTGCGCAAGGGACTGGAAGTCTGGTTCACCGGCCTGATCGAATTGTTCTGGCCGAAGCACCGAATCCTCGAGGTCTACCTGAACAGCGTCGAGTGGGGCAATGGCGTGTTTGGGGCCGAAGCCGCAGCCCGCCAGCATTTCGGGGTCCATGCCGCTCGCCTGTCTCGCCAGCAGGCAGCGTTGCTGGCCGCCGTTCTACCGAATCCGCGCAAATGGAGTCCTTCCAGGCCAAGCGGTTATGTGGCGACCCGCGCTGGCTGGATTCGCCGACAAATGAGTCAACTCGGCGGCAGCAGCTACCTGCAACAACTCTGACCTTGGGGCCGCGGCCTTGCCCTCCACCGATCAGTGCTTCATCGCCTCACGCGGCACCAGGTGCAGGAGCTGCACCTTGCCTTCCAGCAGGTGCGCGCTGAGCCCCTGCTGGGGATAGATCCACGCCTCCCCCTCACCGGTGCGCAGCCGCAGCCGGGGAGGCCCGATGCTGGCGGCCAGTCGCGCGGCCGATACTTCGGCCATGGGCACCATGTTCAGCACGGCCACCCGGTGTCCCCCCAACTGCTCCAGCATCTCGCCACTCAGGGGTTGCTCGTCCGTGCCTTTGCCCAGGGCCTTGGACAGGCTATTGCGTTCGCCATCGCTCAGCTCCAGTTCGCCCTCGAGGCGCCAGACGCCCTCTTCCCGCTCCTGCTCGGTGCGGTAGACCAGACGTGGACCTTCAGCACGCGGTTGCAACCAGAGTTCCCCCGGTGCCAGCTCCACCAGCTTTTCCAGGGGCAGGCCACCTTCGGCCATAGGCAGAATCACCGATTCCTGCCAGTCCTCCAGCCAGGGTAGCGGCTCGGCGCGATCCGACTTATTGCTCATCCACAGCGCCAGGGAAAAGAACAGCACGGCAACCGAGGCGAACAGCAGCCAATGGCTGGTGCGCAGGGACGGCATGGGCATGGTGGTTTTCTCCAGACAGAAAAAAGCCGCACCGAAGTGCGGCTTTCCCGGGTTTCAGCGTCACGCCTGAATGAAGCCCTTGAGCTTGTTCATGGCGTTCTTCTCCAGCTGGCGAATGCGCTCGGCGGAGACGTTGTACTTGGCTGCCAGGTCGTGCAGCGTCGCCTTCTCCTCGGCCAGCCAACGCTGGTGGAGGATGTCGCGGCTGCGCTCATCCAGGCCGTCCAGCGCTTCGTGCAGATTGGCGGTGGAACTGTCGCTCCAGTCCGCTTCTTCCAACTGACGCGCCGGGTCGTAGCGGTGATCTTCCAGATAGTGCGCCGGAGCCTGGAAGGCAGCGTCGTCGTCAGCATCCGCCGCCGGGTCGAACGCCATGTCCTGGCCGGTCAGCCGGCTTTCCATCTCGCGCACTTCATGAGGCTCGACACCCAGGGTGTTGGCCACTGCATGGACTTCATCGTTGTTCAGCCAGGTTAGACGCTTCTTCTGGCTGCGCAGGTTGAAGAACAGCTTGCGCTGCGCCTTGGTGGTGGCGACCTTGACGATTCGCCAGTTGCGCAGGATGAATTCATGGATCTCGGCCTTGATCCAGTGCACCGCGAAGGACACCAGGCGCACGCCCATTTCGGGGTTGAAGCGCTTGACTGCCTTCATCAGGCCGACGTTGCCTTCCTGGATCAGGTCGGCCTGGGCCAGACCATAGCCGGAATAACTCTTGGCGATGTGCACGACGAAGCGCAGGTGCGCCAACACCATTTGCCGTGCCGCTTCCAGATCTTGTTCATAGAAGAGGCGTTCGGCCAGTTCGCGCTCCTGCTCGACAGTCAGCAGCGGGATGCCGTTGACCGCATGCACGTATGCCTCCAGGTTCGCACCGGGGGCCAGGGCATAGACAGGTTGCAGGGAAGTGGTCATGCGAATCCTCCGATTCACTAAAGCTCGCGCAGTGTAGCACTGGCCTATATGACTGCAAGGGGGTGTAAAAGTTTCCTTACACCCCTCGCAACACCCGCGAAAACCGATGGGTTCTAACGCGGCGCCAGCTCACTGAGATGACGGGCGACGGCCAGCCAGGCGCCAATGTAGCCCAGCAGGACAGCGCCCAGAAGCAGGGATAGACCATCGGCTAGTGGTACGCCCACGAGCGCGAAGTCACTGCCGTAGAGACCGGCCAGGCGGACGACGGCATCGTTCAGCCAGTCCAGGCCATAAGCGAGCACCAGCCAGGCCAGCAGGCCCGCGCCGGTACCGTAGAGCGCGCCCATATAAAGGAAGGGACGACGCACATAGCTATCGGTCCCGCCCACCAGCTTGATCACTTCGATCTCCGTGCGGCGGTTCTCGATATGCAGACGAATGGTGTTACCGATGACCAGCAGCAAGGCCAGGATCAGCAGCACCGCCAGGCCGAAGACAAAACGTTCGCCCAGCTTGAGAATCGCCGACAGGCGCTCGACCCAGACCAGATCCAGTTGCGCCTGTTCGATGCCGGACATTTCCGACAGACGTTGACGCAAGGCCTCTAGGGCCGCCTTGTCGACCTCCTTGGGGGTCACCAGGATCACGCCGGGCAACGGGTTCTGCGGCAGCTCCTTGAGCGCCTCGCCCAGACCGGATTGCTGCTGCAACTCGGCCAATGCCTGCTCGCGACTGATCCATTCGGCCTCGGCCACATCCGGCATGCCGGCGATTTCGTCCCGGAGCTTCTGCCCCTGGGACTCGCTGGCATCCATTTTCATGAACAGGGAAATCTGCGCCGCGCGCTGCCAGGACCCGCCCAGCCGCTCCACGTTGCCGAGGAGCAGGGACAGCCCCATGGGCAGGCTGAGGGCGATCGCCATCACCAGGCAGGTGAAGAAGCTGCCGACGGGTTGGCGACCCAGGCGACGCAGGCTGTCCACCAGGCTGGCGCGGTGACTCTCCAGCCAGGCGTGCAGCAAAGTCTTGAAGTCCGGGCCGTCGTCGCCCTTCTCCGGCGAATCGACATGTCGTGGAGAAGCCCCGACACGTTCGGCAGGCTTCGGCGGCGGCATCTGCTTGGCGCTCATCAGACTGCCTCCCCGTCGCCGATCAGGCGGCCACGTTGCAGGGTGAGCAGACGGTGGCGCATGCGCGCAATCAACGCCAGGTCGTGACTGGCGATCAAGACGGTGGTGCCCAAGCGATTGATGTCCTCGAATACACCCATGATCTCGGCAGCCAGGCGCGGATCCAGGTTACCCGTGGGTTCGTCCGCCAGCAGCAAGGCCGGCCGGTGAACGACAGCGCGAGCAATGCCGACGCGCTGTTGCTGGCCGGTGGACAGGTCGGCTGGATAAAGCTCGGCCTTGTCGGCCAGGGATACGCGCTCCAGCGCCACGCTCACGCGCTTGGCGATCTCCGCCTTGGACAAGCCGTGGATCTGCAGCGGTAGGGCGACGTTGTCGAACACGCTGCGGTCGAACAGCAACTGGTGGTTCTGGAAGACGACGCCGATCTGGCGGCGCAGGAACGGAATCTGCGAGTTGGTGATGGTCGACAGGTCCTGCCCGGCCAGCAGCAGCTTGCCGGTGGTGGGACGTTCCATTGCCAGCAGCAAGCGCAACAGGGTGCTTTTGCCGGCACCGGAATGGCCGGTGACGAAGAGGAACTCGCCGCGGCGTACGCGGAAGCTCAGTTCGTGCAGGCCGACATGGCCGTTTGGATAGCGCTTGCCGACCTGCTCGAATCGAATCATGCAGACTCCCGCTCAGCGAAGAGGGCCTTGACGAAGGCGTCGGCTTCGAAGGTACGCAGGTCGTCGATGCCTTCACCCACACCTATGTAACGGATCGGCAGGCTGAATTGCTTGGCCAGGGCGAAGATCACCCCGCCTTTTGCGGTGCCGTCCAGTTTGGTCAGCGCCAGGCCGGACAGGTTGACCGCCTGGTGGAACTGCTTCGCCTGGTTGATCGCGTTCTGGCCGGTGCCGGCGTCCAGCACCAGCAGCACTTCGTGGGGAGCGGTCTCGTCCAGCTTGCCGATCACGCGGCGTACCTTCTTCAGCTCCTCCATAAGGTTGTCCTTGGTGTGCAGACGACCGGCGGTGTCGGCGATCAGCACGTCGACGCCGCGGGCTTTGGCGGCCTGCACGGCATCGAAGATCACGGACGCGGAGTCGGCGCCGGTGTGCTGGGCGATCACCGCGATGTTGTTGCGCTCGCCCCAGACCTGCAGCTGCTCGACCGCAGCGGCGCGGAAGGTGTCACCGGCGGCCAGCATGACTTTCTTGCCATCCTGCTGCAGCTTCTTCGCCAGCTTGCCGATGGTGGTGGTCTTGCCGACGCCGTTCACGCCGACCACAAGGATCACGTAAGGCGTGCTGCCGCTCTCGATCTTCAGCGGTTGTTCGACCGGACGCAGCAGAGCCGCCAGTTCGTCCTGCAAGGCCTTGTAGAGGGCGTCGGCGTCAGCCAGCTGCTTGCGCGCGACCTTCTGGGTCAGGCTCTGGACGATGGCTGTGGTGGCTTCCACACCCACGTCGGCGGTCAGGAGACGGGTCTCGATTTCATCCAGCAGGTCGTCGTCGATGGCCTTGCGGCCGAGGAACAAGCTGGCCATGCCTTCGCCAATGCTGGCGCTGGTCTTCGACAGTCCCTGCTTGAGGCGGGAGAAGAAGCTGGCCTTGGCGGGCTCGGTCTGGACGGCGGGAACGGGGGCCGGCTCGACGGCAGGGGCCGGCGCGATCACCGGCGCCGGCTGTTCTGCCACGGGTGCAGGTGCAGGTGCAGGTGCAGGTGCAGGTGCGACAGGCTCGGCGACTACCGGCGCCTCGGCAATCACGGGAGCGGGCGCTTCGGCTACGACCGGAGCGGGCGTGGGGGCGGGGACTTCCACAGGTGTGGGCGCCGATGCCGGAACTTCAGCCACAACCGGAGCCGCTTCGGGGGCCGGGGCCGGAGTCGTTACCGGCTCAGCGGCGGGCTGGGCAACCGGAACAATTTCAGGCGTGGGCGCAGGTGCGGCCGGCGTCTCTGCCTCGACAGGAGCAGCCGGTTCCGCCGGAGCGACGGGGGCGGTTTCCTGGGGCTTCTTGCGCAGCCAGCCGAACAAGGATTTCTTTTCCCCGGCCTGGGCCGGAGCTTTCTTGTCGTCGTTGGAACCAAACATGAGTCGATTGCATCTCAAGGGAGCGGCCGTACTGGCTCTATGCCGGCCAGCTTCGCCGCCCCGGGAAGTCGGGTAGCCCCGTACCATTATCTGGTCCGGGGCCCCCTAAGAACCGTGCGTGCGACTTTCATCGCACACGGCTCAAGCCTACATGAAGCCATGAAGACTGGCCGGCAACGCACGGAGTGTTGCGCGCGACTTTACCACTATAAGCCGCTGTGGAGCAGGTTTACTTGCTTCCGCTGACTGTGGATCAGCGCGTGACAGTTGGGGTGCAGCAGCACCCGGTTATCGAGCGTGTCTGGTCCGCCGTCCACACGCCTAATGACGTGGTGGTCGTGCCATCCTGTCTCTTTGCTCACCGGGTGTCCGCACAATGCGCACTTGCCTTTTTGCCGAGCGAAAAGCCTGACGATTTGCCCTCGGTAACGCAGCTTGTGCTGCATCCGTTGGACTCGTAGCGCTTCCCACTTCAGCTCATGCTCAGCGTCATAAGGGTGATACTCCCCCGGCAGACGCTTGTGTCGCACGATTGCGGTTTTCGCCAGCGTGTACAGCTGACGGAACCGCTGCTCTCCTTTGCCACCTTTATAGGGTTGCGCAAACACCCAGCTTCGCCCGTCTATGGAATGGAAGTATTTATTCCTAATCCAGTTGACCGACTTGTTCGGATGCCTGCGCTTCGCCCACCTCCATACACGCCAATGAATCAGGTGATCCAGCCTGCTGAAGGTCTGCTTAGCTACGACGGCGGAGTGGTATTGCGCCCACCCCTTCAGTACCGGGTTCAGTTGGCCGATCAACGCTTCCTGCGTCATCGCCCCGCTGCTCTTGATGATCTCTGCCACTTTTCGGTAGAACGCCGAGGCATTCTTCTTCGAGGGTTTGATCAACAGCTTGGCCTTCCCGTAAGGCGACTTCGGCACGTATTTCCTGAAGCACCAACCCAAGAAATCGAAGCCTTCGTGGATATGCGTAATCTGCGTTTTCGCCTGGGATAGTTCGACCCCTCGTACAGACAGGAATTGTTCTACCCAGGGTTTTACCTCGGACTCCAACAGCTCTTTGGAAGCTGCAGTAATCACAAAGTCATCCGCATAACGCACCACTTGGACCTTCGTTTTCTCGGCCTTTTTGACACCCAGCTTCTCCGCCAGATGGCGTTTCAACTGAGTTTCCAGGCCGTTGAGGGTGGCATTTGCCAAGCAAGGGGAAATGATTCCTCCTTGTGGTGTCCCGGCCTGCGTGGCCGTGAATTGTCTCCGGTCGATAACCCCGGCCCGTAACCACTTGCGCAGTACCACCCTGTCCATGGGGACATTCCGGCACAGCCAGTCATGGTTGATGTTGTCGAAGAAGCCCTTGATGTCCCCCTCCAAGATCCATTGCGGACTGTCCTGCCGTGACAGCAGGGCAAAGAGTTCCACCATCGCATCAGCGGTAGAGCGGTCAGGTCGGAAACCGTAACTTTTCAGGTCGCTGGTGCTTTCGACTACGGGTTCTAGTGCGAGCAGGTGAAGTGCCTGCCAGGCCCGATCAATCATCGTCGGAATACCTAGTGGACGCTTCTCCTGCTTGCCGGGCTTCGGTATCCACACTCGCCGAAGCGGTTGCGGTCGATAGCCTCGTTTTTTCGACAGACGTATCACGGCCTGTAGCTTGGCCTGGGGCGAGCCCCATGTTGCTCCATCTACGCCCGGGGTCTTGCGACCACGGTTCTCCGTGACTCTTTTCGTGGCCAGACACCGGCCATGAAACGAGTGGGTCAGCATCCTTTGCAGGCGTTTAACCCTGCGCCAGTTGCCTTCCCTTGTTGCCTGCGCAATTTTCAACTGCGTCTTCCGGACGGAGGTCTGAATACTGGCCCAGTCAAGACTGTGCCAGGTCATATCCTCGTCGAAGGACGCAGACGTAACTGATGTTTCTAGTTGCGTTTTCATACTGTCCTCCTGATGGTGACTAGACCTTCAGGACGGACTGCCCCTAGGGGCAGAATCCGCCCCCTAGGGTCGTTGTTACGCTGGAATCAGCGGTTTTCGTTGCGCCTGTAGACCAGGTGCAAGTCAGCCAGGGTTGCCCCTGTCGATGATGTTTCAACCGATATGACGCCCATTACAGGCGACCATTCGCTTTTTGCACCCTCCTATTCCCCACACTCATCAGCGTCCCTTGCGGGCAGCCTGCCTGCCGAAGCGAGGCGAGTGGTCGGGATTGCCACGTTCCCCGGATAGCATCGATTCCCCGTTTAGGCTTCGCCTTTCCCCCGGTAGTGCGGCGGTACCGCAGTGCATCTTCCTACTGCACTGACCGACTACGGTGCCATTTTGGCCGGGGCCTAATTGCCGTTGGCCCCATGATACTGACGAGGGTTCTGACGACGATTCACATGTGTTAGCCATGCGGGTTAGGTCACTAGCCTCCAGACTCCGGGCAATTCGGAGCCTTATGCATGCCGTCACCGGATGCATTTCCTAAAAAGGAGAGACATTGTCAGCCGGGCTTCATACCCCAGGGTTGGCCCCTAGCGCATGCCGACCTAGTGAACTGATGGGTACACATCAGGCTCGGTACTCCCTGGACCAGCGGAGTTGAGCAATGCGGTCCGGAGCTCACGCTCCGTGCTTGGACTTGGTGCCTCCAACATCTCACGACGATGGTGACGGTCAAGTTAGTCCAGAGGCCTTTATAAGGTGGGAGCAGCCCCTAAGGGCCGTTAACCACCCTTGGGGCATGAAATATCTTGAAACAATTCCCGTGACAGGAATTGCCTTTTGATGCGCCTAACCGAACGAATTTAGACCGTTAGAGGTCGTATTCGAGGCGTAGCTTCCCCGGGAATGGGGATTTACCACACCCCCGCAAGCGGGTCGATTTGAGCTGGTCAAACCAGGCACAAGTGCTTTATTTAGACTGTAGCCCCTTGATATCAAAGGACTTGGTGTCAGGGAGAAAGCTCTCCGACCAAGCACGACACGATCATACGTGTCGCACAGGATGGGGTATCCTAGCACCTCTTCGCCCGCAGGCGGTACGACCGCCGGGGCCGTCCGACAGGTCAAGAACATCAATGAAAGCCATTGCCCGACAAGCCGCCGGCTTGCTGTATTGCGCTCTCTGTCTGCCCGTTTTCGCACTCGCAGCAGACAATCAGCCCACCCACGAGTTCACCCTGGACAACGGCCTCAAGGTCGTCGTCCGTGAAGACCATCGCGCACCCGTGGTGGTGTCCCAACTCTGGTACAAGGTCGGCTCGAGCTACGAAACGCCCGGCCAGACCGGTCTCTCCCACGCTCTCGAACACATGATGTTCAAGGGCAGCCGCAAACTCGGCCCTGGCGAAGCCTCGCGCATCCTTCGGGAGCTTGGCGCCGAGGAAAACGCCTTCACCAGCGACGACTACACCGCCTACTACCAGGTGCTGGCCCGCGACCGCCTGGGCGTTGCCTTCGAGCTGGAAGCCGATCGCCTCGCCAGCCTCAAGCTGCCGCCGGAAGAGTTCACCCGCGAGATCGAAGTGATCAAGGAAGAACGCCGCCTGCGCACCGACGACAAGCCGTCCGCCAAGGCCTTCGAGCGTTTCAAGGCAATGGCCTACCCGGCAAGCGGCTACCACATCCCCACCATTGGCTGGATGGCCGACCTCAACCGCATGAAGGTCGAGGAACTGCGCCACTGGTACGAATCCTGGTACGTGCCGAACAACGCCACCCTGGTGGTGGTCGGCGACGTCACCCCGGACGAGGTCAAAGGCCTTGCCGAGCGCTATTTCGCCAGTATTCCCCGTCGCGACGTACCGCCTGCGAAAAAGCCGCTGGAGCTGGCCGCTCCCGGCGAGCGCCGCCTCACCCTGCATGTGCGCACCCAGTTGCCGAGCCTGCTCATGGGCTTCAACGTGCCGGGCCTCGCCACCGCCAAGGACGCCCGCCAGGTCCACGCCCTGCGCCTGATTTCCACCCTGCTCGACGGCGGCTACAGCGCCCGCCTGGCGAGCCGACTGGAACGGGGCGAAGAACTGGTCAGCGGCGCCTCCGCCTGGTACGACGGCTTCCCCCGTGGCGACAGCCTGTTCGTCATCAGCGCTACCCCCAACGTGCAGAAGGGCAAGACCCTCGAGCAGACCGAGGCCGGTATCTGGCGCCAGCTGGAAGACCTGAAGAACACCCCGCCCAGCGCCGAAGAGCTGAAGCGTGTACGGGCCCAGGCGATCGCCGACCTCGTCTACCAGCGCGACTCCATCACCAGCCAGGCCACCACCATCGGCCAGCTGGAAACCGTCGGCCTGTCCTGGAGGCTGATGGACCAGGACCTCGCGGCCCTCGAAGCCGTGACCCCTGCCGACATCCAGGCCGCCGCCAAGACCTTCTTCTCCCGCGACCGCCTGAGCGTCGCCCACATCCTTCCCGAGGAGGCCCGCAATGAGTGAGCGAAACGGCCTGCGTTACGGCCTGCTCGGCCTGGTCCTGATCGTCCTGCTCGGCGTACTCGGTTTCGTCGCCAATCGCCCGGACACCACAGCCACCGCCGAAACCGCCACCCCGGCACCGGCCGAGGGACTGCAATCCCTGGCAGAGCTGGGCGGCAAGGCACCCAGCCGCCGCAGCCTGGACATCCAGAGCTGGACCACCGCCGAAGGTGCCAAGGTGCTTTTCGTCGCTGCACCCGAGCTACCGATGTTCGACCTGCGCCTGACCTTCGCCGCCGGCAGCAGCCAGGATGGCGCTACACCCGGCCTGGCGACCCTGACCAACGCGATGCTCAACGAGGGTGTGAAGGGTAAGGACGTCACCGCCATCGCCCAGGGCTTCGAGAGCCTGGGCGCCGAGTTCGGCAACGGCGCCTACCGCGACATGGCCATCGCCAGCCTGCGCAGCCTCACCGCCCCCGAGCAGCGCGAGCCCGCCCTGGAACTGTTCACCCAGGTGATCGGTGCGCCGACCTTCCCCGAAGACTCCCTGGCGCGAATCAAGAACCAGATGCTCGCAGGATTCGAGTACCAGAAGCAGAACCCCGGCAAGCTCGCCGGCCTGGAACTCTTCGAAAAGCTCTACGGCCAGCATCCGTACGCGCACCCCAGCGAAGGCAATGAGAAGTCCGTCCCCGGCATCACCGTCGCCCAGATGCGCGAGTTCCATCAGAAAGCCTATGCCGCCGGCAACGTGGTGATCGCCGTCGTCGGCAATCTCACCCGCGCCGAAGCCGAAGCCATTGTCAGCCAGGTATCCAGCGCACTGCCGAAGGGCCCTGCCCTGGCCAAGCTGCCGGAGCCGGATGCGCCCAAGGCCGGTATCAATCACATCGAGTTCCCGTCCAAGCAGACCCACCTGATGCTGGCCCAGCTCGGCATCGACCGGAACGACCCGGATTACGCCGCGCTTTACCTGGGCAACCAGATCCTCGGCGGCGGCGGGTTTGGCACGCGACTGATGGAAGAGGTGCGCGAAAAGCGCGGCCTGACCTATGGCGTCAGCTCCGGCTTTACCGCCATGCAGGTACGCGGCCCGTTCATGATCGGCCTGCAGACCCGCGCCGAGATGAGCCAGGGCACCCTGAAGCTGATCCAGGACATCGTTCGCCAGTACCTGGCAGAGGGTCCGACCCAGAAGGAACTGGACGACGCCAAGCGTGAACTGGCGGGCAGCTTCCCGCTGTCCACCGCGAGCAACGCCGACATCGTCGGCCAGCTGGGCGCCATCGGCTTCTACAATCTGCCGCTGACTTACCTGGAAGACTTCATGGCCAAGGTCCAGGCGCTCGACGTTGCCCAGGTGAAGGCCGCCATGACCAAACACCTGAACCCCGACCAGTTCGTCATCGTCACCGCCGGCCCCACCGTTCCCCAGAAGGACCTGCCGCCGCCCACCGACAAACCCGCCGAAATGCCCAGCGGCGTACCGGAGCACTGATGCGCAAGCCGAACCCCAGACCCGCCACGCCGAAACACGGCGGCCAGGGCCAACTCCGCATCATCGGCGGCGAATGGCGCTCGCGGCGTTTCGCCTTCCCCGACGGCCCCGGCCTGCGCCCTACCCCCGACCGGGTACGCGAGACGCTGTTCAACTGGCTCGCACCCTATATGGAAGGCGCGCGGGTCCTGGACCCCTTCGCCGGCAGCGGCGCCCTTTATCTGGAGGCACTGTCCCGGGGTGCCGCCGCGGCGCTGGCGCTGGACCTGAACCCCGACTCGGTCGCTGCGCTGCGCGGCCATCTGGATACGCTCCGCTGCGGTCGGGGCCAACTGCTGCAAAGCGACGCTCTGCGCTATCTGGACACCCAGTCCGCCAGCGCTTTCGACGTCGTATTCCTCGATCCGCCCTTCAACCAGGGCCTGCTGCAGCCCGTTTGCGACCTCCTGGAGAATCGCGGCTGGCTCGCACCCCGCGCCTGGGTCTATACCGAAAGCGAGAACGCGCCCTCCGCGCTCGGTCTACCGGGTAACTGGCGCCTGCACCGCGAGAAGAAAGCCGGCCAGGTGTACTACGCCCTGTGGCAACGCTCGGCCGCGGAAACCTCCGACGCCTGATCGACGGCACACCGATGAACCAGTTCCATTCGCCCGTGACCACCCGCGCTGGCTTCCAGCCGGCCTGGTGGTTGCCGGGGCCACATTTGCAGACCCTGTGGTCGCCCTTCTGTCGCAAGCCACCGCGGCTTTCCCGGCAGCGGGAGCGCTTGGGGCTGGACGACGGTGATTTCCTCGACCTGGACTGGCATGGCCCCCACGAAGCCGACGCACCACTGGTGCTGGCCCTGCACGGCCTGACCGGCTCATCCGCGTCCCTGTACGTGCTTGGCCTGCAGCAGGAACTGGCCGCTCGCGGTTGGGCCAGCGTCGCGATCAACTGGCGTGGCTGTTCGGGCGAACCCAACTTGCTGCCCCGTGGCTATCACTCGGGTGTCAGCGAGGATCTGGCGACCGCCGTCCAGCACCTGCGCGCCAGCCGCCCGCTCGCACCGCTCTATGCGGTGGGCTATTCGCTGGGGGGTAATGTGCTGCTCAAGTACCTCGGGGAAACCGGCGACGACTGCGGCCTGCAAGGTGCGGTGGCGGTCTCGGTGCCCTACCGGCTGGACCAGTGCGCCGACCGCATCGCCCTGGGCTTCTCACGGGTCTACCAGGCGCATTTCATGCGCGAAATGGTGGCTTATGTGAAGAACAAGCAGCAGTCGTTCGCGCATCAGGGCCACGGCGAACACCTGTCCACCCTGGAGCGCCTCGGCTCGCTGGAAAACATGCGTACCTTCTGGGACTTCGACGGTCGCATCACCGCACCCTTGCACGGTTTCAGCGACGCCCACGACTACTATCGCCGCGCGTCCAGCCGCTACTACCTGGGCGGCATCCGCATTCCCACCCTACTGATCCAGTCCGCCGACGACCCCTTCGTCTTCCGCCACAGCCTGCCGGAGGCCCATGAACTTTCGGCCTCGACCCGCATGGAGCTGCATGCGCGGGGCGGCCACGTGGGGTTTGTCGAAGGATCGCCGCAGCAACCCGCCTATTACCTAGAGCGGCGGATTCCGGACTGGCTTGCGAGCCAGACAACGGAGCGCTGAACCTGGGGCTCAGCGACCACTGGCCCAGCTGTCGAGCCAGCGCCAACGATGGGGGAAGCGCGCCTTCAGACCCAGACGATCCACACGCCAGAATGCCGGCCACTCCCCTTTTACCCGCGCCAGCAACCGCAGATTGCGGCTCGGGGCGCTGAATGCCTCGCGCAGCTCCACCGGCACCGGAGCGGCGTCCTCCACCATGCGCACCACCTCGGCAGGCAGCCAGGTGCCGTCCGGTAGGCGCAGCCGGAACGGCTGGCCTGGAGAGGCATAGACGGCATCCCGCGGGTCGAGATAGACCCACAGTTCGGCGTCGCCCAGACGCTGCAGGCGCATCAGCGGCGTCCCGGGGCCGACGTTTTCGCCCTCGTCCACCAGCACCTCGCTGATCACCCCGGACTCGCCGGCCTTCAGCTCCAGCCCATGCAAACGTGCTTGCAGCCAGTCGCTTTCCAGTCGGCGCTGACGCTCAAGAGTGTCGTCCACCGGTTGCGACTCTCGCCGCTCGAATTGCACCAGGTCACGCTGGCGCCGGTCCCGCTCGTCCTGGGCCTGCTGCACCTCACCCCGGGTCGCGGCACCGGCGGCGAGCAGCCCGCGCAGGCGTCCCAGGCGACCCTCCGCGCTGGCCAGCAGACGTTCCAGAGCCTGGCGTTCCTGCTCCGGCAGGGGCCGGTTTCCGGCAGGCCGCCGCGCCTGGGCGGCGGGGTCACCAAGCAGGGCAAGGCGAGCGCGCCACTCAGGGTTATCCATTTTCACCAGCAACTGGCCGGCCTCGACCCGGTCGCCGGGCCGGGCCAGCACGCGCTCGACCTGTCCAGCCTCCCGCGCCCGCAGTTCGGTGGACGGCAGGTGCAGCTGCACCGGCGCCTCGATCAGCCAGAGACCGAGGAACTCGCGCCCGACCAGGAATAGCAGCGGACTGGTGACCGCGAGCAGGATCAGGTACCAACGCAGCTTGAAGGCCAGGCGCTTGCCTGGCGCGTAGAGCACCTTGAGCCCCTGCTCCTGCGTGGGCTGCTGTTCCTTGGGGCTGGAGAATCGAATCTTCATGGCCTGACTCAACGAGGAAAATGGGTCCAATCCTGCCAGTCGACACCGGTGATACCGGCGGGCTGCAGGCGCGTGCGCCAACGCTCGAGCTGTTCCCGCAACTGCGTGCGCGATGCCCCGGCCCAGGATTCCTCTGCCGGTAGCTGGGGCTCGACACTCTGGGCCAGACGGAAGCGCAGCGCCGGCCAGCGCCGGGCGATGGATTCCGCCAGTTCGGCGCTTCGAGCGGGATTGCGGGTGTAGATCATCAGGTCGACCTGCCGCACGCCGCGCTTTGGCAGGGCACAGGGCACGCAGGTCGCACCGGCGACTGGCTCGGAGAACCAGCGGTGATGGCTGGACAGCTCCAACGGCCAGGACACGACCGCGGACACGGTGCCCAGGGTATCCAGCCAGTCCTGCAAGCGGCGATCGGGCACCGGCCAGCCGAGTTGCTCCACTTCAAGATCCAGGTGCAGGGCATCGAACGGCAGCCCCTTGAGCTTGCCGAGCAGGTCCAGCAAACCCTGGCGCCCAGCGGGCTCCAGCCAGGCCGGATCCCCCAGCAGCAAGACCACCTGCAAGCCTTGGGCATGGGCGTCATCAAGGGTGTCCAGCAGTTGCCTGCGCAAGGCCGGGATGTCGGCCACCTGGCCACCATCGAGCCCCAGGTACAGCCGCGTCATGCCGGCGCGGCGCAGTTCGCGCAGCTCCGCGTGACGCGTCGCGGGATTCAGCAATGGCCCGCTTTTCCACAGGTAAATGCCCTGGCTCCAGCCCGTCGAACCGACGCCCTTTGGCGCCGCCCCAACCACACCCAGTGCCGTCCAGTCGAGATGCTGCGGCCCCAGCAGGCCAGCCAGGGCCTGGTCATCATCGACGAACAGACGCAGGGCGGCTTCACGCAGCCAGGCAGCGTGCCAGGCGGCAATCAGGCGCAATCCACTGTTGTAGCGTTCAAGTTCCACAGCCAGTTCCTCGACCGCGCTCTCGGAAACCGAACGCTCGGCGCGTAGCCGCTGCTCCCGCAGGGCCTGGTCTGAAACGGCCAACTGCTCGCGCTCTCGATCCAGCTCCAGCGCTGCCTGGCGTTGCGCCTGCAGGGTCTGCCCAAGGGACTGGAGCAGTTGCTGGCGCTCGGCCTCCAGCTGCGCCAGGGCGGCTTGATGGCGCGCCTCGCCTTCGCGATTGCGGGCCCGGCCGTAGTTCATCAGGTCGAAGGGCGCGGACAGACTGAGGGCAGCCACCAGCCCGTCGCCGCTCTTGCTGGCGCCGCTGCGTGACTCATAGCTCTGCGCAACGCTGAAGCTCGAGTCGACGCTCTCGTACCAGGGCGATTGCCGATTGCGCTCGGCGTGGCGCAGTTCGTCCTGTCGCTCTTGCAGGCGCGGGTGACCCTCCAGGGCCTGACGCCAATTGGACAACGGCAGCACTTGCGTTGACAGCGACTCCGCTTCGGCCTGCTGACCAGGGCCAATTTCCATACCCGCCAACCCGGCCAGGCTGGCGCGGGTGTCCTCCACCAGGAGCGCGCTCTGCCGGCAACGCTGCTGGAGACCCTGCCATTGGCCGTCCAGCAATCGCGCCTGGGAAGGCAGCAGCCAGCCGCCCTGCTGACGCCGGGCCAGGTGTTCACGAGCCTTCTGGGATGCGGGCAGCAATCCCTTGCACCAGCGTTCTTCCTGCTCGGCGCGCCACCAGTCGGCGTAGGCGCTGCGCAAGGCCAGCCGTTGCTCCGCCAGGCGCAACAGGCGCTGCGCCTGCTGCCGCTGCTGCTCCAGCTCCACTGCCGATACGGCCTGCACTTGTCGACGCAGGCTGCCGAGCAGCGGGTGGCGCAGGCCGAGGGCCAGATCACGCCCGTAATAGTCGTCTCGCACGTCTTCGGTCACCAGTTCGCGGTAGTGCCCGGTACTGCCGGAGCCGAACCACTGCCAGCCCGCCTCGGCTTCGCGCTGTTCCTTGAGTGCATCGAGCGCCCGCAGCTCGGCCGCCTTGGCCTGCAGCGCGGCCCCGTCTTCGGCGCGGGCCAGCACCTGGGCCAAAGGCAGCACGTCGGCCCGGACCATGCCGGCGGCCAGCAGCAGTGCGCAGAAAAGAAATGGACGAATCATGAACTCAGAACCTCTTGGCCCTGCGCAGCACCCACCAGGGCGCCATGCTGGTTTCCTCATGGCCGCGACGCAGGGCCTCGTTGAGCATGGCCACCGCGCTCCACATGCGCATGACCAGCATGAACAGCGGGAAGACGAAGACCACAGGGAACAGTCGCAGGTCCAGGCGCGGCCGCTCGGACACCAGGGCCAGCATGGCCACATAGAGCAACAGCGTCATGCCCAGATAGACCAGGTAGATGAGGGCGGCAAGGGCCAGGAAGCGCGGCCAGGGCAGCACCAGGGGCCCGGCCAGGCAGTAGCCGGCGATAATGAAAGGCAGTACCAGCTGGAAGAAGAAGCCGGTGATCATGGTCATCAGGAAGTTCGGCCAGCCCAGCAGTCGCGGATTGAAGCTGTGGCGGTGCTTGCGGATGTAGAGGAAGTACAGGTCACCGTCCCAGCGCAGGCGCTGCTTGAGGAACTGCAGGAAGGTCACGGGCGCGTCGGTATGGCCGATGGCGCCGGGCTCGAAGGGAATGCGCAGGGGCCTGCGGCCGAAGTAGTTCTTGATACGCAGGGTGATGTCGAGGTCTTCCGCGGTGTGGGTGTCCCAGCCGCCGATCTTGTCGAGGAAACTGCGGCGAAACGCGCCGAACGCGCCGGATACGTTATTCACCAGGTTCCATTCGCTGAGGCCGATCTTGGCCATGTGGATCGACAGCTGATACTCCAGCGCCTGCATGGCGGTGGTGAGCGAAGCCCGGGCGTTGCGCACGCGCAGGCTTCCTGCCACGGCCGGGACGTCCGGGTCGGCGAAATGACGGACCATCTGGCTGACCATGTCGTTGTCGAAGGAAGTGTCGCCATCCAGGGCCATCACCACTTCGCCTGTGCAGTGCGCCAGGCCCGCGTTCAGGGAGGAGACCCGGCCACCGCGCTGCCACTTGGCGATGGGTCGCAACAGGCGCCGCGGATAGAGCTGCGGATCGACGCGAAAGTCCCGCACGGCCTGCATGGTGGGCTGGTTCACGGCCGCTCCGTCCACCACCGGGATCATCTCGATGTAGCCGGGGTAGGTCTGCTCGCACAGGCTGCGCAGGGTCGTCTGGACGTCCCGACCTTCGCTGTAGCAGGTGATGATGCAGGACACCCGCGGCCGATAGGTGCTCTGCTGGGGCAACTCGAACGGCTTGCGGACGAACCAGCGCAGTACGCCGATCAGCACCAGCAGGTTGAGCGGCAGCTCCAGCAGCAGGAAGGCCGGAAGCAACATGAAGGCACCCTGCAGAATGCCATCGCTCCTGGCGAACTCGCCGAGGAGCAGCAGCCACTGCTCGACAAAAGCTTCCATGCTCAGCCCAACTGTCCGCCCAGACGCGCCAGCAGCAGGGCAGCGTCTTCCTGGTCCTGCTGATCATCGGGAGCTGTGAAGACGGCCAACCGCACCTCGATGGACGTCGCCTGCCCGGCGGTCAGGCGTTCCGCGCCCTTGACCAGGCGCTGGCGCACCACCTCCATGCCGGTGACATCGGTGTGCGGCATCAGCAGCCAGAGCACCTCCTCGCTCAGCCGGCAACAACGATCGGTTTCCCGCACGGCTTCCTGCAGGCGCTCCACCAGCCCGTCCACCAACGCGTGACCGCGCATCTCACCGAGTTGGGAGAGGGTTTCCAACAGGTTGACGAAACGCAGACCGAGTAGAGAGAAGGCCGGGTCCCGGTGCCGTCGCGTCAGTTGCAACTGCCAGTTCAGCAGCTCGAAGAAGGCCTGGCGGGGCAACAAGTTGAGGCTGCCGAAGCGCTCGATATTTGTCGCTCCGGCGCCGAAGCCTTCCCGGCACCTCAGGCGCCCGGCCTCGGCCAGGCGGAAGTGGCGTATCTCGCGCACGCGAAGCTTGTCGGGTGCGTGGGATTGGCCGCAGTCCAGGCAGCGCGCATCCACGGCGGCATCGACGAAAAAGGCCTGGCAGTTGCGGCAGCGATAGTTCTCCAGCGGGCGGTCGTAGTCGCTGCCAATATGGCGAAGACGGGTCAGGCAGTTGGGGCAGAGCAGCACGCCTTCCTTGAGGAAGTGTTCCTGGGGGCCGACGTGCCCGCAGGTGAAGCAATGCAGCGAAGGCTGGCGACTGATGTCCAGGGCCTGGCACTCGGGACAGACATCCACGTAATTGAGGCGGCCCGAGCCACAGCTGGTGCACAAGCGCAGCCTGTCCTGCAGTTCACCCTCCTCCAGCCAGCCCTGCTGGCTCATCAGCTGTAGCCAGGAGAATTGATTGATGGTCTCTTCGTTGCCCAGGGCTTCCAGCAGCGGATAGCGGTAGTGCTGGGGTACGCCGGTATCACGCACTGCAAGGACTTCACCACGTGAGCGCAGCCAGAGCCACGCCATCACCCGCTCCTCGAAGCGTTCCGGGGCGGCTCCGCGATTGAAAAGGCCAAAGCGCTCGCGCCAGAGGCGCCAAAGGGGCGTGATCGCACCCGGGTCGGCCGGCGGCGGGCCGTCACCCAGGGCGATACACCAGGGATCCTGGTCCTGGCAGCAGTAGATCAGACTGTAGCGATAGCGGGGATCGAGGCGCAGGCTCCGCAAGGCCTGGCCCGCCTGTGCGCCCGGCAGGTCGACCAACAGCACATCGGCTTCGGAACCGGCCTGCAGGCTCGCAAGATCGTTGTAGCGTTCCAGCTCAATGCCGGGGAATCGATACGGACCAGCGCCAAGTAACGCAATCCTGGGTGTGGTTCTGGACATGGATAAAACTCAAGCATTCCTTGGCTCAATTTTCTCACTATAGACGCGCCGCTTCGCCTTAACACGCGCCAATGTTTCCTGGCTCAGCTCGGTACCACCTGCTCCAGCGGCACGTAGAGCTTCTCGTACAGCGCCTTGACCGCCGGTTGCGCTTCGGGCGCCAGGTAGCCGCCTTCCAGCGCCAGCACCTGATAGATACCCCGCCGCAGCAGTTCCTGGCTGAGATCGCCGGCATCGCCACGGGTGGTGCAGAGGAAGCGTACCCAGGAGGTGACGATGATCCAGCTGTTGAGGGTCAGCGCTTCGACCTGGGCGGGGTTCATGCGCAGGATGCCGGCGCCGACGAAGCCGCGGTAGATGCCCTGGGCATGATCCAGGCAGCGCTGGGCGAACAGACGATAGCGCGCGGCAAGCTCGGCATCCGATTCCAGTAGGTGTTCCAGGTCCCGGTGCAGGAAGCGGAAATCCCACATCGCCGCCAGCAGCGACTCCAGGTAGAAGGTCTTGTCCTCCACCGTCACCGCGCGACCCTCCGGCAGGCGCAGGAAGCTGTCCACCCGCGCCTCGTAGAGTTCGAACAGCTCGGCGATGATCTCCTGCTTGTTGCGGAAGTGGTAATAGAGATTGCCCGGCGACATACCGAGGTGAGCAGCGATGTGGTTGGTGGTGACGTTGCGCTCGCCCTGGGTATTGAACAGCCCGAGGCTCTCCAGAACGATTCGGTCGCGGGTCTTGGGTCTTGGGGACATCAGGTGGAAATTCCTGCAAATCGATGGAACGCGGCGAGCGCTAAAGGTACACCGCAAGACGCTCCGGAAACACCCGCTGTTACCGGGAGCCGGTACGCCCAGCTTTTCGATGGGCTGCCAGCGGACCGACCACAGGGCAAGCTAATTGACAGATTAGAGCAATTGCTCTAAAAATCCAGCGACATCACAAGAACAGAGCCTTACCGTATCCGTACCGCGGATGCGAACGGCTCGTCCGGAGCCGCCGAGGAGCAGCGCCATGGTCGCCGACATCGCTTACCTGCAACAGACCCAGCAGCAGATCAGCCAGCTGGAGTCCCTCTTCCAGCGCCAGCGCGAAGCCTTTCGCGCCAACCCCATGCCCAGCGCCGCGCAGCGCATCCAATGGTTGAAATCGTTGCGCGACCTCCTGTTCACCGAGCAGGACGCCCTGATCGCCGCGATCTCCCAGGATTTCAGCAATCGCGCGGCGGGTGAAACGCTGCTCGCGGAGATCATGCCCAGCCTCCAGGGCATCCACTACGCCAACAAGCGCATCCGCAAATGGATGAAGCCTTCCCGCCGCAGCGTCGGCATGGCTTTCCAACCGGCTTCGGCCAAGGTGGTCTATCAGCCGCTGGGTGTCGTGGGCGTCATCGTGCCGTGGAACTACCCGTTGTTCCTGGCCATCGGCCCCCTGGTGGGCGCATTGGCGGCGGGCAACCGGGTGATGATCAAGATGAGCGAATCCACCCCGGCCACCGCCCAGCTGCTCCAGGATCTGCTGGCGCGCGTCTTCCCTGAAGACCTGGTCGCCGTAGTCCAGGGCGAGGCCGAAGTCGGCGTGGCGTTCTCCCGCCAGCCCTTCGATCACCTGCTGTTCACTGGCGCAACCAGCATCGGCAAGCACGTGATGCGCGCCGCCGCCGAGAACCTGACCCCGGTAACCCTGGAACTGGGCGGCAAGTCGCCGGCCATCGTTTCCGCCGACGTGCCCCTGGCCGACGCCGCCGAGCGCATCGCCTTCGGCAAGACCATGAACGCCGGCCAGACCTGCGTCGCCCCGGACTACGTCCTGGTGCCGGAAGACCGCGTCGACGGCTTCGTCGAGGCCTATCGCCAGGCCGTGAAGGGCTTCTACCCGCAGCTGACCGACAATCCCGACTACACGGCCATCATCAACGAGCGCCAACTGGGCCGCCTGAAAGGCTACCTGTCCGACGCCGAAGCCAAGGGTGCGCGCCTGGTCCCGCTGTTCCCCGAAGCCCATGGCCGTCGCCTGCCGCACACCGTCGTGCTGGGCGCGACTGACGACATGAAGCTGATGCAGGAGGAGATCTTCGGTCCGCTGCTGCCCATCGTCCCCTATCGCGCCATCGACGATGCCTTCGCCTACATCAACGACCGTCCGCGCCCGCTGGCCCTCTACTACTTCGGCTACGGCAAGGCCGAGCAGCAGCGCGTGCTGCACGAGACCCATTCCGGTGGCGTGTGCCTGAACGACACCCTGCTCCATGTGGCCCAGGACGACATGCCCTTCGGCGGCATCGGCCCGTCCGGCATGGGTCACTATCACGGCCATGAAGGTTTCCTCACCTTCAGCAAGGCCAAGGCGGTGTTCATCAAGCAGCGCTTCAATGCCGCGAGGCTGATCTACCCGCCCTACGGCAAGGCCATCCAGAAGCTGGTCTTCAAACTTTTCGTCCGCTGAACCGGGCCTTCGCAGGCAGATAACAAGAATGAGCGAAACCACTTTCGACGCGCCGGGACTCTCCCGGCGCAACCTGCTCAAGGTCGGCCTGTTCGGCTCGGCCTTCCTCGCCACCGCCGGCGTGACCGCTAGCCTCACCGGCTGCTCGGCCAGCGCACCGGCCAGCGGTTTTGCCGTGCTGCGTGACTCCGACCTGCCGTTCCTGCGCGCGCTGGTGCCGGTGATGGTGGACGGCGCCGTATCCACCGAACAATTGCCGGCGGCGATGACGGGCACCCTGCAAAGCCTGGATTACGCCCTGCACCGTCTATCGCCGGAAATGCTCAAGCTGACCCTGCAGCTCTTCGATGTGCTCGCCCTGCCGGTCACCCGTGGTCCGCTGACGGGCGTCTGGGGCAGTTGGGAGAAGGCCAGCGCCCAGGACGTCCGCGACTTCCTCGCGCGCTGGGAAAACAGCTCCATCGGACTCCTGAAAATGGGCCACGCCTCCCTGCTGCAACTGGTGATGATGGCCTGGTACGGCCGGCCGGAATCCTGGGCACATTGCGGCTACCCCGGCCCACCCACCGTTTGACGGCCGGCGCCCGTGTGCTTCATCGAATAACGACAAGAACTCGCCCGAGACCCTGAAATGCCTGTACCCGATCTGTTCGCCGAAGGCCTGGCCCGCGGCTGGAAAACCCACAACGGCTCACGCCTTGAAAAGGACCTGACCCTGGAAGCCGACGTTGCGATCGTCGGCAGCGGCGCCGGCGGCGGCACCACTGCGGAGATCCTCAGCGCAGCAGGCTTCAAGGTATTGCTGATCGAGGAAGGCCCGCTCAAGACCAGTTCCGACTTCAAGATGCAGGAGGCCGAGGCCTACCCGAGCCTCTACCAGGAAGGCATCGGCCGCATGACCAAGGATGGCGCCATCACCATCCTCCAGGGCCGCGCCGTGGGCGGCACCACGTTGGTGAACTGGACATCCAGCTTCCGCACCCCCGACCTGACGCTGCAGCACTGGGCCAGCGAGCACGGTGTGAAAGGGCTTTCCGTGGCCGAGATGGCGCCCTGGTTCGAGAAGATGGAACAGCGCCTGGGCGTCGCGCCTTGGGCCATTCCGCCCAACCCGAACAACGACGTGATCCGCCTGGGCTGCGAAAAGCTCGGGCTGCACTGGAAGGTGATTCCGCGCAACGTGCGCGGTTGCTGGAACCTCGGTTACTGCGGCATGGGCTGCCCGACCAACGCCAAGCAGTCGATGCTGGTCACCACTATTCCCGCCACCCTGGAAAAAGGTGGCGAGCTGCTCTATCTGGCCCGTGCCGAAAAGCTGCTGATCGAGGGCGACAAGATCACCGGCATCGAATGCCTGGGCCTGGACGAGCGCTGCGTCGCACCCACTGGCCGCAAGATCACCGTCAAGGCGCGCCATTACGTGCTGTCCGGCGGCGGCATCAACACCCCCGGCCTGCTCCTGCGCTCCAATGCACCGGACCCGCACGGCCGCATCGGCAAGCGCACCTTCCTGCATGTGGTGAACTTCTCCGCAGCGCAATTCGACCGGGTGATCAACCCCTTCTACGGCGCCCCGCAGTCGATCTATTCCGATCATTTCCAGTGGGATGAAGGCGCCACTGGGCGCATGTCCTACAAGCTCGAAGTGCCGCCCCTGCAACCGGCGCTCACCAGCACTCTCCTGGGCCGTTTCGGCGTCGACAATGCGCTGCGCATGGAACAGCTGCCGCACACCAACGTGATGCTGGCCCTGATGCGCGACGGCTTCCACCCGGACAGCGCCGAGGGCTCGGTAGAACTGCGCGGCGACGGCAGCCCGGTGCTGGACTACCACATGACCGACTACACCTGGGACGGCATTCGCCGGGCGTTCCATGTCATGGCCGAAATCCAGTTCGCCGCGGGCGCCCGTGCCGTACTGCCCATGCACAACGACGCCGACTATGTGAAGACCCTGGCCGAGGCCCGCAGCCTGATCGATAGCCTGCCAATGGAGCTCTACCGCGCTCGCCTGGGCAGCGCCCACGTGATGGGTGGTTGCGCCATGGGCGAGGACCCGAAGCAAGCGGTGACCGACAGCCTGGGCCGGCACCATCAGTTGGCCAACCTGTCGATCCACGACGGCTCGCTGTTCCCCACCAGCATCGGCGCCAACCCGCAGCTCTCGGTCTACGGCCTCACGGCCAAGCTGGCCACGGGCCTCGCCGAGCGACTGGGCAAGGCGTGACGAGCGGCGCGCGTCGAGGAGAAGCTCCATGGACAAGCTCCTTTCCGCCCTGCTGATTGTCGCCGGGATCATTCACCTGCTGCCAATCAGCGGGCTGCTCGGGGCTGAACGACTCGCGGCGCTCTACGGCCTGTCATTCAGCGAGCCCAACCTGCTGATCCTGATGCGCCACCGCGCCGTGTTGTTCGGCCTGCTCGGCGCATTGCTGGTCTGGGCGGCCTTTCGTCCGGCGCTGCAACCGGCGGCCATCCTGGGCGGGTTGGCAAGCGTCCTGTCGTTCCTGGTGCTGGCCTGGCTCACGCCGGGCTACAACGCCGCAGTGCGCAAGGTGGTGATCGCCGATTGGGTAGCGCTCGTCTGCCTGGCGCTGGCCATCGTGCTGTGGCTGCTGCGCCGGCCGGCGGCATGAGCGCACTTCTTGGCCGCAGGGATTCGCTGCGCTACCATCCGATTCCCTTTCGGTCCCCTGCCAGGACGTCGCGATGAACCGAGTGTTGTATCCGGGCACTTTCGACCCTATTACCAAGGGTCACGGCGATCTGATCGAACGCGCCTCGCGCCTGTTCGATTCCGTGGTCATCGCCGTAGCCGCGAGCCCGAAGAAGAATCCGCTGTTCAGCCTGGAACAGCGCGTGGAGCTGGCCCGCGAGGTCACCAAGCATCTGCCGAACGTCGAAGTCGTGGGCTTCTCCACGCTGCTGGCGCATTTCGTCAAGGAGCAGAACGCCAATGTCTTCCTGCGTGGCCTGCGCGCGGTTTCGGACTTCGAGTACGAGTTCCAGCTGGCCAACATGAACCGCCAACTGGCGCCGGACGTGGAGAGCATGTTCCTCACCCCGTCGGAAAAATACTCCTTCATCTCCTCCACCCTGGTGCGTGAAATAGCGGCCCTGGGCGGCGATATCAGCAAGTTCGTTCATCCCGCTGTCGCTGCGGCACTGGCCGAGCGTTTCAAGCGCTGAGCACGGGCCTCTGCTGAAGGCTCGCAAGAGCCTCGCCCTGCACCCTGGCGATCGGCGCGTGCGTCGATCGCGGCAATCCGGCACAATTCCGCTATTTCTGTTAAAGGCCGCCGCTGCCTGGCGACGGCAGGAGTTGTTCCCATGTCCCTCAAGATCACCGACGACTGCATCAATTGCGACGTCTGCGAACCCGAGTGCCCCAACGGCGCGATCTCCCAGGGCGAAGAGATCTACGTGATCGACCCCAACCTGTGCACTGAATGCGTCGGCCACTACGATGAACCCCAGTGCCAGCAGGTCTGCCCCGTCGACTGCATTCCGCTCGACGAAACCCATGTCGAAAGCAAGGATGAGCTGATGCAGAAGTACCTGAAGCTCACCGGCAAGGCCTGATCCATGGGTCGCCCGGTACGCGGCGCCTACCGTGGCGCGCTGCTGGCATCGCTGCTTCTGCTCGCGAGCCTGTCCCAGGCCGCCGAGCCGGGCCGCGCAGCAGTTGCCACGCCCCATCCGTCTGCCACAGTGGCCGGCCTGGAAACCCTGGCGCAGGGCGGTAACGCTTTCGATGCCGCCGTCGCCATCAGCGCCGCGCTGGCAGTCGCCGAGCCTTACGGCTCCGGCCTCGGCGGCGGCGGTTTCTTCCTGCTCCGCAAGGGCGGCGACAAGCCCACCTACCACTTTCTCGATGCCCGCGAACGCGCGCCCCTGGCCGCCAATGCACGCCTGTATGTACGCGACGGCAAGGTCGACCCGGCCCTGTCCCTCGATGGCCCGCTGGCCGCCGCAATCCCCGGCCTGCCTGCAGCCCTGGCGGACCTCGCCGGTCGCTACGGCCGCTTGCCCCTGGCCGACAGCCTGACACCGGCCATCCGCCTGGCCCGCGACGGCATCTCGGTGGACCGGGTCTACCGCGAGCGCGCCTCCTGGCGACTGTCGTCCATGCGCGACGACCCGGAAACGGCGCGCCTGTTCCTCGACCACAAGGGTGAAATCCCGGAAGAATTCAGCCTGCTGCGCCAGCCGGAACTGGGCAACACCCTCGAACGCATGGGCCGTTACGGCAAGGCCGGGTTCTACAGCGGCCTCACCGCCGAAAGGCTGGTGCAAGGCGTGAACGCTGCCGGCGGCATCTGGAGCCTGCGCGACCTGGCCGAATACAAGACCGTGGAGCGCCAACCGATTCGCTTCCGCCTCGCCGATGGCCGTGAGCTGATCGGCGCCCCGCCGCCCTCGGCCGGCGGCATCGCCCTGGCCCAGAGCCTGGCCATGTTGCAGGAGTTGCCCTGGCGCAAGGCCGACCGCGTGCAACGCACCCACTACGTGGTGGAAGTGCTGCGCCGCGCCTATCGCGACCGCGGCCTGCTCGGCGACCCGGACTTCGTCGCCATTCCCCAGGCCCGGCTGCTCGATGCCGGCTACCTGAAAGACCTTGCCAAGGGTATCGACGCCCGCCGCGCCACGCCGAGCAGCAGCCTGCCGCCTTCACCGCCCTGGCGCGAAGGTGACCACACGACGCACTTCGCGGTCATCGACAAGGACGGCAACGCGGTGGCCGCCACGCTGTCCATCAACCTGCCCTTCGGCGCCGCGTTCACCGTGCCCGGCACCGGCGTTCTGCTGAATGACGAGATGGACGATTTCGCGGCGAATCCCGACGGCGCCAATGCTTACGGCCTTGCCGCCAGCCAGGCCAATGCCGTGGGTTCCGGCAAACGCCCGCTGTCGTCCATGAGCCCGACCTTCATCGAAAGCGAAGGAGAATTCGCCGCCTTCGGTACCCCGGGCGGCAGCCGGATTCCCAGCATGGTGCTGTTGTCGGTGCTGGAGTACCTGGACGGTCAACCGGTGAACCGCTGGCCAGCCGTGGCGCGCTATCACCACCAGTACCTGCCGGACCAGATCGAGCACGAACCGGGCGCCTTCAGCAGCAGCGAGAGCGCCGAACTGCGCGCTCGCGGCTACAGCCTCAAGCCGCTGGAGCGCAACTACGGCAACCAGCAGGTGCTGTTCTGGAACAAGGCCAAGGGCAGCCTCGAGGCTGCCAGCGACCCACGCGGCCTCGGCCTATCCGAAATCCTCGAAATCGAGAAGTTGAAGTAGGAGCGAATTCATTCGCGAAGGGCCGTTCCAGCGGCCCGTTGCCCTCAAGCCAGCACAAGGGGCCCGCATTGCGAATGAATTCACTCCCACAGAAAACCGCACCTCAGGACAGCCGCTCGCCTTCCAGCACGATCAACGCCTCGTCATCCTGCTCCAGCCGCCGCAGCTCGCGGAACAGCAACTGCCCTTCACCCAGCATCATCACGTTGCGAAGGCTCTGGAAGATCCGGCTGGCATAACCCAGATCGTTCATCAGGGAACTGGTCATCAGGCCATCCAGCTCGCCGCTGCGCACCGAATTGAACAGCCGGGTCCGGAAGCTGCCATCGAAGGCCGCGGCATTTCCGTCGAGCCAGGCCAGTCGATCGTTCCAGGCCTGCTCCGGCAGGTCGGAACGGCCCAGCTCGCGCAGCTCATGGAGCATGGTCAGCAGGTGGCGACGCAGGTCTACGTAGGCATCACGAAGGGGCGACGGCTCCTGATCCAGATAGCGGCCGAGGTTCTTCTGCAGATGCTTGGCATCCTTCACCGCATCCACCAGTTGCAGCGCAGCCAGTTGGCAACTGACCCAGAACTGCTGGTGCGCTTCGTCCAGAGGCAGGTCGAGTCGGCCCATGAAGCTCAGCAGATCGGCGTACACACCCTTGATATGCCGCTGGTAGAGCGCTTCCGCATCCAGGTGATGGCGCTCCGGCCGGGCCTGCAGCAGGCGCTCGTCACCTTGCGCCTTGGCCAATTGATCCACCGGCAGATAGAGCGCGTGGCAGATCACTTCCATGCTCAAGCGTCCGAGATGGCGCAGCTCGCGCACTACGGCGCTGGCGGCGGCATCCACCGAATCCAGCGCGCGTTCGTTGAGGTAGCGCGCCCGTGTACGCAGCGGTTCTTCCGGCCCGGCCGCCAGCTCGGTGATCAGCACTTGTGGCTCTTCGCGCTCCGGCAACCAGCGCACCAGCCCGTGCGCAAGACGTTCCTGAAGCGGCCAGAACAGCAGCACCCCCATGGCGTTGATCAGGCTATGGAACATGGCCAGCTGGATCAGCTCGTTGTCGCCCAACCCAGTGAGGTCGGCGATCCGATCGACCAGCCAACTCAATGGCCCCAGCAGGATGAAAGCCAGGCTGCAGGTGACCACGTTGAACAGCACGTGGGCCAGTGCCAGGCGCTGACCGCTGCGGTTACCGCCGAGGGAGCCGACGAAGGCCGTGGTGACGCTGCTGCCGACGTTGGAGCCGATGGCGATGGCGAACCCCTGGGCCAGGTCCAGCTGCCCGCCTGCCAGGGCCGCCAACGTCAGCATCAGGGTTGCATGGCTGGATTGCAGCACCACAGTCACCAATAGCCCCACCAGCGCGAACAGCAGGCTGCCCATCAGCCCGTCCGCCTGGTAAGCGGTGAAGTCGAGGCCGTCGCCGAAACTGGCGAAACCGTCCTTGATCTGGTCGATGCCGAGGAAGATGAAGGCAATGCCGAGAACGATGCGCCCGGCCGACTTGCTCTTCTCGCCCAGGAAACCACCGAGGACGCCGAATACCAGCAGCGGCAGCGCCAGCGGGCTCAGGCTGAGGTTCTGCCCCGCCAGGGCCAGCAGCCAGATGCCGCTGGTAGCCCCCAGGTTGGCGCCGAAGAGAATGGCGATGCCACCGGCGAGCTGGATCAGCCCGGCGCTGATGAAGGCGATGGTCAGCAGCGACACCAACGTGCTGGATTGCAGCAACAAGGTGCCGCAGATGCCGAACATCAGCCCCTTGAAGTTGGTGGAGGTGCTGCTGGCCAGCAGCTGCTCGAGTTTGCCGCCGGCGAGTTGGCGCAGCCCTTCTTCCAGGCACTGCATCCCGAACAGGAACAGCGCGAGACCCGCGCAGAGTTCCAGCCAGCCGGAGCTGAACCAGAAACTCAACGCCAAGCCGATGGTGGCCAAGATGAGCAAGACGATGCGGGAGTAGTGCTTCATGGGCGGTATTCCTTCACCAGACAGGGCCCAGCTATTACCCGATGCAGCCGCCAATCGGCAACCCGTACAGCGTCCGAAAACTGTGTCCGCAGTTAAGTGTTGCAGGTGGCTGGATTGCCCGTGGGAGCTGGCTTGCCAGCGAATGGCCCCGTTTCGCTAGCAAGCTAGCTCCTACGCGGCCCCTGGACCGACGGCCGATCTCTGGGCAACAGCTAACGCAGACATAACCTCCGAAAACGCCAACGGCCCCGAAGAGGGGCCGTCGCGATGGAGCCGAAGGACGGGGTCAGTCTCGCTGGTAACCGCTCATGGTGCAGCCCAGGCAGCGCACGAAGGCCTCTCTGCCCGGCTCGACAACCAGCGCATTGGCCGCATCCCCGACATTCCCGCCCAGAGCGGAGAACGGCAGGCTGATGATGAACAGGCCTGCGCCGATCACGGTCGCGCCGATCAGCAGCGGGCGGGCGATCAGGATGTCGCCGGCCATGCTGTAACCGCTGGGGGCGTTGGCGGTGTACATCGGATCGCCGCTGACGTTTTCCTGAACCACTTCCGCGCTAGCCGGCAGCGCCAGCAGGCCAGTGGTCAGCGCCAGGACAGCAGCGGTTGTGCGGAGCAGGTTCATACGGACGATCCTTCAGATAGTGGTGTACGAAAAACTATAACAGCGCCTGGCACATTGGCAGCGTGACGGCCTTCAATCGCCATTGAAAGCGTAGTCGGGTTTTTTCGGCACGTAAGGACGGTAGAAGGCCAGCAACTGACGCAGATCGGCCTGCTCGTCGCCGGTGGTGTAGAACGGCTGGCCGATCACCACCCGGCGATTGACGTAATCCAGGGCGGCCGGCACCACCGGCACGTCAGCACCACGGGCGATGTGGTAGAAGCCCATCTTCCAGCGCTCCACCCGCTTGCGGGTGCCTTCCGGCGAGATCACCAGCATGAACTCGCGGCTCTCGCGGAAGCGCTCCACGGCCTGCTCCACCATGTTGAGTTTCAGATGGCGATGAATCGGCACGCCGCCCCAGCGCTGCATCAGCCCGGCAAAGGGCCAGCGGAAGATGGTGTGTTTGCCGAACCAGCGGGCATTCAGGCGCAACACGAACTTCACCGCGAGGAAGATCACGAAGTCCCAGTTGGAAGTGTGATGGGCGCCGATCACCACGAACTTGTCGAGGGGCGGCATGTGTCCCTCTATGCGCCAGCCCATCAGGCGCAGCATGCCGTGGCCGATCACTTCGGCAAAGGGATTGCGAGGCAGGTAATTACCGTACATGGAACAGACTTCTTTCTTGTTCTGGGAATGCTCGACGCCGAGTCTGGCGACCCGGCGAAAGATTAGCGTTGGCAGCGCGGACAGTAGACGCTGGCGCGCTGGCCTAGACGGACTTCCCGCAGGGTCGAGCCGCACTGCTTGCAGAACTCACCCGCGCGGCCGTAGACGAACAGCTCCTGCTGGAAGTAGCCCGGCTTGCCGTCACCACCGACGAAGTCGCGCAGTGTGGTGCCGCCACACTCGATGGCTTGCGCGAGGATGCGTTTGATCTCCTCGGCCAGCTTCAGGTAGCGCGTCCGCGAAATGGTGCCCGCTTCCCGACGCGGGTCGATCCCGGCGGCGAACAGCGCCTCGGTGGCGTAGATGTTGCCGACCCCGACCACCACGGCGTTATCCATGATGAAGGGCTTCACCGCCATGCTGCGGCCACGGGACAGCTGGAACAGGCGGTCGCCGTCGAACAGCCCGGTGAGCGGTTCGGGCCCCAGGTGACGCAGCAGCTCGTGGTTCAGCGGATCGTCGCTCCACAGCAGGGCGCCGAAACGGCGCGGATCGGTGTAGCGCAGGGCCATTCCCGATTCCAGCTCGATATCCACATGCTCATGCTTGGCCGCTTCCAGCCCGGCCTCCACCAGGCGCAGGCTGCCGGACATGCCGAGGTGGCTGATCAGGGTGCCGACCTCGGCCTGCAGTAACAGATACTTGGCGCGGCGCTCAACCAGCAGGATGCGCTGGCCGGACAGGCGCACATCGAGGTCTTCGGGAATCGGCCAGCGCAATCGGCGCTCACGCACGATCACCCGGCTGACGCGCTGGCCTTCGAGGAAGGGCGCAATGCCACGACGGGTAGTTTCGACTTCGGGTAGTTCAGGCATCGGAATCTCGGTACTCGGGCGCGGCTCAGCTCACGCCAAGCTCGCGGATGCTTTCCTTGAGGTTCTCGAAGTCGTACTCCGACAACCCGACATAGTCCAGCACCTGCGCGCGAATGCTCATCCACTCGTAATCTTCCGGCTGATTGCCCAGTACCAGATGCGAGGCACAGATGTGCTCGGCCATCTTCAGAATGGCCAGCAGCGTCTTGAGCTGGGCATCGCGAGCGGAATCGTCGGTGAAGATCGACAGTGCGTTGTGGTGGTTGGCGATGGCTTCGCAGAGATGCTCCGGCAAGCGCCAGGAGCGCGCCGTGAAGAAACCGACCACGGCATGGTTGGTATTCAGCAGGCGATTCTCGGTGTCCACCACGCGGCGCTCGGGGCCTGCACTGGCGTAGGCCTCCTCCAGCACCATCATGTAGTCCGGGAAGCGCTTGAGCATCAGCGGGATGCCGCAATTGTGGAACAGACCGAGAGCATAGGCCTCGTCGGCCGACTGGTAACCGATGCGCTTGGCCAGCGTCAGGCTGGTCATCGCGACGTCCTGGGCGGTGTCCCAGAAGCGGTTCAGGGTAAGGATGGTCTCATCGCTCATCTCGCCCTTGATCGACTGCGCATTGATCAGGTTGATCACCGTGTTGCAGCCGAGCAGGTTCACTGCCTGCTGGATCGAGGCGATGCGGTTGGTCAGGCCGAAAAAGGGTGAATTGACGATCTTCAGCAGCGCGCCGGACAGGCCCGGGTCCTGGCTGATCAGGCGGGCGATGGACTTCAGGTCCGGGTTGGGCATGACCTGCTCCATTTGCAGGTCGACCATGATCTGAGGTTGCGGCGGCACACTGATGCCCTGCAGGACCTGACGGATCTGATCTGCGGATAGTTCTTGAGCCATGGGAATGAAAGAGAAGTTTGACCGAGTCGACAGTCTACCCGGTTGCACCAATCACTTGCTCGGGATTTCCAGGCAATTTCCGACCATCGTGCCAGGTCGCTTGCGGCACCGCCGGGCGGCCCCCGGAGCCTGCGCGGCCTGGGGTATAATCCCCGCCTTTTTTCCGGAGAGCGACACATGTCCCTGCCCAGCCTGCGCCTCAAAGCCAACGCCGATCGACGCCTGCGCGCCGGCCACCTGTGGGTCTACAGCAACGAAGTGGACGTGGTCGCCACCCCGATGAACCTGTTCCAGCCGGGCGACCAGGCCATCCTCGAAGCCGCTGGCGGCAAACCCCTGGGCGTGGTCGCCATCTCGCCGAACAACCTGATCTGCGCCCGCCTGGTGTCCCGCGACATCAAGCACAGCCTGGACAAATCTCTCCTGGTGCACCGCCTCAACGTCGCCCTGAGCCTGCGCGAGCGCCTCTTCGACAAACCCTTCTACCGCCTGGTCTACGGCGACTCCGACCTGCTGCCGGGCCTGGTGGTGGACCGCTTCGGCGATCACCTGGTGGTGCAGCTCGCCTCCGCCGCCATGGAGCGCAACAAGGACGCCGTGCTCGATGCCCTGGTGCAGGTCCTCAAGCCCCGCGGCGTGCTCTGGAAGAACGACTCCAGCGCCCGTGACGCCGAAGGCCTGGAGCGTTATGTGGACACCGCCTTCGGTGTGGTGCCCGAGTGGGTCGCCCTGGAAGAGAACGGCGTGAAGTTCGAGGCCCCAGTCATGGAAGGCCAGAAGACCGGCTGGTTCTACGACCACCGCATGAACCGCGCGCGCCTGGCGCCCTACGTGAAGGGCAAGCGCGTCCTCGACCTGTTCAGCTACATCGGCGGCTGGGGTGTGCAGGCCGCGGCCTTCGGCGCCAGCGAGGTGTTCTGCGTCGACGCCTCCGGCTTCGCCCTGGACGGCGTGGAGCGCAACGCCACCCTCAACGGCGTGGCCGAGCAGGTCACCTGTGTGGAAGGTGACGTGTTCGAAACCCTCAAGGAACTGAAAGCCGCCGAAGAGCGCTTCGACGTGGTCGTCGCCGACCCGCCCGCCTTCATCAAGCGCAAGAAGGACCTGAAGAACGGCGAGGCCGCCTACCGCCGCCTCAACGAGCAGGCCATGCGCCTCTTGAACAAGGACGGCATCCTGGTCAGCGCCTCCTGCTCCATGCACCTGCCGGAAGACGACCTGCAGAACATCCTGCTCAACAGCGCCCGCCACCTGGATCGCAATATCCAGCTGCTGGAGCGCGGCGGCCAGGGTCCGGACCACCCGGTGCACCCGGCCATCGCCGAGACCCGCTACATCAAGAGCCTGACGGTTCGCCTGCTGCCGAACAGCTAAGCACCTCGCCCGGCATCGGGCCGGCCGCCGCGCCGGCCCGACCGCCAGCCTTTCCCTGCCGGCCGGGCCCGGCGTAGAATCGGGCGATTCCTCGCCAACCATCCTCCGGCGGGCCAGTGAGCCCCGGCCGAGCGAGCGGTGACCCCGCCCCGCCTTCCGGCCACCACCGACCGAACGGCCATCTGCTGTTTGCATCCGGTACGTTGCGCGCTCACGATGAGACTCTTATCGATACCTGATTAGCCGCAGGAAACCGTCATGCCCGATTACCGCTCGAAAACCTCCACCCACGGCCGCAACATGGCCGGCGCCCGCGCCCTGTGGCGCGCCACCGGGATGAAGGACGAGGACTTCAAGAAGCCGATCATCGCCATCGCCAACTCCTTCACCCAGTTCGTGCCCGGCCACGTGCACCTGAAGGACCTGGGCCAATTGGTCGCCCGCGAGATCGAGAAGCACGGCGGCGTGGCCAAGGAATTCAACACCATCGCCGTGGACGACGGCATCGCCATGGGCCATGACGGCATGCTGTATTCGCTGCCGAGCCGCGAGATCATCGCCGACTCCGTGGAATACATGGTCAACGCCCACTGCGCCGACGCCATCGTCTGCATCTCCAACTGCGACAAGATCACCCCCGGCATGCTGATGGCCGCCCTGCGCCTGAACATCCCGGTGGTATTCGTCTCCGGCGGCCCGATGGAAGCCGGCAAGACCAAGCTGGCGAACCACGGCCTGGACCTGGTCGACGCCATGGTGGTTGCCGCCGACGACTCCTGCTCCGACGAAAAGGTCGCCGAGTACGAGCGCAGCGCCTGCCCCACCTGCGGCTCCTGCTCCGGCATGTTCACCGCCAACTCGATGAACTGCCTGACCGAAGCCCTCGGCCTGGCGCTGCCGGGCAACGGCTCGACCCTGGCCACCCACAGCGACCGCGAGCAGCTGTTCCTGCGCGCCGGCCGCCTGGCCGTCGAGCTGTGCCAGCGCTACTACGGCGAAGGCGACGAGTCCGTGCTGCCGCGCAATGTCGCCAGCGTCAAGGCCTTCGAGAACGCCATGACCCTGGACATCGCCATGGGCGGCTCCACCAACACCATCCTGCACCTGCTGGCCGCCGCCCAGGAGGCGGAGATCGACTTCGACCTGCGCGACATCGATCGCCTGTCCCGCAAGGTCCCGCAGCTGTGCAAGGTGGCGCCGAACATCCAGAAGTACCACATGGAAGACGTGCACCGCGCCGGCGGCATCTTCTCCATCCTCGGTGAACTGGCCCGTGGTGGCCTGCTGCACACCGACGTGCCCACCGTGCACAGCCCGAGCATGGCGGACGCCATCGCCCAGTGGGACATCACCCAGACCCAGGACGAGGCCGTACACACCTTCTTCAAGGCTGGCCCGGCAGGCATCCCGACCCAGACCGCATTCAGCCAGTCCACCCGCTGGGACACCCTGGACGACGACCGCGCCGAAGGCTGCATCCGCAGCGTCGAGCACGCGTACTCCCAGGAAGGTGGCCTCGCGGTTCTTTACGGCAACATCGCCCTCGATGGCTGCGTGGTGAAGACCGCAGGCGTGGATGAATCCATCCACGTGTTCGAAGGCACCGCGAAGATCTTCGAAAGCCAGGACAGCGCCGTGAAGGGCATCCTCGCCGACGAAGTGAAGGCCGGCGACGTGGTGATCATCCGCTACGAAGGCCCGAAAGGCGGCCCGGGCATGCAGGAAATGCTGTACCCGACCAGCTACCTGAAGTCCAAGGGCCTGGGCAAACAGTGCGCCCTGCTCACCGACGGCCGCTTCTCCGGCGGCACCTCGGGCCTGTCCATCGGCCACGCCTCCCCGGAAGCCGCCGCCGGTGGCGCCATCGGCCTGGTGGAGGACGGCGACCGGATCCACATCGACATCCACAACCGCACCATCCAGCTTCTGGTCAGCGATGAAGAGCTGTCCCACCGCCGCCATGTGCAGGACAAGAAGGGCTGGAAACCAGTCGCGCCGCGCGCGCGCAAGGTGACCACCGCCCTGAAGGCCTACGCCCTGCTCGCCACCAGCGCCGACAAGGGCGCGGTGCGCAATAAGGCGATGCTGGACCACCTGTAAGCTCCGGCAACACGGAAGCCCGGCGAATGCCGGGCTTTTTTGCTTCTTGTGGGGGCGATTTCAATCGCTGGGCCGACCGAAGGCCCGCCTGTCGTCCCCTTGGGGCAGTCGGACCGTAGGGTGCGCTGTGCGCACCGATTCCAGAATGGGCTTCGGCACCCAGGTCAAACCGCTGGTGCGCACGGCGCCCCCTACCATCGAGCTCATCCTGGTAGCCCGAGCATTTTCCCAAGCTCAAATGAAATTGCCCCTGGATGGAGCCGGTGCGCCGCCATAAAACCTGACCATTCAGGTAGAATCGCCGCTTTTTTGCGGTCGATCGCCATGACTTCACTGGAAAAGCCCCCGATTCCTGAGGCTCGCAACGAGCTGCTCTACGGCCTGGAGGACAAGCCGCGTCCGCTGGCTGCCCTGCTGGCCGCGCTGCAGCACCTGCTGGCCATCATCGTTCCCATCGTCACCCCCGGCCTGCTGATCTGTCAGGCGCTGGGCGTTTCGGCGCGGGATACCAACCTCATCGTCTCCATGTCCCTGGTGGTCTCCGGCATCGCCACCTACGTGCAATGCAAGCGCTTCGGGCCGTTCGGCGCCGGGCTGCTGATCGTCCAGGGAACCAGCTTCAACTTCGTCGGCCCGCTGATCGCCGGCGGCGCGCTGATGGTCAAGCAAGGTACGCCGGTGGAAGCGGTTATGGCCGCCATCTTCGGCGTGGTGATGGCCGGCGCCTTCGTCGAGATGGGCATCTCCCGCGTGCTGCCCTTCGTCAAGCGGCTGATCAACCCGTTGGTGACCGGCATCGTGGTGCTGATGATCGGCCTGACGCTGATCAAGGTCGGCCTGATCAGCATGGGTGGCGGCTTCGGCGCCATGGCCAATGGCACCTTCGCCAATGGCGAGAACCTGCTGCTGTCCGGCACTGTGCTCGCCGTGATCCTGCTGCTCAACCGCATCCCGCTGGTGTGGATGCGCAGTTGCGCCATCGTCATCGCCCTGCTGGCGGGTTACGCACTGGCTGCCTGGCTTGGTCGCCTCGACTTCAGCGGCCTGCATGACGCGCCGCTGGTTCAGGTGCCGGTTCCGCTGCACTTCGGCGTGGGCTTCTCCTGGTCGCTGTTCGTGCCGATGCTGGTGATCTACCTGGTCACTTCGCTCGAAGCCATAGGCGACGTCACCGCCACCAGCAAGGTCTCGCGCCAGCCGGTGGAAGGCCCGCTGTGGATGCAGCGGATCAAGGGTGGCGTGCTGGTGAACGGTGCCAACTCCTTGCTGGCCGGCCTGTTCAACACCTTCCCCAGCTCGGTGTTCGCGCAGAACAACGGCGTGATCCAGCTCACCGGCATCGCCAGCCGCCACATTGGTATCTGGATCGCCCTGATGCTGATCTTGCTGGGCCTGTTCCCGGCGGTGGCCGGCGTGCTGCAGGCCATTCCCGAACCGGTACTGGGTGGCGCCGCCATGGTGATGTTCGGCGCAGTCGCCGCTTCCGGCATCAACATCCTCGCCGGCACCACGCTGGATCGCCGCGCGCTGCTGATCATCGCGGTGTCCCTGGCATTGGGCCTCGGCGTATCGCAGGTGCCGGAGTTCCTCGCCCACATGCCCGCCGCCTTGCGCAACATCCTCGAATCCGGCGTCGCCACCGGCGGCCTCTGCGCCCTGCTGCTGAACTGGTTCCTGCCGGAAAGCCTGGCGCACGCGCACTAAGTGGCAGAATGGGTCCCATCACACGATGGGCCCCAGCCATGACCTCCCTCCGTATCGGCCTGATCTCAGACACCCACGGCCTTCTCCGGCCCCAGGCCCTCGCGGCGCTTGAGGGGTGCGACCATATCCTCCATGCCGGCGACATCGGCAAGTCCGAAATCCTCGATGCTCTGCGCCAACTGGCGCCGCTGACTGCGGTGCGAGGCAATAACGACGTGGACGCCTGGGCCGACGCTCTACGCGACGTCGAAGAACTGTGGCTGGGGGAAACGGGTATCTACCTGGTGCACGACCAGGCGGACATCCCCGCTGATTTGAAGGCGCGTGGGTTCAGCGTCGTGGTCACGGGGCATTCCCATAAACCGCTGATTACCGAACGCGCCGGCCTGGTGCACGTGAATCCGGGGAGCGCCGGACCGAGGCGTTTCAAGTTGCCGGTGGCAGTGGGGTTTCTGCTGATTGAGAACAGCAGGGTAGAAGCAGAGCTGCGGGAGCTGGACCTGTAGGGGAGGATTCATTCGCCAAGGACTGCGCAGCAGACCCCCTACACGCCCACGGCAGCCCTTCGGAATGCTAGGCGAATGAATTCGCCCCCACAAAAAGCGTCCCCAGCGCTGGAGTTCAGCGCTTTTCCCAGACTTCGAACGCGTAGGCCGGCGTGTCCGTCGTCGCCTCGTGCTCGATGCTGGAGGCGAGGCGCCAATCCTGCTGCGACACTTCAGGGAAGAATGCATCGCCTTCCGGAGCCAGCTCCACGCGGGTCAGGTAGAGGCGATCGGCCTGGACCAGGGCTTGGGCGTAGAGCTCGGCGCCACCGATCAGCATCAACTCTTCGGCCTCTTCCTCGCGCGCCCAGGCATCAGCGCGCTCGATGGCGGCGTCCAGGCTGGGGAAGACTTCCGCGCCTTCCAGCGCCAACCCTTCCTGGCGACTGACCACCAGATTGAGCCGCCCCGGCAGCGGCCGACCCAGGGAATCCCAGGTCTTGCGGCCCATGATGATCGGCTTGCCAAGGGTCATGGCCTTGAAATGCTTGAGGTCCGCTGGCAGATGCCAGGGCAGTTGGTTGTCGCGACCGATCACGCGGTTCTGCGCGAGGGCGGCAATCAGGCAGAGAGGTAGGGTCTTTTTCATGGCGGCGAGAATACCGATTGCCGCCATGGAGAGAAAGCAAACGGAGGTCCGGGCGTTTTTTCGGCATGGCCTGTGCATACCGGCAATCGTCGACTCAACAGCCAGGTCCCATTCGTCGCAAATCATTTTTCTGACCATATGGTCAGCTGCGTGTTCTGCGCTTTTAGGAGAACTTGACTGATTTTTAGCTGGATATAGGCAAAAAATGCCGCCTAAAAAATTGTATACAAAGCACTAGTCAATGGACCAAAGAATTGTCTACAGTTGCCAGCACAATAACAAAACCGAGAGCCCACCATGACAGTCCCAACCGCAAGTCCGTCTCCGGTGCAACGACCGGAAGATGAAAACCTCGGCATTGGAGCCAACCTCGCCTACGGTCTACAGCATGTGCTGACCATGTATGGCGGAATTGTCGCGGTACCCCTGATCATCGGCCAGGCCGCCGGGCTCTCGCCCGCGGACATCGGCCTGCTGATCGCAGCCTCACTGTTCGCCGGTGGCCTGGCCACCTTGCTGCAAACAATCGGTCTTCCCTTCTTCGGCTGTCAGCTTCCGCTGGTGCAAGGCGTGTCCTTTGCCGGTGTAGCAACCATGATCGCCATCATCGGCAGTAACGGCGCCGGCGGTATCCCCGCCGTCCTCGGCGCGGTAATCGCCGCCTCACTGATCGGCCTCCTGATCACCCCGATATTCTCGCGGATCACCAAGTTCTTCCCCCCGCTGGTGACCGGCATCGTGATCACCACCATCGGCCTCACCCTGATGCCCGTTGCGGCACGCTGGGCCATGGGCGGCAACAGCCAGTCGCCGGAGTTCGGCAGCGTGGCCAACGTCAGCCTCGCCGCGTTCACCCTCGCAACCGTTCTGTTACTGAGCAAGCTGGGCAGTGCCAGCATCTCGCGCCTGTCGATCCTCCTGGCGATGGTCATCGGTACCGTCACAGCGGTGTTCTTCGGCATGGCGGACTTCTCCAAGGTGCTCGAGGGCCCGCTGGTGGCCCTGCCCACGCCGCTGCACTTCGGCATGCCGGAATTCCACATCGCGGCGATCCTGTCGATGCTGATCGTGATCATCGTGACCCTGGTGGAAACCTCGGCCGACATCCTCGCCGTCGGTGAGATCATCGGCACCAAGGTCGATTCCAAGCGCCTCGGCAACGGCCTGCGCGCGGACATGATCTCCAGCTCCGTGGCTCCGCTGTTCGGATCCTTCACCCAAAGCGCCTTCGCCCAGAACGTTGGCCTGGTAGCCGTGACCGGTGTGAAGAGCCGCTATGTGGTGGCCACCGCCGGCCTGATCCTGGTGACCCTCGGCCTGCTGCCTGTGATGGGCCGCCTGATCGCCGCAGTCCCCACCTCGGTACTGGGCGGCGCAGGTGTGGTGCTGTTCGGCACCGTGGCCGCGTCGGGCATCCGCACCCTGGCGCAGGTGGACTACCGCAACAATATGAACCTGATCATCGTCGCCACCTCCATCGGCTTCGGCATGATCCCGATCGCGGCGCCGACCTTCTACCACCACTTCCCCGCCTGGTTCGAAACCATCTTCCACTCCGGCATCAGCTCGGCCGCCATCATGGCCATCCTGCTGAACCTGATCTTCAACCACCTGAAGGCCGGCAACTCGGACCAGCAATCGGTGTTCGTCGCCGCCAGCGAGCGCACCCTTCGCTACCAGGACATCGCCGCCCTTAACGAAGGCGACTACTTCCGCGACGGCAAGCTGTACGACTGCGACGGCAACGAAGTGAAAGTGGTGTCCGAACATGATGACCACCACGACGCGCCATCAACACCCAGGGTGAAGGTGGCAGCCAGTTCCCATAGCCACTGACAGATGAAGGCCGGCGCCCAGCGCCGGCCTTCTCTTTTGATGATGGGGCCGCTTCCAGCGGTTATTCTCAACGCTCACCCTTGGCCAAGAAGCCCTTCGTGAGCGAACTCAATCCAGCCTCCCTTCCCTCCCTCTCCCTCCTCGACCGGCTCTGGCTGACCGAGGCCATCCGCCTGCGCGAAGAACACGCCGGCCCCCTCGAAGATGCTGAAGCCAACCGCCGCGCCAACGCCGCTGGCGGAGACCTCGCTGCACGCATTGAAGCCCGTGCCCTCTGGCTCGCCCAGCGCGACGGGCAGTTCCAGGCCTTGCAGCATTGGCGCCAGGGTGCACGACTTGCCGGCCTATTGTTGCTGGTGCTCGCCCTGGTCAGCGGCGCGGGCCTGGCGGTTGCCGCGCTTGGCGATGGTCAACGCCCGGTCAACCTGTTCTGGGCATTGGGTAGCCTGCTCGGTCTGCACTTACTGATGCTGCTCGGTTGGGTCCTGTCGTTTTGTCTCGGCAGCAGCGCCAGCGTGCTGGGACGCATCTGGCTTTGGCTCAGCGGCAAGCTCGCCCGCGACGCCCAGGCTGCCCACCTGGCCCCCGCACTGCTCCTGTTGCTGCAACGCCAACGCCTGACCCGCTGGGGCCTGGGCACCCTGGTTCACGGCGTCTGGCTGCTGACCCTGGGCAGCGCCCTGGCGGTCCTCCTCCTCCTGCTCGCTACCCGTCGCTACGGTTTCGTCTGGGAAACCACCCTCCTCGGCAGCGACACCTTCGTCTTCCTCACCCAGGCCCTCGGTGCGCTTCCCAGCCTGTTGGGCTTCAGCCTGCCAGACGCCGACACCATTCGCGCCAGCAGCAACGTGGTCGGCGAGGAAGCGGCGCGCCAGGCCTGGTCAGGCTGGCTGCTGGGAGTCACCTTCACCTACGGCCTGCTGCCGCGGCTGCTGCTGGGACTGTTCTGCTTCTGGCGCTGGGCACAAGGACGCGCGCGCCTTGGCCTGGACCTCAGCCTGCCTGGCTATAGCTTGCTGCGCGAACGCCTGCAGCCCGCCAGCGAGCGCCTGGGCGTTTGCGATGCCGCCCCGCCCGAACGGGTCGAACCCCGTGCCGGAAGCCTGAATGGCGCCAGCCAGGGTGCGTTGCTGGTGGCGATCGAACTGGATGATCGCCGCCCCTGGCCGCCGACCCTGCCCAAAGGCGTCGGTGATGCAGGCGTGCTCGACAGCCGCGAACAACGCCAGCGTCTGCTCGACCAGCTCAGCCGCTTTCCGCCAGAACGCCTCGCCGTGGCCTGCGATCCTCGTCGCTCGCCGGATCGCGGCACCCTGGCATTGATCGGCGAACTTGCGCGCAGCGCGGGCCAGATCCGCATCTGGCTCCTGCCACCGCCCTCAGGCGAGGTCCTGGATAGCCAGCGCCTGGAAGACTGGCACCAGGCACTCGACCGGCTGGCCCTGACCCACGCTCAGGGGGCTCCCCTGCACTGGCTGGAGACCGGCCATGACTAAACCCTTGAAGCTCGCTGTGGTGGGGCACACCAACGTGGGCAAGACCTCCTTGTTGCGCACCCTGCTGCGTGATCGCTCGTTCGGCGAGGTGTCCCATCGCCCCAGCACCACCCGGCACGTGGAAGGGGCGCGCCTGTCAGTGGACGGCCAGCCATTGCTGGAGCTTTACGACACGCCGGGCCTGGAAGATGCCATCGCCCTTCTCGATCACCTGGAACGGCTGGACCGCCCCGGCGAACGCCTGGATGGCCCCGCCCGCCTGGCCCGCTTCCTCGACGGCAGCGAAGCACGCCAGCGTTTCGAACAGGAGGCCAAGGTGCTGCGGCAACTGCTGGCCTCCGACGCCGGGCTCTATGTGATCGACGCCCGCGAGCCGGTGCTCGCCAAGTACCGCGATGAGCTGGCCGTGCTCGCCATGTGCGGACGACCGCTTCTGCCCGTACTCAACTTCGTTGCCAGCGAACACCACCGCGAAGCCGACTGGCGCGAGGCACTGGCCCGGCTGGGCCTGCATGCGCTGGTGCGCTTCGACAGCGTGGCGCCGCCGCTGGATGGCGAAGAGCGGCTCTACGACAGCCTGTCCCTGCTGCTGGAGCGCGCCCGCCCGCAGTTGCAGCGGCTGGTGGACGATCACCAGGCGCAACGCCGGTTGCGCCTGGAAGCCGGCAGCCGACTGATCGCCGAACTCTTGCTGGACGTCGCCGCCTGCCGCCGCAGCGTGCCGGCGCAGGAAGCCGCCCTCCAGGCGGCCACCGAGGCACTGCGGCAGCAGGTGCGCCAGCGTGAGCAACGTTGCGTGGAAGCCCTGCTGCGCCTCTACGCCTTCGCTCAGGACGATGCCGCCACCAGCGACCTGCCGCTGCTGGGCGGCCGCTGGGGCGACGACCTGTTCAACCCGGAAACCCTCAAGCAACTGGGCGTGCGCCTGGGCGGTGGCATGGCCGCGGGAGCGGCGGCTGGCGCCAGCGTCGACTTGCTGGTGGGCGGCCTCACGCTGGGTGCAGCAGCGGCGCTTGGAGCCATCGCCGGCGGCGCCTGGCAGACCTTCGGCCACTATGGCGAACGGTTGCTGGGCAAGATCAAGGGACAACGCGAGCTGACCGTGGACGACGCCATCCTGCGCCTGCTGGCGCTGCGTCAACGGCAGTTGCTGGCGGCGCTCGACGCGCGGGGTCACGCGGCGTTCGAGGCGGTGCGCGTCGACTCACCGGAGGCGAAGCAGTGGCAGGAAGGCAAGCTGCCGGCAGTGCTGGGCAAGGCTCGCGCGCATCCGGAATGGTCGTCGCTGAATCCGGGCGCCGAGCTGGAACAGGCGGAGCGCCAGGGGCAGGTCGCGACACTGGCCACTGGCCTGATGCCCTGACGACAACCGGCGGCAAGGAACTTACCGGAAACATGGCGGCGGCCGCACCCATGGCGGCGCCGAGTTCTATCTCAGCCGCGCGGCCGACGATCTCGACGAGCTGGCGGCCACTGAACTAGGCAGCGCCCCACGCCAAGCGGGCTGCCGAGGGGTTCGAAGCAGCTCGGGAGCATCCGGGTCAGCGACCACCGGCTTCGATCTGGATGCGATCAGCACGGCATTCGCTGCGATCCCGCGCGCGACTCGCGGCGAACTGCCCGTCGACAACACCGACCAGGTTGTCAGCCTGCTTCAGCTCACGGGGCAGGGCGACACGAATCTCCTGCAGATACTGACCGCTGCAGATGAGCAGGAAGTTGTTCTGCGCATCGCGGCTGCCGAAGTCCTTCTCCACGCGCTCGTAGAAGAGGCGTTTCGAAATGGCGCCGCCGATGTTGGCAACCAAATACTGGCCCGCCGCCGACTGGTCCAGCTGGCGCACCAGGTCCACCGCGCGGCGGAAGTAGGCGTCATCGTCCATCTGCCTCTGGCAGACACCGTGCTTGTCCCATTGATAGCGCCCGAAGCTGGTGCCGTAACGGAAGTTCGGCATCCATGGGCGGACGTAGGCCAGTGTGTCCGCGCTGAGCTTGAGATCGGGCCCGGCGCAGTGGCCGTAGCGCTTGCCGCAGGATTGTCGATTAGGCCAGAGGCCATGCAGGGTCAGGTGGGAGATTTTCAGTTCACCGGACTCCAGGCTTTCGCATTCGGGCTTGGTGCCCTTGTAGGACGCGTGTTCGCAGAAGCCCGGCTGCCAGGTGGCCGCCAGCACGTAGCCGTCATGCTGGTCCGGCAGGCTGCAGATGTCGCCGCTGCTTTCGGTCTTCGCGGGCTTGCCGGTGTTGGACACCAGCCCTTCAACGGTCCCGCAATCGGCCGCCACCCAGCGCAGCGGCGTGGCACTGTCCGGAATGCGGATTCGCAGCCAGTCGTAATCGCTCTTGTTGACCTCCACCACTTCGTAGCGCTGGCCCGGCTCCAGCTCGAGGTCATCGGGGTTGCTCTGCTTACGGATGGACTGGAAGGCCTCGCAACGCTGGCTGGCGACGAAGCTGCCCTGGGCCGGCTCGGCCCAGGCGATGAAGGACGGCCAGAGGCCAAAAAGCCCCGTGAGCAGGGCTGCAAGCGGGGCTTTCATGGTGACTCCTGTCAGCGGAAGACCGGGGCGTTGGCCGCCCCGGTGGGTCAGACGGCGACCGGCGCCTTGATGTGCGGATGCGCCTGGTAGCCCACGAGTTCGAAGTCCTCGAACTTGAAGGCGAACAGGTCCTTTACGTCCGGATTGATCTTCATGGTCGGCAACGGCAGCGGCTCGCGGGTGAGCTGCAGGTCGGTCTGCTCGATGTGGTTGGCGTAGAGGTGGCAGTCGCCGCCAGTCCAGATGAACTCGCCCGGCTCCAGGTCGCAGACCTGGGCCACCATCAGGGTCAGCAAGGCATAGCTGGCGATGTTGAAGGGCACGCCGAGGAAGATGTCGGCGGAGCGCTGATACAGCTGGCAGCTCAGCTTGCCGTTCGCCACGTAGAACTGGAACAGCGCGTGGCAGGGCGGCAGGGCCATCTCGTCTACCAGGGCCGGGTTCCAGGCGGAAACGATCAGCCGGCGCGAGTCCGGGTTCTTCTTGATCATTTCCACCACCTTGGCGATCTGGTCGATGGACTCGCCATTGGGAGCCGGCCAGGAGCGCCACTGGTAGCCGTAGACCGGCCCGAGGTTGCCCTCTTCGTCGGCCCATTCGTCCCAGATGGAGACGCCGTTGTCCTTCAGGTACTTGATGTTGGTATCACCCTGGAGGAACCAAAGCAGCTCATGGACGATGGATTTCAGGTGGCACTTCTTGGTGGTCACCATGGGGAAGCCGTCGGCCAGGTCGAAGCGCATCTGGTGGCCGAACACGCTGTAGGTGCCGGTACCGGTGCGGTCGCTCTTGAAGGTGCCGGTCTCGCGCACGCGGCGCATCAGGTCGAGATACTGTTTCATCAGACGACTCCTTGGGCAGCCTGGCGGCGATGGGCCCAGACAATCAGGGCAATGCCGCCGAAGATCATCGGCAGGCAGAGAATCTGGCCCATGGTCAGCCAGCCGAAGGCCAGATAACCGAGTTGGGCGTCCGGTACGCGGACGAACTCCACCGCGAAACGGAAAAGACCGTAGAACAGCGCAAACATGCCGGAAACGGCCATGGTCGGGCGGGGTTTGCGGGAATAGAACCAGAGGATGGCGAACAGCGCCACGCCTTCCAGAGCGAACTGGTACAGCTGCGACGGATGGCGCGGCAATTGCGCCGGGTCGGTGGGGAAGATCATCGCCCACGGCAGGTCGGTGGCCTTGCCCCAGAGCTCGGCATTGATGAAGTTGCCGATACGGCCGGCGCCCAGGCCGATGGGGACCAGGGGCGCAATGAAGTCCATCAGTTGGAAGAAGCTCTTGTTGTTGCGCTTGCCGAACCAGAGGGTGGCCAGCATCACGCCGATCAGGCCGCCGTGGAACGACATGCCACCCTTCCAGACTTCGAGGATCAGCAGCGGATTGGCGATGTATGCCGACAGATCGTAGAACAAGACGTAACCAAGACGACCGCCGGCGATGACACCGAGGGCGACCCAGAACACCAGGTCGGAGAGCTTCTCCTTGCTCCAGGTGGGATCGAAGGCCTTCAGGCGGCGCGAGGCCAGCCACCAGGCACCGCCGATGCCGATGAGGTACATCAGGCCGTACCAGTGGATCTTCAGCGGGCCGATAGCGAGCGCTACCGGATCGATCTGGGGATAAGCCAGCATCACAGCTCCTTACATCAGGAAGTTCAGGCCCACTGCCAGCAGCAGCAGGGCGAACAGGCGCTTCAGCAGGCGCGGCGACAGCCTATGGGCCAGGCGCGCGCCAAAGCGGGCGAAGAACATGCTGGTGACGGCAATGCCGACCAGCGCCGGAAGGTAGACGAAGCCAAAGCTGTAGGGCGGCAGGCTGGCGTTGTTCCAGCCCAGCACCATGAACGACAATGCGCTCGCCGCGGCAATCGGCAGCCCGCAGGCCGCGGAGGTGGCCACCGCCTGCTGAATGGGTACGCTGCGCCAGGTCAGGAAGGGCACGGTCAGCGAGCCGCCACCGATCCCGAAGATGGCCGAAGCCCAGCCGATCACCACGCCTGCCAGGGTCAGGCCCGGCTTGCCCGGCACCTCGCGACTGGCCTTGGGCTTCAGGTCCAGGCCCATCTGGATGGCTACCAGTATGGCGAAGACACCGATGATCTTCTGCAACATCGGGCCCTGAATGGCGGCGGCGGTCAGCGAACCGAAGCCGGCGCCGATGAGGATGCCGACGGCCATCCAGGCGAATATCGGCCAGCGCACCGCACCCTTGCGGTGATGCTCGCGCACCGAATTGATCGAGGTGAAGATGATGGTGGCCAGAGAGGTACCGACTGCCAGATGCGTGAGGATGCCGGAATCGAATCCCTGGGCGGTGAAGCTGAACACCAGCACCGGCACGATGATCATGCCGCCGCCGACGCCAAACAGCCCGGCCAGCACTCCGGCGCAGGCGCCGAGCACTAGGTAGAGCAGGAATTCCATGGACACCCCCGAAAACAAAGCGGCATGTTAACGGAAGGCTGTTTCTGGCTCCACCGCGTGGAGATGGACGTTCGACGGAAGCTGCCGATAACCCGGAAGTAGACATTTGCAGCTGATGTAGTTTTCCTACCGGCTGCTACACTCCGGCTCATAAAAAGGAGACGACTCCATGTGCCTTATCGTATTCGCATGGCGCCCCGGACACGAAGTCCCGCTGGTGCTCGCTGCAAACCGAGATGAATTCTACGCGCGTCCCACACTGCCCATGGCGAACTGGGAAGACGCACCTGGCGTGATCGCTGGTCGCGACCTGGAAGCCGGAGGTACCTGGCTCGGCGCCGGGCCCAAAGGCCGCTTCGCCGCCCTTACCAATATCCGAGATCCCCGAACGCCCCCGGTCGGCCGCACCCGTGGCGAGCTCTGCGTGCAGTTCCTGCGCGGAACCATGGGGCCGGGCGAATTCCTCGAAGATGCACGGCGCCGCGCTAACGACTACTCGGGGTTCAACCTGCTGGTAGGGGACGACCGGGAGCTGTGGTTCCTCAACCCTCGCAGTGGCGGCCCGATCAACCTCAAGCCGGGCATCTATGGCGTCTCCAACGCTGATCTGGATACGCCCTGGCCCAAGGTCGAACGCGGCAAGGCGGCCATCGCCGAATGCCTCAACCCACCGTCGACCGATGCCCTGCTCAACCTGCTGCACGACCCTGAGGTCGCTCAGGACCACATCCTGCCGGACACCGGCGTCGGGCTGAATACCGAGCGCATGCTCTCCAGCGTGTTCATCGCCACCCGCACCTACGGCACCCGTGCCAGTTCGGCGCTGATCGTCCGCGCCGACGGCAGCCGTGAACTGGTGGAGCGCAGCTACGGGCCCTACGGCGCGAAGCTGGGGGATGTGCGGATGGCGTTGAAGGACTGATTGTCCAACTGGGCGGATTCCTTCGCCCACACCCGCTCCTACTGAATAAGCGCTTCGCAGAAACGACAAAGGCCACCCGAAGGTGGCCTTTGTTTTTTCAGCGCTGGATCAGGCGGCCTGGGTGGCAGCGGGTTTCCAGTTGGAGGAAGCGGCTTCCTCGGCCATGGTTTCCATCGCCTGCTGGATGGCGCGCTTGCGACGCTCCTCGGCCCGGCGGGTGAAGTACCAGGCAAAGAAGGTGAACAGCGAGACCGTCAGCAGGATCAGGCTGGCCACGGCGTTGATCTCAGGTTTCACGCCCAGACGCACAGCGGAGAAGACCTCCATCGGCAGGGTGGTGGAACCGGGACCGGAGACGAAGCTCGCCAGTACCAGGTCGTCCAGGGACAGGGCGAAGGACATCATGCCGCCTGCTGCCAGGGATGGCGCGATCATCGGGATGGTGATCAGGATGAACACCTTCCACGGACGCGCGCCCAGGTCCATGGCCGCCTCTTCGATGGACAGGTCCAGTTCACGCAGGCGCGCCGACACCACGATGGCCACGTAGGCCGAGCAGAAGGTGGTGTGGGCGATCCAGATGGTCACGATGCCACGCTCCTGGGGCCAGCCGATCAGTTGCGCCATGGCCACGAAGAGCAGCAACAGCGACAGACCGGTGATCACCTCGGGCATTACCAGCGGCGCGGTGACCATGCCGCCGAAGATAGTGCGGCCGCGGAAACGCGGGATGCGGGTCAGCACGAAGGCCGCCAGGGTACCCAGTGCTACAGCGGCAACCGCGGTGTAGATGGCGATCTCCAGGGAGCGGCCCACCGAGTTCATCAGTTGGGTGTTGTCCAGCAGGCCCACATACCACTTCACCGACCAGCCGCCCCAGACCGTCACCAGCTTGGAGGCGTTGAAGGAGTAGATCACCAGGATGACCATCGGCAGGTAGATGAACAGCAGGCCTGCCCACAGCATCAGGTTGGAGAAACTGAAGCGTTTCATACCTTGCCCTCCAGCTCTTTGGCCCAGCTTCTGGATGGAGAGCCGGTTGAAGAGAATGATGGGCACGATCCGAACAGATAAAGATTCATACCTTGCCCTCCAGTTCCTTCGCCTGGTTACGGTTGAAGAGAATGATGGGCACGATCAGGATCGCCAGCATCACCACTGCCAGGGCCGACGCTACCGGCCAGTCGCGGTTGTTGAAGAACTCCTGCCACAGCACCTTGCCGATCATCAGGGTCTCCGGACCGCCGAGCAGTTCCGGGATCACGAACTCGCCCACTACCGGGATGAACACCAGCATGGAGCCGGCGATAATGCCGTTCTTCGACAGCGGCACGGTGATCTTCCAGAAGCTGTTGAACGTGCTCGAACCGAGGTCCGACGCAGCCTCCAGCAGGCTCGGGTCATGCTTCACCAGGTTGGCGTAGAGCGGCAGCACCATGAACGGCAGGTACGAATAGACGACGCCGATGTACACCGCCAGGTTGGTGTTGAGGATCTGCAAAGGCTCATTGATCAGACCGATGCCCATCAGGAAGCTGTTGAGCAGGCCGTTGTTGCTGAGGATGCCCATCCAGGCGTAGACGCGGATCAGGATCGCGGTCCAGGTCGGCATCATGATCAGCAGCAGCAGTACGGTCTGCGCTTCCTTGCTGGCGCGGGCGATGGCATAGGCCATCGGATAGCCGATCAACAGGCACAGCAAGGTGCTGAGGAAGGCGACCTTCAACGAGCCCAGATAGGCCGCCAGGTACAGTTCGTCTTCGCTGAGCATCACGTAGTTGCCCAGGTTGAGGACGAGTTGCAGCTGGTTTTCAGCCCAGGTGTAGATCTCCGTGTACGGCGGGATCGCCACGTCGG